>Ga0163144_10011344_pt1 | contig 18854 bp, 16 predicted proteins | sample OliLak19BULKMAT1_FD_123175 | JGI IMG/M metagenome (GOLD analysis project Ga0163144, IMG submission 123175) | Freshwater microbial mat bacterial communities from Lake Vanda, McMurdo Dry Valleys, Antarctica - Oligotrophic Lake LV.19.BULKMAT1 | ecosystem: Environmental > Aquatic > Freshwater >... | reverse complement strand
TTGCACAGATAGAGCAGGCCCGCCACACCGCTCAGCGCGCATACCGCCACCGCGAGACCGGTGATCAGCGCTGGAAACTGGGCGGGCGCCACAAACCGCAACGGATAAATCACGCCGGCAATCCCGCCCGCGACCAGCAGCGCGGACGTGACGAAACGAAAAAATCTTTGGAGCGATCCGGTCGAGGGATGAAAAAGGGATTTCCAAAAGGCGGCGACCAATGCGACGCCGCCTAAAAAAGCAATCGCCGTCGCGGACGAGATGACAAAGGTGACATTGGGCCGCAAGGCCTCCAGCGAGGCCGCCCCAAAGCCGCCAGCCAAAGCGCTGCCCCAGATAATGATTTGTTTCAGGAACCGTTCGTTGTCCGTTTCGGTTTTCATGTTCGTTCTCCCGCCGGGCAAAAATTAACACCAGAGACCCCGGCTGGAAACATCAGATTTTAATGGCGAGCTCTTGGGATGAGCATCTCGAAACCGCCGCCAAATTTGTGGGGTGGGCATCCTGCCTGCTCTGAGGGGCTTCCAGCCCGAGGACCACGGTTCAGGGGCAAGATGCCCGCAGAGGCAGGCTGGAAGCCCGCCCCACTAGTTTGAAAGACGCGGCAATATCCAGATGCGTACAGCCCACATGCCCGGCCTCGCATTCTAAACATTGACCCTCGTTCTGTGAGCAACCACAGTTTGCCTCAGAAATTTTATCATGCACGGGATCGTTTTCTTACAGGATCTGGCGGTTGTCATGATCGTTGCCGGATTTGTGACCGTGATGTTTCACAGGTTCAAGCAATCGGTCGTGCTCGGCTATATCGTCGCGGGCGTGATCATCGGGCCGCACACGCCTCCCTTCGAACTCGTCCACGATAAAGACACCATCAACACCCTCGCCGAGCTCGGCGTGATCCTCCTCATGTTCTCGCTCGGTCTCGAGTTCAGCCTGCGCAAACTGACGAAGGTCGGCGCGCCTGCGTTCATCGCGGCCCTGCTGGAAATTCTCCTGTTATTCTGGGTCGGTTACGAAATCGGACGGTTCTTCGACTGGCCTTCCATGGATAGCATTTTCCTCGGAGCCATGCTCTCCATCTCCTCCACCACCATCATCATCAAGGTGCTGGGCGACCTCGGCAAAATGAAGGAGCGCTTCGCGCAACTCATTTTCGGCGTCCTGATCATCGAGGATATTCTCGGCATTGCCATGATCGCGCTGCTCTCCAGCATCGCCATGACCGGCAAGTTGAGCGTTGGCGACGTCGGCATGACCCTCGGCAAACTCGGCCTCTTCCTCACCGTCGTCCTGGTGATCGGCCTGCTGACCGTCCCGCGCCTGATTGGTTACGTGGCGCGATTCAAGAGCAACGAGATGCTGATCGTCACCCTCTTGGGATTGTGTTTCGGTGTCTCGCTGCTCGCGGTGAAACTCGGCTACAGCGTCGCGCTCGGCGCGTTCATCATCGGCGCCGTGATCGCCGAATCCCGCGAAATTCACCGCATCGAAGCGCTCATCGAACCGGTGCGCGACATGTTCAGCGCCATTTTCTTCGTCGCCATCGGCTTGCTCATCGACCCGAAAATGCTGGTCCTCTATTGGCAGCCGATCCTCGTCATCACCTTCGCGGTCGTCGTCGGCAAAGTGCTGGCCTGTTCGCTCGGCGCGTTCATGGGCGGCAACGACCAGAGGACCTCGTTGCGCGTCGGAATGGGCATGGCGCAGATCGGCGAATTCTCGTTCATCATCGCCTCGCTCGGCGTGACCCTCAAGGTGACCAGCGGTTTTCTTTATCCCATCGCCGTGGCCGTCTCCGTCCTGACCACCCTCCTGACGCCCTATTTGATCAAGAGCGCCGATGGCCTGGTCGTCTGGTTCGATCGCGTCGCGCCGAAACCGCTGACCAACAGTCTGGATATTTACACGAGGTGGGTGGGACAACTCGGCAGCCAGCAACACACCAGCCTCGCGACAAAACTAATCCGCCGTTGGATCGGGCAGATCGCCCTGAACGCAACGCTCATTGCCGCCGTGTTCATCGCCATGGCTTACGTCGAACGGCATCCGCCCGCCCTCCTCAGCAAACTCGAACTGAACGAAAACTGGCTTAAACCGGCTTTCTGGCTCGTTGCGGTGCTCATCTCGATGCCGATGTTCATTGCCGCCGCCCGAAAATTTCAGGCGATGGGTCTGCTCATTGCCGAAACCAGGGTCTCGAAAGCCGCCGCCGGGGAACGCACCAGCGCCATTCGCGCCGTGGTGGCCAACGCCGTGCCTCTGGCCGGGACCGCCGCTCTCGGCCTATACGTGCTGGTCCTGAGTTCCACCCTGTTGCCCACGCTCAACGTCCTGCTCGTCCTGCTCGTCGTCGTGGGACTCCTCGCCTGGCTGCTCTGGCGTTTCTTCATCCGGATCTATTCCAAAGCGCAATTCGCCCTGCAATCGACCTTTGCCGAGCCGCCCGCGCCCCCGAAAACACCAAAACCCAAACCCTCCCTGTTGCACGAAGCCAACCTCGAAACCGTGACCATCGCCAACGATTCGCCCGTGGTCGGAAAATTGATCCGGGAATTGCAACTCCGCACCCTGACCGGCGCCAGCGTCGTCGGCATCGAGCGTAACGGCACCAACCTCCTCAATCCCGGTCCGGACGAGGAACTACTCGCCGGGGATCAGGTGCTCCTGCTCGGCAACCGCGCCCAACTGGACGCTGGCAAAGCGATGCTCAACGCGCCGTAGCGGAGCCGATCCGCCTCGGAACGAGCCGGGATTCTTGGATTCTTGGATGTTCCTGTAGCGCAGCTTTGCAAGCTGCTGTATCGCGGGTTTGCAACCCGCTGGCTGCGCTCCCGCCCCGCCGCCAGAATACGTTTCTCAAACGCCTCCCCTCGTTCCGCTGCGAACGCTCAGCCGATTGCAAATCGGCGATACGGCAGGTTTCAAACCTGCGCTACGACGCACCGATATGGCACGCCTCAGGCAGATTCCCGAATTCAGAACTTTGATTTTTGAATCACCCCGTGACAGGCGGACTTGTATCCATGAAAGGATTCACACTCATCCCGGAAACCGTTCTCAGTTTTCAGTAGGCATTTTGCAGCGCACTGATAAATTCGCGCCATGCGCACGGTGATTTATCCCGGTAGTTTCGATCCGTTGACCAACGGCCATCTGGATGTCATTCAGCGCGCGACCAAACTTTTTGACAGGGTTATCGTGGCCGTGGCGCAAAACGAGAGCAAGCAGCCGCTCTTCAGTCTGGGCGAGCGCCTGGACCTGGTCAAAAAGGCCACCGGGCATCTGCCGCAGGTGGAAGTCGATTCGTTCGCCGGCCTGCTGGTTGATTACGTGGAAAGCCGGTCCGGGCAGGCGGTCGTGCGCGGGTTGCGCGCCGTGTCCGACTTTGAATTTGAGTTTCAACTCGCACTGATGAACCGCAAGTTGAACGAGCGGGTGGAAACAATTTTCATGATGCCAAAAGACACTTACACATTTCTTAGTTCGCGCATTGTAAAGGAAATTGCGCGGTTGGGGGGCGATGTCAGCTCGTTCGTCCCGGCGCACGTCCAGTCGGCGCTTAAGGCAAAATTGAGCAAGTCGTAGCCTGGCCTGTCCGAACAGAAAGGAGAATATTTTATGCCTCTAACGATTAACGTACGCCATCTTGAGCACAAGGATCTCGAATTAAAGGGCGAATTGCCGGCCGCTGACCTGGATTTGGAGGAGGCGGACGAACTGATCCATGCGCCGAATCCGCTGCATTACGACTTGGTGGTCCAGCAACTGGAGGACAGTCTGCTCGTGCAGGGAACTCTGAGTTTGACCGCGGAATTTGAGTGCGCGCGGTGCCTGAAGCGGTTCTCACAGAATCTGGTTTTTGACAATTGGTCGGTCCATTTGCCGCTTTCCGGCGAGGAACAGGTCGAGATGGTTGGCGATTGCGTGGACTTGACGCCTCATATCCGCGAAGATATTCTCCTCGCCTTTCCGCAACATCCGTTGTGCGAGAGGGAATGTGGCGGATTGAAAACCCAGCCATCAGTCAGGGCAAAAAGCTCAAGCGGCGCGATGCAGGAGGATGAGTCTTCGTCTGCGTGGGCCGAGTTAAACAAATTGAAATTGTAATATTATGGGAGTTCCCAAAAGAAAACCGTCACGAAGCCGCCAGCGCATGCGCCGCGCCTACAACAGCGTATTGAAATTACCGCAGCTCGGCGTCTGCCCCCAGTGCGCCGCGCCGGCTCTTCCGCATCGCGTCTGCCCGGCCTGCGGTTTCTATAAAGGCCGCCAGGTAAAAACAGTCGAAGCCACGGCCTAATTCGTTTTTAGGGAGCGCGGGTTGGATTCGTTCCACTGCGCTCTTTCTATTTATGCGAATTGCTGTCGATGTCATGGGAGGAGACCACGGCTGTGGTGTGGTCATCGATGGGGTCAAACTCGCGCTGGAAGCCAACGCCAAAATCACCGAGCTGTTTTTGGTCGGCAAAGAGGATGAAATCCGGGCCGCCCTGGCGAGCTCGGAGCTGACCGATCCCCGCCTTCGAATTGTCCATGCGACCCAGGTTCTCGCGATGGAGGAAAAACCGGTGGAGGGTCTGCGCAAGAAAAAAGACTGCTCCATCCTACGCGCCGTTGAGCTGGTGAAGGACGGGAAAGCCGACGCGCTGATTTCTCCCGGGAACACCGGCGGCATCGTGGCGGCTTCGACCATTCGCCTGCGCCCCTTGCCCGGCGTGGATCGCCCGGCCATTGTCACCGTTATCCCAGCGGCGAAAAACGAATTTGTCCTGCTCGATTCAGGTGCCAGCATTGAGTGTCGGCCGATCCATCTCCTGCATTTTGCCGTCATGGGCAGCGTTTACTCGCGCGAGATCCTCGGTTGCAAAAAGCCGCGCGTCGGGATTTTGAGCAACGGCACCGAGGACAACAAAGGAAACGAGCTGACGCTGGAAACTTTCAAGCTTTGCAAACAGGTCAATTTAAACTTCATTGGCAACGTGGAAGGGCACGACCTTTTTCATGACCGGGTCGATGTGGTGGTTTGCGACGGGTTCATCGGCAATATCGTGTTGAAAACCATTGAGAGCTTTGCCAAGGGCATGGGCGCGTGGCTGAAGGAAGAGTTGACGAAAAATCCAAAGCGGATGCTCGGCGCGGTTCTCGCCCAAAATGCCCTGCGCACGATCAAGAAGCGGATGGACCCCGATGCGTATGGCGGTGCGCCATTGCTTGGGTTGAACGGAAATGTTATGAAGGCCCACGGGTCGGCCCGCGAGAAAGCGATCATGAACGCAATCCGAATTACCAGCGAAGCGATCCAACATCATATAAACCAGGTGATCCAAAACGAAATCGCCGAAGCCAATGCCCGTTTGGCCACCGTCAAAGCCGCATGAGCGCACCAAAAAAATTCAAAAATCCACGGGCCCGTCATAATTTCGAAGGGCGCACCTGCTCCATCACCGCCGTCGGCTCCTACGTTCCCGCACGAGTGCTGACCAATGCCGAGTTGGAAAAAATGGTGGATACCTCGGACGAATGGATCGTGTCGCGCACCGGGATCAAGGAGCGCCACATCGCCGCGGCGGATGAATTCACCTCGGACCTTGCCGCCAAAGCCGCGCTGCGCGCCATGGAGCAGGCAAAAATCACCGCCGAAGAGATTGATTTAATCATTGTCGCCACCATCACGCCCGACATGCCGTTTCCATCAACCTCCTGTCTGGTTCAGCAAAAGATTGGCGCGCGCCGCGCCGCGGCGTTCGATATCGAAGCGGCGTGTTCCGGTTTTATATTTGGATTGGAGATCGGTCAGCAATTTATCATGTCCCGCACCTACGACACGGTGCTCGTGATCGGCGCGGAAAAGCTTTCCTCGATCGTCAATTGGAAGGACCGCAACACCTGCGTTCTGTTCGGCGACGGCGCGGGCGCGGCGATATTGCAACATCGCCCGCAAGCCCACGGATTGCTGACGGCCTGCATGGGATCGGATGGCTCCAAGGGGGACCTTCTTTCGATGCCGGGCGGCGGCAGCCGTTGTCCGGCCACAGCCGAGTCTGTCTCCGCGGGTCTTCATTATTTGAGGATGGAAGGCAAAGAAACCTACAAGAGCGCCGTCAACGCCATGTACACCGCCGCGCAGGAAGCCATGCGCCGGTGCGAGATTGATATTTCCCAGATCAAATGTGTGATCCCTCACCAGGCGAATCGCCGCATCATCGACGCGGTGGGCGAACGCCTCGGCGTCGCCCCGGAACAGGTCTTCGTCAATCTGGACAAATACGGCAACACCTCGGCGGCCTCGGTGGCCATAGCGTTGGACGAAGCGGTTTCAAGCGGAAAGATCCAGCGCGGCGACCTCGTTCTGCTGGTCGTCTTTGGTGCGGGATTGACTTGGGGAGCGGCCGTAATCGAGTGGTAAAAGAATTGGACGCGCCCATAAAGAGTGCTAGCTTGCCCTACTAAATATGAGTGCGCGAAAAATTGATCCGTCCCCTTCGACCCCGGCAACATCAATCCAAAAACGCTTGGCTCTCTCGGCTGCGGCGGTGAAAATTCGGAAAAGCGGAATCGAATTCCGCTCACAGGATCCCATCCCGACCTGGACAGAAATGTCAGTGGATCTGCAATACCCTGACGCCAAAAAAGTCCACTGCAACGGCGTCGTGGTGGCCTGCGACGGCGACCTCCATTCCGGCTATCAGGTTTCCCTGCTGTTCACAAAGCTTTCCCGGCAATCGGAGGCTCTGCTCAGCGTTCTGGCCTACGCGTAACACGTCCGGCGGGTTCCGGAATCCGGCCCGCCATTGCGGTTCTTCGGGTATGACTGGATGCCCATCCGCATCCCATTAAAATCTCTGGATTCCGTCGGCACTGCGCTTTATTGTCCGCGCATGAACTCTTCTTTCCAGTTCCGCGCGGATCGCCGCCAGTTTCTGGCGCAACTTTCACTGACCGCGATGTTCCTCAGCATTCCCGGCGCCTTTGCCGAAGAACTCATTCGCACACCTCGCCAGACCGAGGGGCCTTTTTACCCTGACCACCTCCCGCTGGATACGGACAATGACCTGGTCGTGATCAACGATTCCCTCACACCGGCTGTCGGCGAAATCACCTATTTGAGCGGCCGCATCCTCAATTCTCGCGGCGAGCCGGTCCGCAACGCAGTGGTCGAGATCTGGCAAACCGATAAAAATGGGGTTTATCTGCACAGTGAAAGCAACGATCACAAAAAACGTGACACTGACTTTCAAGGTTTTGGACGGTTTTTGACCGGATCGACCGGCGAATACCTTTTCCGGACGATCAAACCGGTCCCCTATCCGGGACGAACGCCGCACATACATTTCGCCGTAAAAATGAAGGGACAGGAAAAATTCACCACACAATGTTATGTGGAAGGTGAACCGCAAAACGAACGCGACGGTGTGCTCAAGTCCATTACCGATGCGAAAGCCAGACGGTCTGTCATTGTCCCCTTTTCGCCAATAAAGACCTCGCACACGGTAGAATTGACCGCGCGATTCGACATTGTCCTTGGATTCACACCCGAGGCGTGAAAATCCAAATCGACCGGGAGCCCTGATGGCGCATGAACGCGCATTCCCTCTGCCCTCTCATCTTAGCATTCCGCGAGTCTATCCTGTTCGCGTTATGACGGCTCCGCGCAGGATAACCCGCTCGCCGCCGACCGCAGTCTCGCCGTTTTGCTACAGATGGCCGCTAAGTTGCTTTTGAATTTCGCAATGTTGCAGAGGTTCGGAGACGAGAACCGTTTGGGGACAAAACTTGTCTTAAATTTGGAAAGGAATCGATGGCGAGCACACTAAATCCAGGGGAAGAGGCGCAGTTGACGCAAACGATTGAGATGTTTGAAACCATCACTCAATCGCAGCCACAGGACTATCAATCGCTCGAAATTCTCAAAGAGGCTTACCTTAAACTGGGCAAGCCAACCGAGGCCGTTAAAACCTCCAAGCGCATCGCCAGCGCCTACGTTCAACTCGGCCAGCTTTCCTCGGCCATCCTCGAATACGAAACCATTTTGCAGCGGGACGCGGACGACAAGGAAGCCCTTGCCGCAATGGCAGAGATCGAAAACAAAGCCAACACGCTTACCACGCAGTCCAGTTCCGGCGAAGGCGACACCAACGGCAAAAGCTTCGACGGCGGAGTTTCAAACAAAACCGTCGCCAACAACGGCACGTCCAAAAACGATAGCGATGATGGGCACCAGATGATGTATAAGGTTTTCGTCGAGAGCAAAGTGATCTCCGCAGGCGATTTCGAGATGTGTTGGACCCCGCCCGGCCCCAATGCCCCCGCCGATAAAATCTTTGATCCGTTTATTCAACTGCTGGCCGAAAAAGGCATCACGCAGATCGATAGATCCTTGAGACTGATCCTGGATAAAGCGCGCCTCGGGTACTTGACGATTGAAAAATATGACATCGACATGGAACTGGCCCGCAGTTTTCCGCGAGCGGTCTGCCAGCGCTGGTGCGTTTTGCCCTTCGACCGGATGAGCAAGTCAGTCATGGTCGCCACCGCCAACCCGTTTAACAAGCAAGCGGCGCAGGAAATCCAAAGCGCCACACCCAATCGCATTATTTGGTACATCACCCCTCCGATGGACCTCGTCAAGGCGCTGCGAAAAGTCTTCCGTTAACCGCGTATGCCTCCCATCAAATCATTCGGAGAACGAATCGGCGACGCTCTGGTCGAAGACGGACTGCTGACCGCGCGGCAAGTGGACGACCTGGTCGAGTTGCAGAAAAAGGAAGGAACGCGTCTCCACAAACTTCTGCTCGAACGAGCCCTAGTCACTGAGCAGGACATGGTGGTCGCAATGGGTCGTGTCCTGAACACGCCGCCCGTTAACCTCGCGCGCACCTCCATTGCTCCGGAAGTTTCCGAGCTTCTGCCGCGTGACATTGGGCTCAACCACAAAGTTCTTCCAGTTTCCCGCCTCGGCAACCGGCTGTATCTTGCGATGGTTGATCCGCTGAACGTCCTGGCCATTGACGACGTCAAGCGCATCACCAAGTTGGAAATTTCTCCGATGATCGCTTCCGAGAAAGCGATCCTCGATAAAATCAACAACCAGGACTCCAAGGCGAACAGCATGGAGGACATCATCCAGGATGCCCAAAAGCAGGCGGAAGCCGAGGCAGATGCCGAGAATTTGGAAGTCGCCAGCCAGAACAACGAGACAACCGACCTCAGCCAGCTAGCCGCCTCCACTGAGGAGGCGCCCGTCATCAAACTTGCCAATCTGATCATCGTCCAGGCGATCAAAGACCGGGCCAGTGACATTCATATCGAGCCGTTCGAACGAATGGTTCGCCTGCGCTATCGCGTCGATGGCGCTTTGATCGACATGCCGCCGCCGCCAAAGAATTTGCAAGTCGCGCTGGCTTCACGCATAAAGATCATGAGTTGCCTCGACATCGCCGAGCGACGCCTGCCCCAGGACGGACGCATGCGGGTCAAAGTGGGCGGCCGCGACATCGACTTGCGCGTCTCGTTCCTGCCGACGGTGCATGGCGAGAAGTGCGTGTTGCGCGTGCTCGATAAATCCAATCTTTCCGCGAGCATGGACAAACTCGGGATGGATATTGATACCTTCAGACGTTTCAAGGCAGCGGTGGACGCGCCCCACGGCTTGCTCCTCGTGACCGGCCCGACCGGTTCCGGCAAAACGACGACGCTCTATTCCGCGCTCAACGAACTGAACAATCCTGAATACAACATCGTCACCGTCGAAGACCCGGTTGAATTTCAGGTTCCGGGGATCAACCAGGTTCCGGTCAAAAAAGAGATCGGGCTCACCTTCGCCAACACCCTTCGATCCATTTTGCGCCAGGACCCGGACATCATCATGATTGGTGAAATTCGCGACACGGAGACAGCAGAAATTGCCGTCGAGTCCGCGCTGACGGGACACCAGGTCTTGAGCACGATGCATTGTAACGACGCGGCCGGGTCAATTTCGCGCCTCGATGACATGGAGATCGCGCCGTTTCTGATTTCCTCCTCGGTCATTCTCGCTTGCGCCCAACGCCTGATGCGCCGCATCTGCACGTCCTGCAAGGAAACCGTCACCTACCCGGCCAAGATGTATGAGGACTTGCAGATTGATCCTAAGATTTTGGACGGCGTGACGCTTTACCGAGGCCGCGGCTGTGATCGCTGCAAAAATTCCGGTTACGCCGGGCGCGCTGCCATCATCGAAGCAATGACCATCACGGACGAGATTCGCAAGCTGATCATCAAACGCGCCGCCTCCCAGGAAATCAGCAAGGTGGCCATCGAACAGGGAATGAAAACCCTCCGCATGGTGGCCCTGGATAAAGTGCGCGAAGGCATGTCCACCCTGGAACAGGTCCTCGTCCTGACGTCCTCCCACTGATTTCGGCGAGATTCCGCGCTCGACAATCCGGGTTCCGCATCGAAAATCTGTTCCATGCTCGAACTCGCGGAAGCGCAGCAACGGATTCTTTCGGCCGTTGGGCCGATGCCCACCGAGGCGACCTGTTTGGGAGAAGCTTTCGGAAGAATCGTTTCCGAGAATATCTTCTCACCGATCGATCTTCCCTCCTTCGACAATTCCGCAGTCGATGGATACGCCGTTCTTTCATCAAACCTTGCCGTGGCCCAAGCCGCCAATCCTGTCGCCCTCCAGCTCATCGGAAAAATTCCGGCGGGCGAAATATTTCAGACACCGGTGGCGTCGGGCAAGTGCGTCCGAATTTTTACCGGTTCCCCCCTCCCACCCGGCGCGGATTCGGTCGCGATGCAGGAAGACACGGCACCCGCTCCCGAAAAGCCCGATCATATTTTATTTCTCGATTCGACCAGGCCGTGGGAAAACATCCGGTTCCGCGGAGAAGACGTCAAAGCCGGGGCGACGCTGGCAACCCGCGGAACCCGGCTGGGAGCGGGGCATCTCAGTTTGATCGGCGCGATCGGAATCGAAACAGTCGGCGTTGGCCGCCAGCCCGTCGTGGGAATCCTGGCAACCGGGAGCGAACTTCGCCCCGCCGGCCACGCGCTTGCGCCTGGCGAGATTTACGAGAGCAATCGCGTTGCGTTGGCCGCGCTCACAAGACGCGCGGGCGCGGTGCCCCGGGTTTTTCCCCTCGTTGCGGATTCGCTTTCCGAAACCACATCCGCTTTGCGACGCGCGTTTTCAGAATGCGATGTTGTCGTGACCACCGGCGGCGTATCGGTCGGCGAACTGGATTTCGTGAAAACCGCCTTTCAGGAGTTGGGTGGCAAATTGGATTTCTGGAAGGTTTCCATCAAGCCGGGAAAACCCTTTGTCTTCGGCAAACTGGGCGAGAAATTTCTCTTTGGCCTCCCTGGCAATCCCGTTTCCGCGTTCGTCACATTTATTCTTCTTGTGGCTCCCGCGCTGGCAAAAATGCAGGGGGCGTCAGAGGTTGCGTGGCCACGTCACACCGGCATCTTGTCGCAGTCTCTGGAGAATCCAGGCGAACGGCGGCACTTCGTTCGCGTCCTGGTTGACGCCAACGGCAATGTTCGCTCGGCCGGAACGCAGGCATCCCACATTTTGAGCGCTCTCGCTGCAGCCAACGGCCTCGTGGAAATCGCGCCCAAAACTGCGCTCGAAAGGGGTACAACCGTTTCCGTACTGCGATTCGACTGAAATTAGAAGGCGCGTTTCGGAAAGGGAAGAACGGCAGGTTGTGCGACCGGTTTTGGCGCCTCCTGCTTCAACACCGGCGCGGCCGTCGGGTTGAACACTTTCGAATTAAAACCAGGTTCGGTCAGGATACTTGAGCCGCCGACGATTGGTCGGGGCGCTTCCCTAAAAGGATCCAGGGAAGAAGTAAATGAGCCCGGGTTTGGAACAGGGCCAACCCCACGCCCTCCAGGAACGCCCAGCGCACCACCAGAAATTGCAGGGTCCGAAAAACCTGTGATTCCGACGCTGGCCGGCGCGCCGCTCCGGGAATTAAACAAATCCAGAAACGCCTTGGATTCCGCCAGCTTCTCCTCGCGCGCTTCGCTCGAATTGACTCCATAACGTTCGCGCCAAACGTCAGCAAACTTCGCCCTTTCGGCGGCGGAACCGCTCAAGTTTCTCTCCAAAGGCACCGGCTGGAGCGATCCTCCCCGCCGCGGTTCATCCTGGGCCTCGCTTTCCAACCATGAGTTCCAACTCGAAGTCACCGGCTGCACAGACAAGCTTGATTTGATCTCGCCGGTCTGGCCGAGGTTGGTTGTCAGTTCGTCTGCGGGTTTGTTTTCAAGGAACCGCGTGATCACACTTTTTCGAGCCTCAAGCGACGATTCGTCCACCCCGAATGCTTCTTTAGTTGGGTCGGGTTCCTTTTCATCGCCGGTAAGGAATATCCAGTTCCTTTGGCGATCCAGAAGTTCGTCGGTTCGTTTGCTCGACGGCGGCGCGGGGTTCTGGTACCGCGCAGGCGTGGAACTTCGCGAATTCAAAATATCCGACCCCCCGATGGTTTCCCCCGGCCGATAGGGCCGGAAGAACCGCGACGGCTGTTTCTGTTCCGCGGCCAAAATACCATCGGATTGCTTCACCGAATTGGTTTTATCTGACGATTCCCCGGCATTTCCCAGGCGAGGAAACGCAACAAGGATCCCGACCGCGACGCACAGCGCGGATCTTCGAATCAAACTTGGTGGATCAACAATCATTTCGGGACGTTATTTATCGCCGAAGGGTTCCAAACCGTCAACCTGAACTTCAAGGAATCGACCCTCCCGGCCTCGATTTGTTCAACCTAAAACCTCCGACCTCGATTCACGATTGCAGTCGCGGAGCCGCTCCGCTAAGTTGATCGTCCGATGACACTGACCGAGAAAATATTGGCACGCGCCGCAGGCAAACCCCGGGTGGAGGCCGGAGACAACATTTGGGTCAATGCCGATGTCCTGATGACTCACGACGTCTGCGGGCCCGGGACGATCGGGGTTTTCAAACGTGAATTCGGCAAAAGCGCCAAGGTCTGGGACAAGAATAAAGTCGTCATCATCCCCGACCACTACATTTTTACCGCCGATTCGAAATCCAACCGCAACGTCGATATCCTGCGCGACTTCGTCAAAGAACAGGGCCTGCCCTATTTTTATGATGTCATCGACGACCCGAATGGGCATTGGGTTTTCGATGCCTCAAAAGGACTGCTCAACAAACAATACGGATCAAACTACGCTGGCGTCTGCCACACGGCGCTTCCCCAAAAAGGGCACACCCGGCCGGGAGAAATTCTTTTCGGCACCGATTCCCACACCTGCATGGCCGGGGCGTTCAACGAATTCGCCACTGGCATCGGCAACACCGACGCAGGATTCGTCATGGGCACCGGCAAACTGTTGATCAAGGTTCCGGAAACGATGCATTTCCGCCTCGAAGGCAAATTGCAGCCAGGCGTGATGGCCAAAGACATTATCCTGCATTGCATCGGCGAAATCGGTTTTGATGGTGCCACGTATCGCGCGATGCAATTTGACGGCTCAGCGATCCCGCATCTCTCGATGGACGACCGCATGACAATCGCGAACATGGCCATCGAGGCCGGCGGAAAAAACGGAATCTTCGAATTTGATGATCAGACGCGCGCATTCGTTGATTACCGGTGCAAACTGAACGGGACGAAGGCGGCCTACGAGCCAGTGGAGCGTGACCGCGACGAAAAATTCGTTTACGAAAAAGTGGTCGATCTATCCAAACTCGAACCGACCGTCGCCTGCCATCCCGATCCCGGCCAGCGCAAAACCGCCAAGGAACTTTCCGATGTGAAACTGGATCGCGCCTATGTCGGTTCCTGCACCGGCGGCAAGACCAGTGATTTTCTCGAGTTCGCCCGCATCCTGCGCGGCAAGAAAGTGGTGATCGACACATTTGGAGTTCCAGCGACACCCGAGATTGTTCACGACTTGCAAACGGCGCGTTGGGGTGATCAAACCGTTTGGCAGATTCTGATCGATGCGGGCGTGCAGATGACCGAGAACGCCGGGTGCGCCGCCTGTTTGGGCGGACCCGTCGATACCTTTGGCCGGATGAATTCCCCGATGAAATGCATCAGCGCGACGAACCGGAATTTCCCGGGTCGCATGGGTCACAAGGAATCCCAGGTTTTCCTCGCCTCGCCGAGCACCGTCGCGGCCAGCGCGCTCACCGGTAAGATCACCGATCCCCGTGAGTATTTAAGTTAGAAGTTGTCTGGCGTGGGAAAAGAAGCAATGTGCGGGGAGTGAACATCCTCGGCCTTTCAGCTTTTTATCACGACAGCGCGGCGTGCCTGGTTCGTGACGGCGAGATCATCGCTGCGGCCCAGGAGGAACGGTTCACGCGCAACAAGCACGATCCCGGCTTTCCAAAGAACGCCGTTGATTACTGTCTGCGGGAAGGAGGAATCAAAGTCGGCGATTTGGATTACGTCGCCTTTTACGAAAAGCCCTTTCTAAAATTCGACCGGATCCTGCACAGTTACCTCGCTTACGCGCCCGCCGGTTTACGAAGTTTTCTCAAAGCCATTCCGCTCTGGATTCGCGAGCGGATCTGGATGAAGGAACTGATCCGGGCCGAGCTCGGTTGCGATTGCAAAATCCTTTTCCCCGAACACCACGAATCGCACGCAGCCTCGGCGTTTTATCCATCACCCTATCCCGAGGCGGCCTTCCTGACCGTGGATGGCGTCGGCGAATGGGCCACGACGAGTTATGGCGTTGGACGCGGTCACTCCATTGAGATGCATGGGGAGATGCATTTCCCGCACTCGTTGGGATTGCTTTATTCTGCCTTCACCTATTTCACCGGCTTCCGGGTCAATTCCGGCGAATACAAACTCATGGGCCTCGCCCCCTACGGCGAACCGAAATACAAGGATCTCATCCTGCGCGAACTGCTCGACCTCAAGGAGGATGGCTCGTTTCGTCTCAACATGGAGTATTTCAATTATGGCGTCGGGCTGACCATGACCAACAGACGGTTCGATTCGCTGTTCGGCCGCGGCCCGCGCCAGCCGGAATCCAAGCTCACCCAAAGTGACATGGACCTGGCGCGTTCCATCCAGGAGGTAACCGAGGAAGCAATGTTCCGCATGGCGCGGCACGTCCGAAAGGAAACGAGCCTGCCAGACCTTTGCCTGGCGGGCGGGGTGGCGCTGAATTGCGTGGCCAACGGGCGCATCCTTCGCGAGGGCATTTTCGAACGGATCTGGATTCAGCCAGCGGCGGGCGACGCCGGAGGAGCCTTGGGCGCCGCGCTATTCGCCTGGCATCAAGTCCTCGGAAACGAACGACACGCGAATGGCGTCAGTGATTCGCAACGCGGCTCGTATTTGGGGCCGTCGTATTCTAACGATGAGATTCGTTCGTTTCTCGAGACCCAGAATATCCCCTTTGTCGAATTGAGCGACGAAGAGTTGCCGGAGCGAATTGCCGACTTGATCAAGGCGGAGAAAGTAATCGGGTGGTTCTATGGGCGAATGGAATTTGGACCGCGGGCGCTGGGGGGACGCTCCATCATCGGCGATGCGCAATCAACCAAAATGCAGGAGGTGATGAACCTCAAGATCAAGTTCCGCGAAAGTTTCCGCCCCTTCGCACCGTCGGTGCTGCGTGAACGGGTCTCGGACTGGTTCGACCTGGACAGCGAAAGCCCCTACATGCTGCTGGTCGCGCCGGTGGCGAAATCCCGACGGCGTGAAATGACGCCCGAAGAACAAAAACTGTTCGGCCTGCGGAAGCTTCTGACGATTCGCTCGACCCTTCCCGCCGTGACGCATGTGGATTATTCGGCCAGAGTGCAGACGGTGACGGAGGATCACAGTCCAATGTATTACCGAACCATCAAAAAGTTCGAGAAGAAGTACGGATGCCCCGTGATCATCAACACCTCGTTCAACGTGCGCGGAGAACCGATTGTCTGCGCGCCGGAAGACGCCTACCTCTGCTTCAGGCGGACGAACATGGATTACCTGCTCCTGGGAAATTTTCTGCTCGAAAAGAAAGACCAGAAGCCGCTCGACAAAGACATCGACTGGTTGAAGGAATTCGAACTGGATTGAATGAACCTCCGCGACGACATCAAACAACTTAAAACCAGCCCGCGCGATTTGCGGAAATTCGGGCTGCTGGTGGGCGGTGTTTTCGCCGGCTTGGGCCTTTTTTTTCTGCTGCGGCACAAGGCGCACTATCCTTATTTCCTGTGGCCTGGAGCAATCCTCATGGCCTTTGGCGCGCTGGTTCCCCGTGCGTTGAAATACGTTTACGTGGCGTGGATGTCGGTGGCCGTCGTGCTGGGATTTATGATGGCCCACGCGATTCTTACTTTGTTTTTCTTTCTGGTGCTGACACCCATCGGATTGGCGGCCAGGATCGCCGGGAAAGATTTCCTCCGCCGTAAATCCAGCAAGCAGTCAACCACCTACTGGATCGCCCGCGAACGCACGGCGAAGCCCGCAGCTGATTACGAAAAACAATTCTGACCAGGCGCCCTGCAAACCAGTTCTCCGATGAGCAATCTTCGAGCGTCGTCCGTCGGGGAAAGGACTTTACTTGGACCAGTGGCCTATGCACTTTGGTTTCCTCGGCAGCACGCCGTGACCAAACTCTTGGGCAATGAATCGACTGGCAATTATTCGAGAATTCTTTGACTTCTTGCGCGAGCGCAAGAAATGGTGGATCGCGCCCATCGTCGTGTTTCTTTTGCTGTTGGGCGGGATACTGGTCTTCGCCAAGGGCTCGGCTCTCGCGCCTTTTATTTACAGCTTGTTTTAATTGCACCGCGTGAAGTGGCTGATGAACAGGGAGGTTCTCGACCGTTGGTGTGAACGAGGCATTTTGAGTCTCGTTCTTGCCATCCTGATGTTCGGCCCGCTGGCCTATGGTGCCGTCCGCACCGTCGAGTTCGTCGTCATTCAGTCCTGTGTGATGGCCGTCGTTCTCCTCAGCGGGTTGCGAATCTGGATCAGCCCGCGCTCCGTTCTTTTCTGGCCGCCGATTTGTTGGGCGGTGGTCGCGTTTGTCGCTTACGCCATCATCCGATACCGGCTTGCCCCGATCGAATACCCGGCCCGGCTCGAGCTGATCAAGGTGGTGACTTACGCCTTTTTGTTCCTGGCGGTCTTGAACAATTTAAGCTGGCAGGAATCAATCCAGATAATTTCCATCGGGCTGCTCTGCCTCGCGTTTGCTCAATCGATCTTCGCAGTGTTCCAGTTTATCACCCATTCCGATCGTATTTGGACAATGATCAAGCCGGAGAACTACATCGCTCGTGGAAGCGGAACCTTTATCAATCCGAATAATTTTTCTGGCTTCCTCGAAATGATCCTGCCGCTCGGATTGGCCTACACGCTGATCGGCCGCTACGGTCATGTCGCCAAGGTCGTGTTTGGCTACTTTTCGCTGGCGATCGTCGTTGGGATTGGAGGCACGTTGTCACGCGGCGGCTGGGTGGCGACGGGCTTGATGCTGATCGTTCTCCTGATCGTGCTGATCCTTCGACACGACTTCCGCCTGCGCACCGTCATCACGCTCTCGGTGCTCCTGGTCTTCGGAGTGACATCGGTTGCGATAGCGCAAAAATCCCAGCAGCGCTTTGAACAACTCATGAGCCATCGGACCATCAAGGACGAACGGGTCAAGTATTGGAAGTCCGCGGTTCAAATCTGGCGCGAGGATATCTGGCTGGGCGCCGGGCCGGCCCATTACGATCACCGTTTTCGGCAGTATCGTCCCCCGAATCTCCAGGGCCGCCCGCTCTACGTTCACAACGATTACCTGAACACACTGGCGGATTGGGGCCTCGTCGGCCTGAGTATCATCCTCGGGTTCATCGCGCTGTTTTACGCCGGTGTTTTCAAAACCTGGCGCTTCGTCCAGCGCACCTCAAACGACTTGGGCACCAAGTCGAGCAACAAAGCCGCGTTCGTCCTCGGCGGCTCCCTCGGTGTGCTCGCCCTGGTTCTTCATTCATTTGTCGATTTCAACATGCACATTCCGGCCAACGCCATCCTCGCGCTGACCTTGATCGCCCTGGTCACAACCCATCTTCGGTTCGCCACCGAGAATTACTGGTCGAGCCTTGGCGGATTCTCCAAAACGATGCTCACCCTGGTCGGTCTGGTTGGCATTTTCTATCTCGGTCAACAAGGCATTCGACAGGTCGAAGAGCACGCATTGCTGGCCCGCGCTGAAAAGGCAAATGAATTCTCCGACGATAAACTGGCGCTTCTCCGAAAAGCCTTCGCGGTCGAGCCGAAGAATTTTGAAACCGCCTACGCCATCGGAGAAATCTATCGGGGACGGAGCATGGCGGGCAACAGCGACTACGAAACCCTGGCCGAGGAAGCCATCGTCTGGTTTCGCCGCAGCATTGATCTCAACCCGTTCAATCCGTTCAGCCATGTGCGCCAAGGGATGATGTTGGATTGGATTGGAAAAACCGACGAGGGAGAAAAATCCTTTCAACGCGCGAGCGAACTCGACCCGAACGGTTACTACACGATTGCCCATCTCGGATGGCATCGCCTTCAGCTCGGTGATTACCTCGGGGCGAAAAAAGAATTCCAGCGTTCCGAAAACATCAAACCCAATCCGATCGCAGAATCCTACCTCGATATCATCGAACAGAAACTCGCCGAGCAATAGGGGCGCCGCAGGCGCGTCGTTCGCGGGCAGATTCCCGCCCGGAACTCTGTCACCAGATTGTTTCCAAAATATTATTGGCGTCGCGGCCCGGCGGGTGGTAGTTGTCTCTTGCGTTTCAAAACCCGAACCGCATTCCCAAAACCCGCAGAGCGGATATCCCGTGTTCCATGTCCGGCCTGCATTTTAACCAAAGGAATTTATGAAACTAG
>Ga0163144_10011343_pt1 | contig 18856 bp, 24 predicted proteins | sample OliLak19BULKMAT1_FD_123175 | JGI IMG/M metagenome (GOLD analysis project Ga0163144, IMG submission 123175) | Freshwater microbial mat bacterial communities from Lake Vanda, McMurdo Dry Valleys, Antarctica - Oligotrophic Lake LV.19.BULKMAT1 | ecosystem: Environmental > Aquatic > Freshwater >... | reverse complement strand
GGACTTAGGCTGCCCAAGGCGTCTATAGCAGCATATATGACTTCAGATTCGGATTGAATTGAGACTATCGCCCTACAGACGGTGCTTTATTGAGACTGAGGCCTAAGTCCGACAGCCTGCTAGGCGAAGTTGATGTTCCGGGCAAGACCCTGCGCCCCGGCTTTCTCCACGAGGCGAACCAGTACAGCGCGTTCGGCCGTGCGACTCTTGCGGCGGAACAACACGATCAGGCCGTGATGCGGCTGAGCCTGAGCCAAGGCGACAAAATCGTCGCGATTGCACGTGACCATGATCAAGCCATGCGCGGCAGCATAACCCAAAACTTCCGGGTCGGGAGTCGTGCCGGGCAAAACCTCGCGCAACAACACGACGCCATGCCCCATCGCCGGAGCACGTGCCCGGGGTCGTCGGGCATATCATGATCGAAGAGGAACTTCACGATCCGCCGGGCGCGAGTTGCTGGGCCACCAGCAGATCGATTTCCCCGCGATGATCCTCGTAATACGCCAGGCACTCGTAAACTTGAGCATGCGTCAGACTCGGGAAGCAACGTGCGATCAACGTGTCGATGGTCTCGCCGTTTTGCAGGAACCCGATCACGTCATGGACGCCAATGCGGGTGCCTTCGACGATGGTGCGCCCGGAGCGTACGCCGGGGACGTTGATCAGATAACGGTAGGAGGTCGCAGGCATGGAGGTTATCATGACTAGGAAGTCGACTCCGGCAATGCCGTATCCGGCCGGCCAAACCGTTTGTCCCTTCAAGTGCTGCCTCGACAAAAACGATGTCGTCCGCATCCGGCCAGCGACGACGAGGGGCCCGGCGTCACCTTCATCTGATTTTGCAATCCGGTAAGAAAGGCGCGGGTCTTTTCGGGTTTCTACGGCACGCGCGTACGGGTGCGACACGTCCCGAGCGGTTTCCACACCTTCTCCGATTCGCGATTCGCGTCATGACCCCATCGAATTACTCCGATCATCTTTGGGATCTCGGCCGCACCAATGTCGCACGCATAACGAACGATCGGTTTCGTTACCTCCTCAAATACGTCACCAAAGGCGGCAGCGACTTACCTCAATGGGTCCGAAACCGCGGACGCCTTCGAGTGTTCCAAGCCTCGCGTGGTTTTCTGACCGAGGTCGCCAAACCGGAGCCTGCACAAGCGACGGCTCGCCCGCTCCGCGAGCGCCGAACCGGTGAGACGTTGGGCGAGAGAATCGATCGATACAACCGCACGGCGCTCCTCGAGAGCGAAGGTAAGTTTTCGCACGTGTCACTCGGTGCGCCCTTCGCCGACGTACATGCGAAAGAAATTTTACCCGCAGCTCTGGACGGTCGTTACCTCGGCCGCGGGCATTACCACATCAACGACATGAACCAACTAGAAACATGGATAAAACCACCAAACCAACAGAGCCCAGCACCCTAGCGAACGGAATCTTCGTTCGCGGCATCGTTGTCTCGAACCGAGCCAAAGCCATTCGTCGGAAAGACGGATCCGGTATCATGGTGATCGTCGAACACGAGATTGCCATGCAACCCGGTGTCGTCACGTGGCCACGATTCTTCGATCCCAAGACCGACACCACGGTGCGAGTCGACGGCGAGAACGTAATCGAATTCCCAAAGCTAAAGGAATTCGCCCAGGTCACGATCCGCGCCGGCGGCATTCGTTCGAACGAGAAGACAAAGGAGCTTACGATCCAGAATGGCGAGCTGCTCAGCTAACCGACAAACCGAAGGAACGAGGGCGGGAGGCCGCGCGGAGCGCGGCGCCCGCCCTTTTCCTTGTTTATGTGGTTAATAACTGTCCCCGCCAAATCTCAGTTTACCGTCCAACGTCCAACGAATCCCGTAAACTAATTTCTGGGCTCAAACTGGCACGCGGGGGCCAGCCGCGCGCTACTCACAGTCTGTCGCCTCGGAGTCATAATTTTGATAGCCTTTGGGACTTGAAATCTGATTTGCGGCAAATTCTTGCAGATAACATTCGTACCTTTCGCCGGAGAGCGGGCGTTTCTCAGGATGAGTTCGCGCACCGTTGCGGATTACATCGAACCTACATTGGTTCGGTCGAACGCCGTGAACGCAACGTGACCCTCGCAACACTGGAGATGTTCGCGGCCGCAATCGGTGTGGAGGCTGCACAATTGCTAACGAAAGAGGGCGTAAAGTGACGGCCATTGACCTTCTTGGCGGCATATCAGCCAAGCTCCCGAAGCTAACGCAAGGGCAGCTTTTTTGGCTTTCAAAGGTCATCGATAATTACGCGAACCCGTACGAATCGCGCCTTTTAGCAACAACGCTATTCAACGAGGCCATGTTGCAAGATTTTGGAGATGCGCTCAGAACTCATCACAGTTTCAGTCAGGAACCGTGCACGAAGGACAAATTTGAATACATTCTTGAGCAGACCCTAAAAATAAACGGCACACGGGCTGAACTCGCGAAAAAAGGGAATCCGGGGCATGACATCACGATTGAAGGAATCGCGGTATCCTTGAAGTCGCAGGCGGACAAAGGCATCAAACGCGACCGTATTTGGATTTCGAAATTCCACGAACTCGGGAAAGGGGAATGGACGGACAAGCCGAAACAACTCGAAGGGTTGCGAGCGCAGTTCCTTGCACACCTGACGCACTACGAGCGTATCTTCACGCTTCGCTGCGTCGAGCGGGCGCCAAATTGGGAGTACCAACTTGTAGAGATCCCAAAAGCAATTCTCGCTCTTGCCTCGACCGGTACACTTGAGATGCGGACGGCTTCCACACAATATCCGAAGCCAGGGTACTGCCATGTAAATAGTGGCGGTAACAGGCTGTTTTCCCTCTATTTCGACGGTGGTACCGAGCGCAAACTACAGCTCAAAGATTTGCTAGTGAGCAAATGTATCCTGCACGCGGAATGGCGGTTCTATTCGCCCAAACTCACACCAGAAGGTGAGCCTGAACCCGACCCGTTCGACGCTCCGCCAAAGTGACGTACTCTTTTTTCGCCTCCATTCCAACGCAGCGGCGTCCAAGTTCAAGCGCCACTTCTCCGACCGTTCCAGAGCCAAAGAACGGATCAAAAACGAGGTCTCCGTGTTTGCTCCCGGCCATGATGCAAGGGCGTACTAAGGCTCTGGGAAAGACCGCAAAGTGGGCCTCCGCATAAGGCTCAGTGTTTATCGACCATACAGTGCGGCGTGACTTCATGCCGCCACCGTTCACGGCAGGCTCCTTGATGGCGTCGTGGTCAAAGTAGTACCTTTCCGACTTGGTCAAGAGAAAGAGGTATTCATGGCACACGGTCACACGGTCCTTGACCGACTCCGGCTGGTTGTTGGGCTTGTGCCAGATGATATCGTTGCGAAGGTACCAACCATCGAGCTGACACGCCATAGCGAGCATCCACGCTACACCAATAAGGTCTTTCGGTTTCAATCCTGCTGGCGTCTGCGGACGGTAGGCCATTCCACGTCCCTTGTTCTTGTCGTCTGCATCCCGCCACGTGCGCCCGCCGCTTGTGTAGGTGTTACCGATGTTGAGCCAAAACGTACCATCTGCGCGAAGGACTCGACGTACTTCGCGAAAGATTGAAACGAGACTCTGGATGTAATCGTGGAGAACAGGCTCGGCCCCGATTTGGTGCTCATGCCCGTAGTCTCGGACGCCCCAGTAAGGTGGCGAGGTGACGACACAGTGAAAGGTCTCATCAGGGATGTCCCCAATGAGCTTGCGCGTGTCTCCTTCAATAATACGCAGCGGATCGTGCTCGGTGGGCTCAGTGAAATTCATCGTGCGTGATGCTACTCGTGGTCCTCTCCACGGAACTGGTCAAGGGCCGTTTGGACCCCAAAACAGGGTATCATGGCGATGGCATCAACTACGCCGCGCCTCTCGTTAGTGGGATCGAAAGAAATTTGGTTAAGCCGCTAAAAAGTGTAACCCGAAAAAGTAACCCGGTGCCGAAATTCCGGCGCTTTCGGGAGAAGTTGAGAAGACGCCAATCACAAGAAAATCGCGGTCCCACGAGTGAAAGAGAACTGGAGCGGATTCGGGATTTTTGGGGCAGATCTTCCCTTTCAGTTTAGGAAACCGCTGCTCTATCCAGTTGAGCTACGGGGACTGCCAGCTAAATAGACTTTCAGAATCCAACGGGGTACAACAACCCAAAGTTCTACCAAAGATTCTACCTTGGTGCCCCCCCCCATCCACTGACGTCCTACGCGGTCTCCGCATGATTTCAAGGACGGAGGTCCTGCGCTAATTCGGCTGCGGCTTGCGCAGGTGTGATCACTCGGGCGCCATGTAAAATCTCCGGCGGATAGTCCACGAGATTCCCAGTCACGATGGTCTTGTCGGTCGTGACAAGTGCTGCCTCGACAAAAACGATGTCGTCCGCATCCGGGCCAACGACGACAAGCGGGCCCGGCGTCACCATCATCTGACTTTGCAATCCGGTGAGAAAGGCGCGGATCTTTTCCGGTTTCAGCTTCAAGCGGGGACGATGCAACACGTCCCGGTATTCAGCCAGAATGCGGGCGTCATAAACAAGCTTCACCCGACCATCGAGAACTGCGTCGAGCACGCGCGCTGGGGGTCCATGAGGATTCAGCAAAGCGGACACGAGAACATTGGTGTCGATTACCCACCGTCTCATTTTTGTCGGCGCCGGGCTGTGCGCACCGCTGCAACCTCAGCGTCGATCTCCTTCATCGTGAGAGTATCGGTGCCGTTCACAACGGAATCGGATCGAATGGCCTCAACGGCCTGCGTCAGCGCCACCCGGTCAAGCATCTCCAAATCACGGGAGAAAGTCGCTTCCGAGGTCGGGATCATAATCGCTTTCGGTTTGCCGTTGGCGGTAACCAGGACGCGACCGGCTCGGCTTACCGCAGCCAGCGCGCGGCCTGGGTGGGCGGAGAACTCACGGGATGCGAGCCACTTGGTTTTCATGGCCTCAAGTGTCGTGCAAATGTCGTGCATGTCAAACAACCGGGTCCGGACTGGATGGATACAAGGGCAGTTCGACTGCGGCAGCAGCGTGCAACGGGTTGCTCGCACTCGCGGCATTCTCCGTCGACGCACCGCTCGCGACCATAAGACCCGCAAGCTTCCAGGGGTCCTTCCCTGGCAAGTTGAGCGCGGCGCGCGTCAGCCCCTTCGTGGAGCACGAACGCGGCCCAGGAGCGATGCCGGAGCACGCCAGCGCCGGCATCCGCGCCATTGTGCGCCAGGACTTGACGAGGTCTGGCGTAGCTACAATGTAGGCACATGAGCGCGATCACGGCGAAAGTCTTCCAAGCGGGAAATTCCAAGGCCCTGCGCCTGCCCCGTTCGCTCGCGGTGAACGCCAAGACTTACGAGGTCACCCCCATGCCCGATGGCTTCATGATGGTCGATCCGGCCGCCAAGGCGCGCCGGCTGAAAGCGCTGCGTAAGCTCCGGGCGCTACCCCCGATGCCGGAGGACTGGGCCCGCCCGTGATCGATGCCGCTCTACCTTCTCGACACCAACGTCCTCTCCCGCCTCGCGCGAGGGCTCGATCAGCAAATTGCAGAAAAGGTCGCTCAGCATATCGACGACTGCGTTTTGTCATCCGTCGCTTGGTATGAGTTGGAGTACGGCGCGGCCCGCAGCTCCGATCCCGTGAAATCAGCCGAGAGGCTAACGCTGCTTCGATCGATCTTTCCGCTCGTCCGCGCATTCGAAGAAGAGGACGCCAGCGAGGCCGCTTCCGTGCGTGCTTATCTGGAGACACTCAAACCTAACGCGCAGCCCATTGGGCCGCATGACGTGCTCCTGGCGGGCCATGCGCTCGCGCTAGGTGCCGTGCTCGTGACGCACAACGTGCGCGAATTTAGCCGCGTTCCACACCTCGTCGTCGAGGACTGGCAGACACCGGCCTGACCGCGCCCACACCTTGTCATACCAGCCGAGCGTCCGAAAAACAGATCGCGCTTCCCCACGAGCGGCGGCGGCCCTCGAACATTACCTCAATGCGCAGAGCCTAGATGGAGCCCCCCCTTTTTCAGATTAAAATTACTGCTTTGGCGGTATTAATGCCCGCTTTCGCGAGCATAACGACGGTAATGCGCAATACGCGTTAAATTTTACCGCTTAAGCGGTCAAAACATAATAATTCGCCCATTTGGCCGTTGATCACTCGGATTTCCGTAGTTAATTACCGCTTAAGCAGCAATGATCCCCTTGGCCGAATTGATTCACAGCCACCGGCGCAAGGCCGGTTTAACCCAAGCCCAATTGGCCATACTCGCCGGCGTGGGCAAGACGGTCGTTTGGGATCTGGAGCACGGTAAGGAGTCGGTCCAATGGGACACGCTTCAGAAAATCTTCCGTGTGCTGAACATCACTGTCGCATGGCAAAGCCCATTGCTGGAGCGAGCGGCAGCATCACCATCGCCTCCTCCGGCGACATCATTATCACCACCCTCGTCGTCGTCACCGGCACGATTGTCGACCTCGCCGGCATCCTCGCCCTCGCCTTCGTCAAAACGGAAGCGGTCGTCATGAAGCGCGCACGCATTTATCAACAGGATCAACTCGCCGGCCTCTTGGAAGCCCGGGATGACGGCACGTATCGCTTCACTTATGACGACGCGTTTCGCGGCGAGCCGGTCTCTCTCACAATGCCGACTCGCCAGCGGGTGTGGGAGTTTCCGCGTTTCCCCGCGCCGTTTGAGGGCCTGCTTCCCGAGGGTTTCCAACTCGATGCGCTGCTGCGGATCCGTAAGCTGGATCGCAACGATCTGTTTAGCCAACTGCTCGCCGTCGGAAAGGACGTCGTTGGCTCCCTGCGGATCGACGCCGCCCCATGAGGTGTCTGATCACGAATGATCCCTGGGAAGGTCCGGGGCCGTATTCGCCGGCTGGTTTGCGCCTCCTTGATCGCCGGTTGCAAGCGCTGGCGCCGCTGCCCTTCACCCGGGAACAACTGCTGGAAGAAGCGGCCGCACGCGCAGTGAAGATGTCGGTTCAAGGCATGCAGCCCAAAATCAGCACGGTGCTGCGCGTGACTGAAGGCCAGATGAAGATCGTCGACCACGACGGACGGTATATTGTGAAACCGCCCCATGTAATCTACCCGGAGCTGCCGGAAAACGAAGCGCTCACCATGTCGCTCGCCGCCACCTTAGGCATTGAGATCCCCGTGCACGGGCTACTGCTGAACAGCGACCAAACCCATTCGTATTTTATCCGCCGTTTCGATCGCGCGGGCGGGAGCAAACACCCGGTCGAGGATTTCGCGCAACTGAGCGGCGCAAGCCGCGACACAAAGTATGATTCCAGCACGGAGCGGCTAATAGAAATCATCGACCGCTACTGTACGTTTCCCGCCTTGGAGCGGATGAAATTCCTCGACCGGCTGCTCTGCGCTTACCTGACTGGCAACGAGGATATGCATCTCAAAAACTGGTCGCTCATCACGCGCGACGACAAAGTTGAGCTATCACCCGCCTACGACTTGTTGAATACCACCATCCCCAACCCCCGCAATCGCGAGGAACTAGCGCTGCCGCTCCGTGGTAACAAATCCAATCTCCGTGCGAATGATTTCTGGCGTTATCTCTCTGGCGAGCGGCTCGGCCTCAGCACGGCGCTAATTGAGCAAACGAAGATACGATTTGCCGAAGCCTGTGCCGGATGGCCGGCTCGGATCGAATCCAGCTTTCTCTCCCCAGAGATGAAGACACGCTACCTCACTTTACTCGAGGACCGTCGTCAGCTACTCAGTTTGTGAAAGACGCGCGCAGCGGTCCACCCACGCTGCCTCTTCGGTTTCGGCGGTCGCCAATATCCCAAGCAGTAAGTATGGACACTTCGCTGCATGATATAGGCAAGGACTCGTCGCTGGGGTCTACCATCGACCGCCGCCCTGGCGCGAATCGGGCAGGCGCTCGCCGAGCTGCCCGACACCTGCGCCAAAATGCTCAAAGGCTGACCCTTCGCGCGGGCAACCCCACGCGCCGGGACCGGGGACCACCGGGACCCCGAGGCTGGACAAAACCCTTCCGCACCGTCTTTCGGCGCATGGGCTGTGCCGGAAGAATGAGCGAAACATTGAACCTTTGACCACATTTGTAGTCTATCACCGCTGGAGGCCTCCTGGTTTCCGGCGTCATGAAGCGAATCCCCAAAATCTCCGATACCGAATGGGAAGTCATGCGCGTGATCTGGGCCCACCATCCCATCACGGCGGCCGATGTCATCGTCCGCCTCACCGCCGCCGACTCCACGTGGCACCCGAAAACCGCCCGGACCCTGCTCGCCCGACTCGTCGCCAAGGAAGCACTGGGGTTTGTCGAGTCCGGGCGCGGTTATGTCTATAGTCCTCGGGTCACGGAGGCCAACTGTATTGCAGCCGCAAGCGGCTCCTTCCTGGAACGGGTATTCGGAGGCGCGCTTCAGCCCATGGTTGCACATTTCGTCGCCCAACGCCGACTCACCCCGGAGGAACTCGCCGACCTTCGCGCGATCCTTGAGCAAACGCCGCCGGCCAAACGATCGGCCGGCCAGCGAAAACGAAAGCAGCCATGAACAGCGGCGCCTTCCTCGTTGATCTTGCTCACAGTTCCATCGCTGCCGCGATCCTGGCGACGCTCGTTTTCGCACTTCAATCGGTTTTCCGAAAACACCTCACCCCCCACTGGCGCTCCATGCTCTGGCTCCTGGTCGTCGCACGCCTGCTTCCTATATCCGTCAACAGCGATCTCAGCCTGTTCAACCTATTTCCTGAGTGGATCCGTCACGCTCCCGTCCTCAGCGCCGCAACCCCCGACAAAAACGAGTCGGGGAAATTCTTTGCCCAAACCGAACGCAACGCGTCGCCGACACCTCGACCTCTCGTCTCGGCCAACCTTCGCGCCCCAGCCCGTCCCCAATCGGACTCTATATATTCCGACTGGCACTTGCTCCTTTTTTTCATCTGGCTGGCAGGTGTAATTATAGCGACCGGATCCGTACTCGTTCAATCCACCCGGTTCGCCCGTACCCTCGTCCCGCTGCAACCCGTCACTTCCGAACCCATCCACGAGCTCCTCCTCGATTGTTGCAGGACCATGGGAGTACGGCGGCCACCTCTTCTCCGCGAAACCCGTGCGCTGCAAACTCCCGCACTCTACGGATTCTTGCGTCCGACGCTGCTGCTGCCCGAGGGATTCACCCGTACTTTCTCCCGGAGCGAGCTGCGTTTCGTACTCCTTCATGAGCTGGCGCACCTCCGACGCCTCGACCTCCCCCTGAATGGATTGATGACACTATTGCAGATCATCCATTGGTTTAATCCGCTGGTGTGGTTCGCCTTTGCCCGCTGGCGTCTCGACCGCGAAATTGCCTGCGACGCCGCAGCAATCACCGCTAGCGGAACTCAGAGTGCCCATGCTTACGGAGGAACCCTGCTTCGCCTCCTCGAGCGTTGTTCCACTCCTGCTTATAGTCACCAAAGCCTTCTCCAGATCGCCGGCCGCAAAACTGAAATACAACAACGCCTGACTATGATCAGTTCCTTTACACCTTCCCGAAGAAAAGCTCTGGCCATCGTTCTCATGGGTATCCTCGCATCGCTTGGACTCACCGATGCCCAAGTTCAGTCCAGCCCTGGCAAACCGGGCCACGGCACGGCCAACTCGCCTCCGCCCCAACAGAACGACAACCCGGCCGACGTAACGTCGTCGCCTTCGGACCGGCCGGGGCGGACTCCCAACGGGCGACGCATCACGACGGCGGATGTGGACCGAGCGATGAGCAACGAGATTGCTGTGCGCTTTGAAGGCGACCGTTCCAGCTTCCTCCGTCATCTACGAACAGACTCCAAAACCATTCGGGCGTATCGTCGGGAAACCGAAGCGAAACTTATCAGCGGCGAGATCCCGCTTCCGCTCGTTTCCCATTCGATCCCGGTCACCGAGGTCGAGGAGGAGGTTCATCTCCGGCTGATCCAACTCACGCGTGCGCCCGCCGAAGACGATGCATCGCTGCTCGCCCGCGCCACTCTCCTTATGCAAAAGCTGAGCGCCGGGGAGTCGTTTGCCGACCTCGCCAAAGCCTACAGCGATGACTTCCGGCGTACCCGAGGCGGAGATTGGGGATGGCTGAAGCGGGCAGATCTCAGGGATCCTTTCAACGCGATTGCCTTCCAGTTGAAAGCCGGGGAAGCGTCGCCGCCCATTCTTCTTCCCGAAGCGTGCTTTATTCTTTTTGTCGAGGATCGTCGCCCCCATCACGGGAACGTACTGCCGTGATCCATCGCGCTCATGACCTTTGCGCTTTCCTTAATTTTCCCGCGCAAACGCGGTTTCAATTGAGCGCAGATCCGAGTCGCAATCTTGTAGGGACCAACGCAAACTGCCTCGTCACTCATCGCCAAGCGCGCGCGTCGGCGGGTCGCCCCCTACGATATATTAGGTTTACTACAGGCGACCCGCTTCTCTCTGAGCAGCGAGCCGAGGCTTTCCGTTTCGCTCCACGCTTGTCACCACCAGAAGACGCCGCTTCTCTGCGCCACGCGCCGCCCGTCCTTCGTTTAGCCGGCATCCCCGTGCTTCCTTGTTGAATGGCGACACGTCTTGATTCCGGCTGTACATTATCATCCTCCCTCTTAGCCTTATCCTCATGTCGTCCTTCGTCCGGAAGGTAGCGTCACGGGTGGGATGGTACAGAACGCCCGGCCTTCTTCTTGCGCTCACGGCCATCGCGTGGAGTGCTCCCCAAGCGACATTTACCCTGCCCCTGCAGGGCGATGGAGAAACCCTCGGCGCCGCCGCACCGTCCGCCCGTTCGTTTCAATGCGACGATCCCGCCTTGCTCGCCTGGATCACCACCACCGTGCTGCCGCGACTTCTCGCGGACTGGATTGATATAGAACCCGAAACGGTGATGGATGCGGACGGCATCCTCAAAACCGGACTACCCGAACTCACGCCTTTGCCGGCGGGATTTGTGAGCGTCACCTCCGCCCTCGACTCGGCCAACTCCAGTTCCGACCGCGCCGTCTTCAAGCTGACCTTCGCCCCAGGAAACGATCGCGCCGAACTCGACCTCGTCATTGAATGCTCCTGGGTTCCCCCCGGCGCAGCCTGGCGCGTGACGCTTGGCGAACTACGTGAGCTTGTACTGGCCTCGCCCCCGGGCGAGCGGCTGGCCCTTTCCGAGGACGACCTGGAACGAGCCTCGCGGCTCTCGGCCATGTCCGTATACTTTGTTCATGTCGCGGGCGCAGAAGCCGAAATTGTCGCTACGGTCCCGTCTGCACCGATTCCGCCGCGATTGGCGGTCGCCGCCATTGCCACCGCCGCCGAGATTGAGCGTCAGGACTTGCTCGCCGCATGGTCCGCCTCGGGGCGACCACCCGCACGCGCCCTGAACGGGTTGCGGAACGCACTGCAGCGGCAGTTTGGCACCGCCGTACACCAGCCACTCACACCCAAGTTCGAACTCAAACCCGAGACGCTGAGTGCGACCGCCTTTCGTTTGAAGCTCTTGAAATTCGATCCCATCACCCGTCAGATCGTCCGCCTTGGACTGTGGGTCGGGCACGACGGCGAAACCGTCCCGGAAGAACGCCTGCAGCAGTTGCGTGCCCGTGGCTGGCAGACCGACACGCTCCAGCAGCATTTTTCCAGGCTTGAAACGGACTATAGCTCCGCGCTGGAACGCGAGGAAACCTACCGGCTCGTTCCGCCCGCGTACATCACCGAAGCCGAAGCGGTGGCTCGCGCCGGCTTTGTGGGAAAGTTGAACCGGGTGCGGCCTCCCGCGCCCTTTATCGTGGAAACGCTGGCCACCGCGCCCGACGCCACGTCTGCTTCGGATCCGGAATTAGCGTCGGCAACTGCCGCGCGCGCGAGAGAACGCACCCTGGTGTTCGCCGTCACCTACCAGCCCCGGCTCGATGAAGCCGTAGCCGACCTCAAGATTACTCCGGAAGAGGGCATCGTAGGCGGCGCCTCATTCTCGTCGCGCAATCTCACCGCGGGACTCGATGACGCGTTTTATGTGGGCTTCGATGCCGGCGATCATCTCCAGGACGCAACGCTCTCCTATAATACCGCCACCCGGAAAACCGCACGCGATCAACTCTGGCAGGTGAATGGCGCGGCCGGCTGGACCCGCGACGATGAACAGCGTTTCGGCCAGGCGACGACGTACGCCAGCGGCGAGAAAACCGACGCCAACGTTGACCTTGATTTCTGGATACACGAACGCGCCACGCCAGCGACCGGCACGACGCCCGGTCTGCGCCGCTGGCTCAAGGTAACGCCCAACGCCGGCTGGACGCGCCAATCGCTGAAGGCTGCCGAGCCCTTGTTTATCCGCGATCCCAACTACCGCGGACTGCACGCCGGACTCTCGCTCGACGCCGGTTGGCGCGAAGATCGCCCGGCGCCCAAGCACTCTGGCGTGCACGCCTCCCGCCGTTCGGCGCGGCTCAAGCTGGAGACATTACATACCTGGCGGGAGGCGGGGCCCGACTTCACAATCGCGCGCGTCCGCAGTGAAGCGCAGTGGCAGTTCGGTCCCGGCGGCGAGCGCCGTCATTACCTCGGCTTCGCGCTGCAGGGCGGCACGGCGTCACGCGAGACTCCGATCGGCGCCCAGTGGCGATTGGGTGGTGAGGAATGGCTGCGCGGATTGGAGGAAGGCGAACTCATCGGCCGACACGTCCTGGCGGCGCGACTCGAAGCCGGTGTCGATCCCTTTGGCCTCCTCGGTGGGACCAGAGCCGCCGCCAGCACCGCCGCCACCGCGAGCACGGCTTCAGCCTCCACCGCGGTTCCACCGGAGAAAAAAGCCCCGACGATCGCCGACACCCCGATCCTGCTCGTGGCCTCGATCGAGAGCGGGAGCGTTTCAGGCCAGGAGTCGCTGATCGCCAACGCGGCGCCCTCCACGGCGAGTTCCTTCGGTCTCGGTCTGCAATTTCTAAGCGCCGGGAGCGGCAAGAGCCCAATGCCTTTCGAGCTGAACCTCGGCTACGCATGGTCGCCCCAAGGACAGCGCGAAAACGGCCGCGTCTATGCGTCCGTGCAATTTCTCTTTCCGATCCGCAACTCCACGCAACCGCCATGAATAAACTCGTATTCACGTATAACAACCAAGAGCTCGCGCTGACCTCCGACGGACACGCTGTATACACTATGCCGCCACCCGACGCCAAACCCGGCCGCTGGAAGACCGAGCTCGGCACCAACCGGATCGAAGTCACGTTGCCGGGACTCGGCTCGGTCAATGTCGAAGTCGACTATACCTTCAACGCCAGGAACCAGCTGCAGCTCGCCATCCCCGCACAGGACCGCGTCCTGGATGCGGCCGGCCCCGAGCCGTTCGCCGGCCGGATCCACGTCGATGATCCACAGGATCTCACCTATATCTGCGTCGATGACGATGGGATGGATCGGGATTTCAAGATCGCCGCGTACGGCACGTTTCACTTCGACAGTAAAACCGACCGGCTTCTGTTCACGCCCACCGGTGAAGAGAGCGCCACGGAGATTCGGGGACTCGTGCGGAATCGCAATAATGTCGTCGCTGATATATCCACGCGCCCGAGTCTTACGGTTCATGATTTGCTCCAGTTCAAAGCCGCGACGGCCAACACCCTCGCAGGCAAGCCCGTGGTCATCGATGCCATCATCGAATTCGTCGGAAAATGGGATCTCTACGAGGGCAAACTCGCGTTCGTGGCGGAGTACGATTCGACCGGTGCCAAGCCGTCGACCTTCGTCTCTTTCGGCGGATCGATCAAGGGCGTCGATGCCAGTCTTGTTTATTCCGACGGACCCGACGGCAAGATTCTTTTCAATATAGCCGGCAAATTCCAGTTCAACCAAACGACCGGTCAATGGGACGCGGCGCTCGGTTACGCCAATAACACGCTCAGCGGTTCGCTCTCGCTCAACGCCAGCAGCAAAATCGGCGTGAATGGCAAGCTCGACCTCGCGGGCAAGATCACCCTCAAACAGAAAGGCGGCGGCAAGATGGCGATCGATCTCAAGCTCGCCGCGCGCTACGAAGCCAACGGCAACCGCATCGATTCGTGGGTGGAATATCAGGGCGGCGTCTTTGAGCTCATGCTCGCGGGCAAAGTTAATATAGGCGCCGCCGGCGACGTTGACTTTCAAGTGAACTATGCGCCCAACAAACCCAACGAGAAGCTCACGCTGAAACTCGGAAACTGGAACACCGACTCGAAACTTAAAGTCACGCTCAACGCGATTCTGAGCAAGAAGGGCCTGACCGTCGCCACCTCCAGCTCGTTCCGCGTTCGTTGGGAAGACGGCTTCATGGTGCCAGCATAACCGCCGCGATAGGCCTCGCCGGCCGCCGGCGCGTGACGGGCGGATCACATCTTTGTCGCCTGCTCCATCCCTCCCGGAACGGTAACCCACCGCTTGCCTCGCCGTTGGAAATGGCTAACATAGTCAATTGTTTAAAAATCATGACCACGGTCGTCTTTTTTCGATGTCTGGCCATTTGGCTTCTCATGGTGGTGCTCGAGACAATCCACGGCATCGTCCGTCAACGGTTCCTCGCTCCAACCTGGGGTGATCTCCCCGCCCGCCAGATCGGGGTGGTCATCGGCTCAAGTTTCATCCTTCTCATCGCATTTTTCAGCTATGAGTGGATCGGGGCAAGAAGCGTAAAGCAGCAGCTTACAGTCGGCGCACTTTGGGTCACGCTCATGGTCGGGTTCGAAATTGGGTTGGGTCTTTTGTTAGGGATGTCGAGCGAGCGACTATTATCCGATTATAATATCGCGAAGGGAGGCTATATGAGCCTTGGACTGGTAGTACTCTGGTTGTCCTTGACCCTGGTCTCAAAATTCAGATCACGCGATGCGTAGTCCATGTCATCCCGGGAGCTCCCCGCCCCGCTCCGCCCCAGCCCGCGACGCGGAAACGCTCCTCCCGCGACCGGTTGCTTCCCGGTGCCACTTCGGTCAGATTAGGGCCATGGCTGAAACCAATCCTCCCATTGCACCCGGCACGCGCATTGGACACGTCCATCTCAAGGTCGCCGAGCTCGAGCGAGCGCTCGCTTTTTATCAGGGCGTCCTTGGCTTTAAAATCACGCAGCGCTATGGGAAACAGGCCGTCTTTCTGTCTGCCGGCGGTTACCATCATCATATTGGTCTCAACACCTGGGAAAGCCGCGGTGGCCCGCCTCCGCCTCCCGGCAGCACCGGCCTATATCATGTTGCGATTCTCTACCCCACCCGGGCGGATCTCGCGGACGCTTTGCGACGGGTACAGGCTGCGGGGATCCCACTTGATGGCGCCGCGGACCACGGAGTGAGTGAAGCGCTTTACTTACGCGACCCCGATCAGAACGGCGTCGAATTGTATTGGGACCGGCCGGAAAACGCCTGGCCCCGTACCGACGAGGGTGAGCTGGCCATGGTGAGTCTGCCCTTGGATCTCGCCTCGCTCCGGGCGGAGTTGGAGCGGGACCAACGGTGATTCGCGCCGTCATCACTGCCGTCTTCAAGACGGCGATCACGCCGGACCAATCGGTTCGCCTTACCTGCGCTCATCTGGTCGCGCCCATCGCGTGAGATTTCGCGCGCCGCCAGCCGGCCAGCACTCGCCACCGCCACGCCGCCGCCGGGCCCACTGCCGGCACCGGCGGGCACGGCACTCGGTTCGCCCGTGGGCACCCGCCACCGCACGAGCTGGTTCCCTCGTGCGCCCGCTGCCGCGAGAGTTAGGCGATCAGCGAAAAAAGCAGTGCCCCCGGTTCGACGGGGGACGTCCATGACAAAATAAGGCCGGTGCGTGCTCGCAACGCCCGCGTCGAAAACCTTTGCAATATGGGGATGATCCATCCGTGCCAGCGCCTGGCGCTCGCCTCAACGCGCGCCACCACCGCCTTGGTATCCATCCCGAGTTTGATGACCTTGAACGCCACCAGCCGGCGCAACGGCTGCTCCTGCTGGGCCATCCAGACCACGCCGACGCCGCCTTCACCAATGCGCTGCAAAGTCGGTGACGATCGATGACATCGCCCGCTTTTTCGGCCGGGGAGTTCCAGGTGAGATAGTCGAGTGTTTCGGCATCGAGCGTGAAGGTGTCGTTTGCCAGACGGGAAATCGTGGCTTCAGCGGCGAACGCAGGGGTAACCGCAGCGACGGCGAGAGAGGCGAGGAGGAGAAAAGTTTTGATGTTCACCCCTCAACGCGAAATTCCGCGCACGAAAGGGCCACCCGCTGGAACAATTCTTATCCAACGCAAAATTCAGGTGTTCACCGCCGCCCCTCTGAACACAGCCGAAGCAGTTAATCCTGAATGCCTATAGCCCGGAGGCCCCCCCCCGATTGCTTCGGCGCCGAATGGCGGCGATCGTTTACCCACCAATTCCAGCGCCCGAAACAAAGGCGTAACGCAGCCAAGGATTCCTAAAATCCGTGCTGTCCAATGTTCTGTCGAGCGTTCCCCGAACCTCCCTTTTTCCGATGTACAACTCTTTCGGGAATATTGCGGGAAAAATGGTGGGCCTCTCCCTGAAGTGCAATTTGCCCGCCGGAAAAATTTACAGTTTTTCAAACGTCTGAAACCTAAATTTTCCGTGGTCTGAACTTATCGATTTTGCTTCCTACTCCTCAACAGACTTCACGCGATTTTAATCCATGTTACGAGAGGCGTGACATATGCTAATGGTCATCACGTATGCGTAAACACCCTTCTCTCGCGTTACTGGTGCTGATTGCCACTCTCGCCGTTCCCTTTAGCGCCCGCGCTCAAGTATCGATCGATCTCATCGAGGGCTCAGATAGCCCGACAATTTTGCTGCCCGCCGCCCTTCTCGCTCCCGCCAGCGGTATCACGATTGAGGGCTCGGCGACCTTCGTGGGCCGGGTCGGCACCGTGGGCGGCGACTTTACCGCACAATCCGCCACGTACTCCAACTTTGTCCTGACCCCGGCAACAGGGTCCACTCCGACGCTGGTCTTGCCCGCGGGGATTCTGCTCACGACCGGCTCGGCCCAGTTGCCCACCACGAATACCAGTAACGAGACTTCAATCAGCCCCGGCACGGGAGGAAACACCCTATTGTCGACGCTGGCGGGAGACGATACCTCCGACGCAAACATTCTCACGTTCAACTTCACCACCAATCCCGGAGCCAACGCTGTATCGGCTCAGTTTGTTTTTGGGACGGAGGAGTTTCCCGATCAGCTGGTGACGGATATCTTCGGCTTTTTTGTCGACGGCGTAAACTATGCCCAATTCCCAGGCGGCGCGCTGATTTCAAACACTCCCGCAAACCCCGCCAACTTCATCGGCAACCCGGTTGGGTCCGGGCTATATAAGATTGAATACAACGGATTGACCCCCGTGTTCACCGTCGTCGGCCTTTTGGATCCCGTGCTCACGGTCCACACCCTGACGATCGGAGTCGCTGATACCTTTGATATGCGTTTCGACAGCGGAGTTTTTATTGGCGGACTCGCCGCGGGGATCGCCACCAACGGGGGCGGCATTGATCCCGGCGTCCCCGGTGTACCCGACACCGGCTCCACCCTGGCAATGCTGACCCTTGCCGCACTGGGATTGGGTGCACTCCAAAGAAAACGCTTCCCGTCGGCCTGAATGCTGCAGGTTCCGGTGAAAGGGACGGTCGCTTCCGCCGACTGATTGCTCTAATACTACGATACTATTACGGAGCTACCCTTCATATTTAAACAACTCCGGCTTTAGGCGGGAAAGCGGCGGAGTACCTCCTAAGTCGCAGGTCTTTGAGTGCGCGCGGAGGTGGGCGTTGCGGTTGGCGGTTTGGAAGTGATACAGGCATTCCTGCTTGTTCCGTCATTCGGATGACTGGGGACAGACAGGAATGTCTGTTTCACTTTACCCTATAGCCTTCCGCGGCGGGCTTGTTCCCTCCCCTAAGCCCGCAGCCGAACCTGCGCTTGGGAAAACCCGCCAACGGTCTGCCGTTTCAGGTTGGACGGCGGGGGCGACCCCGCTCAGGGTCCGCAATCTGCCGTCCAGCTCATGAGAATACGCAAAGTCCTCGTCACCGCTGCCAATCCGCGACAGCGTACACTGCCGTTACAAACCCTCATCGACCAAGCCGGCGAGACGAAGTCAGCCTTGCAGGTGGTGCTCGAGGAAGCCGCCGGGGCCGGCATCGACGAATTCGCCGTCGTCGTTTGTCCCGGCGACGAACGCGCCTATGCGGAGGCCTGCGGCGACTTGCGCTCCCGCGTGCGATTCATCGTCCAGGAAACGTCGCGCGGCTACGGCCACGCTGTCCTTTGCGGACGGCCTTTCGTCGGCGACGAACCCTTTCTCCATCTCGTCGGCGATCACCTCCATGTGTCCCAATCGATCGCGAGTTGCGCGCGTCAACTGATTGAAGTGGCGAAAGCGGAAAACGCTTCTGTCTCTGCGGTGCAGCCCACCCGCGAAAGCCAGCTGACATCCTTTGGTGCAGTCGGTGGCCGACTCGTCAGCGGCGCGCAGCCGCTCTATCAAGTCGAAACGGTGATCGAGAAGCCGACTCCCACCCTCGCCGAACAGCAACTGATCGTTCCCGGCCTGCGCGCCGGGCTCTACCTTTGCTTCTTCGGCATGCACGTGCTCGAACCCGAAATTTTCGCCATCCTCGAAGAACTACAGCCAGCCGCGCCCGACTCGCCCCTCGGCCTTTCACCGGCACTACACGCGCTCGCCGCACGCCGCCGTTATCTCGCGTTCAACGTCGCTGGTCGCCGCTTCGATATCGGCGCGCCCTACGGACTGCTCTTCGCTCAACTCGCCCTTTCGCTCTCCGGTCGCGATCGGGATCGCGTCCTGACGCAACTGGTCGAGCTCCTGGCCGTGCGCGAGCCGGCTGACGCATGAGCGCT
>Ga0163144_10011341_pt1 | contig 18857 bp, 10 predicted proteins | sample OliLak19BULKMAT1_FD_123175 | JGI IMG/M metagenome (GOLD analysis project Ga0163144, IMG submission 123175) | Freshwater microbial mat bacterial communities from Lake Vanda, McMurdo Dry Valleys, Antarctica - Oligotrophic Lake LV.19.BULKMAT1 | ecosystem: Environmental > Aquatic > Freshwater >... | reverse complement strand
GACCCTCGCGAGCGGTGAGGGCTGGGCAACCGGTGCCTCGCGCCTGATCCGGACCGTGCGAGCGTTGGCCAGGGCGGCCGGCGGCGTGACCGGTGTCGTCGCGCGAATCGGCGGAACGCGGGGTGGCGGCGAGCTAGGTGGCGGCGCGTCGATGTGCGAGGCGCTTGAGTCGCGCAACTTGATGGCGGTGGTGATCGCCAACCCGATTTCCGATCAGCTTGCGTTGCCGCGGAGCACGCCGACGGTCATCAACCTTTCGGGCCGGTATACGGACACGAGCGTGACGAGTGTGGTACGGATGGTGAGCAACCTGGGGACGGTGAACGTTGCGCTGTTCGGGGGCCTGGGAGCGGGGCAGGCACCTAATACCGTGACGAACTTCTTGACGTACGCCAACGCGAACCGGTACAACAACACGATCATCCACCGCGCGCCGACGAACTTTGTGATCCAGGGCGGGAGCTTTGCGCTGCCGCCTCAGGCGGGCAGCCAGCCCACAGAGATTGTTACCAACCCGGCGATCAACCTTGAGAATCCCAGCGGGAACATCCGCGGCACCCTGGCCATGGCCCGGACCAACGCGCCCAACAGCGCCACCAGCGGGTGGTTCATCAACACGCGTGACAACCGCGCGAGCTTGGACGCGCGGGCCGCGGGCACCAACGGGCCGCAGGACCAGGGCACACCGGGCTTCGCGGTCTTTGGGCGGGTCTTCCCGGGATCACTGAGCGTGGTGGATGCGATCGCGGCGGTTCCGCGGTTTGACTTTGGCGACCCCTTCGCCGAGCTGCCGCTGCGGAACTGGAACCAGGTGAATCCGGTAGCACCCTCAAACTACGTGAACTTTTCGAGCGTGCAACGGGTCGAGGGCGTCTTCTCACAGCTAGCGGTGACGAGCTCCAACCCGAACTTTGTAACCGCGTCGATCACCGGCAACCAGCTGACGCTGACGCCGCAGAACAACTGGCCCAGCGGGCAGGCGGTAACGATCACGCTTCAGGCGACGGACGTGGCGGGCAACGTGGTCGAGGACGTCTTTGTGGTGCAGTACCGCTCTGACGCGCAGATCAGCGGGGTGCAGGCGCGCAACAACGTGGCCGTGGGCAACCCGCTGCGGCTCAACGCCGTGGGCGTGCGCGACCAGGACTCAGCGATCCAGACCGTGTCGTTCTATCGCGACAGCGACGGCAACGGCGAGTGGAGCGTGACCGACACGCTGCTGGGTACGCTGACCGCCGTGGGTGGGCAGGCCCCGGCGGGTGGTTGGCGGTTCTTGGTTGATACCACGGGGCTTGCCTCGGGTGAGCAGACGTTCTTCGCGCGGGTGCAGAGCACCGGCGACGGGCAGGGCAACCTGCAGTTTGGCCTTGCGGGGCGGTCGGTCACCTTGCAGGCGGCACCGGCCGCGACCGAGGCGAACGTGGCGAACTCGAATGTTCCCGCGGCGGGCAGCACGGTTCTGAGCGTCACCGGCGTAACGCCCAAGGCCGGCTCGCGCGTGGCGGTCTACCTGGACAGCAACAGCAACGGGCAGTTCAACGCGTTGGCCGATCGGCAGATCGGCTGGGCGACCTTCAGCGGCGTGAGCGGGACGTGGACATTCAACCTCCGCGGTTCACAGCTCAATGCTGGGAGCAACACGCTGTTCGTCCGCGTGCTGGACGCGTTCGGAAATGCGTCGAGCCCGCTGAGCGTGACCAACGTGCTGCGCGTCTAAGCTGGCGGCGCGGCGAGGCGGGGAGCGATGTGGCGAGGTGGCGAGGGGCGAGGGGCGATGTGGTGAGGTGGCGAGGGGTGAGCAGCGGCTTGGCCGCTGTTCACGAATCAAAGTCGACCTAGCCCAGACCCATGCGGCGCGTGGGGGCATCCAAATTTCCCGCGCTAAGAGTTGCAGGTATCCAGACGCGTGAGCACGCGAGAGTCCGGATCAGCGATCGCCTGAAGGGCGGCCGCCGGGGGGCTTCTTACTGGGCTTGCGCGGGACTGGGTTTGCTTTGGGCTTAGGCTGGGGCTTCGCACGGGGCACCTTGCTGGACGGCGACTTGCTCGCGCCTTTGGCCTTGTTCTGCGAGGCCCCCTGACCCGCGGCGGATTGATCGCCATTGGCTGGCGGCTTGGCGCCAGGACTGACCTTGGCGTCTTCGCTCGCCTTCGTGCGGGCCGGGGCCTTGCCGGAGGCTTGCGGCTTGGTCGCGATTCCGCCCTTGAGCGTACTGATGTTGGCGGGGCGTGCGGCAAGCTCGGCGTCGGTGCTCGCTTGCAAGCATGCGTAGACCTCCAAGAGCTCGCCGGCGGGTATAAGGCGTTCGATCACGCCAGCGATCGCGTCGGGGGTTGAATCTTGGCCTGCGTCAGCGGTGATCGCCTTAGCCCGCGTGAGCATCAAGATCATCGCGCCGTCAACGGGCATCGCGTGGACGCCCAGGCCAACCAGCGCGATCCGCGCGGCGACGAACCTCGGAAGCTGCGCGAGTGCCACGAGCTTGCTCCACGCGGCCTTCTTGTTGAGCGCAGAGAGATGGTCAAGCGTGAGGCGGTGGTTACTCTCAAACAGCGCGTTGAGCGTGCCCTTGAGGCGCAGCGCGCGCTCGTGGGCGCGCGGGTCGGCAGGCCCCGCGAGCAGCTCGACGATCTCATCAACCAGGCTGACCCGCAGCTCGTTGGCGTCAACCACCGCGGCGCAAAGACGCGCAAGGGCCATGTCGGCGGCGCTGGTGCCCGACTCCCAGACCAGGTAGCTGTGCACCAGCACGCGCAGGAGGCGGTCGGCGTGGAACGGGCATGGCCGCCCGCTCGCGGGGTCGTGCGCCGGCACCGCCAGCACCACGCCCGCGGCGTGCGCGTGCTTAACCCGCGCCTTGGCGATCAGCGTGCTGAGCGGTTTGTGGCGGTCGGTCGCGGCCATCTCTTGGGCGTCCAGCTGCGTAGAGGTCACTTGGCGGGCCCGCGATCTCTTAATGGGGCCGAAGGATCGGTGGGTGCGGCGTCGGCAGAGGGGTCTGCGGCCGGGTCTGGGGCCAAGTCGGGGGCCAGTTCTGGGCTTAGGTCGGGGGCCAGGTCGGGGGCTAAATCGGGGATCTGGCCCAGCGCGGCGATCACACTCGCCTGACGCTTGAGGCGCTCGTCAAGCACAAAGTGCAACTGCGGCAACGCGCGCATGCGGATCAGCTCGCCAGCCTCGCGGCGGATGTGCCCAGAGGCGTGCTTGATTGCGCCGAGGCAGCGCGGGCCGTGCTTGCCGGGCATGACCGAGACGTGCACGGTCGCGTCGCGGCCGTCTTGAGCAAGGTCAACCTCGGTGATGGTGACCATCGAGCTGTCCATGCGCGGGTCGTTGAGCCCGCGCGTCAGCACCTGCTGGATGGCGCGTTGCAGTGAGCTTGAGATTCGGTCAACGCGGGGAACACTCATCGCGTCAAGATAGGTCGGTGCTGGGGCTCGCGTCAGGGTTGCGGTCGGAAATAGCCCTCAGGGCCCGGCCCGACCTTCGGCTCGTCGCCGACCTCACTGGTGGGGGCTGGCTCGCGGCGATCAGACTCGTCCCACAGTGAGCGGCCTTGGTCGTCGACAAACTCACTGGCCAAACTGGCGACGGGGACGACCTCAGTGCTCAGCGCGCCCAGACGCCCCTCGGGCCAGGCCGCCAGCTTCGCCGCGATGCGATCGCAGACCGAGCGTGCGTACGCGGCGTCACGGTTGACCAGAACCAGGGCGAGGCCCGCGACCGACATCGAGTCAAGAAACGCGACCTCCGCGACGCTCACTTGGTGCTCTCGGTGCAGGCGGTCTTTGACCGACCGGACCACACGCCGCTTGTCCTTGATGGACTCGGCCCCGGGCACGTGCATCTCAAAGCTCATCAGGGCGATGAACATGGTTGTTCTTGGTCGTAGGTAAATGGTGCTTCGGGCTTAAGGTGTGGTTTCAGAACAGCTGGCCGGACTGATCATCGACGGGCATGAGCTTGCCGTTGACCAGGCGCATCTTGGGTTTGGAGGGCTTGGAGGCCTTGGTTGCGTTTGCGGCCTTGGGCCCGCTGGCGACGCTGTGGGGCTTTGAGGGTGGCTCAGACTGCGTGGACGCTCGCTTAGGGCCTGCTCCAGCGGCGCGTGACATGCCTGATGGGCGTGACGGGTTTAGAACGTTCGATTCTCGCGAGGCCCGCTTCGCGCGAGCGGACTTTTCGGCGGTGTTCGAGCCCCCAAACCCTGCGTCACGCGCGACGCTCCGGGCCAGGTCGTCGGCGGCGGCTCTCGGGTCCAGCTTGGGCCCGTCGTCAATCAGCTTCACGGCGCTGGCGACGATCACGACCCCGTCCTCATCGCCGGGTTGCTCGTCGCCGGCGATCGCCCTGCCGTCCTTCATGACGTTGCCATCCTCATCAAGGACCTGGTCGGCGGCGGCGGTCTTGCGCTTGGCCTGTTCGAGCAGCGCATCGTACAGCGGGCGTGGATCTTCGCCCGTAATGGCCGCGGCGGCCTTGGCGATCTCGCCGATGTACTTCTGAAAAACATCGCGTCGCTCGGCCTGCAGCTTCATCTTCTGGCGCTTGCGCAGGTAGGTGCCCAGCTTGCGCCCGCACTCCATCAGGGCCAGCTTCATCTCTTTGCGGATCTCGTCGTAGTCGGCGATTGCCTCTTTGCTCTCGCTGGTAAAAGGCACCCACACGCTGGCCATGTGGATCATGATGACCAGCGGCCCCACCGGCAGCCCGCCGCGCGGCTGCTGGAGGTTGTAGTTCTTCCAGCTCGTCTCGACCACGGCCTTGTTGCTGCTGCACGCGCCGGGCTGAAACAGCAGCGGCACGCGGTTGGCAAAGCGGATGACGCGGGCCGAGTCGTCGCCGGGCAGCTCGCCGCCAAAGGCGATTGCCGCCTCGATCTGGAACGGCCTTCCGCGGTAAACCTCAGGTTGGCGTGAGCTGGCGGCGTAGAACTCAGCCGTTACGCCCTTGAGCATGCCCGCCAGAAGCTGGCGCACGCCGATGGGGGCGAGGCAGTCGGTCGGCGGCGGTGCCAGCCGTGCTTCTTGAAAGGCCTTGTAAAGCGACTCGACCTGCGGGGGCTCGATGGCGCTGGCCTTGGTGCGACTGGTGGCGTCGGCGGCCTCGCAGAAGCTCGAGGCAATCTGCGGGCTGATGCGGCAGAACTTCTCTTGCAGAAAGCTCTGCAGCGTCCCGCCCTTGGTGGTCGCTTCAAAGTCCTTGAGCATCTGCAGCAGCGTGCCGAGCTCGATGCCCTTGGGGTGCGGCTGGATCTCTTGAGTCTCTGGGGGCAGTTCGGTGACGCCGCGCGGGAAGATCGTGACCCCGTCGAGCTCCTGGGTGCGCAAGTTAATGTCGAGCCCGCCCGCTGGCCCGCCCGCTGGCCCGCCCGCTGTTGGGCCTTCACCGCTTGCGCTGGCCTTGGAAGCTGTCGCTGCGCTGATGAGCGTGCCTTGGGCATCGGCGTCGTCCTCTGTGGTGCGGCGCGGGGCGATGAAGGTGACCCGCGCGTGCGGGTTGGCAATGGCGGTCAGCTCAAGAAACTCATCAACGCTGCCACGCCCGCGCTGGTACTTGCCGCTCAGGATGATCGCGACGCTGGTGCCGGTGGGGAAGTCGCCGTCGCCCAGCAGCTCGCCGCGTTCGCTGAGGCGGCGCGTGGCGGGCGTCAGCTCGCGCAAACGCCTGGGCGGGAAGTCGTGCGTCTCTTCGTCGAGTGTGACCTCGGCGCGGTTGGTCTTGGTGTTCATCGCCAGCTCAATTTGGTGCGCCGGCTGCCCGCATTTGGGCTTGGTGTGGATCAGCATCGGCTGGCCGGTCTGAACCAGCCCGTTCATTCCCGCGGCCGAGATGCCGATGCCCTGCTGCCCGCGGCTCATCTTGAGGCGGTGGAACTTGCTGCCGTAGAGCAGCCGCCCGAAGACGTTTTCAACCTGCTTGCGGACGATGCCCGGCCCGTTGTCAACCACCGTGACGCGGTAGCGCGACTCCTTGGCGTTGGCGGTCCGACCGGGCTCGAGATCCTCGATGACCACGACAATGTCGGGCAGGATGCTGGCCTCTTCGCAGGCGTCAAGGCTGTTGTCGACGGCCTCTTTGACGGTCGTCAGGATCGTTTTGCGCGGCGAGTCAAAGCCCAGCAGGTGCCGGTTCTTGACGAAAAACTCGCTGACGCTCACTTCTTTCTGACGCGTTGCCATCGTCTCGGCGTCGACTTTCGGGGGTGCGCCGGCGCGGGCCTTTGGTAGTGCAGTGTCGGCCGAGTTGGCGGGGTTGGAACGCTTCGCGCGGTCGGGCTTGCTCATGGCGTCGTCAAGTTCCAGAAGCGGAGCGGCCAGCGCCGCGCCAAGCTCGGGGATGTGCGGAAGATCGTGGTCGATGCTCATCGTGCCTGCCCTCCATGGCGGCGTGAGATGCTTGTCCGGACCAGGAACCCCACGCGCACGCTCGCTCGCGGGCCCAGAATCACCGGCGCGGCAACGCTAGGCCGCGGTGGTCGCGTCGGCGTCCGAGCTGTGCGACCGCCCAGAGCCTTGCTCCCTTGAGCCCCTAGATCGCTCGGTCCTTGTTCCCTTGATCCCTTCCGCTCAGCACCCGGTCGTAAATCGGTTGATGAACAGGATCACATCGTCGGCCGTGAACTCGCCGTCGGCGCCGGGGGCTGGCCCGGGGCCAGCGACATCGGCCAGCGCGTTGTTAGCCGTGAACCAACTGATGAAAAGGATGATGTCGTCGGCGGTCAGCTCGCCGTCAAAGCCCACCGATGGGCCAGGGCCGGCGACGTCTGACAGCGAGCACCTCGAGCGCGTGACGGCCAGATTCACCGGCGTGCTCGTCACGCTCCCGCAGGCGTTGGTGATCAGCAGCGTGTACGCGCCCGCCGCCGCGGGTGGCGCGCTGCGGATCGTCAGCGCGGGCGAGCTCGTCCCCGCGTACGCGGCCCCGTCACTGATGGGCACGCCGTTGAGCCGCCACTGGAAGCTCAGCGGCCGCGCACCGAGGAACGCGGGCATGAGCGCTAGCGACTCACCCTCCAGGACGGTTGCCGGGGCTTCTGGCTGGGCGGTGATCTGCGGGCAGCGGGGCGCGAGATGCACTTTGAGCGCCGGCGCAAAGTCCGGCACGCTCCACTCCTTAGTGAACCAGCTCTGGCCCTCGTTGGAGGCGTCCACGCGCTTGGCAATGAACGTCAGTCGCCCGTCGGTGTCGGCGTTGATGGCTTCTAGCAAGCGCGGGCCAGCGAAAGAGAGCTTGTCGGGCTGGTAGTTGTTCTGGAAGTTCGTGTTGTCCAGCAGATAGGTCGAGACCCACCGCGCGGCGGTGGCGCTGGCCTGCGAGCCCAAGTCGTCGTTGCCCGCGGCGTTCTGCCACGTGACAAAGCCCGGGCCCGTCTCGACCCAAAAGTCTGCGCCGGGCGCCTGGTTGACGCTGAAGATATTGATCTGACGCCGGCCGTCGCCGATCCCAAAGAACGTCTGGCTCAACGTGCCCACAGCGTCAAGCACGTAGTTGTTCGCCAGGTTCAGTGGCGCCAGGTCCAGACGCCAGTATGCGGCGTTGTGGAACCCGCCCTGCGCCGGCGAGTGAAATGCGTTCATCGAGTTGTTCAGCCCGTCATCGCCCGGGAAACCGCGGTTGAGGTTCGCGTCAGCGCCAACGCCGAACGAGGTGCGCACGGTCGTCATGATCGGCGTGGGAAACAGGGCCGACTGGGGGACGATCTGGCGGGGCTGGCTAGGACTCTGCCAAAACAGCTCGACCGATGCGCCGAAGCCGCCGTCGTAGAACTCAACGACCAGGTCGTACGCACGGGCCGAGTCCAGTGCGATGCTCGTGCCGCGCTCGGTTGCGCCTTGGTCAAACCAGTTGCCGACGATCAAGCGGCCGTCAAGGAAGATGCGGCTGCCGTCGTCGCTGCGAACCGAGATCGTGTACGTCTCGCTGAAGCGCGGGCGCAGGCGGCCGGTCCAGCGGACGGCGAAGTTGTCGGCTGGCACGCTTGGATCCGGGGAGTTCACGCCGTAGTTGAAGTTGATGGTCGGGTCGGTGCGCGTCAGCAGCGGGGTGCCGACAAAGTCACGGTTGTTGTAGTAGCGGCCAGTCAGGCCCGTGCCCGGCGAGAGGTTGCTGTAACGGACGCTCGCTCGCAGGCCTGAGGCGATCGGGTTGGGGGTGGTGGCCCGGTCGGTCAAGCCCGCGATCACCAGCGTCTGCACGCCATTGGTCAGCCCCGCGGTGGTCAGCCGGAGCGACTGCCGGTCGGCGGCAAGCGCACTGCTGAGCACCGCAACCGCGCCGCCGGGACCGGTGAGCGAGAAGTTGGCGGCACTGGTAGCGGGGCCCGTGGCTAGCGGCTCGTTGAAGGTCAGATCAATAAACCTCGGGTCAAGCCCGGCGGTGGCGGTCAGCAGACGCGGGGCCTCTGTGTCGGCGACGGTCGAGGCGATCAGGGCAGGGCCGCGGGCCGACTCGAGCCCCGCGCCGTTCACGGCCGCGATACGGAACTCATACGAGGTCGCGTCTGGAAAGGCGTCGATCCCTTCGAGATTCGCGGGCACCGACTTTGAGAGATAGAAGACGCCGTCGCGGTAAACGTTGTACCGCGCGATGCCCGACTCAGCGTCGGTGCTCGCGGGCCAGGAGATCGAGATCGAGTTGAGCGAGTTGGAAACCAGCGTCGGCGTGCCCGGCGTCGATGGGGGCGTGGCGTCGACGACGTAACTGTTGTAGAGGGCGATCTGCCCGCCGCAAACCGAGTGCCCGCGGCCAAGGGGCAGCATGGCGCGGGTGAAGTCAGTGGTCACGCCGCCGCGCGTCTCTCGGACCCACACGTTGAAGAACCCGTCGTTGACGTAGCAGCTCTCGGGCAGGCTCAGTGAAACGCTCGACTCGCTGTTGATGACGATGGGGCGCGTGCGATCGCTGATGACGGTGGCGGAGTAGATAAGCCCGCCCATGATGACGGCACGGGCGCGGTTGCGGTTCTCGAGGGCGATGGAGGAGCCCTCTGTCTTGAGGCCCAGAACGTACAAGTCGCCCGCGTCGTTGGTCACGTGCGTGAAGGTGCTGCCCTCGGGGTTGAGTTGGCGGGCCCAGACCTTCTGCCCGGTGAAGGTCATGTTGGTGCCGACAAGGTTCTCCATGAAGACCTTGCCACCCTCAACGGTGTTGCGATAGGTGAGGTCGCCGTCGCGGATCACCAGAGTGTTGGCGACGGCCTGCTCGTAAATCACGCCGCCGCCAAGCTGGCCGGGGCTTTGAAAGGAGGTATTGACGCCGCTGAAGTGAACGACCGCCTGCGACCCGGGCGGGACGCGGAAGACCGGGCGGTTCTCGGTGGTCAGCGGGGCGTTGAGCGTGAGATCACTCATCAGCCCCTCGACGCGCCGAACCGCTGCGCCGACGGTGATGGTGTCGCTGAGGTAGTAGTTGCCGGATGGGAAGTAGACCACCGGCGCGCCGGCGTTCATCGCGGCCTGTACCGCTGCGGTGTCGTCAAGATTGTCGTTCTCAACGGCGCCGAAGCTCTTCACGCTGACCCACTGCGTCACCGGGATCGCCGGGGCGTCGGGTGTCTCCTCGATCGGCAGGCTCAGGATCGCAGTGGGGGAGGCGTTCATGCTCGCCGGCGCGTCGGTGGTGAACTGCGAAACGAAACCGCCCGGCACCAGCATCGGGGTGGTCGTGCTAAAGCTCTTGTCGCGCACGATATTGGCGTAGCCCGTAGTGGTGATGTTGCGCAGGACCAGCACACCGCCAGAGCTCTCGTTGCTGATCGCGTCGGTGCCCGGGGCGCCGCCAGTCAAGGTGCTGCCGTCAATGACCACGTGCCCCCAGGCACCCGGGTTCGAATCGTTGAAGAGCACTGGCACGCTGTTCTGGCTGACGAGATTGCGGATTTGGAGCGGGAGACGCCAGACATAGATTCCGCGCGTGCGCTGGTTGCGCAGCGTGAGGTGCTCAAAGACCACCGAGTACTCCTGCGGGGCCCCGACGTAGCCGGTCTCGAAGCCGTCGATAGTGAGGTTGCGGATCAGCAGCGGCCCAGGGAACTCAAAGCCCTGGTTGAGGCCTGTGAGCCCGCGCTTCTGCGGGTCGCTGGAGCGGATCGTGACGTTCTCGATGCGCCCAGTGTTGTTGGCCTGGAACTCAAGGCCAATTGCGCCGAGGTTGTTGGACCCGATGTCGAGGGTCACGTCGCGAAGGTAGTTGCGGAACTGGTTGGCGGTGTTGCCCTCGTACGCGTCGATGAAAGCTCTCGGAGCGGCTGGATCTGTGAAGCCCACGGCAGAGTCATTCAGCTTGAGGATCACCCCCTCTTTGCTCTGGCCCTGCATGGTGAAGAACCCGCCCGAGCCGATGCCCCCCCAGTTCAGCCGGCCTGAGAAGTTGTACACGCCGTTGGGCACATAAAGGATGCGGCTGGTGCCGACGGTGGCGTTCAGCGCCGCCTGAAACGCCGCCAGGTCGTCAAGCCCGTCATTCGGGATCGCACCAAACTCACCGACGGTGCGAATGTTCGCGTTCGTCGGCGGCTCAAAGACCTGGGCGATCGCAGGCAGCGTCAGCGCGGCCACGCCTAGAACGCATAGGACCAGCGGAGCCAACCGGAGCCGTATCGAGCGGTTGGGTGCGGTGGAGTGGCAGGTGGTCATGATAAGGCTCCTGAGCGGTCGGACTTGGGTGCCACGCGGGTCAGAACAAAGTCAGCTTTGAAGGGTGAAACTTCGCACGCGCCCTGAATACAGGACCTTGGCGTGGAACTGATCGGTCATCCGCGAAGCTCGGGCCGATGTTGCACGAGCTACTCTATAAATCTAACTGATAACTCGTGCTGGTTGGCAGAAAATCTGCCAAACTGGGTAACTTTGCGGCGGCGTTCGGGGTCTAAAGGGGTAAAGGCGTCTGGCCGGCTTCCCCCTTAAGGAATGGCAAGTCGGCCCCACGCCAGCAGACTTGCACCGGCTACTTGCCATCGGCAAACACCGCGCCTAACATCTCGACCTAACTAGAGCCGCCGGGGGGCGTAACCCCGGCACCGTATTGACCACCAGACCGCCCAGGCCACCTTCCAAGGCCCGGGGCGCGGCAGCAGCCGCCGGGATGGTGGGAGGTGGAGCCCCAATGGCGAAGAAGGAAGTCAAAGAGATTTTCAAGATCATGGCGACCGGAGGGGCAGCTACGCCCGCACCGCCGCTTGGTCCTGTCCTTGGTGCCAAGGGTGTGAACCCGGGCCAGTTCATCCAGCAGTTCAACGCCAAGACCGCCGCCATCAAGGGCAAGGTCGTCGGCTGCGTGGTGACGGTCTACACCGACAAGAGCTTCACCTTCGAGATCAAGGCCTCGCCCGCGAGCGCCCTGATCAAGGAGAAGGCCAAGGCCGAGAAGGGCTCGGGCGAGCCAAACAAGAAGAAGGTCGGCAAGATCAAGCGTGCGGACCTGGAGGCCATCGTCAAAGAGAAGATGGCCGACCTGAACGCAGGGTCGTTGGAAGCGGCGATGCGCATCATCGAGGGCCAGGCCCGCTCGATGGGCGTGGTGGTGGAGAACTAACCCATGGCAACCGACTACGCATCCAAGCGCATGCGCGGCAACGCGGCGCTGATCCCCGCCGAGGCTCTCGAGCCCGCCGCCGCGATCGCGACAATCAAGAAGTTCAAGGGACCCAAGTTTGACCAGACGGTCAACGTGGCGCTGTTCCTGAATATGGACCCCGCTCAGACCGAGCAGGGCATCCGTGGCTCAGTCTCACTGCCCAAGGGCGTGGGCAAGACCAAGAAGGTCGTGGCCTTCTGCTCAGGCGACAAGATTGCTGACTGCAAGGCTGCCGGTGCTGTTGAGGCCGGTGGTGAAGAGCTGGTCGCCAAAATCGAGGGCGGGTGGATGGACTTTGACGCCGTCGTCGCCACCCCCGACATGATGCGGGTGATCGCCAAGCTCGGCAAGGTTCTGGGCCCCAAGGGCCTGATGCCTTCGCCCAAGACCGGGGCCGTGACCCCCAAGGTTGTTGACGCCGTCAAGGAGTTCAGCGCCGGCAAGGTTGAGTTCCGCAACGACAAGGGCGGGAACGTCCACGCGATCCTGGGCAAGATGAGCTTTACCGACGCTGACTTGGTCGAGAACCTCTCGGCCTTCGTCGAGGCGATCGAGAAGATGCGCCCCAGCACCACCAAGGGCGGGTTCATCCGCAAGGTCGTCGTCTCCGGGAGCATGACCCCCGCGGTGGTCATCAAGTACACCTCGGCTCAGGCCGAGGGCGAGCAGAAGTAAGCCGGTCCGCGGTCCGGCCCAGCGCCCACGGCTGAGCCCACGCGGTTGTTCCGAATCAGCCAGTTCTACGGGTAGAACCTATGTCCAAGACCGTCAAGTCGATGCTCATGCGGGACTACACCGCCCGCTCCGCCGGCGTCAACGACGCGATGCTGATCAGCATCCGCGGCATGAAGGCGATCGATACCACCAAGCTCCGCACCAAACTGCGCAAGAGCAACATCAAGGTTACGGTCATCCGCAACAGCCTGGCCCGCAAGCAGTTCTCAGGCGGCCCTCTGGCCAACCTTGAGAAGCTGCTGACTGGCCCCTCTGCGTTGGTCATCAGCCAGACCAGTGTCGTTGAAGCGGCCCGCGCCATTGTCGAGTCGCTCAAGGACTTCCCAACCCTCGAGCTCAAGGGTGCCGTGCTTGACGGCACGCTCTTCGAGGGCAAGAAGGGCGTCGAAGAGCTCAGCAAGTTCCCCACGCGCGAAGAGGCCGTCGGCCAGAACCTCACCCTCATCGTCAGCCCCGGGCGCAAGCTCATGGCCCAGATCAAGGGCCCCGGCAGCAGCGTCGCCGGGCTCGTCAAGGCCATCGAGACCAAGCTTGAGGCCGGCGAGGCCATCAGTAAGAATTAACCACGGCACGCCCGGGCTTTCCGCCCGTACGGCTTTGGATGGACGGTGTGTAGGAATACTTGGCCGGCCACTGGCCCTTGGGCGTAGCCCGGGTTAAAGAGCGGGAAGGTCCCGCCCCTCTGGTTGGAAGTTTCGTGCGGCACGCGCGGCGTGTCGCCCGGTTTGAGAACAGGAAGATACCCATGAACATCTCTGAACTCGGTGACAAGCTCGCTGGCCTGACCCTCAAGGACGCCGTCGAGCTGGGCAAGTACCTCAAGGATACCTACGGCATCGAGGCCGCCGCGGGCGGCGCGATGATGGCTGCAGCGGCCCCGGCCGCGGCTGCTGCTCCGGTCGAGGAGAAGACCAGCTTCGACATCACCCTGAAGGCCGCGGGCGAAAAGAAGATCGACGTGATCAAGGTCGTGCGCGAGGCCACGGGCCTGGGCCTCAAGGAGGCCAAGGACTTGGTCGAGGGCGCGCCCAAGAAGGTCAAGGAAAGCCTGTCTAAGGCCGACGCCGAGACGCTCAAGAAGAAGCTCGAGGCCGTCGGCGCTCAGGTCACCATGGACTGAGCCCGGCGCGTTCGTCTATGCCTCTCGCGAAGCATCTTGGGCTCAAACCTGGCTTCGGGTGATATTTGGAGAGGTGCGACGGGCGACAGTTTGCGTGAAATTAACGGGATCGTGGGCCCGCTCGAACGAGGCGGGCCCACGAAACGTTTGTAGGACTCTTGGAACGGGCCTATGATCGGGCTTTGTCTGGGCGGACCGCCCGGGGCCAGATCGGCGGCGGTGGCTTCCCCTGGTAAACTTTGGACCTGCCGAGGGCTTGTCCAGGGTGCGTCAGGGGGGCTATAGTCGGTTATCCGACCGGGGCGCATGAACAGACCGCTGTGATACAACGCATCAAAGGGCCGGACCGCGGCAACGCGGTCCTTGTCGCTATTCGATGCAGAGAGGTGCCACACCGATGGGCGAACTGAAGGTGCGGAACTACGCGAAGACGGGCGACGGGATGCTCGTCCCCAACCTGACCCTTGTGCAGTCTGACGCGTACGAGCGTTTCCTGCAGACGTTCAAGGGCCCCCATGAGCGCGACGCGCGAATGGGCCTTGAGTCGCTCATGCGCGAGGTCTTCCCGATCGAAAGCTACGACGGGACCATGGCCCTCGAGTACTTGTACTACGTGCTCGAAGAGCCGCGGTACACCCAGGACGAGTGCCGCGAGCTGCGTCTAACCTTCGGGCTGCCCTTCAAGGTCGCGGTGCGCCTGCGCCGCGAGGGCCAGACCGAGGTCGCCGAGGAAGAGATCTATCTCGGCGAGTTCCCCAAGATGATCGGCGGCGGCGAGTTCATCGTCAACGGTGCCGAGCGCGTCATCGTCAGCCAGTTGCACCGCTCCCCGGGTGTTGACTTCTCGATCACCTCCAGCGAGGCCGACCGCCCGCTGCACAGCGCGCGGGTCATCCCCGAGCGCGGCTCTTGGATCGAGCTTGAGGTGACCAAGAAGGACGTGCTGGCGATGCGGATCGACCAGAGCACCAAGCTGGCCGCGACCACCTTCCTGCGCTGCCTCGACGAGAGCATCAGCACCACCGAGCGCCTGCTCGGCCTGTTCTACGAGATCAGCGACGTCAAGGGCGACCAGGTCAAGCCTGACATGTACGCCGCCGCGTCAATCATCGACACCGAGACCGGCGAAGAGCTCGTTGGCGTTGGTCGCATGATCGGCGAGGAAGCCGCGGGCAAGATCGCTGGCAGCAAGCTCAAGACGGTCCGGGTCATCCAGAACCCCAGCGACACACTGATCCTCAACACCGTCGCCGAGGAGAAGCTCGATCAGTTCGCCGAGTTCGCCGAGACCGAGTACGAGCGGGCGCTTTTGAAGGTCTATAGCAAGCTGCGTCCGGGCAATCCCCCGCAGGTTGAAAAGGCCAAGGCCCTGTTCGTCGAGAAGTTCTTCGACGACACGCGCTACCGCCTCGGGCGCGTTGGGCGCTTCCGCATCAACCGCAAGTTTGATCTCAAGGTCCCCGAGGACATGATGTTCATCCGGGCCGAAGACTTCCTGCGCGTCGTGCAGTACCTGCTCGACCTTCGCAGCAAGCGCCTCGACCCTGACACCGGCTTCCCGGTTGCTCAGGTTGACGACATCGACCACTTGGGCAACCGCCGCCTGCGCACGCTCGATGAGTTGGCCGTCGACGAGCTCCGTAAGGGCTTCCTCAAGCTTAAGCGCACCGTTCAGGAGCGCATGAGCGTCAAGGACCCGACCGAGACGCTCAAGATCGCCGACCTGGTCAACTCCAAGAGCATCAGCAGCGCCATCGACTTCTTCTTCGGGCGCAGCGAGCTCTCGCAGGTTGTTGACCAGACCAACCCGCTCAGCAGCCTTGTTCACGAGCGGCGCCTCTCGGCCCTCGGGCCAGGCGGCCTCAACCGCAAGCGTGCGGGCTTCGAGGTTCGTGACGTTCACATTAGCCACTACGGGCGCATCTGCCCGATCGAGACCCCCGAAGGTACCAACATCGGCCTGATCGCCTCGATGGGCATCTACAGCACCATCGACGAGTACGGCTTCATCCGCACGCCCTACCGCCAGGTCAAAGATGGCAAGGTCTCCGACAAGATCATCCACCTGCGTGCTGACGAAGAGATGCAGGCCATCCTCGCGCCCACCGACGCCATCGGCAAGGAGGGCCGCCTCAAGGACGGCATGATCCTCGCCCGTGTCAACGGCGAGCTCGCGGAAGTCAAATCCGAGAGCGTCAACTTCCTCGACATCGCCCCAAAGCAAGTTGTCGGCATCTCCGCCGCGCTCATCCCGTTCCTTGAGCACGACGACGCCAACCGCGCGCTGATGGGTAGCAACATGCAGCGTCAGGCCGTCCCGCTGGTCAAGGTTGACCCTCCGATTGTCGCCACCGGGCTTGAGAAGGACTGCGGGCGTGACTCGGGGATGATCGTCCGGGCCAAGAACGCCGGGACCATCACCTTTGTTGACGCGCAGCGCATCATCATCGACAACAGCGACGAGTATGTCCTGCGAAAGTTCGCCGGGCTCAACGAGCGCACGTGCCAGAACCAGCGCCCGATCATCAAACCCGGGCAGAAGGTCAAGAAGAACGAGGTCATCGCCGACGGCGCCAGCACCCGCCAGGGCGAGCTGGCCATCGGCAAGAACATCCTGGTCGCCTTCAATACCTTCGATGGGTACAACTTCGAGGACGCGATCGTCATCAACGAGCGCATCGTAAAGGATGACGCCTTCACGTCCATCCACATCGACGCCTACGAGGTCGAGGTCCGTGAGACCAAGCTGGGGCGCGAGGAGTTCACGCGCGACATCCCCAACGTCAGCGAGAAGATGCTCCGCAACCTTGACGACAACGGCGTGATCCGCCTGGGCGCGCGCGTCGGCCCCGGCGATATCCTCGTCGGCAAGGTCAGCCCCAAGAGCAAGACCGAGCTGACACCTGAAGAGAAGCTCCTGCACGCGATCTTCGGCCGCGCCGGCGAAGACGTCAAGAACGACAGCCTCGAGGTCCCTGCGGGCGTCGAGGGCATCGTCATCGGGGCCAAACGGTTCAGCCGCCGTCTGCACATGAGCGAGGACCAGAAGCGCCAGCTCAAGCAGCAAATCGACGACTACTCGGCCCAGATGGACGCGCAGGCCATCGCCATCTTTAAGCAGATGGTCGCGCTGGTCAACGACATCCTCGGCACCCCGATGGTCGACCCGACCACCCGCCAGCGCGTCGGCGCCAGCGATATCCCCGAGGTCGTCCTCGAGCAGATCTCAGGCTTTAGCGACAAGTGGATGAAGGGCTCCAAGGAGGCGAAGGACAAGGCCGACGTTGTCTACCGCCAGTTCTGGCCACGCGTCCAGGCCGTCCAGAAGGAAAAGGACCGCAAGATCGGGCACATGAAGCGCGGCGACGAGCTGCCCACCGGTGTGCTCGAAATGGTCAAGGTCTACATCGCTACCAAGCGCACCCTCAGCGTTGGTGACAAGATGGCCGGCCGCCACGGCAACAAGGGCGTCATCGCCCGCATCGTGCCCGAAGAGAACATGCCCTTCATGGCCGACGGCAGCACCGTCGACGTTTTGCTCAACCCGCTGGGCGTGCCCAGCCGCATGAACGTCGGGCAGATCCTCGAAACCCACCTGGGCTGGGCCGCGAAGGTCCTGGGCTTCCAGGCCGTCACGCCCGTGTTTGACGGCGCGACCGAGGAAGAGATCCACACCGCCATTGACGAGGCCAACCAGCACGTCCGGCGCCGCGCTGACTACATCGAGAAGACCGGCGAGGCCCCGCACCCCAAGGAAATGCTCGTCGAGATGCCCCGCGGCGGCAAGATCCAGCTCCACGACGGCCGCACTGGCGAACCCTTCGGCCAACGCACCACCGTCGGCATCATGTACATCCTCAAGCTTCACCACCTCGTTGACGACAAGATCCACGCCCGCGCCACCGGCCCCTACAGCCTCATCACCCAGCAGCCCCTCGGCGGCAAGGCCCGCACCGGCGGGCAGCGCTTCGGCGAGATGGAAGTCTGGGCGCTCGAGGCCTACGGCGCCGCCTACGTACTCCAAGAGCTCCTCACCGTCAAGAGCGACGACGTCGAGGGCCGTACCAAGATCTACGAGAGCATGGTCCGCGGCACCAACACCCTTGAGGCTGGCATGCCTGTCGCCTTCGACGTGCTCTGCTCAGAGCTCAAGGGCCTGGGCATCAACGTAACGCTGGAGAAGAAGGCCGCCGCCGCCGGCAGCCTGCTGTAAGGCCGATCGAACGTTCGATCTGCAAGCGTGTCTCTGAGGTTTGTCGAGGCGTCTCGTGCCAAGAAGGCTCAGGAAGCTGTTCGAGTAGTTGCTGATCCGGCATTCCATCGCGGCGCTTTGTTGGATGTTTCACGCGATGAACAGCTTGGATTTGGAGCAACCCCGGTCCGCGATTCTGGGCGAGTTTTCAGACTGGAGTAGTGACGGCCATCGGGTTGCTGGTAATGAATCTTGGAGCGAGTGGGGTGATCTACCCGCCCCTGTCTACCGACGTGAGTGCGGAATGTAAGTGTCGAGCTGAGTTGAAGCGTCAAAGAGAAGATATTCTGGCGCAAGCCATTCAACGTAGACCTTCAAACGATTGAATCAAACTGGAGAAGCCCATGGCCGCAGAAGCCGTGTACGACCGCGTCAATGACTTCGCCGCTGTGAAGGTCACTCTGGCCTCGCCCAACGACATCCGCTCGTGGAGCTACGGCGAGGTCAAGAAGCCCGAGACCATCAACTACCGCACCTACCGCCCCGAGAAGGACGGGCTCTTCTGCGAGCGCATCTTCGGGCCAGAGCGCGACTATGAGTGTGCGTGCGGCAAGTACCGCGGCACCAAGTACAAGGGCATCATCTGCGAGCGCTGCGGCGTCAAGGTCACGCACTCGCGCGTCCGCCGCAAGCGCTTCGGGCACATCAATCTCGCCGCCCCCACCGTCCACATCTGGTTCTTCAAGGCCGTCCCCAGTCGCCTGGGCAACCTGCTGGCCATGAAAACCAGCGACCTTGAGAAGGTCATCTACTACCAGGATTACGTCGTTGTCGATCCGGGCGACACCGAGCTGACCTTCAAGCAGGTCCTGACCGAGGACGAGTTCCGCGCCGCCCTCGACAAATACGGCTCCGCCTTCCGCGCGCTCATGGGCGCCGAGGCAATCCGCGAGCTGATCGAGCGCCTCGACCTGGACAAGACCGCCGAAGAGATCCGCGCCGAACTGCGCGAGACCAAGAGCAAGCAGAAGATCAAGGACCTCTCCAAGCGCCTCAAGATCGTCGAGCAGCTCCGCGGCAGCGAGAACGACGCCTCCTGGCTCATCCAGGACGTCATCCCCGTGATCCCGCCCGACCTGCGCCCGCTGGTCCTGCTCGAGAGCGGCAACTTCGCCACCAGCGACCTCAACGACCTCTACCGCCGCATCATCAACCGCAACAACCGCCTCAAG
>Ga0163144_10011340_pt1 | contig 18858 bp, 16 predicted proteins | sample OliLak19BULKMAT1_FD_123175 | JGI IMG/M metagenome (GOLD analysis project Ga0163144, IMG submission 123175) | Freshwater microbial mat bacterial communities from Lake Vanda, McMurdo Dry Valleys, Antarctica - Oligotrophic Lake LV.19.BULKMAT1 | ecosystem: Environmental > Aquatic > Freshwater >... | reverse complement strand
TATACTGCAGAAGCAGGAAGAACAATTGAACTGGCAGATATGAGCGGACGGATTGTAAAACGCCAGCAAGTAACCAACCTTGCAACAAGATTGGAAGTGGCTGATCTTCCAAATGGTTTGTATGTATTAAAAGTAATGGGTACAAACGGCAAACTGCTGAGAACTGAAAAAGTAGTGATCCAGAAATAAAGAACTACCCTTTCAATTATATATTAACGGTATTGAAAATTTCAATACCGTTTTTTTTATGCCCTTGTAAATCCCTGCTCATTCTCTTTTCGTAACTAAGTTCTATACTCACTTAATATGAAATTGAAAATATCGAACATCAGCTTCACCAGCTAATTATGAATTCACCGGTGGAAGCATTACTGCTTTTACAATCGGTTTAGGCTTTTAATCAGATTTGAGTTTTTTGGGTAAGCAGGGCAACTGCCCTGCTTTTTAAGTATCCTTCAATAGTTGAAGAAAATGTAGAGACAGATAAAATTTAAAATCTAGGGCAATTCAATTTTTTCCTGTTCGGATCGCTATGTTTTTGTATCCAGATCAATGAAAGTTCAATCCCCCCTCTTCGGCGGGACGCTGCCGTTAGCCGGGATACGTTTACATCATAAGAAACACCGAAACGATAACTGCCGAATTCCAAACCGGCGTAAGGTATAATGGCATCATTCCAGCGAAACCATGCACCTGCGTACACATCGGTAGGGTTATCAAAATCACTATTTAATGTAAAGCCAACTGCAGCACCCAGCATAGTTTCTGTTGCCCCTGCCTGGCGTTGATGATTGGCACTTACAAACAAAGTAGTTGCATCAGCAATGGGAAAATAACCACCACCGTGAACAGTAAAACGTGGATTCAATAAAAAGTTGGCTCCCTGGAAACTAACCTTGGGCCGGTTGATATGATACATGGAAACGCCGATGTAAAAATTATTATAATCGTTGGTAGCACCATTGTATACAAAGCCTGCATTTACATCAGCATAGTTGATATTGACAACGCCACTACCAGCAAAAACTTCAGCCGTATTACCAGTAAAACCCAGACTTGTTAACTCATCAGCAAAATCAAGTTTATTGATATCTAATTTGCGTTGAGCATAAGTTCCGCTAAAGCCTGCACCAATCTGGTGATACCCATTTTCATCCAATCCTTTATGATATGCAACCGAGCCGGAGATATAACTGTTCTTCATCACACCATCCCCATTCACATCATACATACCCATTACACCTACCCCAAACTGATCAATTTCCGGAATACGGTTGGGCAATATGCCAAAATCAACAGAAGCCGTTCCGGTGCGGAAAGCATTATTGATTGTTGGCCATTGATTGCGGTAATTACCTGCAACACGAACAACACCATTGAACTTTCCTGTTAATGCAGGATTCAATGTAAGGGGAGAAGCAAAGAATTGGGAGAAATTAGGATCCTGTGCATAGCTATGCAATACAAATAGTAACAGGGGAATGATAATCAGTTTTCGCATAAGAGTTATGGTTATAAATAAGACGTCTTTCAAGAATTATATGCTGCTTTACATCTGCTGCTTTGTTCCATAGGCCAGATCACCAGCATCGCCCAAACCCGGAACGATATAGCCTTTTGCCGTTAGTTCATCATCAATATCGCCACACCAGATCTTTACTCTCGGTTCACTGCGATGTACATATTCAATCCCTACAGTACAGGCAATAGCACAAACAATATGTATTTCAGAAGGCTGCCCTTCTTCTCTTAAATACTGCACCGTTTTTACCAATGAGCTGCCGGTAGCCAGCATGGGGTCGGCAACAATCACTACCCTGTTTTCTAAACTGGGACAACTCACATAATCCAGGCTTATTTCAAATGTACCATCACGCTTGTGTTTACGGTAAGCTGATATAAAGGCATTATCGGCCCTGTCGAAATAATTCAACAGCCCCTGATGTAACGGTAAACCAGCCCGCAATATTGTAGCCAGCACAGGCTGCGCTTTTAAAACTTTTGTTGGGGCAGACCCAAGTGGTGTAGTAATTTCCCTCTCTTCCCAAGCCAGTAATTTGCTGATTTCGTAAGCCGCAACTTCCCCAATCCGCTCAAGGTTTCGCCTGAAACGCATACGGTCGTTTTGAATTTCCGTATCTCTTAACTCCCCAACCCAGTTGCTAACCAAGGAATGATGTTTGCTTAAATTAATAACCATGTTGTTTTTATAAGTCGTTATACTTTGTGTTATTGTATCGCTGCATCTATTTAACTGAAGTTGTGTTCTGACTCTTCTACTGTAACAAATCTATTCATCAATATACTCTGCAATAGCTGCTTGCCTTAATTTTACAAATCTATTGATAAAGATTGAACCCGATTGAAGAGGGTGCAAAAATCTGGATCATCCATCTAAAATTATAAATCGAATGGTTTACAGGGCGTTGGGCACTTGCAGCAATACAATTCAACAAACACTTGAACTTGCTTTTGTATCTTTTGAAGTCAGCGGGCAACAATGGGCCTATGAAACAAGGCAGGTTGCTTCTTATCCTTATACCGAAGAATGGCAAAACCGTTTGGAGGGAGCCGCCTCACTTGCTGCTATTGATTATATGCAATTGCATGTTGATTATGGTCACCTGATTGGCAACATTGCCAAACTGTTCATCAATGATCAGCAACTCGATTACCAGGTGCAGCTCATTGCTGTTGCCGGGCATTCGGGTCTTTATTCAACTTCAACAAAAATAAATCATCAATTAGGCGATGGTGCTGCTGTTGCTGCTATAACCGGTATAAATGTGGTAAGCGATTTTAAAAACATCAATCTTGCATTGGGTGGACGTACAATACCTATTGTAAATCATGCAGAAAAAATATTGACTGTTCTTGAACCTGCTGCTTATAAAGAATCTATTGCTGCTGCTTTTTTTGCTGTTCTCCGCTGGCGGGAAGAAAATAATTTTTTCAGTGCTGATACCGGTGCTGAAAGAGATAGCATTGGCGGTGCTGTATGGGTGGGGCAGGAATGGTAACCTTACAACCCCAATACGATTTTCAATTTCGGATAACCTGCTCGACTTACGGGAATTTTTGCACCTGATTTTAAAATGGCCACATGATTTTCTTTTTCATACGGATCAATCCTGGTGATCTGTTGCATGTTCACCATATAAGAACGATGGGTTCTTACAAACATGGAAGCGTTTAACACTTCTTCAAAATAAGACATGGTTTGCTTTTTTAAAAAACTTCCTTCGCCCGTTACAATTTTTACATAATCATCAGCCGCTTCTAAATAATGAATGTCATTAACCGGAATGATCTTGATCTTAGTTCCCGTTTTTACCACTACCCGTTCGTTTTGTGCAGGGTGTTTCGCTGCTTCTTTTAATAAGTGTTCTGATGATGTTGTTGTTTGTGTTTTGCTTAACTCCATCCATTTGCTGATGGCTTTATCAAACCTTTGCTGCGAAAAAGGTTTTAATAAATAATCAATAGCATTGGCTTCAAAGGCCTGCATGGCATATTCATCAAAAGCCGTAGTAAAGATCACATGCGGAGGGTTTTCAATCAGCTCCAGCATTTCAAATCCTGTAATCTTGGGCATTTGAATATCAAGAAAAATTAAATCGGGTTGATGTTGCTGAATAGCTTTCACTCCTTCAAACCCGTTTGTACATTCTTCCATTACCAGCAACTGCGGGTGTTGCTGCAGGCATTCTTTTACAATGCTGCGTGCAAGTGGCTCATCATCTATGATCAATACTTTATAGTTCATACGTACATCTACTTATTGTCTAATGTTTTGATAACCTCAGGAAGATATGGTTGAGGCACTTTTACTGTTGTACTAAAGATATTTTCTTTTGTTTCAGTTTGCAGCAAATCGTTACGGCCAAACAACAAAAACAATCTGCGCTGAACCGAACTCAATCCAAACCCGGTTCCTTTTTGTGCAGAAGCTGTTTCAAGATCAAACGGATTTTCAACTGTAATCAATAACTCGCCTTTTTCATTGCTTGCTTTCAAACTGATCAATGTTTCACCGATCGTATCATACAATCCAAACTTAATAGCGTTCTCCACCAATGGTTGTAACAACAAAGCAGGGATTTGCAGTGTCAACGCATCTGCATCCATTTCAAGATGCGTTGTCAACCTGTTGCCAAAACGTACTTTTTCAATTTCAAGATAAAGCTGAAGTGAATGAACTTCTTCTTCCAGCATTACCCATTGCTGTTCTTCTTTTTTTAATGTTGAGCGAAGGAATGCTGATAACTGCTGCACCATATTCCGTGCTTCAGCTGGTCTTGAACCGATCAATGCATTAATTGAATTCAATGCATTGAATAAAAAATGCGGTTGCAACTGCTGACGTAATTTATACAACTCCGCTTCTTTGGTTAATTTTTCTGCATCATTCTTTTGTTGCTCTGTTACGGTACGTTCCTGCCAACTGTAATAAGCATAACCAATCAGGCTCACCCAGCCATTGATCAGAAATGCAATGGCAATCCGTAAGGGCCAGGTGTTGGTCATCAAAGATTGATAAGATGTTTTTTCTTTCAAAAAGAAATCCATCACCAGGTTATTAACAAAGAACCAGCCCCCTGTAAGCAGGATGATCCAAACAAAGAGGTTTAAAAAACCTTGTTTGCGTGGTAAATAAAAACGCAGAATGGTAATGAGCAAAAGTGAAACAAAGATGAGTAATGTATTGCTCACCAAACTATCCGTAAGAGCAGAAAACCAATCGAGCCCCATGCTGTATAAAGCAAGGTGGTGCACACAAATCCACACAAACCAACTGATGCAGAATGGGATCATGAACTGCCTTGAACGGAAAGGTGATAATGCCAATGTGTTGGTTTTATGATTGAATGATGGTTGTAAAATGAGTTAGCAGATCCTGCGAACGGAGTTTCACTGATTGAATAAACCAGGCAGCATTTTCTTCTTCACTGATCTTTGAGAACAGAGCTGCGCCATCAACATCTGTTTGCAAAGGATAAATATCTGTTATTGCAATGAATTTCCACTGCACCAATTGATTCGAATGATTCATAAAAGCCTCATGTTCCTGCAAAGCAATATACTTTGTTTTTGCAATGGCTTCTGCTGTATCATTGGCCAGCACAAGCCGCAATTGTTCTTCAAACTGCGGTTTATGATTACCGTTACCACAAATAATTTGGAATACTATTTTTACAAGATACCAGCTCATGTTGCAATTGGTTGGTGATAAGGTTTAATGGTCTCTTAACTTGCTTGTATATTCATCGGGGTTTCAACATGGATAGCCCGGCACTGCATCCTCATCTTGATTTAATATCAATTCCGCCCATCATCACAAATCCATCAATGATCAATATCTTATCCATCGCAATACCGGCAGGTTCTGCCCGCTTATCTTCAATACTTCCAAAAACAGCAGCTGCTTCACTGCGTATTTGCCAATGAGGAGGAATGAAGAGTGTGGTGCCTCCAAAAATATTAACGATCTCCAGTTTTATTTCGCCGGTAAAATCAGCATTCATCAAATTAATTTCTGAACCACCGAATACGGTTACTACTTCGCCGCCTTTAAAATTTTTAGCATAAATATTTTTCTTTACCACACCAAAGACAGCTACTGCATCCAGCACATCTTTTGATGAATCGTGCATGGATGTATGTTCTGTTGTAAAAGTTTCCTGTGTCATATCATTCGTTTGAAAAGATTTTTTACGTTTAACTGTCATGGAATCCCGTTTCAGCAAAAAGCTTAACCCCACAGCAATAATGATTGCCGGCCAAAAGAAAGTACTGAGATGTAACTCGGGATATATTTTCATTATTAAAAAAAAGACTCCCAGCCCCATCATTATCCATGATGCGCCGAATTTGAACCGTTCTTTAATTCCGGATACCACCCCAACCAGGATCAGGATCACGGGCCATGTAAACAAATAAGATGGGAAGGGGAAATTTAAATTCCTGAGAAGGATCACTATACCAATTCCGATGATAATGAGGCCAACCCACACCCGTTCGTTGAACTTTTTAGCTTTTACCTTGAATTCTTCCTGTGTCATAACTGCTTTGATTTATAACACAAAACTATATGCCGGCAGCGAGGCGCACAATAGCGGAGAGGTTTACAGCAACCTGTTATCGGTGAATACCGGAATCCTGTCGGCGAACGGAAGAATGAAACGTTGATTATCCGAACCGCTGATTGAAATCATTCAGCTTGAAAAACCAACTTTCATTTTATATATTTGATTTCATGCCTGATACAAGAACACAACAATCCTCAGTTCAAGAAGAAAAAACATCTTCAGGTGCCTATGTTTTGGGTGCTGCAGAAAAAGAAATATTTAACCAGTTGCAGTCACAACTCAGTAAACAATTCAATAATACATTTCCTGATAAACTTGCACCAAGAACCGTTGTGGTTATTCCAAGTCTTACCCTTGATCGGGCAATTCTTTCAAAAGTAAAGGGCCATGTGTTTTATGAAGAACGCTTGCTTTGTCTGCTGATGTTGTTACGGATGCCCCGCACACGCATCATTTATATAACCAGTGTGCCGGTTGACCCCGCAATTATTGATTACTACCTGCACTTGTTACCCGGCATTACCGGCTATCATGCAAGACAGCGGCTCACTTTAATGAGTTGTTTTGATGCTTCTTCAACAGCACTCACCTGTAAAATCCTGGAGCGGCCGAGGTTGATTCAACGCATTAAAAATTTAATTGACCCTTCTTCTCCTGCACATCTTACTTGTTTTAATGTAACAGAATATGAACAAACACTGGCGGTTGAACTGGGTATACCTTTGTATGGATGTGATCCTGCTTTGAATTTTCTGGGCACAAAAAGTGGGTGCAGAAAATTATTTAAATCTTTGAATATTCTAACACCTGCAGGATTTGAAGACATCAAAAATAAAGAAGGAGTCATAGATCATCTTACAATGCTCAAACAAAATAATCCTGCATTAAAAAAAGCCGTTGTAAAAATGAATGATGGTTTTTCCGGTGAAGGAAATGCTGTGTTTTCTTATAAGGATGCTCCTGCTGATGACTCATTACGCAACTGGATCAGTGAAAACATGAATCAACAGTTAAAAGTTGTTGCTGCAAATCTTTCCATCGAGGTATATTTTAAAAAGTTTGAACAGATGGAAGGCATTGTGGAAGAGTTCCTGGAAGGCGACCAGGTTACATCACCTTCTGTTCAATGCAGGATTAATCCGCTTGGTGTTGTTACTATTCATTCAACGCATGATCAGATGTTGGGAGGCGATAACAACCAGATATTTTTAGGCGCTACTTTCCCAGCCAGCAAAGAATACGCCATTGAAATTGGTAAGCTGGGATCAGTTATTTCCGAAGAATTGAAAAAGCTGGGTGTGCTTGGCCGTTTCGGAATTGATTTTATGAGTGTAAAAATTGGAAACGAATTCAAACATTATGCATTAGAAATTAATTTAAGAAAAGGTGGTACTACACATCCCTATTTAATGCTTCAGTTTTTAACTGAAGGTGATTATGATGCCAATACAGGCGAGTATTATTTGCCTGATGGGAATAAGAGATATTACTTTGCTACGGATAACCTGCAAAGGGATTCTTACAAAGGTCTCACACCTCATGATTTAATTGATATTGCAATGGAACATGGATTGCATTACAGCAATGCATTAGAAGAAGGAGTGATGTTTCATTTAATCAGTACTTTATCTCAATTTGGTAAAGTAGGGCTTGTATGTATCGGCAGCACGCCCGAAAGAGCTGTTGAATATTACAATAAAACAGTAGCGGTATTAAATGATGAATGCGAATGATCATTGAAATCATTCGGTTTAATTACAATCCATACTGATCAATTACATATAACAGCAGCACCATATTAATAGCTCCTAACTCCAGTTCACGTTTGTTCACCATTTCAAATACATCATTGCCTGCATGATGATGATCAAAATAACGTTGCGAATCGGGCCTGAGTCCGCAGAGCATAGTACCTAGGGGCCGCAGCGGACCAATATCTGCACCACCGCCGCCTTCACTGAATTCATAAACACCATATGGCTTAAATAATGGAACCCATGTACGCAAGCGTTCCAGTTTTTCACCGCCGGGAGAAAAACCAAAAGCTCGTGGAGTAAATCCACCGGCATCACTTTCCAACGCAAAAATGTGTTTCTTCGTTTTTTCACTGGCTGCCACCTCACCATATTTACGTCCGCCACGCAAACCATTTTCTTCATTCATAAACATGACTACCCGAATGGTTCGTTTGGGTTGAATGCCCAGTTGTTTATATACACGGATGACCTCCATACTCTGCACACAACCTGCACCATCATCATGAGCACCTTCTGCCAAATCCCATGAATCAAGATGTCCGCCAACAGTTATGATCTCATCAGCAAATTCTTTTCCTCTTATCTCAGCAATTACATTATAACTTTTTACATCGGGCAGCATTTCGCATTCTGTGCGGAAATACAACTGCATTCCTTTTTTCTTTTTCAACTCATTGCTTACATATTCTGCATGACGTGTTGATACGGCAATGGCAGGAATTTTAGGAAACGAATCATTATAAGTTGTGGCACCAGTGTGCGGGAAGTCATCAATATTACTTGCGAGTGATCGAATCATAACACCCACTGCACCAAACTTTGAAGCCATTGAAGGGCCACGACCACGAAACTGCCCTGCTTCTGCATACGAACGGAATGTTTCAACATTGGTTGGGTTCATAGGGAAATTGTAAAACACAATCTTTCCTTTAACTCCTTTTTCGCCCAATTCTTCCAGCTCTTTAAATGAACGTACTTCAATCACTTCAGCTTTCATTCCTTTTTTGCCTGTGCCCACACTATTTCCCAATGCACAAACATTGAGCGAAAAGGTATTGCCCTTATCATCTACCAGCAAAGCACTTTCTTTTGCGCCACGCACCCAATGCGGCACCATGCATTCCTGCAGGTAAACCGTATCTGCACCCATTTCCTTCATCATACGGTAAGTTTCTTTTACTGATTTTTCTGCTTGCGGTGAACCGCTTAACCTCGGTCCCACTTCTTTACACAAAAAACGAAGATTATCATATGCTTTGCCATTGATAAAAATATCATCAGCAATTTTTTTAAACATAATGGAATCGTTCTTTTGCTGGGCAGTAGTAATGCCGGCAGTGAGCAAGAGCAGAATAAAGACGGATAAAAATATACGCATGTTACCTGTTTGAATAAAGATTGAAAGTGATGAAAATAAAACAAGTATCCTAACTCACAAAAAGATATGTTCCCTGCCACATTTGAAATTGTACGAGCGGCAAGGCATAGAAAATGGGTATGGTATGAAATCAGTAACTTTGGTTTCACATTTAAGTTATATGAAAATTGGAATTGTATGCTACCCCACTTTTGGTGGTAGCGGTGTACTGGCAACCGAACTTGGAAAAGCACTCGCAGAAAAAGGACACTTCGTTCATTTTATTACCTACCAGCAGCCTGTTAGACTGAGTGGTTTTTTTACTAATATCTTTTATCATGAGGTAAGGGTACCACATTATCCGTTGTTTGATTACCCCCCTTATGAAACGACATTGGCGAGCACCATGGTTGATGTTGTAATGAATAATGATCTGGATCTGCTGCATGTACACTATGCCATTCCGCATGCATCGGCAGCCTATATGGCCAAACAGATCTTAAAGAAGAAAGGAAAAGATATTCCTGTTATTACCACCTTACATGGAACAGATATTACATTGGTTGGAAAAGATAAAACCTTTGAACCTGTGGTTACTTTCTCCATCAATGAAAGTGATGCCATTACCGCAGTATCGAAAAATCTGCGGGATGAAACCTATCATTCATTTCATATTGAAAAAGAAATTGAAGTGATCTACAACTTTGTAGATATCAACCGCTTTTCAAAAAAACCATTGGATGCGTTTAAGAAAGTGCTTGCACCCGATGGTGAAAGAATCATCACGCATGCATCCAACTTCCGTAAAGTAAAACGTGTGAATGATATCATTCATGTGTTTGCAAATATCCTCAAAGAAGTTCCTTCTAAATTATTAATGGTAGGTGATGGTCCTGACAGACCCGATGCTGAAGCGCTTTGCCGTGAACTGGATATTTGTGATCATGTACGATTTCTTGGAAAGCAACAGGAAATGGAAGAGATCCTTGCCATTTCAGATATGTTCATCCTTACATCAGAATATGAAAGCTTTGGTCTTTCTGCATTGGAAGCAATGGCGGCAGGTGTTCCTGTTTTATCTACAAATGCGGGAGGTCTTCCTGAAATTAATATCCATGGAAAAACCGGTTATATGGCACCGGTAGCTGATGTAAAGGAGTTAAGCCGTTTAGGACTTGAATTACTGAAAAACGAGGATATGCTTAACATCTTTAAGCAAAATGCAAAGGAACAAGCAATGAAATTTGATATTCATCATATTGTTCCTATCTATGAAGAGTTGTATGAGCGTTTTGTTCCGGTATCAACGGCTGCGAAGCCATGATGTTGGATTGATCATTTGATTTTCTCTGGCAAGAATAAAATTCAGTTCCCCTTCACCATCAAGATTGGTGCCTACCCGTCCAATTACCTGGTTTGTTTTAACGGCCTGCCCTTTACTTACGTTTACAGAAGAGAGGTTACTGTAAGTTGTAAAATATTTTCCGTGTTTGATCATTACCGCACTCATACCCCCCACATCAAAAACACTTACCACCTCTCCGTCAAAACATGCTTTAACTGAGCTGCCTGCAGGAGATGAGATGGTAATAAAATCCTGTGTGAAATTTATTTTTGTACCGGGCACAACATTCGAACCAAAATTGCCGGAGACATATCCATTATCAACCGGGAAAGGCAAACGTCCCTTACTGCTCTCAAAGCTATTTCCCAATGCAAGATCTTCTTTGTTGTATTCAAGATAACTTTCTTGTTTTTTTACTGGTTCTTCTTTTTTTACAACAGGGTTTGTTTTAGCTGTTGCAGGCGTTGTAGCATTACCCGTTGTTGTATTGGGCTTTGTTATCGCTGCTTCTTTTTCTTTTCGTTCACGTTCTAATCTATCGACTTTTACTTTTGCGTCAGCTTCTTTTTTAGCTGCAGCAATTTCCCTGTTAATGATAGTTGTAATGGATGACTGTAAAACCTTTGCCTGTTTGCGTTTGGCAGCAATCGTATTGTTGATTTCCTTTTCACGTTTCTTCAGGCTGACAACAACAGCATCCTGCTCCTGTTTATCTTTTACCAACTCACCCATTTCCTTACTCTGATCAAGTAACACATTTCGTTTGGCTTTTTTGTTTAAGGTCAGTTCGGTTATTTTATGTTTATATAATTCTTCTTTTTGATTGATGGCTTCCAGTTGCTGTGCACGGAAACTGCGATATGCTTTCATATAAGCAATACGGCGGATGGCATCGTTGAAGTTATTAGCTGAAAATAAAAAGTTAAGAAAATCGTAACTGCTCCTGTTCTTATATGCATACGCCACGTTACGGGCATAATTCATTTTAAGTGTATCCAGGTCTTTCTGCAAACGACGCATTTCACGGTATGATGTATTAATATCACCATCAATAGAACGCACCTGCTTGTTGATGGTTTCTATTACCTGGTTCCGTAAGCGTATTTTATTTTGTATGAGTGTAAGCTGACCAATGCTTTGTTTCTTATTTTTTTTGATGTCGCTATACTGGTTATTTAACACCTCAATTTCCTGCAGTGTTTGTTTCCTTTTGCGTTCAAGCTCAGCTTTATCCTGGGCAATTACAACAAGTTGTAATAAGGTACAAATGGTAATCAGGAAGATTTTAAGCATCGGCATCATTTAAATAATTAAACAAAAAAGAGGTTCCGAACAAAAAACTAAACGCAGCTTGCATTAAAAACGTATGCTTTACTTGATTCTTTTGAATTTTTTAGGAACTGTAAATGGAAAAGTTAATTCCTCATTGAACTTATAATCTCTAAACTTCAGCTTCACATTCAATTTATTCTGTTGTATAATAGCTATTTCCCGCATGGTTGAGAACAGTCTGCCTGTTTTATTTTCATACTCGGTATAAACCAGGTTACAGGTACGGTTCAATGCAGGATCATTATCATCCAGTTTACTTTTTTCAATCACATATTCATTACTGATACTGATTAAATTTTTAAACAGTACATCTATACTCAATAAAGTGTATCCATTTACTGTATGAGCATAAGAAGTAATACTGTCTTTATTTAAAAAGATCGGATTGCCCACAAGCAAATTCTGCAGATCAGCAAACAGAAACGGGATCTGGCTTACTTCCTGTATGGTGCTCAATGGTCTCACTTGATAAGTATTAGCCAGCTTATCCAGTATCTTAATACTGTCATTAGATATCAGCACCCGTATACCTTCAATACCAATATCATTACTCAACGATACCCATATCAAACTATCTTTCAACATCCTGATGTTGGCAATAAAATCGGGTTGTCTTCCTTTTTCATTCTCATAATCAACTCTAATTTTAGCTGAGAATGTATTGAATTCAATTCTTTTTTGTGCTACGCCGCCCAATACTGCATTCACCATTTTCATGGTATCCAGATGGGTTGGTTGTATATCTTTCACCACTACAGCCACTGAATCTTTTTTTATAATGGCCTTTTGAATATTTTTAGTTGACCGGCAGGCAGTAAACGCCAGCAGCCCTACAAATGCAATCGCTATCAAAAAAAGTCTGTTCATGTTCAATGATTATTTGCCTGTACTACCAAATCCTCCTGCACTTCGGATGGTATCTTCAATTTCAACAGAAAGTTGCCAATCAATCTGCTCAACTTTCTGAATCACCATTTGTGCAATACGTTCGCCATTCTTTACAGACTGGATTTCGTTACTGAGATTGATTAAAATTATCTTAATTTCTCCACGATAGTCTGCATCAATTGTTCCTGGTGTATTTAAACAGGTAATACCCTGTTTAATAGCCAATCCGCTGCGGGGTCTTATCTGCGCTTCATATCCTTGCGGCAATTCTATAAACAACCCCGTTGGTATTAAAGCCCGTTCTAAGGGTTTTAACTCTACAACTTGCTGCAAGTTGGCCCTTATATCCATACCACTTGAACCTTCAGTTGCATACGATGGTAATGGATTATTTGATTGATTGATGATGCGTACCGTCATTCCTTTTTTGATTGTTTGAGTAAAACGGTAGCATAGGCAACCAACCCTTCTTCCCTGCCAACAAAGCCCATTTTTTCAGTTGTTGTTGCTTTAATTGAAACTGCATCCGTCTCCAATTCAAGAATACCTGCAATAGTGCTTTGCATCTGGCTGATATAGGATTTTATTTTCGGCTCCTGCAAACAAAGTGTGCTATCTACATTCACTACATGATAGCCTTTCTCTTTTATCTTATCAAATGACCGTTGTAATAAAATTTTACTATCGATGTTTTTAAATTCAGCAGAAGTATCAGGGAAATGTGTACCAATATCTCCCAATGCCAATGCACCGAGCAAAGCATCGCAAATAGCATGCAACAACACATCTGCATCGCTGTGCCCAACGGCTCCCTTATGATGTGGTATCTCCACACCTCCGATGAATAATTTTCTTTCTCCGGCGAGTTGATGATAATCGACGCCTGATCCTATTCTCAATCCCATACTGTAATTAAAAAAGCGAAGGTAACTTACCTCCGCTTTTGACAAAATCTTTTATACAACTGCTGTTTGCTTAATTTGTTGTAGTCGTTTCTCCGGCATCAGCTCCCAAATCAAAAATTAAACTGAAACGGGTTGTATTACTTAAAGGATTACGGTTGATACCCTGACCGGTTGGTACCAAATAAGAGAAGTTAAATCCTAAACGGTTATACTTTACGCCGGCACCTACACTAAAAAAGCGACGGTTACCTTTTGTTCTTGCTTCGTAAAAATAGCCTGCACGTGCAAAGAACAGATCATTGTAACTGTATTCAGCTCCTGTTGAAATTTGTAATTCTTTTATTTCTTCACCAAAACCACCGGGTGCATCACCAAATGAAGAGAACCAGCTCCCAACCACACTTTTGTTACGATACTCATCCAAAGCTTCAGGAGTTCTTGAAGCTGGTGGCGTTGGCACTAATAATTTATTGATATCAACACCAAAACTGATCTTATTGGTTTCATCAATGGATTTATGATAAACAGCTCCCAAACCCAAATTAGCAGGGATATAATCTTTTCCTCTGGCATCATTGGTATAAGAAATTTTACTGCCGAGGTTGCTCATTACAGCTCCTGCTGTAAATCCACTCCCTTCTTCATTGATGCCATTATAATAAAATGAAACATCGCCCGCTACTGCTGTACCGGGTTTATAGGTAACACCATTGGTATTGCCATTGGCAAGGTTTGAAAAGATATAACGCAAAGCAATGCCCACACCAATTTTATCGCTCAACCTGCGGCTATAGCCTGCATCAATTGAAAATTCACGGGGATTGAATCTTTGCAGATCGTTCCCTGCAAAGTCGGTAAACTGAATACTACCCAAATTGAAATAACGTAAAGAAGCCGATACTGCCTGGAGTTCATCAATTTGATAATAACCTGCAACGGTTCCAATAAATACATCACTTAATCCAAGATCTTTTAACCACGGAGTATAGGTTAAAGCAATCGATGCTTTTTGAGTTGCAAAGGGAATTTTGGCCTGGTTCCAGAATGAAGCATTGGCATCCGCTGAGGTTGCAATACCCAAATCGCCCATACCTCCAGCACGTGCATCAGGCGATATACGCAACATTGGTACGGCTGTGGTTACAACGTTAATAGAATCTTGGGCAAATGTTTTTACTGAAGCAGCAAGCAGGAATAAGCACATGAATAGTGCAGCAAATTTTCTCATTAGAGTTATAGTTTGAGGCATAAAAATAGAGGAATTTTAGAAAAAGCAATATTTAATGATGTGTTTTGGTTTTACAACAGAACTAATTTTTGAATGGCTGATTGCTTTTTACCATTTGAATCTTTTACTTCTAACTGGTAAATGTAAACGCCACGACCAATTTTCTGTCCATAATCATCTCTGCCGTCCCATTCAATTTCAAAAGAACGGTTTCCATCGTTATTTATTGTACGGAAGATTGATTTCACCAGCTTACCTGAAACAGATAAAATGCGGATCTGCACCTGCAATTGATCGCCGGGACGGTTGTGTTCAAACATAAAAGTAGTTCTGCTGGTAAAAGGATTAGGGTAGTTATATACTCTTTCAATTTTCAATTCTTCATCTTTTACCACTCTGAATTCAAGTGTATATTCACTGCTGTTGTTATACACATCCCAGACTTTTAATTTGATTGTATGCAATCCTTCGCTTAAGGCAGGCAATTGAAAACGAGCAGTACCTTTTTGATAACTGTCTGTATCTGCTTCATAATAATCATTTAATATAAAATACCTGTTGTTATCATTGTCCAGTGTTGCAACCAGGTCATGACCAATACCAGTACCCACTGTGTTGATGCCGCTTGAATCAAACAATTTTAAAAATAAAACCGGTGTTTCATTGCTGATGCCGCCGTTTACAAATTTTTCATCGTTCAGATAAGCTTTGATTGTTGGGCCTTTTTGGTCGCTCATTAAATTATTTCCTGCACCACCAACAATGATATTTGTTTCAGCACCATTGCCATCCTTGGTTCCATCTTCTGCATAATAACTGATCTTACCATTTCCAAACTGGTAGTTGATATCTTTGGGTACTACAAAAGAGTAAGCGAATTGACCGTTGGTTACTTTTGCTTTGCCTTTAAAAATAATATTGGGTTGGTTACTGAAATTGGTAACAGGACTTGTTGCATCGTTACCCAACGTTTGCACCTGCTGGGTTTTATCAAATATCACTGGGTACACATTTCCATTGAAGTTATTTAACCTGTTTCCCGAAACATCTGTTACTTCTCCTTTAATGGTATAAAGATTTAATGCTTTCAATGTATCAGCGGATGGAACCTGGCTATTAATAGAAGTTGTTTTTACTTTCAACGTAGGAAAAGCTAAACGCAGTGCAGGATCGCCTAACAGCGTAAACTTTCTGTTATTGATTACATCACCAAAGTTCTGATAAGTAAAATTCTTAGCCCGTTTGATGGCATCGCCCAATGTGGGGAAAATTCCATTTGCGTCCTGCGATAAGGCCAGTTGAAAATAATTGTTGTTCATGATACGGTTGCTGAAAGCAAACACCACACGGGTGGTGGTCATTAATGCAATAGCGCCTGTACGTTCCCGTAATAAAATATTTTCACCAATTGAATTGACGGATGGGTTATCATATGGCGCAAAATCACAGGTGGCGGTAATGAACAAAGGAAGTTTGTTGCTATTGCTCCAGCTGTTCACCATATCCTGATCAAGAATGACTTCGCCTGCCAATCGCCTGAATCCACCATGACCACTGTAATTCCAGATCAATGTTCCGGCAAAAATCTTATTGTTGATGGCTTGGTTTACATCCGGATAACGGCTGCCCCCGCTTCCGCTTTGCTGACGGTAAGCATCGAGATAAGTTTTTGAAACATTGAAGTTTTTGTTTTGTTGAATTACCTGTGCATGTAATTCGGCATCCTGCAGATGGATATTATTGTCTTCATCATCTGCAACAAGCGATACATCATTGCGCCAGGGTCCAAAACTTTCTTTCGCATGATAGCGAACGATCTTATCAACTACATACTTCGCCTCCTGTAAATTTTTGGCGGGTACACGGCCAATTCCAATGTCTAATAAATTCACCGGAAAGAGTTGATTGATATCATCAGCATCATCCAGCAATCCAAAAAAATCATCAGAGGTATAAGTTGTTAATGGATCAAGCGAAGACTTACTTTCATAACAGGGAACAAGATTTGTATTTGCGTTCACACGGTTTTGATAATCATATGATGCATCGCCCATTAATAAAAGATAACGGGGACGTTTAGTTGTATCATTCCCTGCTTTATCGTAATACATTTTTACAAAGTCCCTGATAGCTGTGGGGTCGGGAGTGCCTGATGCAAACTCATTAAACACCTGTTCGGTTGTAACAACCAATACATTTAATCCCTGGTTTTGCTGATGCCATGCAGCAAGTCTCTGCGCTTCGCTCAAGAGAGATGCATGTGTAACGATTAAATAATTTTTTGTTGATGAATTATGCAGGTCCTGGTTATTTACTTTTCCTTTTGCTTCCGGTACTAAATAATTCTGATTATTGAATGCCACATATTCTCTAAGCCGCTCTGACGAGTTAATAAATCTGAATTCAGATCCGTTTAATGTACCCATCATGTTCATTGGTTGTAAAGGATCAGTCATATCCCACACCATCATGTTATTGTTTGCAGACTGCAAACGAAATTCTGCAACATTCCCGGCACCAACGGATCCCCAGTCTCTGAACAATAACTGATCCACTCCGCTCATATTTAATTGCCGATGCGGAAATAGTTCAAACCAATTTAACCATCCTTGTGCGTTTACGCTACCAGGTTGATAGCTGTATTGCAGATTAATGGTTGATTGTGCCGCTGAAAACTGAGCAGAAATTTCATGCGGGAATGCAATTGGTTCGTATGTTCCGGTTCCAACTGATGGCACTATATGTTGCGTAGCAGAATTGCTATTAGCAGTAATTGCAAAGGAACTTGCTGCACCATTACTTCTTGCTGCAACATTGGAAATAAGTTGAACCGGCATGCCTGTAACAAGATTGGGAAAAACAACAGGAAAGCTTTTACTTAACGACCGGCCGGGCGTATTGCTAAATTCTTCACCATACCATTCCTTTCCGCTTTTTAAGAAATTGATACTATCCAATTCATAAAAAAACCGGTCCCGGAATATGCCGACCGTTTGATTGGGGCTTGCTGTAATATTTCTGTTTTGAATGCGTAACCCATTTGCAGCAACAGAAATAAAATAATAACCCTCATTTGCAAATAAATTTTTTTGATGATGAAAAGTTTTATTAATTGAATCCTTCTCCCATGTATGTGGCCCGTTAGCAAAAAATAAAAAATAATCATTGCCGCTAAACACGGCATCCCCACCATCAAAAATCATGATCGAATTTTCTGTAAGATCGTCGGCTCGTTTTAGATTGTTTGGCTCAGGTAACATTTCTCCGCCATTACCATAAAGCCGTATACTGCTGCTGGACAGATTTGCTGTATTGATACCAAGGGATTGTAAAAATGCAGCACTCACACTATAAACACCAGCTTTTTTTATTGCTATTTTATACCAACTCCCTGTAGCCAATACCGAGTTGCTGCGATAAATGCGTTGAGCAGTACCGGAGAAGAATAAACAACAACCAATAAGTAATGCTGAGTAACGCATAAAAAGGTGGACAACAAATATACCTGAAATAGGTTTTTCTTTGGCTTCTCATCTCGCTTATATAAGATGGCTGAAAATGAACAGATGCTGCATCCACTGGTAATTCTACTACATACTAAGCAGAAATACTAAAAAACAAAGATTGAACGTTTAATTCCTATAGATTTTAAAAAGAAAAACCTATGTTTGTTGTCACCCTTTATTTAAAATTTGGGGCGTAAATCCAATACAATATTTTTGAACTTCACTCGTTAACTATCAAAACGAAAAGAATGAAAAGCCTTTTCCCCGTTAAAAATCTGGTTATCCTATTAGTTGGTGCCACACTTATTACTTCCTGTAACTTATTTAAAAAGAAACCGGAAAAATCATCCAGTACTGGTTGGACCTATAATGATCCAAATGGCAGTGGTTTCCGTGTATCAAAAGAAAAGGAACAAAAAACCGGCCCCGGGCTTGTTTTTGTTGAAGGAGG
>Ga0163144_10011339_pt1 | contig 18860 bp, 17 predicted proteins | sample OliLak19BULKMAT1_FD_123175 | JGI IMG/M metagenome (GOLD analysis project Ga0163144, IMG submission 123175) | Freshwater microbial mat bacterial communities from Lake Vanda, McMurdo Dry Valleys, Antarctica - Oligotrophic Lake LV.19.BULKMAT1 | ecosystem: Environmental > Aquatic > Freshwater >... | reverse complement strand
CGAGCGCTGCTTTGACTGGCTTGATCATCCCCCCGTGCGTGTTAACACCGAAGATGTCCCGACACCGTACGCAAAGAATCTCGAGTTTGATTATCTTCCCAACAAGAATCGAATCGTCGCTGCCGTCAAGCGCACGCTCGGAATGTAATACCGTAGCGGCACGCTAATGCGATCAAACTTCGGCCCGTTCATGCATGCCCGCCGAAAGCAAATTTTTTCCCCACCCCTCGGATGCAATAGAAGTGCCTGGAGCCTATTCCGATGCCCGTCAACGTAGAAATGCCCCGCCTTTCGGACACCATGCAAGCTGGCACAGTTGTTAAATGGAATGTCAAGGAAGGGGACCAGGTTAAGTCAGGCCAGGCGCTCGCGGACATCGAAACCGACAAGGCAACGATGGAGCTTACCTCCTACGACGATGGCACCGTCGCCAGCGTTGTCGTCCCCGAGGGCCAGAGCGTGCCGGTGGGCACTTTAATTATGATTATTGCTGCCAAGGGCGAGGACGCCGCGGCCCTCAAGGGTGGTGCCACAAAGTCCGTCGGGGCTGCAGCCACCCCAGCAAAGTCAGCGCAAGCACCCGCGGCCAAAGCCGCACTGGCCCAACCCCCCGTCCCTGCCAAGTCCCCCGTCACCGCTGGGACCCCCGCGAGAAGCACCGCACCGGTCGCCGCAACAACCGCCCCGACCGCGAACGGAACTTCGGGAAGTCATCACGCAGCGCCCGTTCCCGCCGCGGACCCTTCCAACGAAAGCAATGGGCGGATCTTCGTAAGCCCGCTTGCCCGGAAAATTGCTGGCGACTCGGGGATTGATCTTGCCGATCTCCGCGGCACCGGCCCCAGCGGCCGGATCATCCGGCGCGATGTGGAAGCCGCGATGGCGTCTGCCGCTCCGGCGGCTTCCGATTCGCATCACCCGCAATCACGCGGCGGTCAGGCACCTCACGCACAAGCAGTTCCGGCGCAGGCTCTCCTCTCACCGGCTGGCACCAAACTCACTGGCAAGCTCGTAACACTCTCGAACATGCGTCGCGTGATTGCGAAGCGGTTGGTCGAAAGTAAATCCACGATCCCCCACTATCAAGTTACGATTGAAGTGGACATGGATCCACTTCTCGCGCTGCGTGCGGATCTGAACGAGCAACTCGCCGCGCAGAGCGTCAAGTTAAGCCTCAACGATTTCCTCGTACGGGCGTGCGCCCTGGCCATGCACCAGCATCCGTATGTGAACTCTCGCTGGGTGCCAACCCCCGGCCAAGAGGCGATTGAACTGTTGAGCGATGTTAACATTGGTATTGCGATCGCGATTTCCGAAGAAAAGGGCGGAGGGCTCGTGGTCGCCACGCTCCGCAACGCAGATCAGATCGGGTTGCGGCAGATCTCCAACCAATCCAAGGCTCTGTCAGAAAAGGCTCGCGGCAAGGGTCTTTCGCCTCAGGAAATGTCCGACTCTACCTTCACCATTTCCAACTTGGGCATGTTCGGCGTGACCCACTTCACCGCCATCATTAATCCGCCCAACGCAGCGATCCTCGCGGTTGGCGCGGCCATCGAGCGGCCGGTGGTTAAGAACGGCCAGGTGGTCGTGGGCAATGTCATGAGCATGACGATGTCGAGCGATCACCGCATTGTCGACGGCGCGATGGCCGCTGCGTACCTCAAAACCGTCAAAGGTTATCTTGAGAAGCCCGCGACGCTGCTCGTCTAATATTACTTAGGGGCAGGGGCGGTTACGGCGTTTGGCTCGTAATACGAATAGTGCAATCTAACCGCGTCGCGCCCACGCTCCAAGTCATACTCAATCGCGAAAAAGAGCGCGGTGCCCACGAGGAGCCGCTTTGAGTCCGGCGAGAACGACACACTTACGATGACGTGCCCCATCGGATCCAGCGTCAACACAGAACGTTGGGTCGCGAGATCGACCACCCGGACAATACCGTCCTCACCTCCCGTCGCGACCATGGTCCCATCGGGTGAGTAGCTCAGCCCTGGTGCCAGCCGCTGGTGGAGCCGGATGCTGCTTACTCGTGTGCCGCTCGCCCGGTCGAAGATCTCTAGCAAGCCGTTGTGCGTTGTAACGCTAATTTGCTTCGCATCCGGGCTGAACGCAACCGCCCAAGGCGACGAGGTCGTCGCCAGGAAACCAGTCCGCGTTCCGTCCATCGGGTCTAGCAGTGCAACTCCACTTACGTTGCCGGCCACCGCGAGCGTGTCGCCCTCGGGTGAGAATGCCATGCCCTCGATGCGTTTGTCGAAGTCGGCAACCTCCAGAGTTTGCAGGCAACTGCGCGTATCAAAGATTCGGACTCTGCGGTCGGCAGACCCGGCAGCCACGCGCTGCTCATCCGGGGTTACGGCCACCGAAAACAACTCCGCCCGCCCCGCTTGCATGGCCGTCAGCTCCCGTCCGGTCGTTGCATCAATGGAGCGCACCACTCCATCGAAACACACGGCATACACCGTTCGCGAATCGCCCAAAAACACCAGCCCCCGAGTGCGGTAACGAAATCCATCGAGGGTGTAGTTTGCTTTGCGAGCGAGCGTTGCAGCGTCGAAGAAATCAATTGCGCTGCCTCCGGTTCCGGTGGCAATCAACGCGCCGTCCGGCGAGTAACAGGTGGCAAAACACCACGAAGTAAAGCCGCTTATTCGCCGCGAAGTTACACCAGGCTTGACAGAGACCCTGCGCATCGTTCCATCATCGGTGAGCAGTGCCGCTTCGTCCGCCGATGCCCACCCCGCCCACAACAACAGCCTGGACTCTTTCGACAGTTGCCGGATCACGGTGCCATCTTCTGTGCGGAGAATAAACACCCGATCACTAGATGTAAGCAAAATCTGTTTACCGTCGGTCGTGGGAGCAATACTAAGTATTCCGCCCCCGATGGCCTGGGCCGGTGTCGAGGTGAAAGCCTCGCCGCCCCGTCTCGCCGCGTCGGCGCCTATATCTGTTATGACCAGCGTGCCCCCCCGCGAGCCCGAATAGAGCCGGGTTCCCGCCGCGTTGAAGGCTAGCGACGCGATAGCCGCGCCATGCAGCCCCTCCATTTCGGCGATTAACTTAAGGTCTCTCCCTGACAAGATTACTATCTGCTCCGCGGATGCACGCAGGTTTGATCCCGCCACCAATAGGTCACCATCAGGACTAAACGCGACTGCCAGCGGCGTATCTTTAAGCTTGTACCGTGCCAACTCAATGCCGGTCAAGCCGTCCCACATCCGAATATAATTATCAGAACCGCCGCTGGCCACGTATTTACCATCGGGCGAGATTGAAATGCATCGCGTTCCCCCGCTATGTGCTTGCATCTGAACAAAAAGGGCTGGCTCGGCCTCTGCCTTCAGGCCGACTCTGAACAACGCGCCACTCGCGGTTCCGACGATCGCAGCCGCCCCGTTTGGAAAGGCAGCCAAGCATGTTGGGGGGTCTTTGGGTAAGACAGTTGCGTTGAACAGCTCCTTGCCATTCTTTACGTCGAATGCGGCTATCACGCCGCCAGCCCGCATGGTTAGGATAGATTTACCTCGTGCACCGCTCGCCGCGATCGTCGGTGGGGGTGTGCGCTGGATCCATCTCGAACCAACACGGTCATACAACTCCCACAGTGCCCAATACGCGCCGAGCGAAGACTTATCACTGTGGTATTGTCCCCACAATACCTCCTCCGCCGTGGCGACGTTCCCTACGGCACCTTCCAACCGGCCTCGCTCGATGTTCGTCTCAACCAGCTGCGCTTTCAAGCCATCCGCGGCGAGGTCCGCCTCGCGCTGGGCCACTTCCGCCGCGGATCTCGCGGCGCTCGCGGCGGCCAGCGCACTCTCGGCTTGAAAGCGAGCGGCCAATGCGCGCGAAGCCAGCTCGCGCTGTGTGCCCGCAGTCACCCCGGCGTAGATACTGAAAGCCACGAGCGATATTAATATTATGATCGCGACCGAGGCCAGCGTGCGGTGGCGTTTGACAGATTTTCGCAGAAGATAGAGCGCCGAGTCGCGCCGTGCCAACACCGCTTCTCCGCTGAGCACGCTGCGCAGATCATCCGCGAACTGACCAACACTTAAATATCTCCGCTGCGGCTCTTTGGCCATCGCCTTCGCCACGACGACTTCAATATCGCCCTTGAGCTCGCGCCGATGCGCTGAGAGCGGAGGCGGGTTAACTTCGCACACCGCTTTGATGGCCTGGGTGAGCGGGAGATGCGCCACCTCAAGGGGCAATCGCCCGGCCAGCATTTCATAAGCGATGACCCCCAGCGCAAATACATCCGTGCGGGTGTCCACATCCTCGCCGCGCATCTGCTCGGGGCTCATATACGAGGGCGTGCCGATCACCTGCCCGACCAGAGTTGCGGTCGCCGGTTGTTCCAGCTCGACGTCCGCGGTGGCCCGCGCGATTCCGAAGTCAACCACTTTTGGCTGCCCCTCGCGCGTCACCAGAATGTTTGCTGGCTTCAGGTCGCGATGGATGACGCCCCGCTGGTGCGCGTGCTGCACCGCGTCACACACCTTAAGTATAAGTCGTAAACGATCACTGAAACTAAGCTGCATCTCCGTCGCGAACCGCACCAACGGGCGGCCGTCAACCAGCTCCATCGCAAAGTAAGCCCGATCGGGCGAAGACTCCTCGGCGAGTCCAGCTTCATAAATTTGCGCGATCCCCGGGTGCGCCAACCGCGCGAGTGCTTGCACCTCGTTCTGAAACCGCCGCAGCATCTTTGCGCTTGCAAACCCAGGTCGGATGGCCTTAAGTGCCACGCGCCTTCGCGGCGAAGTCTGCTCCGCTTCGAAAACTACGCCCATACCGCCTTCGCCCAAGGTCCTCAATATTCGGTAAGCACCGCTCAAAATAGGAACTGGAGCCAAACCTTTGTCAGCGTGATACCCACTTTGCAACGCCCCTCGCTCGTCCACTGCCTGTTCCGCGAGTTTGAATCCTGCTCCTGTTTCGACGCCGGAGGCGTTACCGTCTGCATGAGCCAAGAGTGACAGCACCTCGGCTACGGCGACCGCGTCGGGTCCGAGGCGCGACCGCACCAGCGACTCGCGCGAGCTTTCCGGGGCGGCCATCGCTTCATCGAAGGTGGCCATAATCTGTTGGAATCGATCATCGCTCAACCCGCTGAGGGTATGGCGAGCCCCGTCCGCGCCAACAACGAAAAAACCCGGAACGGTCAGCCGAAGGCAGCCGATTTCTCGCACTGTAACTAGCAATGCCCATTACTCGACATCCCTTGGCGGGTACGCCCGAGCCGTGGCGTGATCTGCCCGCGGACGCTGGCGCAGCACCAAGACTTCGCAAGAGTCTTTATCTGCTCGAACCCTTTGGCGACGATCTGAAGATGAGATTCTGCGTTCTCGTCGCTCAGCGATGGAGCGATCCTGGCTCCCTCGACGCGGCCACGGCGTCGGCCCGTATCCTTAACTTGATTGACCTGCTCAAGCGGGTGGTTGAGTTCATGGGCCAAATCAGTTCGGGTGGGAATGAGTCCAAAAGCACTTTCGTACCGCGCTCGTTCGCCGAAGAGCAGCCCATTCATACCCATGATTTACTTACCTTTCTGGTTGATGCGATGCGAGATGTGTCGCAGCTGCGCGCCTTGGAGTGGACGCCGGAGATCGCCGCGGAGTGGAGGGCCTGCCTCCAACTGGCGGTTTGAGTAATCACCGCTGAGCCGGTGCAGGCTCGCCGCCGCAAGGAACTACCGTGCCCCGCTTCAGGCACCGTCGGCCCGCCGCAGGGAACGGTGAAGACTGATTCCATGGACCAGCACCCACCTGCAATGTAATATTACGTTACCACACCCCCGGGCCATCGTTAACCGGGAAGCTGCGAGCCGCCCACCCTGCCGCCCCGTCCTTCGCTCAGCGCCCGATTCAACCACGCCTTTGCGAAAGCCCAATCGTTCTTTACGGTTGCGGCGGAGACTGACAGGGCCGCGGCCGTCTGCTCTACGCTCAGGCCCGCGTAATAGCGGAGCATCACCACTCGTGACTTACGTTCGTCCAACGCCTCGAGCTTGGTCAACGCTTCGTCAAGGAGGAGCAGTTCGTCGGCATCTTGGGAATCCAGCGGCGCGGCTGCGGAGACGTTGTCGTGCAATAGCACCCGGCTGAGCTCGCCGCCGCGCTTGACGCTTCGCCTGGCCCGCGCGCGATCAATTAATATTCGACGCATCGCAATCGCCGCGGCGGCAAAGAAATGGCCCCGCCCATTCCAATCCGCCTCCGCGCCGCTTGGGCCCAACAACCGCAAATAGGCCTCGTGAACGAGCGCGGTGGGCTGGAGTGTGTGTCCGGCCCCGCCATGCCCCTCACCCGCCATGTTGGACGAAGCCAAGCGACGAAGCTCTTCATAAATCAGCGGCAAAAGCTCGCTTGCCGCGTGCACATCGCCGCCCCCGGCTTTCTCCAGCAAGAGCGTAATGTGAGGTGCCTGCTCCATTCAACCAGTGTACGCACCACGATTGAAGCCGAGGTCACCCGATGCGTAAGCTCCGCCCCGCGGCGTGTTCGTACGCTCCTACCACGCCTCGAACATAATCGGAGGCCTTGCGGTGTACCTGCACGTAAAGATGGGCCGCGTCCGCAAGGCCGACGGCCACCGCGTGCCGCGTGAATAGAGTTTCGAGCGCGGCCGCCCAACCGCTCCGATCCAAAGGGGCGACAAGCAACGCAGACCGGCGGTCTTCGAGCAAGGGCGCGGCCGGGCCGGTAGCACTTATAACCAACATGCCCGCGGCCATCGCCTCCAGCACAATGCTCCTAGCCTCGTCGGTCGCTTCCGGAAGCAGCAGCACATCGCCGTGCAACATAAGGTCTCTACGCCCTTCGAGCTCATCCACGAGGCTAAGGCGCGAAAGTAAATTAAGCGAACGCACCACCGGCCATATTCGGGCGCGCCCGGCGGAGAGATCGTCCGCATATAACATGAGATCAAACCCGTTTGCCACGAGGTCAGCGCACGCCCCTAGCACCGCCGACCACACCGGGGAGGCAGCGCTACCGCCGTGCCGTCCTGATCCGATGATCATAATATTCGCGGGACGATCCCGCCCAAGCCCCGCCACCGGTAGTCGCTCATGCACGGGCGATAGCACACCCCAAGGCACACACCGCACCGGAAGCGGGACCGCAGGTTGGCCGCGGGAAGCTCCGTCGGCGGAAGTCATGAGTTCGCGCTCGATCTGCGCATCACTCGCGAGAAATAGGGTCGAAGAAGCAGCCCCTCCACGCGAAACCGACCATAACTCCCGCGCCCGCACCGACAAGCCCCGCCGCCACACTTCCACCACCAGCGGCGCATCGAGCGCAGATGCGACATCGGCGGCGAGTGCCCAGGAAGCCCCACCAAACACATGGACTACATCGATCCGCTCAAAGTCACCCGGAAGGTTCGCTAGCGACTCGATCATCTGCCTCACGACGAACCGGCGGGTGAACGAGAGGGAACTGGGAACATAGCTAATCACCTTTGAAAACACCCCCGAGAGCTCCGCAGAGCTTCCCGCGGTTTTTTCAATTACACTCTTCGGCACCGCGTGCGCCACGCCATGCCCTTCGTCGGCCAGACCCACCTCCAGCCGGGTCAGCAGGCTGCGCTCGCGCGTCGCGAAGAGTTCATCGGCAATAATCAAGACGTTCATAGCAGGCTCTTAACCAAAAGGTCCTGGGGTGGTGGGTGAGCCCCGCGACGATAACGGGGCGCGGTTTCCGGGTTCAATATCTGGGTGCGAGCCGGACCGACTGCTTTCTGACGGCAAATCTACTTCGTCATAGACGCGCACCCACCGATTCGGTTCCACCTCGCACAACCGCCCAAGGCCCCCGACTCCTCCGTTGGGCTGATCGTCAACCATCGACAACGGCTTGCCGCGGCTGAGCAGGGAGGGCTCGCACTGCATCAGACCGCGGGTATAACTATGAAGCGGCCGAGCAAAAACCTCGGCGGTTCTCCCATACTCAAGCACCCGGCCTGCCCGCATCACACACACAACATCCGCGGACTGTTGCACCGTATGTAAGTCATGAGTGATGAGGAGTACCCCAAGCCCCCGTTCGGTACGCAGGCGACCGAGCAGTTCAAGCATCGCCGCACGAGCACTTACATCCAGCGCGGTCGTTGGCTCATCGGCAATGAGTACCCGCGGCCCGCCCATCAGCGCCATCGCGATCATTACCCGCTGCCGCATCCCGCCCGAAAACTCATGCGGATACTGATCGATGCGCTCCGCCGGGCGATCAATCCCGACTTCCGTTAACGCCTGAACTGCCCTCCGCCGAGCCCCCGCGCGCGTCTCACCCTTAATGTGCAGCAGCGCGGACTCAGACAGCTGCTTGCCGATCGTAAGCACAGGGTTCAGGCTGGTCATCGGCTCCTGAAAGATCATCGCTATCTCACCGCCGCGCACCCGCGTCAGCGCGGGGCGGTCGATTGTAAGTAAATCCTGCGGACCACCCCCATCGTCATAAACAACGGTCCCCGTACTCTCGCGGTACGGAGGGTCCGGAAGAAGACCCAGGACACTCATGGCCGTGACGCTCTTGCCACTACCAGATTCCCCAACAAGCGCCACCGCCTGCCCCGCGTACAGCGTAAGCGATGCGTGCTGAACCGCCTGCACCCGGCCCAGCTTCACGCGGAGATTCCGGATTATCAAAAGGGGCTTCGCATCGCCCGCTTCGCTGCTCCCGGCTCTTGCCTGAAAAGCCTGTGCTTCCTCCATCACAAACTCCTCGCATGTGTCGCAGCCATGCTAACGCTCCGCCGATGCCGGATCAAGCCACCGACGTAGCCCTTCTCCTAGAAAGTTAAGCGCCAGCAGCGTGATGCTGAGCAACAGACAAGGAAAAAGCAGCAACCACCAGTTTGACTTGTAGGGATTTAACTCCGGAAGGCCGTCGCTCGAAAGCGTCCCCCAGCTTGGCAGCGGGGGCTGCACACCCACCCCCAGAAAGGAAAGAAACGACTCCTGGAGTATCGCCTGAGGCACCGCCAGCGTCGCGTAAACAATTATGGTTCCCGTAAGATTGGGCAACAGGTGCTTATAAAATATCCGAGCGGGAGACGCACCCACCGCGACAGCCGCCTCAACAAAAGGACGCGCTTTCAAACTCATTACCTGCCCACGGATCACTCTCGCCATAGTAAGCCAACTCACTCCTCCGATGGCCACCAGTAACGTCGTGAGATTAATGACCATCCGAGCCCGCTCGCTCAATCGCCGCGGCGGCAAGAACGCGGTGGCCTCCGCCCGCACCTGGTTTACCTCCGCAGGGCTCTCTTTCGCTGGGCGGGCCAGCAACGCCGCGGCCTCAGGCTGGGTTAAACCCGGCATGGCCACCAAAAGCGTCGTCCGCTCCCACGCCGCGCGTTCACGCTGACGCGAAACATACTCGTCCGTCACCGCGTCGCTCGCCACCGCGAGCAATACGACCAACAAAACATAAGGTAATCCGTACAAAATATCCACAATCCGCATGAGCACCGAATCAACCGCTCCCCCCAGATAGCCCGCAGCGGCACCCCAGACGGTCCCGATGACCACAGACAGAAGCGCAGCGCTTAACCCCACCGCTAGAGAAACCCCGCCCCCCGCCATGCACCGCACTGCCAGGCTTCGACCCAGCATGTCAGTACCCAACACTCCACCACCCGCACCCCCGCCCGCCCAAACCGGAGGCATCCTCTCCGCTGCCGGGTTGCCCGCTGCGTAGAGCGGCATGCCCGCAGAGCCACCGGCGCTACCACCGGAGGGGCCGGTGGAGAGCGTGTATGGCAACGTAAGTATACACAGACAGAACAGAATCACCAGCGCACCCAGCGACACGGTGGCCGGCAAGCCGAGTTGTGCTAATGCCCGAAGATTAATCTCGCCGACCTTTCTACTCAACTTGGGCCAGAAACGCCGTCAGAATATCACGTGCCGCGTAGAGGTCGGTCTTCTCGATCATCTCCGTTACGGTGTGAATATAACGCGTCCCCACTGTAATTCCAACTGCACGAGCTCCCGCTGCTGCCTGCTGCGCCGCCGCCCCATCCTGGCCGCCCGCCGCGAGGATCGTGCGTTGATAAGGAATCCTTGATTTTTTGGAGATCGCTTCGATCTGGGCCACCAACCGATAATCCGCGATAAAAGAGCTGTCCTTGATGTGCAGGCCGTAACCATCGCCTTGCTTGGTCACCCGTTCTTCGTCGGGCACACCGGGTGTATCGCACGCAAGTGTTACATCGATACCCAGCCCAATATCGGGCGCTACGGCGTGGCTCGCTGTTCTTGCACCCCGCAGCCCCACTTCTTCCTGTGTCGTGAACGCGACGACCACTTCGCACGCGTGTCCAGCCGGCTGCTTGTCCAGCTTGCGCACGGCCTCGATACCCAGCCAGCACGCGACCCGATTATCGAGAGCTTTACTTACGAATTTTGTTCCCATCTCCAGCGCTGGCTCGTTCATCACAACGTAATCGCCGATCTTGACCTTCTTCTTAACGTCCGCGCCGGACAACCCGGTATCAACAAAGAACTCTTTTACCTCCGGAATTTTTTCACGATCCTTCAGGCTGCTGATGTGTATTGGCCTGCCCCCAGGATTCATCACACCGGGAAGGTCCCCGCCCTCGGTGACGACGGTAACTCGTCGCGAGAAGAGGTTGCGGGTATCAAAGCCTCCCGCCGCGTTCATCCACAAGAAACCATTCTTATCGATCGCGGTGACGTAGAACCCGATCTCATCCATGTGGCAGAGCAACATCACACGCGTCGGCCGCGCGCTCTTGCCAGCTGTCGGTTTTTTCTTACCCGCACGCGGCCCTCGGCGGCATATCAACGACCCCATGGCATCAACCTCTGCTGAATCGAACAGGCCCTTTACTTCCGCTTCGATGAGCGCACGCACGCGCTCTTCGCGTCCGGGCACGCCGGGGGTTTCGCACAGTCGCTTAAGTAGGTCGAGATTCTCCAAAGAGGGCTCCTTCGCGTCTTTCGATTGGTTTTGTTGTGATATCCTTCCGCACTGTAGCGACCTTCGCTATCAGTTTGCCACCATTGGCCCAGCAATCCCTTGAACTCAGCATGCGGCGCGGGAACTCTAAAGGTGCCCCCGCGTCAACTTACTGACAAAATCCGGCATACGGTCTGGGATTATGAACGTCCCCAGGATCGTGGCTCACTGCATTCTGCTCGTCACCCTTGCGCTGAGCCTAAGCGGCGGTTGTGGCTCCACCAAAAAGGCGGCCTTCCAATCCAACCCCTCAAGCTCCGAAGTAATTATCGGTACCGTCTCATATCTCGAACGCGTCGTCCTGCTCCCCGGCAGCATCGTGCACGTAGAGTTCAAGGATGTCTCCAAGGCTGATGCACCTTCACTGGTTTTAGCCTCCCAGACGATCAACAGTGCAGTCTCACCTCCCATTCCATTCTCAATAGCTTACGATCCCTCTCTCATTTTAACTGGCCATCGATACAGCGTTCAAGCCACAATTTCTTATCAGGGCCGCGTACTCTGGGCCACTTCGGAACCATGCCCCGTGTATCCCCCCGGATCTAACGCCCCCGGCACCCCGCCCCAAAATGATCAGCCAAACGTTGAAAAGCCGAACGTAGAAAATGTTGATATCCTTGTACGCCGCCTTCGGCAATAAGCCTGTTACCGGGAATGCGGGCCCGCTGGCAAGCTAGGACGATCCAATCCGGCCCAATTTGGGGTCTCGACGCACCCGATGAGATTTGCTTATGTGGCGCACAATAATAAATAATCCTCAGATTCTTATCGCGATTCTGGTCGTGCTTGGTCCGCTCTTAGGCCGTATTTTCAAGACCCTCAACGAGCAGGCCGCCAAACGCAGACAACTTATCGCGCTCGAGCGTACCAAGATCGAAGCGCTGCGAACCGGCGGGCGAATGGACCAAGGCGCCAACACGGTGCGCACCACCCAAGGCCCCGCAGTCTCCGCCCGTGCGGCTCTCGAAGAGCTCGCGGCCCGCCGTCGCTCTGAACTCAGCCGACCTCAATCTTCTGCCCCCAGCGATGGTTCGATGCAAAACCCCATGCCGCGGCAAGATGCTCGTCCAGCACCCAAGCCCGCGCGGCCCGTTGCGCCTCAGCGTAACCGAACCCCCGTTTCGATAGAACAGTCGGTCCAGCAATCTGCGGAACGCCCGGTCGGTCGCAGTGCGGCAACGCGTTCACGAGCCGCGGCACCTTCGACCCCGGTCCCCGCGACCGCTGCTTCCGGATCGTCGTCAGCCCGCGCCGCTGCAAGTCGCGCCGCTGCGGCTGTGAAGGATGCCGCTCGACGCAACGAAGGCGCTTACGCCCTTGATCGAGGCGAAGGCCTGGACCCCGTAACAACGAGCACTCCCGCGGGACAGGGCGAGCGGGTAACGCGTCGCAGTCAAGGGCAAAATACCCCCATCGGCTTAGATGCCTCGGGCCTGGTCAGCGCTGATTCCCTCCGCCGTGCCTCGCACGCAGACTGGAAGAGAGCATTTGTGATGCTCGAGGTAATGGGCACTCCGGTTGGAATGCGTTGATCTCTCCGCGCCGCCGCTTGACGCTGCCACGGAGCTAAAGTCCAGGCTTTCTCGCACATATCAAAGAAAAAACGCCATCACTCGTGATGGCGTTTTACCTGATAAAATTAATATTACGTTTCTAAACGCCCCCTCATCCGGTATTTAGCCGATGCAACGTCACATTGCAGCGACATAACATCACACACCGGTGGTTCCCTGCGGCCTCGCCGAGCGGTGTCTGGTAACCCGCTCACGTCATCTCAGGCGCGGGACTGGTAAGCCCGCTCGGCGGTCGAAATCTTCAGCGTTTCACCCTGCTTGATAAACGCCGGGACCCGGATCACCAAGCCCGTCTCCATTGTCGCTTCCTTGGTCTGGTTAGTAACTGTTGCGCCCTTCACTTCGGGCGGACAATCCTTCACTGTAAGTTCCACGCTCGATGGCATATCTAAACTGACTGCCGTCGTATCGTGAAAGAGCACCGTCGCCTCGGCGTTGGGGCGTAGGAACAAGAGTGCATCCCCGAGGACATCCTTCGGCAGGATGACTTGGTCATAGCTTTCTTTATCCATAAACGTGGCACCGGAGTTGTCGGAGTAGAGATACTCCATCTCGCGGCGGTCAAGATCGACAACTTCGATATCGTCGGCCGATCCCAGTCGCTTCTCGACCGTCTTGCCGCCCACCACTTCCTTGATACGGATCTGGATGAACGCCCGCAAGTTGCCGGGGGTCCGATGCTCGAAGTTGGTAATGATCCAAAGCTTGCCGTCAATTTTACAGCCTAGGCCAGGACGCAGGTCGGTTGCTTTCATGCTCGAAAAACTCTTTTTGTTCGTGTATCGTTCGCGCGAAGGCAACGACTGCAACCACGCGGTTAGAATGGTAGGACGCTGGACCCCCCCAAGTCATTGGCATCCGTTAATCTCGACGCTTCAAGCGCCAGCCCCCCCTCCGCAAGTGCCTCCGACCCGTGTAAGTGGTTACCCGGCTTTTCTAAGCGTTTGGGCGGCGTATACTCACCCCCCACCGATGGAGTCCTCAGCGGACACTACGGGATTAAGACTTAGAAACGTGGGGGCTTTGTTCAGTAAGCAAGGCCTCATTGCTTTAAGATCATGTTCAGATACGGAGATCGCGCGTGACCGACAAAGAGATTGAAGCTAAGGTGATCGAAATCATCGCCCAACAGATGGGCCATGACAAGGACAAGATCAAGCCCGAAATGAGCTTCAACGAAGACCTGAATGCAGACAGCCTTGACCAGGTTGAACTCATGATGGAGCTCGAAGTTGCCTTCGAGACCGATATCCCCGACGATCAGGCCGAGAAGATCAAGACCGTCGGCGATGCGATTTCCTTCATTAAGAAGGCCCAGCCCGGAGCGTAACTTGCGCTCTTGGACGCCGCGAGCGACCGCCGCCAGCTATTGCGCTTGTTGAGCAGGAGAATCTGATCTTGAACGGCACAAGCCACTCTAGCGGCGTTCCCCGGATCGTAATCACCGGATTTGGAGCGCTCACAAATCTGGGCACCACTGCCGACGCGACGTGGAACGCCATGCGCGAGGGTCGCAGCGGCATCAGCCAAATTGAGGGTGAAGAGTTCACCGCCTACTCCGATTGGGGAGTTACAATCGCTGGCCAAATTAAAGGGTGGGACCCCACCTCCGTCATGGATTTCCGTGACGTCAAGCGGATGGATCGCTTTTGCCAGCTCGCCGTCGCCGCCGCGACCGAGGCCGTAACTCATTCCGGCATCGACTTTACGAAAGAGAATAGCGAACGCTGCGGAGTGGTCGTCGGTTCGGGTATCGGTGGCATCAGCACGATCGAAGGCGGCGTTCACACCATGCGCGACCGTTCGCCTTCGCGCGTCAGCCCCTTTACCGTGCCGCGGCTCATGATCAACGCTGGTACCGGCAACATATCAATTAAGTACGGCCTTCGCGGCCCGGCCGCAGCCCATGCCACCGCCTGCGCCAGCAGCGGCCATGCGATTGCCGACGCGATGCACATCATGCAACGCGGCGTGGCCGACGTCATGATCGTGGGCGGAGCAGAGGCCGCATGTACCCCCCTGTGCATCGGGGCGTTCATGGTGATGAAGGCGCTCTCAACAAGAAACAATGAGCCCACCAAAGCCAGCCGCCCCTTTGATATTGATCGCGATGGGTTCGTGCTCTCCGAAGGCGCCGCGATGTTCGTGCTGGAAACGTACGAACATGCCAAGGCTCGCGGGGCGTTTATTTATGCTGAACTGATGGGCACGGGCAACTCCTGCGATGCCTCGCACATCACCGCCCCCGACCCCAACGGCGATGGGGCCATGCGCTCGATGAAAGCCGCGCTCGACGAAGCAAAGCTTACAACAGCGGATATTGGTTACATTAACTCTCACGGCACGAGCACCCCGCTGGGGGATCGCGCCGAACTCGCGGCGGTCACGCGGCTCTTCGGTCACCACGCCGTCCGTTCGCAAGGCGGCAAGCTGCTGATGAGCAGTACCAAAAGCATGCACGGTCATTGCTTGGGTGCCAGCGGCGCGGTGGAACTCATCGCCTGCATCCACGCCGTCCGCGATGGCATCATCGCTCCCACTATTAATCTCGACAACCCCGAGCCGGGCTTCGACATAGACCTCGTGCCCCACGTACCGCGCGAACAACGCATCCGCTACGCCATGAACAACACGTTTGGCTTCGGCGGACATAATGTTACGTTGATAGTCGGCGTGCTTTAAGCAAGCCGCAGGCTTCCCCACGCACGCCCGCTACTAACCCCGCCACTCGCTCCGCAAAAGCCCCAACGCCACGAGGTCGTACTCGATGCCGTGCTTGTACGCCTGCCCGCGCAGAAGGCCCTCCTTCACGAACCCTAATTTCTCAAGCACTCGCCCGGATGCGACGTTGTGGGCAAGGTAATGTGCACACAATTTGCGAAGCGGCAAGTGAGTAAAAACGCAAGCCGTTACCGCCCTCGCCGCCTGACTCGCGTAGCCGTGACCCCAAAAATCAGGGTGGATGGCGTACCCCAGTTCCGCGCGTAAATCTATCGCATCAACTGTGCACCCGCAACTACCTATCAGCCGCCCGCTTGATCGCACCGTGATCGCGTATCTAGGTCCGGTACCTGCGTCCCACGCGGTCGCGCACACTTCGATAAATCGCTGAGCATCCGCCGCCGTATAGGGGTGGGGTATTGTCCGAGTCATCCCCGAGACGCGGATATCCCCATTAACATAAATTAACTCATCGACGTCGCTCCGATCAAAGGGCCGAAGAATTAAGTCTTCGGTTTCCAGGCTCGGCTGCGAGATCGTCGGCACCACCGACACCAATGTAACACCGGGTATCAAGGCCGGGCCGCGGGAAGCTGAATCCATACTTACCATACGTAAGCTCCTTCGATCACCCCGCCCCTTACGTCCGCCAACGCTACCTCAACCTCGGCCCATCAGAACCGTGCCAAATTAGTGCGAAAAGTTGTAAGCTCAAGAACAGGCACCTCACGTAGACCGCCGTCGAGCCGGGCGGCCGCGGCGATATCCGCATCGTAACCGAGCGCAATCAAATCTCTCCCTCCAATAGTCTCACGCAAGGCCGCCTCGATTCCCGCCCGCCTCGCCGACTCGCCCATTTCGATCGCGATTCCGATCCCATCCCCAGCCGCGGCGACTAATCGCTCCACCCCCGGCCGAGCGCCGGTAAGCGACTTCGCTTGGCCCGCGAATATGGCCGCCGCGATCAGCCCCGCACCGATCAGGTCATCCCTACTTATGTTTCCGCGCGTGCCCGCGCACAACAAGTGTACATCACCCGCATACTCCAACGCGTACGCCGCGATCGCCTCGGCATTCACAATCGCTCCGAACACGACAGTGCTGGCCAGTTTCGCGTGCTCTGCCGCGGCGGTCCCGTTGGTAGTCGTAAAGAAAATAGGCCTGCCCGCCACCCGCTCGGGCGTGTAGTCCAGCGGCGAGTTTCCCAGGTCAAACCCTTCGATGATAACCCCGCCCCGCTCTCCGCCCAGCAGAGCTGAGCTTTGCTCCTGGGTGCCGCCGCGCAGCTCACGCCGCGCGATCACCGCCGCTTGAGCGCAGGAACATATCTGAACATAACTTGCCCCGTTTGATAGCGCGGTGGCAATCGTAGTAGAAGCCCGCAGCACATCAATTACGACCACAAGCCCGCCGCGAAATGACTCGGGGGAAACAGCCGAAGGCAGAATGTGTACCCAAAGTGCTCGGGACATTGCACAAGCATATCTACGGCGAAACGCACGCGGATACCGCGATGTGCCAGGCGGGCCGTCCCACGCCTCTTGCGTTGTTGATCGGCCAGCCGTTACACGTTATGATTCACCGTTGCAGCTACCGCCATCATCCACCCCGCCTCCCCTTGATGCTTCCACAGGCGAAGTTCCCTCCTTCGCAGGGGTGCCCCCGATGCTTAACGGCCTTTGTGGACTTATGTTGATCGATAAGCCGCTGCGCCGAACATCAATGGATGTCTGTGCCGCGATCCGCGCCAAGTTCCGTCGCGCGGGCGCCCCCAAACGCCTTAAAGTGGGCCATGCGGGCACGCTGGATCCGCTGGCTACCGGGCTGCTCGTCATTATGGTTGGCAAAGCGACCACTCTCTGCAACGCTCTGATGGCAAGCCAGAAGGAGTATCAGACCGTAATTAATCTGTCCGCGTTCTCAACCACAGACGACGCAGAGGGAGAGCGTACTACGATAGAAGTAAATCGGCCCCCCACCGAGCCAGAGATTCAGGCCACGCTCGTAAACTTTGTCGGTGTGATCCAACAGCGCCCACCCATCTACTCCGCGATGAAAGTCGGGGGCAGGAGAGCTTATGACCTCGCCCGGCAGGGTGAAGTGTTCGAGCTTCAGGCCCGCCCCACCACGATACATTCAATTAAGATTTGCGGTTTTACCTGGCCATTGCTCGATGTCACCGTGGTCTGCGGGAAGGGGACTTACATCCGCAGTCTGGCTCGCGATATCGGTGTCGCCCTAAGAACCGGTGGAATGCTCGAATCGCTCCGGCGCACCCGCAGCGGGGAGTTTGACGTCACCAACGCCCGAACCCTCGCCAGTCTGCCCGATGTGCTCTCGCCCACCGACCTCCTCTCACCCGCTAACTACGGACGTCCGCCTTCACCCGCTTCGACATCGTAATATAACTCGCAACCATTGAGGTTGAACGTGAGTCTACACGGTGCCACCAGAGCGAGCAGGCCGGGCAGGTCCGTGGATCGCGCAGCCACCTCCACTACACCCGCGCTGTGCGTCACACGCAACTGGCTCACGCCGTGCTCGGCGAGCGCACCCGCGAGCGAGACATACCGCTCTCTTTCCCCCGCACCGGGAGGAACCATCATCACAAAGCGGATAGCCGCCGGACGCATCACATTCCACCACGGATTTTCATTTCAATATCGCTCATTTCTTTGATCTCGATCGGGTCCACCTAGCCCTCGCGCTCTTCGGCACTCTCATCCTCCTGCGCCTCCCGCTCTTCCCTCCGTCGCTTTGTATCAGCCCGCGTCTGTGGAGACTGCGCTGTGGCCCCATCGGCGACCCAGACCTCTCCCATATCCTGCCCGTCCACCACGCGTCGTACACCCAGATAACAAAAAGTCGCCGCGGTCATAATATAACTAAAAAGATATCCCATGGCGATGGCGCCGGGCACCAGCGACCACCACCCAGCGATCGCCCCCGTCACTCTTTGGGGCAGCGTCTGCGAATCCCCTTGACCCTCAAAGGATCGCACGACCTCTGCGGGCAGCCACGCGGGGGTCGCCTGAAGGAAACAAAATGTTACCGCGCTCGCCAGCAGTACCGCGAATCCGACCGCCACAACCCCAATGGCCGCCGCAAGCGCGTAGTAACCAATCAGCCGAACACTCCCCTTTGACGCGTAGGCAAAGCTTCTCTGCAAAGCATCAGTCGCATCGCTTGATTCGCAGGCCAGCGCTGCAATAAATATGGGTAATCCCAACAGTCCCAGCATCAAGAATGCTACCACCGCGAGGCTAAGCACCAGCGGGATGAAAAGCAGAAGCGATCCCACCACCTGCAAATACTCAACTCTTAATAACACATAACCAACTGCCTCCACCACAAGCACGCACAGCGGCGTAAGCACCAGCGGGACGGTCATAACCCCGATTAATGAAGGCAGCATCCTCGAGGCACCCCGCAGCCGCCGCACGAATGACCCTGTCGCCACACCCCCCACCGCTAACGCAGTGCCCCGCGCAATCGCGTGCCCGCACAATGCCACCGTCAATGCCGCCAGTACCAACGTAATCAATGTCGCCCAGGGGGCCGCCCGCAT
>Ga0163144_10011338_pt1 | contig 18860 bp, 21 predicted proteins | sample OliLak19BULKMAT1_FD_123175 | JGI IMG/M metagenome (GOLD analysis project Ga0163144, IMG submission 123175) | Freshwater microbial mat bacterial communities from Lake Vanda, McMurdo Dry Valleys, Antarctica - Oligotrophic Lake LV.19.BULKMAT1 | ecosystem: Environmental > Aquatic > Freshwater >... | reverse complement strand
GGAACGTCAGCGGCGCCAATAAAATCATTGCGCTCCGCTGCTGCCAACTCAGTGGCCGCTGGGAGGAGTTCTGGGAAACACGCTCCGCCGGGTAACCCCTACCCACAAATTTGACGCACACCCGCTCAGCTCAACTCAGCTCACTGAGCCGCCCTCCCGGTAAACCGCGTGAGCATGCAATTGCTCCATCGTCACAAACTGCAAAGCATTGTGATGGGTCGATTCCAACACCACTTGGGGTGCGCAGCCAGCCAGGAGAGCTTCTTTCCAACGCAACGCGCAAAGGCACCACTGGTCTCCCGCCTTCAAGCCGGGAAAGCCCATTTGCGGCATCGGAGTGGAGAGATCATTGCCTTGGTCTTTCGAAAACTTGAGGAACTCGTCCGTCAACTGTGTGCAAATCAGGTGCCGTCCCTCATCTTCGTCCCCCGTCTCACAACATCCGGTGCGATAAAATCCAGTAACAGGGTCCATCGAACAAGGAACCAATAATTGACCCATTACGTTGCGCTGTGGTTTTGGCATTCAGACTCCAGTTTAGCGTTTGCCTCTGAACAAGTCAGCCAAGGGCAAGACGAAGAAGATTCAAGGAAGACTGAACCGCAAACTGCCTTACGCGATCCCGGTCGCCCGTCGGATAACGGAACCGCTGAGCCTTCAACACCCCGTTTGGCCCGGCCAGACCAATGAACACCGTCCCCACAGGATTCTCATCAGTGCCACCATCGGGTCCGGCATATCCGGTCAAGCTAATGGCCCAATGAGAATTTGCGCGTTCCCTGGCCGCAAATGCCATCTGCAGAGCCACAGGTTCTGAAACTTCGCCATGTTCGGCCAGCGCCCAAGGGTCAACACCAAGCAACGCCTGCTTTTGTCCCGCATTGTAGGTAATGAATCCACCCACAAACGCCCGCGATGCCCCAGCCACACCGCCAAACCTCGCACCCAACATACCTGCGGTCAAACTCTCTGCCACCGCCACAGTCTCGCCACGCGCAACGAGCAACCGCAAAACAGCCGCCTCAAGCGGCGATCCATCGCGGGAATAAACGCGTTCCCCAAGCAATGCCTCAATCTTGGCGCCCAGTTCGCTGACCAGCATTTCACTCTCTGCCCGCGACGCCGTTTGTGCCCTCAGATGGACAGTCAAATCTCCAGCCTTGGCAAGAATCGTTGTTACTGGGTTGGCATAGAGCTTGTAAATCGGAGCAATTAAGGCATCGAGGTCCGACTCCCCCATGCCCGCAATTCTCAGCGTCAAGGTTGCCAGCGCCAGCGGTGGCAATATCCTTTCGAGCCTTGGAAACAACTCCGCTTCTGCCATCGGCTTCATCTCACTTGGCGGCCCCGGCAGCAGCACGATGCGCTTGCCCGACTCCAGTTCCAACCATTGGCCCGGCGCCGTTCCGCGTGGATTCAAGAGCACCTCCGCCCCATCCAACACATCGGCCTGCTTCTTATTGATCTCAGCCATCGTGCGCCCAAACGACGCAAAGCGGGCTTCCATCGCGGCCAGAATCACTTCGCTCCGTGTCAGTCCTCGATCTGTGGCGCCGCTCGCCGCCTCCCGCGTGAGGTCATCTTCAGTCGGGCCCAGCCCACCGGTGAGAATCACCAGTTGCACGTGGTCCAAACAGTAGCGAATCGAAGCTTCCAGCTCCCACAGATTGTCGCCTACAATCATCTTCTGCGCCACTTCGACGCCAAGCAAGTTGAGTTTCTCGGTAAGAAAGAGAGAGTTTGTGTCTACACGAGTGGGCGTAAGCATTTCACTCCCCACGGCGATAATGGCAGCTCGCATGATGGCTTTCTAGGCTCTTACAATGTCTACATCCACGCGGTAAATGGAATTATTCGTCGCCACTGCCATCGACCGCGACGGCAACAAGCACAATCCCACAATTCCGTGGCCCGACAGGAAGTGCTCGGCCTCCCTCTTGGAATTGATCCTCACGACACCCCGGCGTCCAGCGTGGCTGGCGGCACAATACAGATTGCCATCGCGATCAAAAGCGATTCCCTGTGGCCGCCCCAGCCCGCGGAAAAACAACTCGGCCTCTCCATTCGGTGCAATGCGCTGGATCGAATCAAAACTCGAAGTCGTCGGGCCCGTTACGTAGAGATACGAATCCGGCCCAAACGCAAGATGGTAGGCCGCGATCGATGGTTCAAGCGTCGCGAAGACAAACACGTCCCTTGCAGGATTGATCTTGAAAATCGTGCCGGATCGATCGCCAACATAGAGATTGCCCGCCGGGTCGAAGGCCAGTCCGGTGGCGATCCCCATCCCCTCGACAAACGTCGACATCTCACCCGCCGCATTCAATTGATACACGATCCCGTCGTTGCGTGAGGACACATACAACATGCCCTGCGCATCAAAGGCAAGCCCGGACGCATTCATGATGTCGGTCGCGAACGGCCGGCAGTTGTAGTTCAAGTCGATTTTGTAGACAGAGACCGCCGTCTTTTGCCCACGCCTGCCCGAGAAAGTCACATAGATGTTGCCTGCCGCGTCGCACGCCGGATTCGCCACCGGATGCAGGCTGTCCGCGATCTGTATCCCGATCGCGCAATGATATGTATTCGAGGATTCGCCCTCGCGGCGGATCGTCAATTCGCCATATGTGCCCGCCTCAGGCACTTTGGCGATCACCATGTTCCCTGAACCCACCACCACCGAACCCTGTGTGTCTCCAAACATCACTTCGGGCCGCACCTCTCCGCCCAGATTCGCACCGCGAATGGTGAATTCTCCGCCGGGGAGGGCGGCGCCTGGCAATACCCGATCAATACGTATAGACGACATAAAACCTTCTGATCCTATTCTTACAAAGGCAGATTCAGAAAATGACGCAGAAGGTACATAACGCCGGCTGCATAGATGCCCGCCATCAGGTCATCCATCATCACTCCATAGCCGCCAGGAAGTCTCTCAAATAGGTTCACCGGATACGGTTTCCAGATGTCGAAGGCGCGAAACAGTCCGAATGCAACCAGGTAGCTGAGCGGTTTGCTTAGATCCACTCCGATAAACGACACCATCTGGCCCAGCACTTCATCGGCGACGATACATTGCGGGTCCTTCGAGTTCAATGCCTCGATCAGAACGTTCGAGGCCCAAATGCATGGCACCAGCGCGACAAGCACAAACCAGCCAAGGTCATACGAGTTGAAGTATGCAAAGCGGTGCAGTAAATACACCACCAAAACGCCCACAGCCGCACCGGCTGTTCCTGGCGCTTTGGGCATGTACCCCGCATAGAAACTGGTTCCGATTGCCTCAGCGATTGCGAGTTTCATCGTCGAAGTCTTCCTCGTCCTGCCCTGGCAGCCGATCGACGCTTGGTCCCGGAATCCGGTATTCCTCGCTCGACCAATTGCCGAGATCAATCATTTGACATCGTTCACTGCAGAATGGGAAAAACTCATCGCCCTGCGTGCTGGGCTTGCGGCAGATTGGACATTTGGCCTGGATTGGCATCGTTGACTAAATATGTTGGTGCTGCTTCTTGGGTGCAGCGTTCAGGATTGGAAAGGGATTGTCGCTCATCTTCGGCAGATTCATTTCCGGCGCTCCGAAGACCTCTCCGACCAGATCGTAATCATGCGCCTCGGTGATGCGGATGCGGCGTATTTGCCCCTTGGCCAGCGCCCCATCCGACACGTCATTGATCAGACAGTATCCATCGATCTCAGGCGCCTGAGAAGGCAACCGCCCCTGCCAGAGCAAATCGGTTTCCTCCGACGGACCTTCCACCAGAATGGGAAATTCACGGCCGATCAAACCCTTGTTCACTTTGCGGGATATCTTTCGTTGCACCGCCATCAGGCGTTGCTGCCGGTTGTGGATCGTGCGACCGTCCACCTTGGCGCCAAGTTCGTATGACTTCGAAGTCTCTTCATCTGAATACTTGAAAACGCCCAAGCGATCGAGCTTCGCCGCTTCAGCGAACTGCAACAACTCTTCAAAGTCTTCTGCCGTCTCACCGGGAAATCCTACAATCATCGAAGTGCGGATCGCAACGCCCGGGATGGTTGCCCTGACCCGTTCGAGAAGCTTCAAAAAGAAATCGCCATTCGACCCACGCTTCATCAGCTTCAGCACATTGCGGCTGGCATGCTGTAGCGGCATGTCGATGTATTTCACCAGCGCTGCATGTTCGGCGATGGTGTCCAGCAACTGTTGCGTCACACGGTTCGGATAGCAGTATAGAAAACGAACCCACTTTTCAAACGGCGTCTCGATTTGCGCCAGGCTGCCAAGCAGATGGGCCAAGCCATCCTTGATCCCAAGATCCTCGCCGTAGCTGGTCGTATCTTGCCCGATCAAGTTGATCTCGCGAATTCCAGAGTCAAAGAGCCGCGTCGCCTCCGACACAATCGATTCAAAACGACGGCTGCGGAAGTTGCCTCGAAACTGAGGAATCACGCAGAACGTACAAGGGTGATCGCACCCCTCGGCAATCTTGATGTAGGCCGAGTAGCGCCCCGTCGTCAGCACCCTCGGCGAAAGGTCGTGATACAGATACGGAGTCGACTCTGGCGTAAACTTTTCCCCTTCGCACGCCTCGATGATCTTCTCGATTTCGTTGGTCCCCACCATCGCATCGACTTCCGGCAAATTCGATTCGATCTCTCCCCGGAATCGCTCTACGAGACACCCAGCCACCACCAACCGCTTGGCCTTGCCGAACTCCTTATACCGCCCCATCTCGATGATCGTATCCACCGATTCCTGCTTGGCCGGGTTGATGAAGCTGCACGTATTCACCACAATCACTTCGGCGTCTTCCGGCGAGGCCGTAAGCTCATGACCGTGCGCGGCCAGTTGCCCCATCATCACTTCTGAATCCACAAGGTTCTTGGGACAACCTAAACTGACAAAACCAATTTTCAAAAAAAAGTACTCAGCTATCAGGTTACCGCGATTTGTTATCCTCACCGGCATGGAGATTGATCGTCGCAATGTGATCGCCGCCCTGGGTGGTTCGGTAGCGGTGGATGCCATGAACCCCGAAGCGCGCGCGGAAGCTCTCGAAGAATACCTTTCACAGCAACTCGACGCCACAATGGCAGCCAGGTTGGGGGTTCCTCTCAACACCCCCACGGTCGCGGAGATCGATGCTCAAATTACCTCTCGACCTTTTCGCAAAGGCGTCGGCACGCTGTTCGCCGTAGGCGCTTCAACTCCCTTCGGCAACCGCGTTGCAGGCGGGGCCGACAACGTGTTGAAGCTGCCGGAGATGCCAGCCAAGCCCACCCTGCTGGACTTTTATCGCCTTCGATTCAACCCGGCGACGCACATTCTGCAGAGCGCCGACAAGGCGCTTACGGCAGGCATGCCGGAGGAGATTGTCCTCGCCTGCCTTCTGCACGATTCCGGTCATGCCCTGATGAAAGCGGACCACGGCTGGTGGGCAGCCCAGCTCTACGAGCCCTACGTTTCGCCCAAAGTCACTTTTGCAATTCGTTACCACCAGGCGCTGCGCTTCTTCCCGGACAAGGCTTTCGGCTACGAATACCCGGCTCTTTACAACAAGATCTTCGGCAAGGATTATGAGCCGCCGACCTACATCAAAGCGGCTCATGACTTCGCAAAGAAGCACAAATGGTACGAGACCGCTCGCCTGGTGACAGTGAACGACCTCTATTCTTTCGACCCCAACCATGTCGTAGACCCGGCAAAGTTCACAGACATCATCGGGCGACACTTCAAGCAGCCCAAAGACGGCTTGGGCTACGATTCAAGCCCGGTTGCACACATGTGGCGCACCATCGTCAACCCCGACGTCGGCCTCTAATAGCTGAGCTTCTTCAGATACTCCGCCGACAACTTCAAGCTATCCAGCGGATTGCCCGGAGTCTGATCCTGCTCGACGAAATAGTGTTTGGCACCTGAGGCGGATGCCGCCTTCATCACTGCCACCATATCGATCACACCCGTCCCAACACTCTGGAATGCTTCCTTCGGCACGCGCTCGTTATACTGCGGCGCCATCTTCGTCACATTCTTCAAGTGCACCAGTGGAATCCGGCCCTTGTACTTCTGGAACACTTCAACCGGTGGCACTCCTCCCACCTGGCTCCACATGATGTCGAACTCAAGCCCCACCAGCTTCGGATCGGTATTCTTCATCAACACATCGAGCAAGCGGTCATTGGTGCCAGCCACTGGCTCAAACTCAAAAGCATGGTTGTGATAGCAGAGCTTCAAGCCTGCGGATCGCGCGCGCTCCCCAGTCTTGTTCAACACATCTGCCAGCTTCTTGATCACTTCAACGCCGCCGCGGTCAGCAGGTGCAATATAGGGGCAAACCACATACTGCAAGCCCTTTGCCTTCGCATCGTCGAGCGTAGGGTTCAGCTTGTCGATGTCCTTGAAAAAGTAGCTGGTATCGATGTGCAGACTCACAGGCTTCAGCTTAGTCTGCTTGAGTGAGTCCCAGACCTTGTCCATATTGCCGCGGATCACTTCCGCCTCGGTGTAGCCCAGCGCTTCAAGAGCCTTCAGCGTCTCCAGCGGGTTCTTGTCGATAATTGAACGCAACGTATAAAGCTGCGCACCAAAATTCCTCAGGGTCTTCGCTTCCAAAGCGGGCAGCGCCAAAGCTGCAGCGGCAAGCACGTTGCGTCGGGTCATGGACATATTCACCTGTATCTTATAGCAAGCAGCAGTTGACGCAAACCAGGAACCTGCTCATTCCAAATGCTCTGAATGGATCGATTTCGGAATCACAAGCACGAAGGCTCCTCGATCATGCGACTCTTTCCAGATCCCAGTCAAAAGTACGTGAGTTGCAGTTTCGGATCTAACCCCTTCAAACGTACTGCCTTCCCCTCGCCAAGCCCACGTTCCTTCTTGGTTGCATCTAAAAACCACGCGTTTTATATCGAATTCCCATAACTCAGGAGCATCAAATTCGATGGACGTCTCTGAAGTTGTTGCTCTATCAACCTGGTCGGCAATCCAGACCTCATCGTCATACTCAAATTCTTGGTGAGATGAAATTCTGTCAAATGTCCAAAAGTATGTTGGATGAGTTGCCGTGATATCGAGCATGATGCCTTTTTAGCACTTGCCGGTGCAAAAAGAAAAGGGCCGGAACCATTTTCAGGTTCCGGCCTTGAGCGAGACTAACGATGCTTGCGACTCTCGTTACGTAGAACTATTGAGAGAAAACTAGTCACCGAGTGCGCCGGCGGTTTCGGTCTTTGCCGGAGCAGGGTTGATACCAACCAATCCAGCAGGGGCGGTCGAACCGGCAGGTTTGATGTCACCAAGCGACACAAAACCTTCCACGGTCTGTTCCTTGAGGATTTCCTTGCGGTACAGCTTTTCCATTTCCTTGTGATGCTCGGCTTCCTTGATCATCAGAGCCCGGGCGCGCAGCTTCTCTTCGCGAGAATTCTTTGCGATACCCTTCTCGTCTAGATCGGTCTGCTTGATGGCTTCCACTGCATCCTGGTTCAGGATCAGCGAGTGCTGGATCGAAGCCATATCAACGTTCTTGTTGCCGGCGTAGATCTTGTGGCGGCCATGCTCCTCATACCACTTGGTCAGCGTTGCCGTCATGTGCATCTTCTCAACGATGTTGCGCCAGCCCACACCGGTGTTATAAGCACAGAACGAAATCTCGCCTTCCTGGGTTGCGTAAGGAATGATGCACTGTTCAGTGCGGCGGAAGTCGTAGTTGAACAAATCCTGGAACCACATACCTGCGATGAACAGGAAGTTCCAGCGATCCTGTCGGCGGACATCGATGTCGGCCATCGTACGGTCGCTCGTCACCTTGCCGTAGCTCTTGCCGGTCGCGCCCATCGACTTGTCAAACTTCTTCAGCAAATCCATGATGCGGAAGTGCGTCGGAGCCTTGTAGGGGTCGTAGTTGCGGATCAGCGAAATCGACACGCCAAACAAAGACCAGAACTTCGAGCGCGCCGCGTCGTTTAGCTTGGCGACGTCCTTGGAGAACTGAGTGGCATTCAAAAACGCAGTGACCGGAGCGGCTTCCTTGGTTTCCTTGTCGACCATCACGGCCATGCCAATACCGCAGTTCGGGTGGCAGCCGCAGGAGATCTGGCCCCAGTCGGAGTCCGGTCCATGGACGAGATCGGCGAAGTCAGAGAAAGTGCTCATGAACGAGATCGGGAACCAGTCGCGGGTCGGAATACCGATGCCGGTCTGATTTTTCACGTCATGGGCGAGGTGCGAAAGCGTATAGCGCTGTGCAGCACGGCGGTCCTCAGTGACTTCTTCGTCGCGGCCCGTAAACGACACAGGCTGGAAGCTGAGGAAAGGGATCTTCTTCGGGTTGTCGAGAGCAAATTCAACAATGCGGCCTACCTGCTCGTTATTGATGCCATTGATGATCGTGGTTACCGGCACGATGTCGATACCCTTCGACCAGCAATTTTCAATCGCGCGCATCTTCACATCAAACAGATTGCCTACAGCGCGGTGCGAGTTGGCGGCGTTGCCGATGCCGTCGAATTGGAGATAAACATAGCGCAGGCCCGCTTCAGCAGCCTGCATGGCGAATTCCGGAGACTGCGCAAACTCAATACCGTTCGTAGCTGCCTGCACCGAGTTGAAACCAACCTTGCGGGCGTAGCGGACTGCATCGAGGAAGTAAGGCGACATGGTCGGCTCGCCGCCTGAGAACTGGACTGACATCTGACGGCGCGGCTTGATCTTCAGCGCGTTGTCGAGCATCGTCGTGATGTCTTCCCACGACAGTTCATGAACGAAGCCAACTTGATTGGCATCCATGAAGCAGGGGTCGCACATCATGTTGCAGCGATTGGTCAAGTCGATCGTCAACACAGCGCCGCGGCCATGCTTGATCGTTGAGGAACCGTGGTTGTGCAGCTCTTCGTCGTTGTGGGCGCGGATGTCGCGGCCCGGGAAAACTTCTTCGAGGTGCTTGAAGAACGGGGCGTCAATCGCCATCACGTCCTCAAAGTGACCATGCGTCGGGCAATCCTTCACCATCAGGATCTTGCCGTCGCGCTCGATGATCTGGGCCTTGATTTCGCCCACTTTCTGATTCTTCAGAATTTCAACCGGCAGATCGCCGTTGATGATCTTGTTACGAATGTCAGGCACGCATTTGGGGCAAAGCGAATCGGTCGTGCGCGGCCAGCCAAGTGGCGGCTTCGTCTTCTGGTACGACTTGAGTAGGGGCTTCTCGGACCACTTCGGGGTAAACGAAGGGTTCGGGTTGATGGAATTCAGCTTTTCAAATACAGCCCAAGTGGCGTTAGCAGCAATCGATGCGGCCTTTTCGACAAACTTGACAGTTTTAGACATATTCTCCTTATCAGATCTGAGTCGCAATAATGGTTCGGTGGGTGGACCCACTCGTCTATATCAGAGATTAGGGCAACTGTTTTCTGAACTCATTAACTCATTGTTGAATGGCCAAATTACGTGGTCAGAGTGCATTTAGAAATGTTGAATTGCAATGCCGAAAGGCGAACAACCGGCAAACCAACACGATCTAGAGCAACTTCTTCGTAATTTGTTCGACTCTCTCCAGGTCCTCGAGCGGCAATTCCACAGCCAGCATTTCCCACCTCCGCAGCGCTGGTCCATAGCCGGCTTTGGCAGCCAGCGCTACCCACGCCAGCCCCTCAAAACGGTGCGGCTCGTCCTCCGCGGCAATCGTATTCAGGATCATTCGCCCCAGCAGATATTGCCCTTCCGCCACTCTCCCCGATGCCGCACAACGCAACCATTCCTCACACTTTTCGTTCTTCTCCATCTTCAAGTGGGCTTCTTCGAGACAAGCCCCCGGCACTCGCCGGGCAAGCGCTTTCTTGTACCAGGCAGCAGCTAATTTGGGCGAGAGCTGCCCCAGTTGCCCCTTGCGGCTCAACCGCGCCGCTTCCCACTGCGCAGCCATGTCGCCAACACGCGCCCGCGCAATCAAATCCGCGGCAGAATCCTCCATCAAAAGTAGTGTCAGTGCCACCCACAACCACATGGGTCGATAATGACACTGTGCCTGTCAATGCGCAAATTTTGATCGAAGCCGCCCATGCCGAAGGCTTTGAACTTGCCGGGCTCACTCCTGCTCTACCGCACCTCGATCATGCCCGCCACATCGCCTGGGTCGAACGGGGATGGGCAGGTGATATGACCTACCTAACTGACCACCGCGCCCAGGTCCGCCAGGACCCCCGCCTCATCTTCCCGCCAGCAGTTACGATGCTCTGCGTCGGCAAGTTGTACAACACGGACGGACCCGCTGCGCCGCAGGAAGGCGAAGGCTGGATTTCTCGCTACGCCTGGGGCTCGCGTGATTATCACGACGTCCTCGGCGAAGCTCTCCACAAGGTCGCCGCCCGCATCAAATCCGCGCTCAACGAAGATTTCGAATACCGAGTCGCGGTGGATACAGCCCCTCTTCTGGAGCGGACCTACGCCCGCCAGGCAGGCCTCGGATGGATTGGAAAAAACACATGCCTCATCAATGAGCCCAAAGGGAGTTGGTTCTTTCTCGGCGAACTGCTGCTTCCCTTCCCTGTTTCTGAATACGGATCTCCCCCGCCAGACCGCTGCGGAACCTGTACCGCCTGCATCGACTCCTGCCCAACTAATGCAATCATCAACAACGAAATCGACAGCAACCTCTGCATCAGTTACTGGACGATCGAAGCGAAAAGCGAAGCGCCAGACGATCTCAAACAAGCCTTCGGCGCACACCTGTTCGGCTGCGACATCTGCCAGGACATCTGCCCCTGGAACAACCGGGCCCCTGTCACCCATCACCCCGCCTTCCAGCCCTTAAATGCCTGCCCACCCCTCGAAGAACTCACCCCCAACCAGTTCCGCGAACGCTTTCACAACACTCCCGTCGCCCGCACCAAACTCTCCGGCTACAACCGCAACATCGCCGTCGCCTCAGAGAATCACCGAAAGTAACCCCTGCAACTCCCCCACCGAGGGCGGTGGCACCCGTGCATCAAACCCTGCCTCCAGCACTCCATTCTCAAACCGGAACATCTCCTGCTCCATCTCGATCAACCGCACCATTTTCACGCCCGCATCCGGCGGCAGCGCCGCCTCAATCGCCTTCAACATCGGCTGTCCCGCAGCCTCGCACCCTCGATACTCTACTGTCCAAACCATTGCTCTTATATGATAAGCAGCGATGCATCGTTCTCTCCTCGCGCTCACCCTCATCGCGCTGCCCCTCGCCGCCCAGACTAGCATTTTCGACGGCAAGACTTTCAAAGGCTGGCGCGACGTCAGCAAACTGAACGTCCCCGGCAACGCCTTTTCGATCGACAACGGCGCCATCAAGTCCAACAAGAAGCCTTACATCAATGAGGATCTCTTCTCGCTGGGCGAGTACACCGACTTTGAGTTGGAATTTGAGTGGAAGGTGAGCCCAGCCGGGAACAGTGGAATCAAGTACCGGCTCCAGGACGCCGTGTTCCTGAACGAAAGCCTCGAGCGGCCGGTCAAAAAGTTCGAAGAGATCGTCCGCGACGAATACACTCGCCGCCCCAGCGATCGCGCCAAGCTCAAGCCCACCGAGCACGGCCAACTCTACACCGTAGCCTTCGAGTTCCAGTTGATCGACGACAACAACTACACCTACAAACTGCCTGAACTGCAAAAGACTGGCGCACTATATAGCTTCATCGGCCCCAGCAAGCTCACCTCGAAGAAGCCCGGCGAATGGAACACCGCAAAGCTGGTCGTCAAAGGCGACCACATTGAACATTGGGTGAATGGTGAAAAGGTTGTCGATGCCAGCCTCAAGAGCCCTGTGATCGCCGCCGGCGCCAAGGCCCGCTGGGGCGAGTCTCATCCCGTTTACAAGCTCCTGGTCGACCAGCCCAAGAAGAAAAGTCCAATCCTGATCCAAAACCACGGCGATGAAGCCTGGTTCCGCAACCTGAAGATCAAGAAGCTCTAGCTCGCCATTCAACTGCATCTATTGACAGTGAGTCGACCCTCGCTTATTATTCTATTTAGCTAATTAACCAAATAGATAAATTCAATCATGCGCACGATCGACCCACTCAGCCGTATCCTCGCCGCCCTGGCAGACCCGACCCGGCGGGCCATCGTCGAGCGGCTCGCCAGCGGCGAGGCAACCGTCAACACACTGGCCGAACCTCTCAACATGAGTCTGCCCGGAGTCTCGAAGCACCTCAAGATCCTCCAACAGGCCGGCCTTGTCATCCAAACTCGCGACGCTCAGCGGCGTCCTTGCCGTCTCAACCCGCAACATATCCAGGAAGTGGCCAAGTGGGCCGAACAATTCCGTCGCAATTGGGATGAAAACTTCGACCGCCTGGACGCCTATCTGGGCGACATCAACAAGAAAAGGAAAAAATGATGCTGAACGCAACCCAACCGAAAACACTCCTCACCCTGCTCGATGATTTTGAGATCGTCATGCAGCGCTCTTTTGAAGCAAGCCCTGAGACACTTTTCGACGTCTGGACTCAACCCAAACATGTCCGCAACTGGTACGGTGTGCGAGGCACAACCGTAACGATCTGTGACATTGACTTGCGCGTAGGCGGTGCCTGGCGTTGGGTGGTCACTCGGCCACCCAGTATGGAGATTGCTTTCCCCGGTGTCTTTCTCGAAATCAACCGGCCGCACAGCTTCCGCCGTACGGAAAAATTCGAGGGGTATTCAGACAACGAGTGCATCGTAACAGTCAGCTTCGCTGAACAGGCCGGTCAGACAATGCTCACGATGAGCATGCGCTTCGGATCTAAAGAAGAGCGGGATGGCTGCCTGAAGTCAGGCATGGAGCTAGGCGTCGAGGAGTGCATGAACAACATTGCGGTGATTGTCGCCGCGATGCCCTCGCACTAATCCTCAAAGTGACTAACGGTCGTGAAGCAACTGGCAAAGGCATGGTCGAGGACGTCCTCATTCAGTTCCCAGGGCCGCTTCTCAAACTTGATGTGATCCACTGCGTGCGTGATCACGTCACGAGGATGACAGCGCCGCATCCGCTTCTTGCCATTGCGGTAATACTTCGTCAGGAACTTCCCAATCAGGTTGGACTGGTAAGGAATGTTCACCTTGGTGCAGAATTGCTCGAAGATCTCGGCAAACTCAGCCTCGCCCGGACTCCTTAAAAACATCTTGTACTGTATGCGGCGCAAGAAAGCCTCATCGCCCAACTGTTCGGGATTGAGGTTCGTCGAGAATACGAGGAAGCACTCAAAGGGCACGGTGATCTTGCCGCCCTGCTGGAAGTTCAGGTAGTCGATCTTGCGCTCCATCGGCACGATCCAGCGATTCAATACCTCAGAAGGAGTCACTTTCTGGCGTCCAAAGTCATCGATCAGATAGATTCCGTTATTCGCCTTGATCTGAAAAGGCGCATCGTAAATCTTGCTGGCGGGGTTGAAGCTCAAGTCGAGATGTTGTAACGTCAGTTCGCCGCCGGTTGTAATGAATGGGCGCTTTGATCTGAAGTACCGCTTATCATAGGCCATAGTCTCGCTCACCGCGGTGGCTAGAACTGAGAGATCCTCAGCCGGTCCGTCGAGGGGCTCATGGTAGAGCGGATCGTAAACCTGTATGATCTGCCCCTGGCATTCAATTGCGTAGGGAATATAAATCGGTGTTGTGTTGATATTGAACAGCGCTTCAGCAAGATAAGTCTTGCCGTTCCCCGGCTGCCCATAAATCAGAAAGCTCTTGCCAGAATTCACTGCCGGGCCAATCTGACTCAAGATCTCGCCGCTCACCACCATGTGCCTGTAGGCTTCGTCCAATACCTCTTTCGAAAGCCAGCCGGGACTCAACTTCTGAAGCTTTACGAGTTCGCAATATTCATCAAGGTTGACCGGCGCTGCGCCCGCATAAGTATTGATTTCCAGATACTGCTGGGCCAGCTTTCGGCCGGCTTCACTCAACACAAAAACCGTCGACATGTTCCCCATACCCATGGAGCGCTTCGCCACAATCAAGTGGTTGCGCTTCATGTTGTCGATCATGCTTTCAATCACGCTGTACTTGAAGCCGAGTGCATTCGAAAGATCACGTCCCATCGCTTCGCCCCGGAAGTACAACTGCTTGAGCATCAACTGCTCAACGGTGCTTTCCGTGATTCCTGTCTCGGCCATCGTGTTCGGCGGAGTCGGCGTCGGCAATCCATCGCTAACCGGTTCCGGCTTGAGTGGTGGAATCGCAAACGGCTCGGGCTCCAGCGGATCCATCGATTCGCGTCGCGCTTCTTCGGGCTCGATAAACGAATAAGACTCTAGTTCGGAATTCATGGGACCTCCCTCTCATCGGCAATAACCTGAAAACACCTTAGAGACGACACGGTAAAGTATCGACATGATGTTCTCGCGGCGCTCTGCCGTTCAATTCGCTTTGGCTCTATGGGCCAAGGCGGAGGATCAGGTCCACCAGCACGGCGTCTCAACTGTGTCTTCAACCACTTACGAGCCCAAGTTCCTCAAGACAGGCGAGATCGAGACCATAAAGCGCTTCGCAGAAATCATGATCCCCCCATCTGGCCGCAGCCAGGGCGCGGCAGCCAGCCCCGTTGCGAACTACATGGATCACACCTTAGCCAACGCCGCCCCATCGCTCCAGCGCACCTGGCGCACCGGGCTGAAGCAATGGTCAAAGGCCAAATCTCCCGACACCACGCTCGCGCGACTCGCCGCCAACGAGTTTGCCCCAAAGTCGAAGGAAGACCAATTTTTCATCTTGTTCAAGTCAGCGCTGACAGCCGCTTTCTATACTTCCGAAGAAGGAATTCTCAAAGAACTCGGCTACCAGGGGATGGCCTTCCTTCGCGAGTTCCCTGGCTATCAGGGTGAAGCCTTCACGACACCATCGGACTACAAGCCGCTACTTCGGACGAGGAGCTAATCCGGTGAAGATTTACGACGTCTGCATTATCGGGTCTGGAGCTTCGGGCGGCATGACTGCCAGCGTATTGACCAAAGCCGGACTCGACTGCGCCATGCTCGAAGCCGGACCCATGAAAAGTGTTGCCCAATTCCCGGTCCACCGCCTGCGCCGCTGGAACCTCCCAAACCGCGGGCTGCGCGGCGACTACTTTCAGGAATGGCTCACCGAAACCGGCTTCCTCGCGGACAATGCCAAGGAACCTTACTCCGTCGCTGACAACGAGCGGTTCGACTTTTGGCGCATGCGCGCAGTGGGGGGCAAAAGCCTTTTCTGGGCAGGAGTCACTCCCCGATTCGGTCCGAACGAATTTCAACCCAAAGACGATTTCGACACCCGTTGGCCACTCACCTACGAAGAGATCGCGCCATTTTACGACCGTGTCGAAGAAATGATCGGAGTCTCTTCCACTGTCGAGGCCGTTGGTGGTTTTCCGCTCAACAAAGGCCTCGCTCCGTTCAAGCCGAAACCTGCCGAAGTCGAGCTCACCAAAGCCTGCGAATCCCTCGGGCGGGGGCTCAAAGTCCTGCCCATCCCCAAAGCGATCCTGAGTCAGGACTACAAGGGCAGACCAGCCTGCCACTACTGCGGCCCCTGCTGGCAAGGCTGCGATTCCGGCTCGAAATTTGATTCTCTGCGAGTTTTTGTACAGGCCGCCAGAAACACCGGCCGACTCAACCTCATCGCCAACGCCCGCGTCCGTTCTTTGGAGTTAGGCGAAGAAGGACGAATCAAGTCGGTCCATTACTTCGACACCGAAAAGCGCGAGTGGAACGAGATCCAGGCTAAGACCTTCATCCTCTGCGCCGGGGCAATTGAAAGCTCACACATCCTGCTCAATTCGAAACTCGCCAATTCCAGTGGATTGATTGGCCGCTATCTGAGCGAGCATCTTTACGCCGCAGTCGGTGGCTACCTTCCGCAGCTCATGAATCGCAAAGTCGCCAACGAGGATGGCAATGGGGCGCACGTCTTCATTCCAGACCTGACTGAAAACTGGCGAGGCAACAAGTTCATCCGCGGCTACCAGATCTTCCCCACCGGGGGCACTGGCGAATTCACCCTGGCCGGTAACAACATCCCTGGCTACGGCAAGGCATGGATGGATGCCGTACGCGCTTACTACACGGCGGGGGTGAGCGTCCAGTTCCAAGGCGAAGTGCTTCCTTACAAAGACAACCGAATTGAGATCGACCCGACCCTCAAAGACGACGCCGGCATCCCCGCGGCCCGCTTTCATTACTCCTGGCGCGAAAACGAGCGCGCCATGTTCAAGGACATGATCGAGGTCGGCAATGAGATCCTGCATAAAGCCGGCGCTGAAATGCTTCCCAATCCAAATCCCAAACCTGACCCCTATGGACACTCAATCCACTATGTTGGCACCGCACGCATGGGTAACGACCCTCGAATCAGCGTCACCAACAAATGGAATCAGTCTCACGACGTCCCGAACCTGTTCATCAACGACGGCGCTCCGTTTGTCACCGCCGGCAATCAGAACCCGACCCTCACGATTCTCGCCTTCGCCCTCCGTTCCAGCGAGCGAATCGCCAGGCTAGTACAAAGCAACACATGGAAAGACTGAAGCAACTCTGGCCCGAATTCAAGCCGACGCTTCACTATTGGGCTGAGACCGAGACGCATGTCTATTCATTCAGCGTGGCGGCCAACCTGCTGCTCAGCTTCTTCCCCTTCCTGATAGTGCTGACCAGCTTGATCCGGTACGCCCTCAACTGGTTCAGCGTTGAAAAAGGCATCTACGTCGGCTTGCAGGATTACTTCGCCGGCGAGACTGGCGAATTTCTGGTTCGTAATCTGCAGATGGCGGTTTACACGAATGGCCGCGCGCTCAGTTGGGTCTCGATGCTGCTGTTGCTCTGTACAGCCAACGGCATCTTCATGCCGCTTGAAGTTGCCTTCAATCGCATCTGGGGGATTGGCAAGAACCGGAGTTTCCTCAAGAATCAGTTGATCAGCCAGGGACTTATTTTCGGATGCGGCAGCCTGTGGCTGATCACCAGCGTTGCCGCAGCACCGGTCGTGAAAATCGGCTGGTTGAGCGCAATTGTCTACAAGGTTGCATCGCTTCCGATCACCATCGGCATCATCTTCATCACCTACTGGCTGCTGCCGAATGCGAAGATACCGGCCCTGCTGGTTTTCATAGCCTCCATCTTCGTCGGGATGTCGATCGAGGTTCTGAAGTTGCTCAATATCCTGATTTGGCCGTGGCTATATTCAAAACTCAAGCACGAGTACGGGCCCTTCGCCCACTCGGTTACGATCCTGCTCTGGAGCTTTGTGTTCAGCATGCTGGTGCTCGCAGGCGCGGAGTGGAGCGCGAGAAAAGCCCGCGAATTGGGTCTCGAAATCAAGCCTCGCGAGTCTTGACGCGAAACGTCAGCGCCATCCATGGGTCGGTGCCAATCGTACCCAGCGCCGCCGATGGAGGCTTCAATCCGAACAGCCGCATGTCGATGGTTGCCGTGCCCGTAAAGACATTCGGAGAAAGCTCCTGATAGGCGACGCCAACGGGGACGGTCTTGCCCCGAATCGTCAGTAGTCCGCTAACGCTCTTGTAAATAATCTCGGGATTCCGCTCCGCATCGAGCATGTCCTTGATCGCATACGCGGCCACGTTCTTGAGGTCGTTCGGCTTAAGCCATTCATCCTTGCATTCAATACGCCGGGCATCGAGCGAGATCTCATACCGGTTTGGGTTGCGCTCGGCCGTGCCACGATAGGCGGGAAACACAAACAGATGCTTGCGGCCTTTCATCAAACCCGTTTTCGAAACTTCAAGTCGGACATAGGCATCGGGCTCCGGAACAATGATCATCATTTGCCTCCCCATCGAAAGTGTAAGCCAACACCCAAAGCTACGTTGTGGCGCTTCGCATAGTAGTCCTTGGCCTCGAATCGCAGCCCTGCAAACTTGTAAACCTTCAGGTCTACGCCACCGCCAAACATTCCGCCGAAATGGTTGGACGTACGTGAACCCGGAAACGGACTTCCATTCTGAAGCAACATGGATTCCTCATACACAGCCAGACCGAGGCCACCATTTACAAAAGGTGAGATTTTTGCCGTTGGCTTGAGGCTGACTCGCAAGCCCGGCATTGCAAACAGGCTCGCTACATCGCGGCTGCCCAAAGGATTCATGAAATTGGCCTTGCGGTTTGGGCTTGCCAGGAAGTCGAACTGACCACTTAACGAATAGTTCTCTCGACTGAGAACTCTATGTGCATAATTTGCTCCAAAATACTGACCGGCCTTATAGCCTTCGCCTACGTGAGCGCCCAGGCTTAACGTAAGATCTTGAGACTGTGCAATTGTGAATGCGAAAAAGAGGGGAACTAACATACACTCAGAAATTGGCTGCCCCGGACGAAAAAGTTACGCTCGAAGATTGGATGCGCCGTTATCAGGCCGGGGAGGGGTATGCTCTCGAAGTGCTGGTAAAGGAAGTATCCCCAAGATTGAAGGCCATCTTTAGAGGCGTCTCGCCCGACGGTGAAATTGAAGAGCTCGTGCAGGAGACTTGGTTTCAAGTCCACCGAAGCCGCCATACATGGCGGCCGGGCGAAATGCTGCTTCCGTGGATTTACTCGATTGCCCGGCATCTCCGCAGCCGTAGCTACCGGAAAAGAACGCGCCGGGCAGAAGTCGAACTCGATGAAAGAATTTCTGTTCCGGCACCGGAACTTTCTTACGGCTTCGAGCAATTGCTAAATGAGTTACCAGAGAGCCAACGCGAAGTCCTGATTTTGATGAAGGTGGAAGGGCGCAGTCTTGAAGAAGTTGCTGCCGCCACCGGATCGAGCGTTGGTTCCGTCAAACAGAAAGTGCACCGCGCCTACGAAAAATTGCGTAAAGTGCTGGGAGGGCAGATATGAGCAGCGGCAATTTCCCTCCAGTTAGTCCATTGCGTCCAGCCTGGCAG
>Ga0163144_10011336_pt1 | contig 18861 bp, 18 predicted proteins | sample OliLak19BULKMAT1_FD_123175 | JGI IMG/M metagenome (GOLD analysis project Ga0163144, IMG submission 123175) | Freshwater microbial mat bacterial communities from Lake Vanda, McMurdo Dry Valleys, Antarctica - Oligotrophic Lake LV.19.BULKMAT1 | ecosystem: Environmental > Aquatic > Freshwater >... | reverse complement strand
TGAAGATATCTGTATAATAGTCAAGAAAATTACCACAGAAAAAAAGAGTGTCGCCTGAAATCAATATGTCTTCGACGCCTTCAGATCCAACACCATAAAATAATGGATCGATATCTAGGTCAGGGCTCCAAGATGAAAGGGCAAAATTTGTTTTTGCTATAGGGAGAAAAAGAGTAATTGATCCGGTAAACTTTGCTATTCCTAATCTTGTTTGTGTTCCATTAATGGTTGAAAAATTTCCACCAATGTATAAATGATAATATTGGTAATTAACGGTTGAAGTTGTAGTAATTTCTACACAACGGATTTCACCATCAATATTTGTTAACGGCGCCAGATAAGGGTCTGTGTTAACAGTTAAATTACTCGCATTAATGAAAGCTATATTCTTACGCGCTATGGAATTGATTGTAGTAAAATTTCCAACCACTATATAACAATCATGGTAGGGGTCATAAACAACATCATTAATATAACCACCTGTGCTCAAATTCAAATTAGCTGTTACCAAAACCTGCCCATTCCCCTCAACTGCAAACGCAATTAAGCAAACAAAAAGCAATCCAATTTTTTGAAATATTGATACCATACATTCTTATTTTGGGGACGTAAAAATAAGAATATCAGTGTAATTAGCAAGAATTTGAATGGAAAATGTAAAAGTTCATCCCAATAGCTATCGATAGGCAAATGGGAAATTGGTCTATTCTACTGGGGACTAACTATACAATCTAATTGAAAAAAGTTTGCAGAGTTGCCAAGCTTTAATACTTACTCCCGATCAAACTGCAACATTACAGCCTCAGGTAATTCATTATGAATAAAAGGCTCTGCTCCATTTGCACGATGAAAACCTAATTTTTTATAATAACGTTCTAATGTAAAAGTACAAACTCCAAAACCAGAATCGAAACGGTTTGTTTCTTTGCAATAAACTACAAATGCTTTTACAAAATCGTCCAAAACAGTGTCTTTTCTATAGTCTTCATGAATTGCCAATTTACCTGCTTCACCAATTTTTTTTCCGGTTAAGCTTTCTAGAAATTCGTAATTCCATTTTTTAAAAGGGCAATAAAACTCAAATGGAAAACGAATTTCTTTGGGAACATCGGAGATATTAATATCAGCAATTTTTTTTACCCAAGGCGCAAATTTTGTTTCGTTCCATTGCACCATGCGCATATAAGCTATAGCCTTTCCATCATCAAATCCGCCAAAATGAAACGCACGCAAATCAAACTCGGATACATCATTTCCTTGAACCATTGTTTTTAACGAATCTGCCTTCGAATAAACCTCACGTCTTAAATCAAAAAGTGATTTTAATTCTGCTTCATTTGCTGGTTCGCGGAATTCTAGGTTCATTGTTTAAGACGTGTTTTTTTCAAAAGAAGTTATATAAACACATAGGCACATAGAAAACATAGAAAGTGCAATTCAAAACTATGTGTCATGTGTCCTATGTAACTATGTTTTTCAATAAAAAAAATTACAACGGAATATTTCCGTGTTTCTTTTTAGGAAGATGCGCCACTTTATTTTTTAGCATATCAAATGCGCGAATTAATTTTTTTCTTGTTTCAGCAGGTTCAATTACTTCGTCAACAAAACCATGTGCCGCTGCATTGTACGGATTAGCAAAAAGTGTTGCATATTCTGACTCCTTTTCCAATAATTTTTTTGCTGGATCTTTTGCTTCGTCTATTTCTTTTTTGAAAATAATTTCGACAGCGCCCTTTGCGCCCATTACTGCAATTTCAGCTGTTGGCCACGCGTAATTCATATCTGCACCTATGTGTTTTGAGTTCATTACATCGTAAGCGCCACCGTACGCTTTTCTTGTAATGACTGTAATTCTTGGAACCGTAGCTTCACAAAAAGCGTACAATAATTTTGCCCCGTTGTTGATGATTCCTCCCCACTCTTGATCCGTGCCTGGTAAAAATCCTGGAACATCCTCCAATACCAAAAGTGGAATATTAAATGAATCACAAAATCTTACAAAACGTGCTGCCTTGTTGGATGAATTGCTATCTAAAACACCCGCTAAAAATGCCGGTTGATTGGCAACTATTCCAATACTTTTTCCTTCTAAAAATGCAAAGCCAACAACAATATTCTCTGCATAATTCTGATGCACTTCATAGAACGAATTTTCATCCACAATTTGGCGAATCACCTCTTTCATATCATAAGGTTGATTCGGATTTTCAGGGATAATCGTATTTAATTCTGGTCTCGCCGCATCGCCCCCTTTATAAGGATATTTGGGAGATTGCTCTTCACAGTTTTGTGGTAAATACGAAAGTAATTTTTTAATGTCATTGATGCAACGCAAATCATTTTCTACCGAAAAATGTGCAACACCTGATTTTTGCGAATGTGTTGATGCACCTCCTAATTGTTCTGAAGTTACTTCTTCATGAGTAACAGTTTTTACAACATTTGGTCCAGTTACAAACATGAATGACGAATCTTGAACCATGTAAATAAAATCTGTCAACGCAGGTGAATAAACCGCTCCACCAGCGCATGGCCCCATGATGGCAGATATTTGTGGAACAACTCCTGAAGCAATTGTATTTCTAAAAAATATATCGGCATAACCAGCAAGCGAAACAACACCTTCTTGAATTCGTGCACCTCCAGAGTCGTTTAAACCAATCATCGGAATTCCATTTTGCAAAGAAAGGTCCATTACTCGAACTATTTTTTTTGCGTGTATTTCAGCCAGCGAACCTCCAAATACAGTAAAGTCTTGCGCAAAAACATAGATGGGACGACCATGAACTTTTCCATAACCTGTTACAACGCCATCACCCAAAAAAACTTGTTTATCTAATCCAAAATTACTGGAACGATGTTCGGCAAACTGTCCAATTTCTTCAAAGCTATCTTCGTCCAACAAAAGATTTATTCGCTCTCTTGCTGTTAATTTTCCTTTGCCGTGTTGCGATTCAATTCGTTTGTCTCCACCGCCTTTCAGCGCTTCTTCACGTTTTGAAATCAACGTCTCCATTTTTGATGCCATGTTGTTTGGATTTTGAAGTGACTAAGGTAAGGAATTTGGTTGAACGACGAACTTTGATTTACGAACTTTGAAGTACGAAATACGAACTCTAACTACGATGTACAAAATACGAAGTACGAACTATAGATTGGAATACCAAATGACCATCCAGATTCTTTATCTTTACAACTTGTCCTTTTTAAACGTTGTAAAGTGAATGTTTATTTAATCGGTGGAGCCATCTTGTTTTCTATTCTTGTTTTAACCATCCTTATTTGGCAAAAAACTAGAACGAGTCAATTTCGGTGGGCATTGATTTTTATCCTTTTGGTTGGACTAATTCTTCGAACATTTGTCGGTGCGGATTCACATTTGCACGAATGGGATGAACGCTACCACGCCCTTGTTTCAAAGCATCTTAGCGAGCATCCGCTTAAACCAACTCTGATTGAAAATCCAGTATTGGCATATGACCAAAAAAATTGGGTTGGGAATCATATTTGGTTAGCAAAGCCACCTTTACCGCTTTGGTTTATCGCTTTATCGACAACAATTTTTGGAGATAATGTTTACGCCGTTCGATTGCCGTCGTTGATTTTTGGTTTACTTTCTATTTATCTAACCTTTTTAATTGGCAACTATTTATTTGATGAACGAATTGGAATTTTGGCAGCTTATATACATGCTATAAATGGTGTTATTATTGAATTAGGTGGTGGTCGGATATCATCCGACCATGTAGAAACTGCGTTCATTTTCTTCGTAGAGTTAGCTGTCGTTTTTACCATTTATTTCTTTCAAAAAAAACCAAAATACACAATTACAATTTTTGTAGGAATTGCCACCGGATTAGCCTTTTTATGTAAATGGTATCCAGCGGCTTTGGTTCTTCCTATTTGGTTTTTTGGATTTATTTCTTGGAAAAATTATTCGTTTTTAGGTTTGGTAAAACATGGATTACTTTTGATTGTATCAGCTGCTATTATTGGGTTTCCTTGGGTCTACTATGCATTATCATACTATCCGGCCGAAGCAAAATTTGTTCTCGGTCAAATAGTAGGCGCATACATTTCTGCCGCAGAAAATCACGCAGCGCCTTTCTATTATTATTGGAAAGAAATGCTGTTTCTTTTCGGTGAATTAATTTATCTGGCAATTGGACTTTCTATTTATCAAATCATCAAGAAAAGAGCACAATCTCAAAATATACTAGTGTTGGTTTGGGCCTTGCTTCCCGTCATCATTTTTTCCTTTGCTGAAACTAAAAGACATACCTATCTGCTGATTGCTGCACCTGCGTTTTTTATCCTAACTAGTCAGCTCTGGTTCATCTTGCGAGACTTTGTTAAATCAGCAAAAATGAAATGGATTTATTATTTATTGATGGCCGCAATGATTATTTTACCACTACGTTTAATGATTGAACGAGTGAAATTTTTTGAACAAAAAACGCAAAATAAATTCATGACATCATTGCCAGATTTACAAAAACAATTTAATTCAAACACCCTTGCTTTTGGCATTGATGAAAACATTGAACTGATGTTCTACACTAACGTTCATGCAGCTTATGCTAAAATTCCAAATCAAGAAAAATTGACTGAACTTAAAAATCAAGGATTTGATGTTTGGTGTTTTGATGGTGAAGAATGGAAACAATTTAATACAACAGAATAACTCGAAAATCACTAGTTGAATTTAAGAAGCATTATACAAAAAAATAAGTCGGTCGTGCTCTTTACAGCATTGACATTGGCGATTTTTATTCTCATCATAATTCCTTACGGACCAGGCGTAACATTTGACTCGATTTCGTTTTTTCAGGTTGGTGAAAACTTTTGGTCAGACTTTAATTATACTCATTTAGGAGAAGACGGCAACGACATTTTTGCTGCACATCGTTTTCCATTGTATCCATTGATAGTAGGAGTTTTCTCAATGCTGCCGTATGGTCCAACCGCATTGCAAATTATACTCTTCGCCGCTTTTTCTTTTATGTTTTTTAGATTTTTAGAAAGACTAAACCTTTCTCTATTTTTTGGATTCAGTATTCTCATTTTTCCAATCATCGTTAGCTTTTATGCTATCTGGACCGAAAGTCTTTTTATGGTTCTTACTCTTTCTATCATTGTAAAAATTTGGGATTATCAAATAGCCGAATCAAAAAGAACATTGAGAATTATTTTTCTTTTGATTTTCTTGCTGTGTTTAACACGCTTGGTAGGACTAGCTTTGGCTGGTTCAATTTTTCTTTACTTTTTGTTTCAGAAAAAATGGAAAAATGCTCTCCTTTCAATCATTGCAGCTATTGTTCCATTTATTTGTTGGACCCTACTTGGAATTTATAACATAGGCGAAACGGCCAGAAATTTTACTTTTCACGCTCAAAACGAAATTGGATTCAAAATAGTTTTTGCATTAGGAGAGAGTTTTATTCCAACAAATTTAGGCGTCGGCACCATTGTTCAATTAGCAAGCGGGTCGGTCGTTATAGCCCTTCCGGTTTTTCTGCTTTTTATTTTTAGACAAGTGACTTATAGTAAATTTTTGCTGTTACTTGTTGTTCACTTTTATGCTTATCTTATTCTACTCATTTTTTGTATTCTTTTTATAGATGTAAGCATTCCATTAGAAACTCGAACCTTGTTGCCCGCCATTTTTACGCTAATTGTTTTATTCATTTTTTGTGTTCATTCGATCTCATCAAAAAATAAAAATCGTTTCATTCTAATTCCACTTTTAATTTTTGGATTGAGTGCTAACTCCCTGTATAATTTAATGCAAAAAGGCCTTGGCTACAGTTCAAAAGAATGGACTGAATTTAAATTTGTTGAACAACTCAAAACACTTTCTGCTAAAACAATTTATACAAATGATCAACATGCCGTATGGTTTATTTCTGGAAAAAAATCAATTCAACTTCCACAAAAATCTGACCTATATTCTCAAAAAATAAATTCCAATTATGTAATAGATATGAATCAAATGTCTAACCAATTATTGCCTGGAGAAGAAATAGTTTGGATTCGATCAGGCGCAACATCAGCAATCTATCCAACCTATGAAGAAATAAAATTAATGGATGGATTAGAAATTATTTATGACGATTGGTTGTGTGTGATTTTGACAAAGAAAAAAATTATTTGCGCCGGTTTTGAAGACAACAAAAATCTTGACCAATACTTGCGCTAAATATGCTTAATTTTGAATGATGTCAGAAAAATTTCGCGACAAATTAAAAACACTGCCTAACAGTCCAGGAATTTATCAATACTTTGATAAAGATGGAGTCATTATTTATGTTGGCAAAGCGAAAGACCTCAAAAAGCGCGTAACATCTTACTTTGCTAAACTTCATGACAACGCAAAAACAACAATTCTTGTTCGCAAAATAGAGGATATTAAAATCATGGTAGTCGATACAGAAATGGATGCGCTGCTGCTCGAAAATAATCTCATTAAAAAGTATCAACCTCGCTACAATATTTTATTAAAGGATGATAAAACATATCCCTGGATTTGTGTAAAAAATGAAGACTTTCCCCGCATTTTTTCAACACGCAGAATAATCAAAGATGGATCTAAATATTACGGTCCTTATGCTTCTGGAAAAATGATGTATATTTTGCTTGATTTGATTAAAGATGTTTACCCTTTGCGTACCTGTAATTTAAATCTCGACCCAAAACAAATTGAACAAAATAAATACAAAGTCTGTCTAGAATATCATATAGGCAATTGTCTTGGACCCTGCGTTGGTAAACAATCTCCGACAGAATATGATGTCTACATAAACGAGATTAAAAACATTTTAAAAGGCAATGTAAATTCGGTTATATCAGAATTAAAAGTGGTCATGCAAAAATTTTCTTCAGACATGAAATTTGAAGCAGCCCAAGAAATAAAATCTAAAATCAAAAGTCTTGAAAATTACTATTCAAAATCTGCCATTGTTAGTCCAACTATTCATAATGTAGATGTTATTTCAATTGAGCAAGATGAAAAAGAGGCTTATGTAAATTTTTTAAAAATCAGCAACGGTTGCATCATTCAAGGACATACCATTGAAGTTAAGAAAAAATTAGATGAAACAGCCGAAGAAATAATTCCCCTAGTACTTTTAGAAATGCGCGAACGCTTTGGTAACGAAGCAAAGGAGGTTATTACAGACATCGATGTTTCGGGACTTTTCAAAGATCTCACCATCACAATTCCACAACGAGGTGAGAAAAAAACTTTGCTTGAATTATCACAACGCAATGCAAAGTTTTACATGCTTGAAAAACACAAACAAGAAAAATTGGTCAACCCTGAACGCCATACAGAGCGCATCATGGAGACGATGAAAAAAGATTTGCGACTTCAAGAATGGCCTGTTCACATTGAGTGTTTTGATAATTCAAACTTTCAAGGAACCAATGCCGTTGCTGCTTGTGTTGTGTTTAAAGATGGTAAGCCTGCTAAAAAAGAATACCGCCATTTTAATATAAAAACAGTGGAAGGACCGAATGATTTTGCATCGATGGAAGAGATTATTTATCGTCGCTATAAACGAATGCTGGATGAAGGTTCAGCCTTACCTCAACTCATCGTTATTGATGGTGGAAAAGGACAACTCAGCGCTGCTTTGAAGAGTATTAATGAACTTGGTTTGCGAGGAAAAATTTCGCTGATAGGAATCGCAAAAAAATTAGAAGAAATTTACTTTCCCGGTGATTCTGTTCCGATTTACATTGACAAACGCTCGGAGTCTTTAAAAGTAATTCAACACATGCGCAACGAAGCGCATCGTTTCGGAATTACGCATCATAGAAATAAACGAAGCAAAAATGCGCTAGGCACTGCGCTTACTGAAATTGAAGGCATTGGCGAAAAAACTGCGGAAGATTTAATGCGTCATTTCAAATCAGTGAAACGAATAAAAGAAGCCACCGAAGAGGAAATAAAATCTGTGATTGGAAATGCTAAAGCAAAATTGTTGATGACGTTTTTCTCGAAAACAGAATAGGAAACAAAACAATTTTAAAGAATGAAAATCTTATTTTTTGTTCCTAAAATAGTCAGCAATTTTTTCTTCATTCGGCTTCCAACAATCATAAAATCGATAGAATGCAATGCCTTTATTCAAGCCATATACAGCGCATTTTGTTTGATTGAAAAAATAGTTCAAAACATCTTCAATATCAGCGGCAGTATTTACATGTTCGTAACGCATTAAGACTTGATAATCGAGCTTGTATTTTTTTTTGAATTCGTAACCGGTAACACGCGTTCCTAGTTTCCACATAAAAGTTCCTTCGTTTGGAATTGCGACTCTAAGATGTCCATTTTCTTTTAAAAGATTTGCCGCCTTAGCAACAACAAAAGGCAAATCCATGATGTGCTCAAATGTAGCAATGGTGGTAATCCGATCGTATTTAATGTCTTTTATATCGTCGATGTCTTTGTAAATAGTTCGCACACCTTTTAATCTCGGAGAATTCTCAAACAGTTCTGAAAAAGGTTCTACAATGTCGTAAGCGGCTTGAAAAGGCTCATACTGCAATTGATTTAAAGTTCCTGCACCTATTTCCAGCGTAGCCAATTCTCCTTTGGTGCCAACAACATCTTTCGCTACTTTTTTGTGCATCCAACTTTCTAATTTAGAAGAAAGAGAGGTTGTTTTGTATTGCCCTTCGCGATTGTTTAAATAGTGTTGATTGTAAATTTTTTGATAGGCTTCTGGCAAGTCAATTCTGACCTTTGGAAATTTGCTTAGAATATTATTTTCTGATTGATTAAGCATTTCGTTTTGCGTATTTTTTTCTTAGGTGATTCAATTTTATTTTAAACAAATCAATCAACATTCCAAAACCGTGTCTTAACACACTTACACTTGAGCCCTCTTGGCATCTTAGCACAACAGGAAGACGTTTAATATCGTAATTTCTTTTAAGTGAGATGTATAAAAGTTCAACATCAAATGCAAAACCTTTTATTCTTCCAACGGCAAATAAATCTTCAGCTACATTTGCTTTGAAGCCTTTCATTCCGCATTGTGTATCAAAATGTCCGCCAGCAACAAAACGTCCCACAATAAAAGAAAAAATATTACTTCCCACTTTTCTGATCCACGGAATTTCGGTAAAATAACTGGAGCCTTTTAATGTTCTATCACCAACAACAACATCAAATTCTTTTTCATCCAAATATTCAAGAAAACGATCAAAGGCATCGTATTCAAAAGGTATATCAACATCTGTAAATATTCTGAAATCCCCTTTTGCCAACATCATCCCTCTTCTAACAGCTTCACCTTTTCCTGCATTCTTTTCGTTGGCAGCAAAAACACAATTCAACTCTTCCGCCAATTTTTTAGTTGCTCCGTTATCTTGCGAACCATCATCCACAATTATAATTTCGAAAGAAAGATTTTTTTGTTTGAAATATGCAATCAGTCCAGGAACATTGTTCCTCAAAACATCTGCACCTTTAAAAGACGGTATGACAATACTTAATTTCAGGACTATTTCTATTTTTAAAAAAGTTTCAGTGCACCAAATTTAAGGATTCAAAGCTATATGGCTGAGAAAATAACACTAAAGGGCCGAGTTTATTTTACTTCTGTCTCTGAAACGAGTCTGACCGCAGCCAGTAATTGTTATAAATGAGATATTCTGTGCCATTCTTTTGCTGATGCGAAAATAGTGCCCGTCCATTTTGTTTTAAAACTAAAATTTCATCTACATAGAATGGTTGTTTATTTCCATTGCCAGTAATTAAAATATTTATCTTTTCCATGTCAGATTGAAATGCAAAATCCATTGTAACAAAACACCAATTTTCAACAATAATTGTTGATTGATTCACAGCATAAGTATCGGCCCAAAAACTTTCTTTTCCATCATTGAAAACCTGCTCTACAACAGCCGTTACATCTGCACGATCTACTCCTAAATAATACCAAAAACTAATTGTATAAAGTCCAGTATCCAATTGACTTTTATTCAACTCTAAGATATTATTATATCCGTTTTTTAAATCATGCAAAGCACCGCCCCCACTTAAATTTTCACCTACTTTATCATTGAATGATTCGTAGTAAAACCAAACATTTGTTGTATCAGATTTCCATCCTTGACCAACATCATAAATCGCACTTTTATCCGCCAATTTTATTTCATCAAAATAAAAAGATGAATTCCATTTATCTCCATCAAAATCAAAAGCCTTAAAGGTTTCATTTTCAAATACTTTTTTTGAACTGTAAATTAATCTTAGTTCATCTGATTTTACTGCTTCGTTGTTTTTGACTACTAAAATTTTAGCGTTGGAATCGAGTAGATAAACCAAATCTTTTTCAACGAATTCTCGCGAAAAAAAGTTGTTCATTAGAATGGTTTCTGACATCGACATTCTCGATGCAATGGCGTTAAACATTGGTTTTCCGGAATGATAACTCAAAATAAACGAGTCAAAGTTTCCTTGCTCAGTTCCAATTAACATTAAATTTTCGCTCGACAAATGTGTAAAAGGCAAAAAGATAAACGCATCATATTTGCCAACTTCCATAAAATCAATAAGCTCGGCATAATCCGGTTTCAGTGCTTCTTTTTTAAACATATTTGGAGATGAAGAAACCACTGTTGATGTTCCTAGATGAGCTGGAAAAAATTCGACAAAATAAAAACCAAGACAACCATAAAAAAGAATTTTAGTTCGCATCAAACTCCCTCTTTTCAACATGATGCGATAGAAACCAATGATTGAAAACACGGTAAAAACATAAAAGAAAATCCAAGCAAAACGACCCAATACTCTAAACTGTTTAAGTGGTCCCATATAATCAACAAGACCTCTTAAAAAATCATATTTAAGCGGAAAACAAAAGGAGAACATTAAAATAAAATAGGCCGAGAAAAAAAACAAAACAAGTTCGTTTCTATAATATTTTTTAAACTCAACTGTTTTTCTGTTTTTTGCCAGATAAATTAAAATAGTTCCAAAAAAAATGGCGGTGGAAAGACCAACATAATTCCACGATTCCCAATTACCAATATTAATATCAAAGAACACCGTTAAGTAACTCATTGGGCCGTGATGTGCTACAAAAATTGATTTCCAATTGGCGTAATAATCAAAAAATCCCGCTGGCGTGCCCAATCGGTCTAAATGAGTATCTGTCATTAAAATCAACACTTGAAAAACAATAAAAGGCACAAGTAATTGAAGAATAATTTTGAACGAATAAATTTTCCATTTTGATTTATCAGCCAAAATATTTGCAGACCAAAAAACAAAACCAAATAGCAAAAGAATTAATCCCAAATAAGGATGCGTAAAAAAGAACCAAAGAATAAAAACACAGATCGCAATTGACCATTTTAATTGATGCGCTTTATTACTTAGAATCATCAACCACCACATGGCAGGAATAACAAATACAGGAGATAATGATAAATGTCCTGTCATTCTAAAAACTTGTGGCGACATAAAAGCAATTGCAATAGCGGCAACAATTGAAATTGAATTTGGCACTTCGTAATGCCTGAAAATTTTAACTAAAAAAACAGCACAAATAGGAAATGAAATCAACATTAAAAAATTCAGGATTCCAACTCCATAATATTCAATTCCAAAAACACCAATTAACCAAGACAGCAATGGTTGCGCGCCTGCATAAACAACATGTTCCTGAAAGGGGTAATTCATTCCAGAAAAATTCCAGAATTCGGCATCGTACTTTGCATGAAAAAGATAGGTATAATAATTTTGGATACCATCACCGGATGGGGCGAATAAATAATTGTTTGGATCAACTAATACTTGATGATAAAAAAAAGTCAATACAATAAAAGCCAAGAAAAAAGTGAGTAAAGAATAAAGAAGGTTTTTAGATTGAATTTGCATTTAATATTCCAATTTTCTATTTTAAATTGTCACTGATTTTTCCAAGGTACGAATCGTAAATTTATCGGCATCCAATTCTGCCCGAACACCAATAGGCAATGTAAATTTGGGCGACATGTGGCCAAATGTTGCGCCTTGATAAACAGGAAATTTTTGACCTAAAAAATGTTGATCTAATACCTGTTGTAGCGTAAATGATTTTTCGGGTTCTTCCGGCTCGCACTTATTAAATGAACCAAAAACAAGTCCTTTAATTTTATTGAAAATTCCAGCTTGTTTCATTTGCCAAAACATGCGATCAATTCGATAAGGTTCTTCGTTGGTTTCTTCTAAAAATAAAATTTTATCTTGCCAATCGGGTTCATAAGGTGTTCCAATCATTGAAACAATTACAGTTAAATTGCCACCTACCAGATCTCCTTCTGCCTTTCCTGCCGTTAATGTTTTTAGGCCTTCCAAATAATCACTTGGGTTTTTCATTGTAAAAGGCGCTCCACTTGCAAGCGCAAGAGTAACATAATTGGTAGAGAATTCTGTCCACGTTGAATAGCCACAAGGTCCGTGATACGTAATAACTCCTGTCTTTTTATAAACTGCATTTACTAGCGATGTAATATCACTAAATCCCATTAATATTTTAGGATTTACAACAATCACATCGTAATCTATTAAATCTAAAATTCGAGCACAACCCCAGCCACCACGCATGGTTAGAATACCTTTGATTGTTTCGTCTTTATAAAAATCCATCAACTCTTGCGCACGCATTTCATCAGTACCAGCCAAGTAACCGTGACGCTCGTAAAGTGTCTTGCCTAGTATGAATTTAAATCCTAATTCCGTTAAACGCTCTGTTATTCGGGTGATGTATTCTTCTTCATAAATGGCCCCTGCTGGACCAGTTATCCCAATCAAATCACCTTTTAATAAACCCTTGGGAATTATTTTTGAAAGTGCATTCGTTGATGTTTGTTGCAAGGTGTCTGCTGATTGAAAAGATGGCAATACAACAGATGCCAGACCTATTCCGGCTACATTCTGAATAAATTTTCGTCGTTGCATCGGAAGTAAAAATACGGATTTCTAAAGTTTAGAACTCATGTGCGTCTTTGAGATACTAACAATTGCAATCTCACTACTTTTATCTTTTGTTACTAATTTGACGTAAATTTGTACTGTTCTCAAACACTTGTAGAAAATGGTTCCAATTACACTATACGCCGAAATGACACCTAATCCATTAACGATGAAATTTGTCGCAAACAAGTTTTTATTGATTAATGATGAAACTGTTCAATTTGAAAGTTTAAAAGAGGCAAAGGGTTATTCACCGCTGGCTGAAGCGCTTTTTCAATTCCCTTTTGTTGATGCCATTTTTATGTCAGGCAATTTCATAACTGTTACAAGAACTGCAAATGTTGATTGGGATTTTATTGTGATGGAGTTGCGCGATTTTATTCGCGAATGGTTGGTTGCAGGAAAAGATGTTCTGGTGATGATGCCGAATAAAAAAGTGGCAGATGCAGTTGCAGGTGATAAACCCGCACGGAAATCTTTTGCTCCTTCAGATTTTGATGAACCAATTATGGCGCTTTTAAATGAATATGTAAGACCTGCTGTTGAAAATGATGGTGGGGCAATTGATTATGTTGGCTATGAAGATGGCGTTGTAACTGTTGAAATGAAAGGGTCTTGCGCTGGTTGTCCTTCATCCACAGCAACCTTAAAAGGTGGAATAGAACAATTACTGAAGGCGAATATTATGGAGGTGAAAGAGGTGGTGGCTTTGACGGTTTAGTTAGTGGAAACTCAGGCACGCGAAATTTAAAAAGCGCTTGAAAAAGAAGGATGGAAGTTGACGGAAAAAGAACGGCCAATCTCTGAAACTTATTGGTGGGTTTGGGAATTCTGGCATTTTCAACGCAACAATCAAAAAATCATTTTATCTTTTTTAATTGATCCCCAGGCTGCAGAACTTAAAAACGAAAATAATGTTTGGGCTGTTAAAGTCAGTATATCAGAACCCGAAGGTTATGGCGACCCTTCTCAGATAGCACAAATTGATATCGGCAGAAACTGGAAGCGTGAATTACCAAAATTTGTGGTTAAAATTTGTAGTTCTGAAAAATAGAAATGGTATTAATTATGCCGACCATCTGCCATTTTCAATTTTACATCTTCCATTAATCATAAAGCACTGCTTTATCCAATTTATGCTCTTTAAAATGAATTCCGTAATCTTCTAATTCTTTTAAAATTGGTTCGTAAATTTCTTTTAGAGTTGGTAATTGAACTCCTTTTATTTTGATGGATCCATTTAAGATCATTTTAGCACAAATCGCAATTGGTAAACCTACTGTTTTGCTCATCGCTGTATGTGTTTGATCTTCGCCAATAGTAACCATGCTTGAGTTAATTTCATGATACGAATTGTTGAGGCGAAAAACAATTTTATGCCACATTACAATCATGTCTTTGTCCTCGGGTTGTAGTTTCCATTTTTCTTCCAGAATTTTTTGAAGAAAATAAGCTGGAGTAACATCTTCTTTGAAACCCATTTTGGCTTTTTCAAAAATGCCAAGCCAAACTAATTTGTCCCAAATAATATCGTCCTGATCGATTTTTAAATAATGTCGCAATTTCAATTCGACAGAATCATACGGATTATATGGAAGAAAGGCATTAATAAAATCACGTTTGGTCATGTCCTTACTTCCTTCAAGAATATACGAATCATCTGTTGCACCAATTTGCACAAAACTATCCCAAGCTTTTGAAAAACCTTTTCGTCTAAATGTTCCGCGATAAATAGTTGGTATCGCTTGTAAACCATAAACATCCCGATATTTTAATGAATCGCGGTTTGCATAACCTTCAAATTCACCGTAACCTTCTATCTTAATAATTTCTGTTCTACGAAATAATTTAGTGTATGGTATGTATTTGTATTGACCTTCTTGAATAAATTTTGCAGCACCCCCTTGTCCAGCAATAACAACGTTTCTAGGGTTCCAAGTGAATTTATAATTCCAAGGATTATTATCACTTTGCGGCGCAACTAAACCACCGGTAAACGATTCAAAAATGTGCATTTTTCCACCAAGCTCTTCTACTTCATCTAGTATTTTTTTGGCACTCATGTGGTCAATTCCCGGATCCACGCCCATTTCATTCATGATGATTATTCCTGCATCAATCGCTTCTTGATTCAAGTCTTTCATTGCATCAGAAATGTAAGAAGGTGTGATAAGATTTGTTTTGAACTTTATACAATCTTTTGCTACTTCAATATGATGAACAGCCGGTAACATGGATATAACCAAATCCGCCCATTTAATAAGCGGTTCGCGCTCAGACGCATTCAAACCATCTAATTGAAAGCCTTCTGCGTTTTCACAACCTTCAATTTTAGCTTTTGCCAAATCACCATTTTGATCACCTACTTTAATTGTCCAGCCTTCCTTTTTTGCGTTGTCGCAAAAGTAGCGCAGCATAGACGAAGCCGATAGTCCTGCTCCAATAACAAGGATGTTTTTCATTTTTTTAATGGTTGATTATTGGTCAAAATTAGGATAATTCTTGGTGTAAAAAGAATAGTGGCCATGCCGTCTTTAAACAATTATTTGTACATAATCTATCAAATAGCTGATACATACAAAACTGTGTTGTTTCTTTAGAACGTATTTCGATTACGTTCTGCCAGCCGACCATTGTGTCATTAATTTAAGAAGCTATGGAAAATGTAATATCAATGTACGACAAATTAATTCTTCACAAAATCACTTACGAAACAAGCAGTGCTTGCGTAACGGCCGAGTGCGAACTTGTAAGTCAAAATAAAAAAACGCTCACGTCTTTTTTGATTTCACACACTGACTTAAATAGAATTCTTTCAAAAATTATTTCTGAAGGTTATGAATTCGATTCTGAATTATTAAATACGGTTCAATTTGAAGACGGCACAGAAATAGTCGATTATCAATTCAATCACGTTTTTGGAGAAGCAATAATTCTCGAAGATTTTGATTTCACACATGCCGTTACAGAAATTCGTGCCTAATACTAACCTCTAAAAATACAATTTATGAAAAACCCTTATCAACTTCCGGTACAAATCTCAAACGACTTTAATCTTAAATCTGTTGCAACTGTTTATGAATTGTCTCATCACGATATGATTTATATTTATCATCATTTAAAAATTGGTCAAACTGTTCAACTAATTACTGAAGGCACTAACCTTAAAGGTGATATCCGATACAAGGTTTTATATAAAAATTTTACCCTTGGTTATGTCTACTTAGGAGGGTTTTTCAAAAATTATTACGAAGCCAATTCTGAGCTTTTTGCAACTATCAATTCAATTCAAAAAGACAGGTATATGCCTGTTAAAGAACTAGATATAGAGGTGTGTATAGTTCGATTGAAAAACGTTTCATAGATTTTTTATCTACAGAAACGATCAAAAAATGGAGAAAGTCAGCTTTGATTTTCTCCATTTTTATTTTAGCATCAACTGAAAAATGTCAAGTGAAAAAATTTCTGCTTTTCTGCTAATTCAGGCAACTAAACAACAAAAAATTCGTATTTCTTATAAAAATATCTTAGCTTTACGAAAACTATCTCTATGAAAAACTTACTTATTCTGACTGGGTTTGCGGGATTAATATCACTTGTTTCCTGTGAGGACCATGAAGTTATTCCTCCACCAGTTCCAATCGTTGATTTAGATTGTGAGTGTGGAGCTGTGATTAACGACTCTCTTGTAAACTATTCAGATACTTGTCGATATTTCTCAACGAAACAAATTGTTACCGGTGGTTTATCAACTGCTCAATATGAATCTAGAGTTGAAAAATCAAACCTTGTACAAGGAATGAAACTTGAAATAAAATCTCTTGAGTGGACTGATGATGGATCAAACACACCAACACTTGCGCAATGGCAAGCATTCTTTGACAATAATATGACTCCAACTTTATTGCCTTCTGCATCAGGTAGCAATGGGGTTGTACTTAAATGGACAGATCCTAATAACAAAGTTTGGATAAGCGATTCATCTACTATTTGTTTTAAGAATTTTGCTTTTACAAGTATGATTCAAGATTCTGATACCACTGGTGATTATATGATGTTTAAAGCAGAATTTAACTGTACTCTTCTTAATTCTGATTATGGAGTCGTTGACAGTGCAAAATGTTTAGAGGGTGGCTCTATTCAATCAGCTTTTAGATTAGAATAAAATTATCAAACCATTATAATATTAAGGGAGATTCGATGAGTCTCCCTTTTTTTTATAACTTTAGGTCAAACCCTTTGCGTTAATAATAGATGGACGAAGCACTTCGTATAGCAATTATTGGAGATTACAATTTTGCTTATCATTCGCATAACGCTACTAATCAAGCGTTACAACACGCCGAAAGTGTGTTGGACCTTCGCATCAATTATTATTGGTTAAATGAGAAAGAATGCTGTGAAGATAACTTAGACTTTCACAGCGATTATGATGGTATCATTATAGCACCTGGTCCTTACCGTCAGCCTTTTTATTTTCAATCTATCATATCCAAATTATTGCAAAAAAAAATTCCTGTGCTTGGAACGGGGGATTGTTTTAAACTTCTAATCGAAACGTTTTTTCAGCAAAAAGGCTACGATATCACGCGTGAAAGAATCGTATCTGATAATTTGATTGAGGGGAATTACTTTACAGGTGTATCGCTTGAAAAATTCTCCCCAGGCTTTCAAAAGTTATATACTAATAAAGGCACGTCCGAATATAGTTCCTCCAGGTTTTCTATTCTTCCACAATATTCTGAATTATTAGGCGAGGCCTTTGAAATTGGTGCAAGAAATCAATATTTTGATCCTGAAATTTTAAAGTCGAAAAGTCATCCGTTTTTCATGTTTACGATGTTCTGTCCTCAAATAACCTCAACGATTGATATTCCACATCCGATTTTTACCTTCTTCATTAAAAACGTAACTAGCATTAGGGAATCGAACCAATCAAAATAATTTCTTATTCTTCTATATCAAGCTCAATTAAAATTTGATTCTTCTCAACATTATCCAACTTATTAATTAATATTTTTTTAATTCTGCACGACGCCTCCGCTTTCAAGACATTCTCCATCTTCATTGCTTCCAGAATTAAAATTCCATCACCTTTCTCTAATTGGTCTCCGACTTTTGCAATCAGTTCGATTACTTTTCCAGGCATTGGCGCCTTCACATCTCTGCTGATATTTTCAGAACTTCGTTTAATACCCATTTTATCTAAGACTCGATCCAAATCGTTCTTAAAAACTATATCATACGTATGGTGTCGATAACGAATTGTTATGGTTTTGTTATCTAAATCATAAGCCAAAACTTCGATTACTTTACGATCTTTCTTTGAAATTAATTCAAAAACATTAGACCCTAACACGTTTAGTTCTTCAAAATCGATTGAAGAAAGCACAGGAGATGTATTCACCGTATTTAGCATAGTCATAAATTAATGTTCTCAAATTTAGATAAATTCTTTCCCTTTTGGTTAAATTGCCTTAATATTTGGATGCTTGAGCAGAGAAATAACTTGACTTTTTAACAAAAGACAACTATTCAATTTATCTTTTGTATCATATATAATTCCAAAAAAACTATTTACTTATGAGCTCATTTCTTAAACCCATTTTTGGTTTAATTCTAACCATTTTGTCAATTAATACATTTTCTCAACTTGATACAGAACATTATATTCCACCGCTTTTTGGACGTGAAGATCAAGGAACCCACTACATAGTTTTGAGTACACATTCAACGATTCCATTTGATGTTACTATTACTGTAAATTCCGCTCAAAGAGCCCCCTCTATTCCGCACTAAACAGCCCCCTCATTTCCAACTGCTGTTTTTAAGATAATCTCATTCTGTTTTTTGCATTATTTGTCTAAGTTAGTTTTGTAAGTTTT
>Ga0163144_10011334_pt1 | contig 18862 bp, 18 predicted proteins | sample OliLak19BULKMAT1_FD_123175 | JGI IMG/M metagenome (GOLD analysis project Ga0163144, IMG submission 123175) | Freshwater microbial mat bacterial communities from Lake Vanda, McMurdo Dry Valleys, Antarctica - Oligotrophic Lake LV.19.BULKMAT1 | ecosystem: Environmental > Aquatic > Freshwater >... | reverse complement strand
AGGTAGTTATTTTGCTTTGAAAGAACACAGTATTGCATTAATTGCAGACCAAGCAAAAGACCGCTACCTAAGACTAATGAAAGAAAAACCGCACATCGTTCAAAATATTTCATTAAAGCACATTGCTACTTTTTTAGGCATTACAGACACATCTCTAAGCCGTATTAGGAAAGAAATTTCAAGCGAATAATATTTCTTGCCATATGACAAGTTTTAATTTTTTGTGTTGCCACATCTTTGCAACATCATTAACAATTAAAACAAAATAATATGACACAGACAAAAGAATTTATGTTGCTTTTCAGATTCGAACCAGGTAACGAACAACCAACACCAGAGCAATTGCAAGAAATGCAAAAGCAATGGGGAGAATTTATTGGCACCATTGCCATGCAAGGAAAACTAGTAAATACATACCAATTGGGCTTTGAAGGCAAAAAGATTTTTGCCGACCAATCTACCGAAGAAGGCTTTCATGTTGCCGAAAAACAAATGGTTGCAGGCAATATGGTTTTGAAAGCTGAATCAATGGAAGTGGCAACCGAATTGGCAAAAAAATGTCCAATTCTTTTTATGGGTGGCACAGTAGAAGTAAGAACAATCAATCCAATGTAATTTTAAAAAATAAAAAATGAATACGAAAATGATAGTAACAATTATAGTAGGTGCATTAGTGGCATTCATCGGATTTGGCTTATACAGAGCAAGTGGTTTGAAATCAATTCAAATCATAACGTCAACAACAATCAAAGGCTCGAAGCAAGATGTATTTGATATGGTAAAATACTTAAATAATTTCCCGAAATGGTCGCCATTTTTGGCTCAAGACCCAAGTCAGAAGTACGAAGTAAAAGGAACAGATGGAACAGTTGGCGCTCAATATCATTGGGATGGTAACAAGGGAAAAGATTTGGGATATCAAGAAATTGTAAAAATTGATGAACTAAACTTTATAAGTAAGAAATGTGACATTCAAAACCCATTTATTGCGAGCCCAACTTTCGAGTATAATTTTACCGAAACAAATAACGGCATTATTGTAAAAGAAGATTTCAAATTGGAATCAGGTTTAATAGATGCTTTTTTCCTTTTGTTGTTTGGTGCAAAAGCCGAAATGGAAAAAACTAATCAACAAGGATTGGATTTACTTAAAAATGCAGTTGAAAACAGAAAATAAAAAATTATGGATAAGGCAACTCAAACAATGTTAGAAAACCTGAAAGAAAAAACAGGTTATTCTTTAGAAGAATGGAAAAAATTAATCACAGTTCAGAAACTTGCTAAAAGTGGCGAAATTGTAAAATTTTTAAAAGAAACTTATAATGTAGGTCACGGTTATGCGGCCACAATCGCACTGAAAGTATTGGGAGCAATCGATGAATCTATTGGTGATACGGATGAACTAATTGTGAACCAATATAAAGGCAAGGAAAACTTGAAAGCGTTTTACGACAAAATGATTTCAGAAATTCAACAATTTGATAGTGAATTTGAAATTGCACCCAAGAAAGCCTATGTTGCTCTAAGACGCAAAAAACAGTTTATTATTCTTAATCCTGCATCTAAAACACGTTTTGAAATTGGGCTTAATTTGAAAGGCATTGAAGCAACAGGCAAATTAATAGCAGAAAAACCAGATGCCATTTGTTCCCATAAAATTAGCATTTCTGACATTTCTGAAATTAACCAAGAAGTGCTAGGTTGGATAAAAGTGGCTTTTGAAAAGGCAGGATAATTAAAACTTGGATGTGTTTTTTTTGATTTTTAGTGCTAAAGCTAAAATGGAAAAAAACCAATCAACATGGATTGTTTTTACTCAAAAAAACGGTTAAATATGCTGATAAAGCTATAATAAAAAAATCTTTGTATTTATTTACAAGGATTTTTTTTACTTAAACGATTATCGCAAAATTTTGTATATAAATGATAGAAAAATTACCAACGTACATTTCGCTAATTTTTGGATTGACAACACTTGCAACGTTGCTACTTTTTATTTGGACAATTAGACATTCAAATTCTGAAACGACCAAAAAAAAATCAATATCAATTTTAATCGGCCTAACAATTTGGTTGCTAATACAAACAATTTTGACATTAAAAAACATTTACAGCACAGACACAAATTCATTTCCACCGAAAATAATGTTGTTTGGAATTTTACCGACAATTTTGACAATTATTTTTCTGTTTGCAACTCGACAAGGACTACAATTTATTGACAGTTTACCATTGAAAAACTTGACCTATTTAAACATAGTAAGAATTCCAGTTGAGATGGTTTTGTTTTGGCTTTTTCTGAACAAAGCAATTCCAGAACTTATGACTTTTCAGGGAAGAAACTTTGACATTGTTGCAGGAATTTCAGCACCATTAATTGCCTATTTTGGCCTGACAAAAAACAAACTAAACCGGCCGACAATTTTAATTTGGAATTTCATTTGTCTTGGTCTTTTAATCAATATTATAGTGAACGCATTATTTTCTGCACCTTCAATAATTCAAAAATTTGCTTTTGAACAACCTAATATTGCAATTTTATATTTTCCATTTAGTTGGTTGCCGACATTTATAGTTCCAATCGTGTTATTTGGACATTTAACTTCCATTAGACAATTATTAAAACAGACCAACCAGACCTAACTCTATTGCAGATAATGCAGAAATAGCACGATTGAAAAAAAGGAACTTGAAGAAGCTAAAATTCAGCTTGAAGGGTGTCGAAGAATGATAGAAATCGCTGAGAATGAATTGAAAATTTGCGTTAGAATAAAGTATAATACCAGGTAATCCACGAGATTACAGAGCAAATCTGCCTAAAAAGGATTATTGCCTATTAGCCGATTATTTGATAATGCAAGAAAGACCCATTGTCGACATTTTTGGCAACAATATTCGAAACATAATAATAGGTGGCATCTACAACCTGAATACTTACAATTGTTAATAGCGTACAAAGTAGAGTAATTCTAAACGCGGTGATTTTCATTTTATTCAAGAGTTACAAAATTGCAGAAGACTAAGATACAGAAAAAGCATTTTTATAATAATCAAAAAACTTTATTTCGACCTTGCATGCCTAAAGAAGATAATTTTGGATCAGACTTTTCGAGCACAGGATTAATCCAATTTGTTTTGCGTTTGTATTGCCCCGGACGCATTTTGGCTAATGGTTTGGGTCGTCCCAAGATTTCCATTTGTGGCAATGGTGGGCTAATTCCTATCATGTAACCACCCACGCTGCATGTAATACTAAGTAATTGATATACTTTTGCGTTGGGTTTTCCGTTTTCTTCCCAAAATTCGGCTATTTGAAGCACCTCGTTGTTATTTTCATTATTTTTTCAATACTGATTTCGTGCAAAACGCAACAGCGAGTGCGATTGAAAGAGCTGTACGAAAAAATTGGCGATGAGGTGATGGGCAATAATATTTATGATACCTCAAAAGGGCCTTCGCTGGCCTCTACCAAAAAATTAATCAAGAAAGAAGACGATAAGAAAGATCGCACGAAAAGCCGCTTCTTCTACGGTATGAAAACCCGAAGGGCGTACGCTAAAAAAGGCAAAGACCCCAAAAAACGCGAATACGAGCTATTTTTCGTACTGAGAAAGCCTGTACCCATCAATCCGTACGTGAAAGACCTTTATTGGTACCATTTGAAGAAGCGGCAACTAATCAACGGCCCGATTGAAGAGAAGGATGCCAAGTATGCCAAAATTTTGCATGGCCCATACATTAGAAGGCAAGGAAGAAAAGTGCTGGAGGAAGGCATATTTTACGTTGGCACAAAGCACGGGCGGTGGGAACGATATGACAAAAATTTTATTCTGCTAGATAAAAAACGCTTCTACAAAGGCTTTCCAACCGATGCAGAAATATCATATTACGATTTAGACAAAGCCAAGCCCAGGGAAGTGATACCTGTACAATGGGGGAAGAAGGAGGGAAATTACTACTATTTTGCGGAAGATGGCACTCTACTAAGCACTGGAGCATACAAAGACAATTTCAAAATAGGAATCTGGACGGAATTTTACGGTACAAAACGCAAAAAGAAGGAAACCCAATATGCTAAAGATCCCTATTCCTCAATCGAACCTATTGTGTTGAAAGAATATGATAACAAAGGGAAAGTGGTATATGATTTCAGAAAAGACGGCCCTAAGGTAGATTCAGCAGTTACCAAGGATCGCAAAAACTAGAGCGCTGCTTTTTTTAATTGCAACAATTTTCGTTTACCAGTTTCAAGTACAAAAATTATTCCTACTTTTGCAATCCCAAAATAGAGAGATGGCAGAGCGGTCGAATGCGGTGGTCTTGAAAACCATTGACTGTTACAGGTCCGGGGGTTCGAATCCCTCTCTCTCTACTAAAAAATCCCGATCAACTTCGGGATTTTTTTTTGATGCAGCAGCATCGAAATTTGCAAATCCTATGTAGCAAAGCCTCCTTTTTTCGGCCTGATAGTTCTATCCAAGTGCCATTGTCTAATTCCAGATGGTCTCCATCTCGCTTTTTGTATTTTTTAACAAAGTTCAGATGAACCAAAAATGATTTGTGACATCGAAAAAAGCTGTCTTCGGGTAGCAACGCTTCAAAATATTTCAGAGCTTTAGTAGTAAGCACCTTGTCGCTTTGGTGCAAATAAACCCAAGTGTGATCAGATTCTGCCTTGCAGTAAATGGTGTTGCTGACTGTTAAAAAATCAAAGCCATTGGCGGCAGGAATAGCTATTTTTCGCTGTTTAAGGTTGTTGCCCATCAAATGGCTCATCAGCAGCTCAATTTGTTTGTGTTTGTTTCTTGCATTATGTTAAATCACGAATTTTGCAATCGCTCGGCCAAGATCATCGATTTGTATTGGTTTTAGCAAATATTCCAGACATAAATATTGGATAGCTTTTGTCGCATACTTGTCGTGGGCTATTGTATATACGATTTTTGGCTTCTAGGTTTGGCAGCCTTTCTTAGATCGTAAAGCAGGTTTTGTTGCCTATTTTTACAGCCAAAAAATATCAGTTGTGGCTGATGCTGCGTAATGGCATCAAAAGCTTGGTCGATCGTAGAGGATTATCATTTACAGAAGCCTGGCAGATTAGGAACATTGATAAGACATTTCGTAACTACCGCATAAGTGGATACAATAACCGGCTGTAGTATTTAAACTAATATCTGCACAAATAGCCAAAATAAACCGCCTGCAACAGTCACACAAACGGGGAAGGTGAGCACCCAGGCTAGCAATATGCTTTTGAGTGTTGAGGCTTGCAAATTCTTCAGACCTTCACCCGCGATCATGCTTCCTGCTACGGCCGAAGTCAATACTTGGGTGGTACTTACGGGCAGGCCTAAGCTAGAGGCCCCAAATATGGTGGTAGCAGCTACCAATTCGGCACTTGCACCTTGGGCATAAGTCAAATGGCTTTTGCCAATTTTCTCACCTATAGTCACCACAATTCTTTTCCAACCAATCATGGTGCCCGCACCAAGCGATACTGAAATCAATATTATCACCCATAGTGGGGCATAATCGGTGAGTGTTTGCGTGCTTTTTATTTTCGATTTTATCGTAGCTTCAGTGGTGGCATCTAGCGGCAACTTATGGCCTTTCAATAATTTGCCCAAATCTTTAGAAATTTTGATCAGCTTGGTTCTTAATATTAACTGATCTTCTTTCGACAGTTCATTTACAGAAGCTACTGTGCTTGTAATTGCCACTGCTGCACCAATATTTTTGCTTGCCCTCAAAAACACCTCCTTGGTATCGCCCGCTATCAGATTGGTATCTACCTTGGCGGCCAATAACTGCAAATCAGTTAGGTCAATGGCTGTTTTTCTGATGTCTTGCGAATGATCAAGCGCAAACCCTAATGGCACAAGTGCGATCAAGATCACCATTATCAACCCAACACCTTTTTGTCCGTCATTATTTCCATGCGCATAGCTTACGCCTGTACAGGTAGCAATCAATATTGCCCTTATCCAGAAGGGTGGTTTTTTGTCTTTTTCAGGTTCGGCAAATATTTTTTTATTCTTGATTACCCCTTTCAAAAAAACCATAAGCAATATGGTTAAGCCCATGCCAATAAGAGGTGAAAGCAGCAAAGAAAGCCCTATGTCGGAGGCTTTGCCCCAATTAACGAGCGCATTAGCCGTGTTTTCGGGCATAAACTGAAAGGCCAACCCTACCCCAATAATCGAGCCAATCAAAGTGTGAGAGCTGGAACATGGAATACCAAAATACCAAGTACCTAAGTTCCAAATAATAGCCGCCAGTAAAAGAGCCATTACCATGGCCACGCTCAGCATGGGGTTTCCAGTTATCAGATATTCGAGCGGCAGCAGCACCACTATACCCATGGCCACATCGATTCCGCCACGGATCACACCCAAAAAATTCCAGAGTGCAGACCAAATCACTGCAATTTGGGGCTTGAGCGTGTTGGTGTAAATAACGGTGGCTACGGCATTGGCCGTGTCGTGAAATCCATTGATAAATTCGAATATACAGGCTACTACGATACAAAGTACGAGAATAAATGCCATTGTGGGGTCGAGTCCAAACATGAGGTATTCAGGTAAAGGGTTTAAATTTGGCAGGAAAAATGGTATTTAATTTCTTTATTCCCTACTAATTCTGCAATTATATCGCAATACATTACCAATTGGAGTTCAACGCTGTGTGAATTAAAGCAGTTCGCTGTGTCTGTATCGCCAATGGGTCTGCAAAAACTTAGCAGAATGTTGAAGGAGATGAGGCTTTTACAGTTATGCTGCACTTAACGACATTGATTTAATTGTTCAAAAGCATATTTCGGCATACACAGGTACATGGTCTGATATTTTTCTGGCTTCTTTCAAACTCGGAAACGAAGAAGTAAAGTCTATTCTGCCCGATTTTTGTACTTTTATTTGCGTTCGGTCAACAAAAATATTGTCATATTCGTTTGCAAATTTCTCTCCGTTTTTAATTTCCATTTTTATAGATGTTCTCAAATTTGAAAATGCGGGTTTAATGTTTCGTTGTTTTAATTGATTAAAAGCGTTGTTTCGTTCTGGCAAATTAAAATCTCCCATTATCAGCAGGTTTTCCGCTTTGTAGTTTTCATCTAATTTGTACAAATATTGGCACTCTCTCCAAGGTTCTTTGGCCTTAGGCACAGCATGGATAGTGGAAAGCAATAATGTTTTTCCTGATCTCAATTCAAAACGAGCCAGAAACGGCTCTCTGTCTATCTGTTTATCAAGCGATTGCTCTAGCCATGCTTTGCCTTTTAATTTGGCAACTGCCGATTTCCATAAAAATGCGTAACGTTCTTTGCCTCTCCCGTTGGTGGGTTCGCTCAATATGTATTGCCATTTGGCTCCAGTTCGGTTCAGTTCATCTGCCAGTTTGGCTACAGCTTGCGCACCATAATAGCTTTCTGAAACCTCTTGAATAGCCAAAATATCGGAATTTTTAATTGTTTTGGCTATAAATGCAAGCTCCTCATTAGATTTCGACTTACCAAAGTTGCACAAGTTCCAAGAGGTGATTATGATAGAATTTTGGCCGAAAGCTGATAAGCCAAAAATCATAATTGCAGCCCAATATATTATTCGCATCCTAACTTTGGTTTATATTTTTTCCCGCTATCCAGCCCGTTGACCATGCAGATTGAAAGTTGAAACCGCCCGTAACTCCGTCTATATGAAGCACTTCGCCAGCAAAGTGCAAGCCTTTTACGAGTTTGCTTTCCATGGTGTGAATGTCGATCTGATTCAAATCTACTCCACCACATATCACAAATTCCTCTTTAAAAGTGGTTTTGCCTTTGATGTGAAAAGGGGATCGGTATAAGTTTTCGATCAGCTTGTTCCACTGTTTTTGGCTCATTTCGGCCCATATTTTGCTTTCCTCTATTTCGGCCAACTCACAAATCCGCATCCACAACCGCAAGGGAATATCTAGCAACTGATTGGTGGCTATTTTTTTCTTCGGGTGAATATTTTTAAATGCAGTCAACTCCTTTTTCAGTTGCTCTTCTTTTTCTATGCCCGTCCAGTTTACCAAAGCCGTAAAAACATAGCCTTGCAAAGCCAAATATTCAGCAGCCCAAGCGGATAGCTTTATCACCGCAGGCCCGCTCAAGCCCCAGTGCGTGATCAGCAATGGCCCCCTATTTTCAAATTTAGTTCCTGCAATTTTCACAATCGCACTCGCCACAGCAATGCCACTCAAATCGGCAAACTGTTTTTGACTATCGTTAAATGTGAACAATGAAGGCACGGGAGGTACGATGGTATGTCCCAAATCTGCCAAAAACTGGTACGAAGCGGCATTATTGTAGCCTCCCGTAGCTACAATTACTTTATCTGCAGTTGCAAGTTCACCATTGGCAAATTGCAATTTAAACTGGTTGTTCGCCAACTTTATCTTCTCGATGCTATGATTTAGCTTGATTTTGATGCCGTATTTCTTGGCCTGTTCAATAAAGCAATCTATGATCGTCTGCGAACTGTCGGAGGCGGGAAATATACGACCATCTTGTTCAGTTTTAAGCCCCACGCCTCTGTTTTCGAACCAATTGACCGTGTCTTCTGCCTGAAAAACTTTGAACAATGCAGCAAGCAGTTTTTCTCCTCTCGGATAATTTTGAGCCAGTTTGTAGGGCATAAAACAATGATGGGTAACATTGCAACGCCCACCACCCGATACTTTTACCTTTTGCAAGAGCTTGGCATTTTTCTCATAAATCACGATTTGGGTATCAGCATTGTGTTCTGCTACGGAAAGGGCGGCAAAAAATCCTGCTGCACCGCCTCCTAATATTGCGATATGTGTCAAATGGTTGATGGTTGGTGGCACTGGATCAAAGCAGCATAAATTTTGCGAAAGTAAATTTACATTGCCAAATCCTTGATTCAGAATCTTTGTCAGAATCGCGGATAAGACGGGTGTAAAGATGTATAAAATTTGTACTTGAGAATCTTTACTTATTAAATCATTGTCAACCACTTCATCAGCCCAATGTGTGAATCACAATCTTTGTCAAAATCACTGAACTTCGCCATGCCCCTTTACAATTCAAAATAAACGCAAACTTTCATCCAAATATTTTAATCATTGAACCAAGCTCTTATCTTTGGCTGACCTTAATTTTTTACATCAATGAACCTTAGCTTTATTGTCTGGGATGTATCTCCCGAAATTTTTAACCTAGGCTTTTTCTCTTTACGATGGTATGGTTTGCTGTTCGCAGTGGGCTTTTTACTAGGTCAATACCTTATGACATGGTATTTCACTATGGAAAAACGAGATGTAAAAGACGTAGACGGTTTGTTGCTTTATATGGTGATTTCTACGGTATTGGGTGCTAGATTGGGGCATTGTTTATTTTACGAACCAGCTTATTATTTGAGCCACCCAATGGAAATATTGAAGGTTTGGGAAGGCGGGTTGGCTAGCCATGGTGCTTCGGTTGGCATATTAGTTGCCATCTATTTATTTGCTTACAAACGCTATGAAGTGGCCGTTTTTCTATCTAAGGTGCCCGTTCTAAATTCCTTTTTAGGCAACAAAAACCCTGAGAAACCAGCCGAGATTTATACTTGGTTTTATTTGCTAGATCGGTTAGTAATCAACATAGCCCTGGGTGGGGCCTTCATAAGAATGGGAAATTTGATGAATTCTGAAATAGTAGGCAAACCCACAGATGTGGCTTGGGGCTTCATTTTCGCTCGATTGTATACGCCCGAAGGCCTGCCCGAAGATTTTGCGCGGCATCCTTCGCAGCTTTATGAAGCTGTGTTCTGCTTTTTATTATTTGCTGGTTTGTTGCTCCTGTATATACAAACCAAAGAAAAAACTCCCTCTGGCAGAATAATGGGTTGGTTTCTGGTGTTGCTATTCACCCAAAGAATATTGGTGGAGTTCACTAAGGAAAACCAAGTAGCATTCGAAAACGGACTCCCATTGAATATGGGCCAACTGTTGAGCGTTCCGTTGGTGTTGGCAGGTTTGTTTGTGCTTTACAAAAGCTATACGCAACCTATTGTTATTTAAGGTTTTGGTTGGCAATTCTGTTCACAACTTTAGAATATAACCTCGGCTTTGCGTAATGCAGGGCAAATCAACGATATGAAGCGAGTCATTATTTCAGTCACTTCCGATTTAGACACCGACCAGCGGGTGCATAAAGTGGCATTGTCGCTTCATAAACAAGGCTTCAAAGTCACTTTATTTGGCAGGAAAACGAGCCAAAGTAAACAACTGGAAGCCCGCCCTTACAAAACCAAACGTACCAAACTGCTGTTTGAACGAGGATTTTTCTTTTATGCCAATTACAACATTCGCCTCTTTTTTTATCTCATTACCCATCGTGCCTCCATTTTTTTAGCCAACGACTTAGACACACTTCCTGCCAACTATTGGGCCGCAAAATTCACCAAAACCCGGCTAATTTTCGATAGCCACGAATATTTTACGGGTGTGCCCGAATTGCTTTCTCGCCAGCGGGTTCGCAATATTTGGAAAGCATTGGAGCGGTATATTTTCCCCAAATTGAAAACAATATATACTGTAAACAATTCAATAGCAGCAATTTATGAAAACGAATATCATAAAAAAGTGCATGTAGTACGCAATATGCCTTTTGCGGTGCAGCCAGCGTATCCTGTTGGTGATGATGTTTTTGGCATTCTTCCTGCTGCACATTCTGAATCGGCTGTGGTGCTGAATTTAATATATGAAGCCCTAAAAACAGAAAAGCGCAAAATAATCATATACCAAGGGGCAATAAATAAAGACCGCGGTTTGGAAGAAATGATGGAGGCAATGCAATGGGTGGAAGGAGCAGTATTGTTAATGATAGGCAGTGGCGATTTATACAAAAAATTCAAAACGCAACTTAAAAAGCTGCCTCACAGCGACAAAATAATTATGGTGGGGTCGGTGCCTATGCAGTATTTGCCGGCCTTTACTCGCTTGGCTAGCTTGGGTATTTCGTTTGAGAAACCCACCAACATCAATTATCAGTTTGCATCACCCAATAAGGTTGTAGATTACATTCACGCCCACGTGCCCGTATTGGCCACCCGGTTGGTAGAAATAGAAAAAATAGTAACTCACTATCAAGTGGGCGATTTTATAGAAAGCCACAACCCCACTCATATCGTGCTAAAAATCAAGGGGTTGCTTGAAGATGAAAAGCAGCGCGAAAGGTGGAAAATCAACTGCAAAAAGGCTGCTCAGGTGCTCACTTGGGAAAATGAAGAGAAAGTTTTGCTCGAACTATTTAAATAGGTTTCCAAAAACCACTGCTATCTCGTATTTTTGCGTAAAAATACTGGAAAATGAGTTCTGAACTCATAAGAACGCATTGTTGCCGCAAGTACCTTCGTTCAAAATTCAGCATTCAAAATTACAAATTAGTTTCGCTGATGATATTGCCCATAATAGCTTACGGAGACCCGATTTTAAAGCGTGTTTCGCAAGAAATTCAAAAAGACCATCCAAATTTGAAAGAGTTTATCGCCAATATGTTCGACACCATGACCCTTGCCCATGGTGTAGGTTTGGCTGCACCACAGCTAGGCAAAAATATACGTGTATTTGTGGTAGACGGCACGGTGCTAGACGAGTTGAAGGACAGTAACTTTAAGCAAGCATTTATCAATGCCCGCATTTTAGAGCAAGAGGGTCAGGCTTGGGAATATGAAGAAGGCTGCCTGAGCATACCGGGAATAAGGGAAAAAATCATGCGGCCTGCCAAGATCAAGATCAAATACTTTGATGAGCATTTCGTGGAAAAAATAGAAGAATTTGAAGGTATTCCCGCAAGGATCATTCAGCACGAGCACGATCATTTGGATGGCAAACTTTTTATCGACTACCTTTCTCCTCTGAAAAAACAACTGATTAAAGGAAAGTTAAGTAAAATCAGCAAAGGCATTACCGATGCTGAATACAAAATGAAATTTCCCTTGGGTGGTGGCAAGCGTTATTAGCCTTGGCTGTGCACACCTAACAGCTAACAAAAACGAGCTTTAAGGTGTGTGAACTTCATCGTAGCTCATCAAACGCCCCAATTCGAAAACCAAATTTGAAATGTCCGATTTACTATCGTAGCTGTGTAGGCAAATTCGTAGTCTTTCTTCGCCTGATTTAACTGTAGGCGATAAAATAGGCTTTACACTGAAATTGTTGGCATGCAATTGAGCTGCCATTTTCTTTATTCGGCTATTGCCAGGAAACACAAGTGCTTGAATGGCACTTTCGGAAGAAATAAGTCGGTTTTCTATTCCACACTTTTTTATTTCGGCATTAAAGAAATCTATATTTTCTTTCAAATGGCTTTGCAAGTGCATATTTTCTTGCAGATATGAAAATGCTGCCTTAATCGTAATCACTTCGTGCAAAGGCATGGCAGTGGTGTAAATAAACGGCCTAGAAAAATTGACTAAAAACGATTTTACTGCAATGCTGGCCGCCACGCAAGCTCCATGGCTGCCCATGGCTTTACCAAAGGTGTGAATTCTGGCAAAAACGCCACCTTCCAGCCCCAATTGGCAAACCAATCCGTTGCCATTTTCGCCCACTATGCCTGTGCTATGTGCCTCATCTACAATAAGATAGGCTGAAAATTGGTGGCACAGCGCTACCAATTCTACCAAGGGCGATTTGTCGCCATCCATAGAGTAGATACTTTCTACTACAACATACTTTTCACCTGAGACCTTACGGAGTTTTTTCTCAAGATCGACCAGATCGTTGTGACGAAAGGGAAAGCGTGATGCAAAACTGAGCCTTATGCCATCCTTGATGCAGGCGTGGCTTAGTTCATCGTAAAGCACCGTGTCGCCTTTTTGAGGAATAGCACTCAACAAACCCATATTTGCTGCATATCCAGAATTGAAAACCAGCACTGCTTCCGATTTAAAAACAGTGGCTAGTTGTTGTTCAAGGTCTTCTATTTGCATTGAATTGCCTGAAATAAGCCTTGAGCCCGTAGATCCATTTCTGTGAATACTTTGCACTTTCCCATAGTCTGCTTCTATTATTTGGCCTAAATCTAGGTTACGAGCTAGCCCTAAATAATCGTTTGAGCAAAAATCAATCCATTGACTTTCAGCAGGCAACAGCCGAAGGTTTCCTTCTAAGACGCGTTTTTGAAGGGCTTTAGTTATGTAAGGGGGAAGTGGCAGCACAGTAAACTATTGCCCAAAAATACGGATTGTGCAAGGTTATGCGCAACTATCTCCACAAATTTAATATGATTTGAAAGCACCCATGCAAATCTGGCTTACAACATTGGCATTGAGGGGCTTTACAAGGTAACCAGCCACCGCACTGTAGGTATTTGCTCTTTGCATATCTTTCGGATTGCGAGAAGAAGTGAGCACATAAACTTTTGAATTGATAATTTTGGCATTGACCATTTTTTCAATTTTATCTAAAAACTCAAATCCGTTGTAGATGGGCATATTCAAATCGAGGAAAATCACATCTGGAAATTCACTTGGATTGGTTTCTTCTAAATAATCGAAGGCATCGAGCGATGAGTCGATAGTGATGCATTCATTTGGCACCTCAGAAGCATCGATAAATTGCTGGCTGATCATGTTGTCGATAGGATTATCGTCAATGAGCAATATTTTTTTAAGTTTTATGTCAGGTTGTATCATGAGGAAAAAATTTTATTAAGTATTTGTACTCTATCTCCAGAAAAAAGTTGGAAGAATTAGGAGATAAAACATGGTATTAATTCAACATTAAAGCAACACTTGAGGTTATATAAATTGTGAATAGAACTGAAATAATAGTAATAGGAAGTGGAATCGGCTCATTATCAGCCGCTTGTCTACTGGCTCAGGCGGGTAAGAAAGTAAAAGTGGTTGAGCAAAATTATTTGCCTGGAGGTTGCGTAAGCTCCTACTGGCGAAAAGGATTTGTTTTCGAAGCGGGAGCTACTACTTTGGTAGGCTTAGATACAGGTCAACCCCTGCGTTATTTGCTCGATGCTATTGGGGTTCAGCTGCCAGCCCGAAAGCTTGAATTGCCCATGCAAGTAAGAATGAAAACGGGCAGAATTGTGAACCGTCATGAAAATATTGAAGACTGGATTAGCGAAGCCAAAGCGGAATTTGGGTATGAAAACCAAGCGGAATTTTGGAGGTTTTGCTATGAAATAGCTCAGTTCGTGTGGGACACCTCTTTAAAACAACGCACTTTCCCTATCAGCAGCTGGGGCGACTTACTAAACGCTGGCTTGAATGCTACTCCTTTGCAACTGTGGAATGCACGCTGGTCGCTTTACTCAATGGATTACTTGCTCGAAAAATACGGATTAAAAACCAATCGTGATTTTGTAGATTTCATTAATGCGCAACTACTCATTACAGCCCAAAACACGATGGAAAATGTAAACGTGCTTTTTGGGGCTACAGCACTTTGCTACACCAATTTCGGAAACTACTACCTTGATGGCGGCCTTATAACCCTGTCGAATGCCTTGGTAACATTTGTAGAATCGAAAGGCGGGGAAATAGTGTACAAAGAAAATGTGGAAAAATTGAGCCAAACGGCATCAGGAAGTTATCTGGTAAAAACCTCTAAGGCCTTATATGATGCCGAGTATGTGGTGAGCGGCATTCCGCTAAACAATACCATAGCTTTGGCTGATGACTCAATTAATATAAAACACAAAACAAAAGTACTAACATCCAACCAGTTGAATTCCGCCTTTCAGATGGGAATAGGGTTTAAGAAATCGAAAGCATTTTCCTCTATTCATTATCAAATTCACCTAGCCGAGCCCTTGCCCTACATCCATGCTAAAACCATATTTATAAGCCTCAGCCACCCTGGAGACAGCACCAGATGCGACAACGCAGCTACCATGGTGGCATCGGTGAGCACGCATTGGCCAGACCCTGAAAAGGCCATTGCGTATGATAAATCTACAATTGAAAATCTGGTAATTGATGAACTAATAAAGCAGGATTTCTTCAAAAAGGAAGATGTCCTTTATTTACATTCTGCGACCCCCGATGCTTGGGAAAAGTGGACAAAAAGGGCTTATGGCTTTGTAGGTGGTTATCCGCAATTTATGAATATCAAGCCTTGGCAAATGGCAGATGCAAGGCTTGACGGCCACAAAGCCTACTGCGTTGGCGATTCTGTGTATCCAGGCCAAGGTATTCCGGGTGTTGCGCTCAGTGGAATTGTAGCCTTTGAAAAGATGAAAAGGGATTGGTTTTCCTAATTAAGCAGGAAGAAATAATACGTGCGTATCAACTTGCCTTATGGGTGTGAATGCTATTATAAAAAATGCTTAATCACTTACGCTCCAATCATTTTTGCTCTTTTTCTACCATCATTATTCGGAATTGTAACCATATAATTGCCAAATTCTAGCGCAAGGCTGACAGCATTTTGCCCTACCTCTATAAATTCAGAACGGGGTTTTAGGCCATCCGTACCATAAATTGCTGGTGTTGAAAAGGTTGAAACTGAAATCAAAACTTGGCTGCGTTGGCATTGGCGAACAGGGCAATTTCATGGTTGCTTCTGCCACTTGGCACATAGAGGTGAGAGGCTGCTGCTGTTGCCATCAAACAGACTACCAGCGAATATAAGAGAGGCTATTATTTTCCCTTTAAAACCAAATCTACCACTGCAATAGCATTTTCCAGCCTTTCCATATTGTTGCCTTTTATAATGGCATAGTTGAGTTTTCGATTTTCAAGCTCTTGTTTGAACAGGTGAAATAAGCCCGCTCTGTCATTTGGCCTGTCGCGCATAGCATCGGGATGCCAAGCGATGTCGATATCAGTCAACAAGTAGAAATTGTAGTGCCTTTCGTCCAGTATCTTCAAAAGCCAGTTGTATTCAGCCTTGTAATAGTAGTTTACATATACTTTGGTCTGTAGGGGGTTGGTATCTAAAAACACCAGTTGGTTTGCCGCTTTTGATTGCAAATCTTCTATGGCCATTTGCCCTAAAACAATGGGGAGAATGTCTTCCTGCAAGCATATTTCTTCGCTGCCTTTGCTATAAAAGTCGTAGTATTTTTGCTTCGATTCTAGGTAGGTGCGGGCATATTCAGCTATCCAAATAGTATTAAAATGCATTGCCAACCGCTCTGCCAACCAAGTTTTTCCAGTGGACTCGGGCCCAAAAAGTACAATTTTTACAATCTCGTTCATATTTGTATGGTTGATTTTTGTTGGTTGTGCCATTTAAGCCACTCCCACAGCCCATACATTGCCAAAAATATGTAAATAAAATAAAGTGCAGAGGTGAGTAATAAGCCTTTGTAAAAGTAAATACCTACATATATCACATCGGCCATGATCCAATATAACCAGTTCTCTATTTTCTTTCGTGCCAATAAAAACTGTGCAACTATACTCATGGCTGTGGTGAGTGCATCGAGAAACGGCAGATCGGAATCTGTATATCTAGTGAGAATGAAATAAATAAGCCCTGTGAGGCTAAGGGTAGAAGCGGCTGCTAAGCTATTGAGAAATAGGGAACTCCAAGTGGCTTTGAGCGATTGGTTGCTGCTGTCTTTGGCGAGCCATTCGTAGAGCCCATAGCCACAAAGCACAAAGAAAAACACTTGCAAACCCATATCTGCGTATAACTTTGATTGGTAAAAGATATAGGCATACACCAATACGCTCACCATGGCTACTGGCCAGCCCCACACATTTTGCTTGGTATTGAAATATACACACACCAATCCGGTGCCAAATCCGAAAATTTCAAGGTAGTTCATAGTACTTTGCACCCGTGAAGGAACAATATTAATTTATTGATACACAAAATAAAGCTTTCCAATTACGCTAATCGATGTCGGTTAGTGAAGCGAGCTAATTTTAAAAGCCCTATTTGTAACCCGTGCCAGTGGGAAAGGGGAATCCTGTATTACGCAATTCAACGACATTGTATGTCTTGGGCTTATCCTTTTTATTGACCTCAGCACTTGAGTCGCTCCTATTGTTAAAGTGTAGACCTGCTGCCCTAACAACTTTGAGTAGAAAACTGATGCTTAAGCTGTGTTATTGTGCTCTACCACAAATGTATGATTAAACTGTTGTATCAACAGCCTGATCCGCAAAGCTGTCAAAACGAAACGAGACAGGCGCCAAGGCTATTGCAAGCTAAAACGGTTCGATTACACCGCTTCTGTGAAGTATTGTGCTAAAGCGTGTAAAAGGTTGATATAAATCAGTAGAATTAATTCTTAAATAGAAAAAGCCTATTACTGCGTCAAATTGGTTATAATTATATTTATAACCATTTGTCTATTATTTGTTTTAACGAATATTGCTCCAACTTCAACGATATAAGTATCAAGGTTAGAATCATTAATGCTAACTTGAATCCAAATGTCGCAATCTGCAACTTAGGTTAGAGCCGCAGCTTCATTAAAAATCATCAACCCTACAAGAATGAAAAAAACATTACAGGCATCCTTTCTTTTCTTTTTTTTAATTGCCGCTCATTCTATTCAGGCGCAACTCAGCTTTACAAGAACTGATTTTACGCAGGGTTTTGGTACTGGCATACAATCTGTGGCCATTGCTGACGTGAATGGTGATGGTTTTAACGATGCGGTCATTATTTGTCTCAGCAGCAATATTGTGGTCGTTTTTACCAATACAGGTACTGGCAGTATGGTCGCTACCGCTTCTTACGCCACAGGTACGGCTCCGCAAACTGTAGGCCTTGGCGATTTGAATGCTGATGGAAAACCCGATATAGTAGTAGCTAACTATAGTAGTAACAGTGTTTCAGTTTTACTCAACAATGGAAGCGGAGGTTTTGGTGCAAAAGTGGACTATGCAGCAGGTACAACATCATCCAGCTTAGCCGTAGGAGATATAAATGCTGATGGCAAGCTTGACATAGCAATTACCAATCAAGGTTCCGCCAATGTTTCTGTTTTTACCAATACTGGCTCTGGTGGTTTTTCTACCAAAAGAGATTATGCAACTGGAGCAACAGCCAACGCAGTTGCCATAGGAGATTTGAATAGTGATGGTTTCGCAGACTTAGCCGTGGCTAATAATGGAGCAGCGAATGTGTCAGTGCTCATCAATAATGGATCTGGAGGTTTTGCGGCTGCAGTAAATTATACCTCAGGTACAAATCCAAATGGAGTTGTAATGGGAGATTGGAATGGAGATGGCAAACTTGACCTAGCCATAGCAAATCAAGGTTCAAGTAGTATTTCTGTATTTACAAATACGGGATCAGGAGGATTTGGTACGCAAGTTACCTATCCTACAGGAGCCACTCCAAGCATAATTGCAGCTGGAGATATGAATGGGGATGGCAAACTTGATTTGTTGGTACCTAATGCTGGTGCAAACACAATTTCTTTGCTTATTAATAATGGCACAGGCACTTTTGGCACTAAAGTCGATTTTGCTACTGGCACGCAACCATTATTTATAGCTGTAGGTGATTTGAATAATGATGGGAAAGTAGATATGATTAGTGCCAATAATAATACAAACAACATTTCAGTTTTTATCAATACTTCTCCTATTTATAACAATGCTTTGAATTTTGATGGCACAAATGATTTTGTTAATTTAGGTACTTCTCTTTCGGCTTCATTGAATGGAGGCAATAAAATAACGGTACAAGCTTGGGTAAACCCAAACTCATTGGGATCTTTCAATACCATTATTGGAGATTATATCCCTGGCAATTTAAAATTTTTATTAAGAATTGATGGAACTAAGCCTACTTTTTCGATAAGCAATGGCGCATTTGCATATCTACTTTCTACTAATGACTTACCTATCAATCAATGGACACACCTAGCTGGTGTATGGGATGGAAATACTATGTATTTGTATGT
>Ga0163144_10011333_pt1 | contig 18863 bp, 12 predicted proteins | sample OliLak19BULKMAT1_FD_123175 | JGI IMG/M metagenome (GOLD analysis project Ga0163144, IMG submission 123175) | Freshwater microbial mat bacterial communities from Lake Vanda, McMurdo Dry Valleys, Antarctica - Oligotrophic Lake LV.19.BULKMAT1 | ecosystem: Environmental > Aquatic > Freshwater >... | reverse complement strand
CTCGGGAACGTGCACGTCACCCTGCTGAAGGCGTTTGGCGTCACGTCGCGCTTCGGTATGGACGGCGAGTCGGTGATCAACGGTATCTTGGCCTAGAGCCTCACTTGCCGCCCAAGCGCAATAGCGCTATCGCGCCCAAGAGCCAGCCGTCGCGGGGAACGTCACTGCGTTTCCCAGTCGAAGCCCATGCTCATGATCGCGTTGGGTGGCACCGTTGCGCCGCAATCCCAACGCCAAATGAACAAGGTCTTGGTCTGCGCCGAATAGGCGACGCCGCGCGCCCCGTCGAAACCGCCGCCTGCATACGGCATGGCATCACCGAGCGGGTTCCAGGTGGCGCCCTTGTCTGCCGAAATCAGTAAATGATCGGTGCCGACAATCACGATACGTCCGTCGGGCAGCTCAGCGATCTGGGCAGGAGCGATGATGGCAGGAGCGATTGCTGAGCTTGCAACAGAGCTGAAGGTTTCGCCGCCGTCCGTGCTCTTCGAAACTCCGCCAGAGCTGCCAGGCCAGTAGATGGTCTGGTCGGAAGCCAGTAGCGGCTGAAACACTCCCCCCATGCTGCCCGGGGCTGCGGCCCAATTTGCGCCGCCATCGATGCTGCGCTGAATGGTCCCGCTGTTGCAACCGACCAGGTACGTCCTGGCATCGACTACGTGCGTGGCCGTGCAGTGGCCCTGCGGAAGGCCGGCGGCGATGTTGACCCAGGTTGCTCCGCTGTCGACTGACAGGTGCAGCGTCGCGCTCGTCTCGTGAGATCCGGCTAGCAACGTCTTTCGCTCAGGATCCCCGAAGTCGATGCTCACCGAATCGCTGTGCGTGATGCTGCCCAGCTGTTGGAAGGTGACGCCGCTGTCGGTAGTTTTGTAGATGCCGCCATCGTTGTAGATGCCTGATTCCCAGAAAATATTCGGATCCTTCGGATCGTAGACCAGCGCAGAGATACGATTCGTGATCGTCGCGGACCCGTTCCCCTTGCCCATTTGTGTCCAGGTCGTCCCGCCGTCGACGGTTTCCCAGAGACCCTGCTTGGCGACGCCGGCGATGACGCGATTCGAGCAGGGCTGAGCCGAGACGAGCCCCAAGTTGCCGCACTCGGACGCCATGTTCGCCAGGTTGCCGGTGGCATTCACCCACGCCGAAGAGGGCGCCGCACTGGGCGCCTTGTCGCACGCGACGGGACTGGCGCCACCTGACGCTGGGCGTCCTCCTGCAGCTTGACCCGCTGCGCCCCCTGTTGCGGTCCCGGCTGCGGCCAGGGTCCCACCCGATGCGCGCGTGCCGCCGGTGGGCTGCGGGGCACCACCTGTGCCTCCACCACTGCCGCTGGTACCGGCGGCATCGGGTTCATTGGGGATGGGGATGGGTTGCTCGGCGCCGCAGCCTGCCAAAAGGGTAAAGAGTGAGGAGAGCGTGACGGGGAACCAGGGAAAGTCGGCGGACATCGTGTTACCTTCAAGCAGCGTGGGCGAGGCACCAGGTGGCGACCCGCAGCACATTCTAGATGACATGCCGGTGCCGGGTTCAGCAATCGGTTCATTCAGGCCCGAAGCGAATGGGGAAAAGTGGCTTTCCGTAGTCGTCGTGCAGTAGAAGATCGCCGGATGAACCAGGCGTGTTTGGGGCTAGTTGCCGTAGCGTTGGCGGCTTCTTGCGCCCGCGCGCCAGAAGCGCCCGCGCAACACCCGGTGCCTGGGCGGGCCCCCTTCGACCTGAACTGCCCAGACGACCAAACGAGGTACCGCCGGCTGGACCCAAACACCTGGGGCGCCGTGGGCTGCGGACGGCAAGCAACGTACATCAAGGTTTGTAGGCAGAAAGCCACTGCCATCGAGTGGCACTTCGAAACCGAATGTCAGTGGGTGATGAACGCCGCTGGAAAGTAGCTCACGGTAGGCGTCTAGCGACCAGTCGTTTTTCCTAACTGAGCGGCTAGCATGAGGCACTCTCTAAAGTGCGCTCCTCGTCAACTCCTCCGCGACCTATGTTTCACTGCCGAATGTCGACAGTTGTCGCCAGCATTGCAGTGACTTCTGCTCTGCTCGCGGCAACCTCGACTGGCCAGGCGCAGGTGCAGCAGACGGTCGAGCAAGAAGGAGCGCTGCGCTACTTGCAGTATTTACCCAAGAGCCACGACCCTCAGTATCGCTGGCCAGTTCTCGTGTTCCTGCACGGAGGTGGTGAGATTGGTACGGATATTACGAAGCTCTTGGGCCACTCACTGCCGGCGCTGGTCGAACAGGACGGCTGGGATTGGCCTTTCATCGTAGTCTCACCACAGCTGGATAGCGGGAAGTGGTTCGAGCGGTCAGCCGACATAGGCATCTTGTTGGATCGAGTCGCGGCGGACCACGGAGGGGATCCGAACCGCACCTACCTTACGGGGCTTAGCTGGGGCGGCATCGGCACGTTCGATGTCGGGATCCTGCTTGCGGATCGGTGGGCCGCCCTGATGCCGCTTTGCTCCAACGCGGCGAACGGAGCCCCGTGGGAGCAGCGGCAGAAGCTCGTCGGCAAGCCTCTGTTCGTCGTGCACGGCACCGCCGACGCCGGAGTGCCTTTCCAAGGCGACGTGGACCGAGTCACGCAGTTGGAGGCGCTGGGCGCGACTTTCTTCGACTTCGACTACGCCTTGAGCGACACCGATAAAGACGCCATTCCACGAGCCGTACTGGAGCAGGACCAAGTGTTCGGCCGTTTCGTCGACTTTGACCACGGCGTTTGGAACCCGGTTTACGGGCGCGTGGGCGGCGTGAAGAAGACGGTGCAGTACGAGTGGCTCTTGTCACGTTCGCTCGACGGGACGCCTTACATCGATCCCAAGTTGGCTCCGCCCGGCAATCCCAACGCAGGCGGCACAGGCGGCACAGGCGGCACAGGCGGCTCGGCGGGCAGCGCGGGCTCAGCCGCCATGTTGGCGGCGGGCGGCCTAGCCACTTCTTCTTCGGGGGCTCCGCAAGGGACAACGCCGGATCCGGGTCCGCAACAACCGCCACTCACCACGAGTCCTGCGGCAGCTAGCGGCGATTCCGGTTCGGGGTGTCAGCTGTCGATGGGGTCTAGACCTGGCCTACAAGGGCTTGGCGCGCTCGCGAGTCTTTGGCTGTTGGGTCGACGTCAACGCCGACGCGTGTCGCGATAGCCCACGGCCCCAAGGCCGACGGGCTTGTCCCCGGGCGATACATGCGATACGCCCAAAAGTGTGTGTATTCAAGGGAGCTTCCAATGAGCCGGGGCGTAAGCAAATCGGTGCGTGACGGGCAAGCTCGACAGCCGCTGGCTCGATTAGCTCCGATCTCGTTCTTGTTGGGCGTTGGTTCCTGCGCTTCGGTACTCGGCATCGAGGAGCTGCACGAAGAGCCGAGGCCCGGCACCGGTGGTGCGTCCAGCGGCGCCGCGAACGCTGGCGGGTCGAATCAAACGGGCGGAACTCAGCCCGTGGGTGGCAGGTCTGGCAAGGGCGGCACCAACCCACAAGACGAGGGCGGCGCAAGCACCGGCGGCTGGACAACTACGGCGCGGGCACCACGGAAACTACGTCGAGCCAGATAAAGTTGCCGTCTAAGCCGGCTGCTCCCTGCGGGACTTCCGGGAGGTTCGGGAGCGATTGGATCGGACACTTCCCGAAGTCGTCTGATGGCGGCGCGCAGTTCCTGCCCATGAAACAATCGTTGTCCTTGCCGAGCAAGCTCAAGCTCGCTCCGCCCTCGACCTTGATCGTCTTCTCGTAGTCGATGATGAAGCCGAAGTGGTGCACGCCCATGAACTTGTCCCGCTGAGCGCCCTGGTCGAGGTGGTTCAGATGGTAGACAGTCTTGGGCGAAGAGACCTCCAGCGCGTACTGGCTATATTGCGGCCCACCGTCGAGTCCGTTCTGATTGCTCACATCGCCCCCGATGTAAAAGCCGTCCGAGTCTGGCGACGTGCCGCCCGCGTACTGATTGGCTTCGATGATGCCGCGAAAGCGCAGCTTGACATCGTAGAACGTACCGGCGACGCCCCCCATGGTCACCTTGGACTCGGCGTAGGTTCGAATCGCGCCAGCACCGCAGTTGGCATCCCCAGGGGGCAAGTAGTTGCAGCTTCTCATTTGATTCGCCTCCGCCCCGCACTTCACCTGCAGGTTGAAACCTTGAAGCGGTGCTGCTGCTGCGAGACCGCTTGCCCCCCCGGTTCCGCCTTCCGAGGGCGATCCACCACCGCCGGCACCGCCCGTACCGGCCGAGCTCTCGACTCCCGCCGAGCCCCCTGTGTTTCCGCCAGCGCCGGCCGCCGGTGCCCCGCCGGACCCGCCCGAGCCCGCTGTCCCAGACCGCCCCGCCGAGCCGCCCGCCGCGTCGCTTCCTCCGCTTCCGTTGCTGACTCCTGGGCTACCGTCTTCGGCGTTGCAGCCCAAAGTGACGGCCAATAGCGAGCAGAGCAGGTGGCGTTGCATTGCGAGTCCTTCTTCGACGTGCGTTGGAACGCGAGGCTCGCGTCGACGTTAGTCGCCGGGTCGGTCGTTGCTTGGCTCAACAAACCGACCCTAGAAAAGGCCCCACCCCCCCTACCCGCACGTTGCCGCCAGACTTTGCTTTTCGGTGCGGCGCACTACCCCACGCGCACCGATCAGCACGGCATCGCATCCGACGTTGGGCAACAAGCATTGAGCAAGTCATGTGCCACGCATTGGCCACGCCAAATGTCGCGAAAACTGCGTGGCAGGAGTGTCCGAAACGCCAACTCTGTCCGGACAGCGACCGTCCGGACACCCCTCAGCACGCGCAGAAGGTGTCGTGGAGGTAAGTTTCGTGGATCCAACCAAGGTGCACTTTTCCAGTCAACACGCGCACAAGCCGAGTTTCCACTGGGTTTTCTTCCACTAACTAGAGCGTCAGGAGACTTGAGAAGATGCTCAAGTCTCTGGGTGCGCGGGTAGCGCTCGCCACTGCGCTCTTGCCGGGTCTCGCGTGCACGGCGGAGGTGGGCAGTGGGTCCGGAGGGCCGGGCGGGCCAAACGGCATTCCGGACGCTCCCGGCGTTTCAGGGGGTGGCACATCCGCGGTTGGGCCAGACGGCAAGCCCCTCGGCCCTCCACCCCCCACCGTGGTCCGGCGACTCTCGCGCGCCGAGTACAACAACACGGTTCGCGACTTGCTAAACGATGCCACGCGGCCTGCGGACTCCTTCCTTGTGGATGAAAGGAAGCTTGGCTTCGACAACATCGCCGAGGTGCAGACAGCGTCGCCCGTACGGGCCGAGCAGTACATGCTCGCCAGTGAAAAGCTGGTAGAACAAGCCGTCAGCTCTCTGGTGGCGAGCCTGCCTTGCGCCGCCACCGCGGATGCGGCGTGCGCGGGGCAGCTCATCAGAGAGTTCGGCCAGAAGGCGTACCGTCGCCCGCTGAGCGACGTGGAAGTCACGCGCCTGCTCGGGGTCTTTCAAGTGGGGAACGACGGCGGTGGCTTTCAGCGCGGGATCGGCCTCGCGCTGCGTACCATGCTGATTTCGCCATCCTTCCTGTTCCGCGTCGAGCTGGGGGAGCCCGTTGCCAACACGCCGGGCCTGCTGCGCCCAACGTCGTGGGAAATGGCCTCGCGCCTGTCCTACTTGATCCTCGGGACACTCCCGGACGCCGAGCTATTCACGGCCGCCAGCCAGAACGCGCTCAGCAGCAAGGAACAAGTACGAGCGCAAGCGGAGCGCTTGATGGGCGATGCGCGAGCCAAAGCCAACATCACCCACCTGCACAGCCAGTGGTTCGACCTTGCCTCGATCGACCCAGTGCACATCAAGAAGGATGCAGCGCTCTTTCCGAAATTCAGCGACGAACTCTTGTTTTTGGCACGCAAGGAAACCGAAACCTTCCTAAATGATCTGGTGTGGAACAGCCAGGAGGGTGCGAAGGCGCTTCTAACCGGCAGCTACTCCTTCGTAAACGCCAAGCTGGCAGCGTTCTACGGAGTCACAGGACCTAGTACGGAAAACTTCGAGCGAGTAGCGCTCGACCCAACGCGCCGCTCTGGGATCCTGACGCAGGTCGGCATACTGGCCAGGCTTGCGCACGCCGAGCAGACATCACCCACTCTGCGCGGCAAGTTCGTCCGAGAGCGCTTCCTGTGCACGACCATTCCGCCACCTCCGCCCACCGTCAACGCCACTCTGCAGCCACCCCAGGCAGCGTCGACGACCCGGGCCCGTCTCGCTCAGCACTTGGTCGATCCCACCTGCGCGGGTTGCCACAACTTGATCGATCCTATTGGCCTCGGCTTCGAGCACTACGACGCTACGGGCGCCTGGCAAGAGCAGGAGGGCGGGCAAGCCGTCGACGCGAGCGGCTTCGTGACCGGGGTGACATTCGATGCCCCTTACGACGGTACCTTCAACGGTGTGCCCGCGCTGGCGGTACAGCTCGCTGAAAGTCCCGAAGTGCAGGCCTGTATCACCAAACAGTGGTTCCGCTTTGCCTACGGTCGGGAGGAGACCCCGCTCGACGAAGCGGTGCTTTCCCAGCTACAGACGGGGCTCGAGGGCTCAGGCGGCAACCTACGGGAGCTCCTACTCCTGCTGACCCAGACCGACGCCTTCATGTATCGCGGACCCCAGGGAGAGACGCTATGAAATCTCACAGACTTTCACGCCGCGCCCTGCTTTCCGGCGCGCTGGGCACTTCGATTGCTCTGCCTTGGCTGGAGGCGATGCTGCCGATTCGGAATGCGCACGGCGCAGCTGAGAAGCCGCCCCTTCGCTTCGTCGCCCTGCTGACTTGCGGAGGCATCTTTCCCGAGCGCTTCTGGCCGAGACTTCCGGGTGAGGCCCTATATCCGATGAACCTGCCGCCGAAGCAGGCCTACTTGGGCGGGGCAGGCTCCTGCAACGACGACAACTTGACCTGTGCGACAGTGCCGGCGACCGACAGCACGGACTACGTCTTCTCGCCCGGCCTCGAGCCGCTGGCTCGGCACCGGAAGGATCTCCTGATTGTCGAAGGCTTGGATGCGGCGGGCGGCCCGGGGCACGACCAGTGGCCCAGTATGCTTACGGGCCGCAAGGGGCGGGGCACCGGCATCTCCTTGGATCAAGCCATCGCCAACCATATCTCCGGCGACACCAAGTTCAAGTCACTGAACCTGGGCGCCAGGACCGACAACGGAACGGTCTTCAGTTACTACGGCGTCGATCAACCAGCGCTTCAAGAGAACGACCCACAAGCGGTGTTCGATCGCGTATTTGCGGAGGTCGCGCCGCCCGACACCAGCGCAATCGATCGCATGCGCGCCGAGCGCAAGTCGGTGCTGGACGCCGCGCTCGCCGAAATAACGGACCTGAACCAGAAGGTCAGCCAAGCAGATCGAGTAAAGCTTCAGAACTACTTCGATTCGATCCGCGAGGTCGAGAGTCGCCTCGACAGTGTTGCTGGCGGGCTGTCGTGTGGACGACCGAAGATTGCCAGCATGCCCCAGGAAAAATGGTGGGATAACGATATTAATACGCCGACGGTGCTCAGCACTCATCTCGACATGCTGGCCATGGCTTTCGCCTGCGACTTGACCCGTGTCGCCACCGTGTCCGTTGGCAACGGCAACAGCGCCATGTCGTTGCCCTGGCTAGGCGTGACCGAAAGCTTCCACGACGGCTTGGGTCACGCCATGGACGGCAACATGGACGCCCAAAACAAGATCGGCAAGATTGACGCCTGGAACTCCGAGATGCTCGCCGGCTTCATCGACCGGTTGAAGTCGATCCCAGAGGGCGATGGCACGGTGTTCGACAGCACCGTGATCTTGTGGGTGCAGGAGCTCACCAAAGGCAACGCCCACAACACCGACAACATGCCGCACGTCCTGGCAGGGTCCGCGCAGGGCTACTTCAAAACAGGTCGCTACCTGCGGCTGCCGCGGGGTGGCAAGGTAGAACGGCCGCCCTACCCGTTTGGGCGCTGGTCTAACGACTTGAAGCTGTCGGTTCTGCAAAGCATGGGTGTTGACGCCAACACCTTTGGCGACCCCGAGCAGTTCACGGCACCTTTGGACGTGCTTCGGGGCTAGCGGGCTTTGGCCCCAAACCCGACTGCTTGATGCCATCGAGGATCTGGTCCGGGGCCACTAGCATCTCGGGATTGGTTTCGGCGTGCGCCCATTTCACTTTGCCCTGCTCGTCCACCAGGAACACGGCGGGGTACGTCAACATCGCTCGCCCTCCGGCCGGAGCTTTCGGCGGTTGCATCTTGAAGCGCTTGATCTCAGCCAGCTCCGGGTCGGTAATCTCGTGGGTTAGCTTGAACGCCTTAATAATCGAGAGATCGGCATCGGAGAGCATGGGCCACTGGATGTTGTGCGCCGCCCTGGTGGCCACCACCGCCTCCGGGGAGTCAGGGCTGATCAGGATGAAGGGGACGCCGACCTTCTCGAACTGGTGCCCACGCACCACCAGCGAGCGGAGCTGGTAATTGACGAAGTCGCAGAAGCCTCCTCGGTAGAAGAGCAGCACGGTGGGCCCCTGCCTGACCGCCTCGAGCAGGTTGATTCGCTGCCCATTCGTGTCGAGGGCCCCGACATCCGGAATGGTCCGCCCCACCGCAATGCCGAGCCCCTTGGGCAGCTTGCCGTGGTTGCCCCAGGAAGGGCTTAGGTGAGCCAGCATCGGCAGACTCGAAGGGACAGCCTTGACCGGCGCTTCAGCCGCGGGCGGGACGGGCAGGGATGCCGTCACGCTTGCCGTAGCCGGCGGAGTCGAGCTCGGCGGCGGGTCGCTCTTTTCGCAGGCCATGAAGACCAGAGCCGTGCAGAGGGCCGCCTGCTGAAAACAGGTTGTAGGGGCTAACCGTGGACGTTCCAAGCTACTCATGCCGCGGATTTCACCACCTAATTCCGCTCCGTTCAAGAGGCTGTTCAGGGCAACGCCACGCCTCCCCACCAGGTAGCATGGGGCAGCCACATGTTCTCGACTACGTTTCTAGGTCATCAGGGTTGGGTGTTTCGTTCCGCCGAATCCTGCGTGCTAGTCGACCCTCTGCTGCGTGAAGAGTTCGGCCACGCGCACGCGCTCGACTACCGGGTCTACCCGCCTCGGGCGCTAACCTTCGAGACCTTCCCTGCGGTCGACGCCGTAGTGTTGACTCACGAGCACGACGATCACTTCGACATCCCTTCGCTAGCCCGGCTAGACCGCAAGATCCCCATTTACCTGTCTGCGCGCTCGTCGTCAGCTGCATTTCGGATCCTGTCCGAAATGGGCTTCGTCGTGCACCCGCTGGTCCCCGGCGTGAGCGCCAAGCTCGGTGAGCTAGAGCTTTACCCGCTGGTAGGCGACCACACGAAGAGCGACAGCGGTGACGAGTGGGACGCATTGCCCTTCGTCGTGCGCGACTCGCAGGGTCAGGGCAGCTTCTTCTCCGCCGTGGATGTGACGGTGACGCGCGGCCTGTTCGAGAGTGCCCGTAAATGGTGCGCTAGGCCGGGTCTGATCGGCTGGACCAACAACACGCTCGATCGCAGCCACATGACCAGCTTCTTGTCGGAATGCGACGACGCCAGCCCGGAGTTTGCGGAGCAAATGCAAGCTGGCCAGGAGCTACTGTCCCGCGCTTGGGGTGTGCCCAGAGCCATGCTGCTTTGTGCCGGCGGCTTCTCCTTTTATGGCTCGCGAGCGTGGCTCAACCAACGCGTCTTTTGTGTCGACGCGCAGCGTGTGAGCGGAAGTATGGCCGCTGCAAACCCCGGCGTTCGCTACTACTCGGCCGTGCCTGGCCAGACCTTCCACATGCAGGCAAACGAGCTCACCGAAGTGGCCGACGGCGCTTCCTTTCTGACGACCGCGCCGACCGAGACCTGGCCTTCGCGCGCGAAGGACACCAAGTCTCCTGCCCCGGACTACGAGCCCGCCACCACCCGCAGCGAAATGACCGCCCAGGAAGTAGTGCTGCTGCGTGGGAAGCTGCAAGAGCTGGCGGATGCGCTCGCCGGCAGCCAACTCTTCCGCGGGTTGTACTCGCTGATGGGGGTGGAGCTCGCCGGGTACCAGTGCACCTTCGCCCTAGTTGTCCGGCATGGAACGCGCGCCGCCGTGTTCGAGTACAGACCGAACGCTTGCGCGTTTGGTACCAGCCGCGCAGAACGGCCTCGCGAAACGTATATCGCCGGTATGGAGTGCTGGGGTAGCGACCTATTGGCGGTGCTATCCGGAGAGTTGTCGCCAATAGCCTTGTCGTTCGGTCGCGCCATGCTGTGGAATCACGTTGCCGACCGCTTCGACTTCAATATCTTCCGTGAGCTTTACCGGCTCAGTCACCCCCTACGCCGACCCGACGCCTACCACGCGATTTATCAGAGACTCCTGAGCGAATGCGCGGACGCCGCCCCGGTCGTTCATGGGCACGCTTCCTAGAACGTCGATCAGTTTGCAGCCGCTGCCCTAGGCCTCAGACGAGCACCCCCGGCAACGTTTCGCGGCGATTCGCGGTTGTCAGGCTGGCGTGAGTCTTGGGGCTGCGCTGGTCGCTGCCGAACCCGCCCTGGGGCATGCCCGGCACTTGATAATCGGCCTCGGAAAGGCCGAACCCCTGCAGAATGGTCACGAGCATGCGGGTGTAGTCGACGCCCACGTACTTTCCGGAGCTGTTCTCGGTAGTGTGCTTCTGGGCCGTCGTGTAGTCGAGGAAGTTGCCGGGCCGAAACCGCCCGCTCAAGCTGCCCCCCAGCAACACGGGGATGTCGTAACGAAGGTGAGTGCTGCCCTGGCTCAAGTTGTTCACGTACATGACCAAGGAATTGTCGAGATAGGTTTCGCCGGTTTCGGAATTTTCAACTGCGTTCAGCTTGATCATGAATTTCGCCGCCAAGCTGGCCAGCCACTTCTGGGCCCTGAGCATCTGAGGGCGGCTGCCTTCCCACGAATGCGAGTAGCTGTGAATGGTAGAATTGAACTTCAAGTCGGCGGTGTCGAGATGGCGATAGATGGCGTCCTCGACATCTGTCGTGTTCGATGTTTCGGAAGTCGGTAGCCCAATGTGCACGACGTTGGTCAGGCCACATTTGGCAGCCAGAGCCACGACGTCGAAAAGCTGATCGTAGCGTGCGTCATAATCATTGGAGAGCGTGTCTCCGTAGTTCTGATAGCCCTCGCCCGTCAGCACGGAGCAATTGATCGCGTTCGGGTTGTCGCCAAAGCGCCGCTCCAGACTGCGGACGAGCTCCATGTGTTCCTGGAGCACCAGCTTGTCGCCTACGCTGATGCGACCGCTGTTCTGAAGGCGTTGGTAGTCGGCCACCACCGACTGGACCACCGACCCATTGCGAGCTCTCTCGGCCTTTTGTGCGCCTGTTTCAGTATCGCTCACCCCGCCCCCGAACAGCAGGTCGAACAATGCGCGCGGGTTGTCGTGGCGTGGGCTTGCCACCATCTTCCCACTCTTGAGCGCGAAGGAGTGCCCGACGTAGCTCATACACACACTGAGGTGAGGGAACCGCGAGAAGCCATCCGGATAGACCTGCTTGGACTCCGACAGCAGGACGTCTATCGATTTTCCGGGAGGGCTGTTCTGGGGATCGCGAACGCCGGTACCCGCCAACGTGAAACCGTGATCGTGGCTGCCCTCCTGCGGCGCGAATTTCAAAGAATCCAGCCCGCGAAACAACGTGAGCTTGCTCTTAAGGCTGCTGTCCTCGAAAAAACCGTGATCGTGAGTGATCGCAAAGAAGCGCTTCTTCGTCGCAGGCGCAGCCTGTCCGGTTCGAATCATGGATGGCAAGAACGGCAGTGCGAACTGCCGCGCCCACGAGGCCCTGTAAAAAGAAACGACGACTACGATTGCAGAAGCACATGCTTCCTTCGTCAGAGCGCTTTCTCGGCCAGGTAAATTTCTTTGGCAGTTTGCCGGAACATCTCGGCGATGCCGCCACCCTGCTCTGCCGTTAGGGCCTTGTAGACTCGGTCGCGAAAACAGCTGATACCGCTGTCCGGTAGCTGCGATCCCACCGAATACTCGATCCACTGAGCCGTCAGGCATGCGTGCGCCTTCTTGCCGTTCGCAATCCTCTGCGACAGTTGAACGGCGTCTTGAACCGGCTCGGCGCTGCTGTCCTCGACGTTTGGAACGCTGACCGTGTCGATGGGGACCGTGGCGACGCGCGCGCCATCGGCGCTGTACTTGCGCTCCTCCGACCGAAAGCGGCCCAACGTGTCGTAACCCTCCAGGGCGAACCCGATGCCGTTGATGTTGATGTGGCACGCCTGGCAGCGACCCAGGCTGGTTCGATGCTCGAAAATTTGCCGGGTTGAATAGAGCGTGTCGTCGGCGATGGGCTGGAGCTCTGCATCGGAAACGTCGATATCTCCAGGCTCTGCCAGCGTGTCGCACAAGATGTGGCGCCGTACCCGAACGCCGCGTGCAATGGGACTGGTCGACTCGGAGAGGCCGAGCAGCATTGCAGCGCGGGTGAGTAAGCCGGCGTGAGTTTCGTTCAACTGGATCAACGGACTCTGAGTGGAACCGGCTGTCACGCCGTAGACCTGAGCGAGGGCCGGGTCGGAAACGAAGGCACTTCGCGACAACAGCAAGTCCTCTAGCCCCCCGCGTTGCTCCCATACGATATGCCGGATAAACGCATGGGTTTCCGCGGAAACCTTGGGGACGAGCCCACCAGCATCTAAGCCCTGCAAGAAATCCGGGTTGAGTGAGGTCAGATCGCCGGTCTCGGGGATCTTCAGCCATTGCTTGAAGAATCGGCCCAGGTGCTGCTGCGCCACTGGGAGCATCAGCAGGCGATCCACCTCGCGATCGAAGGCTTCCGAGGCAGCGAGCTCGCCGGACGTCGCCTTGGCACGTAGCGCGCCGTCAGGCGCCGAGCCCGTTAGCGCAAACGACAGCCGAGCGGCCTTCTCGTGAGCGGTCAGAGCCAGCCGCCGAGCGTCGCCGGCTACGGGTGTGCCTTGATCCTCGAGGTGGAAGATGAAGCCCGGGGCGTTGAGCAAGGATGCCACCACGCTCTTGATGCCGTCGCCGTGGCCGGTGACCGCTCCGGCGCCGTAACGTTCCAGGTACAGGGCCTGCTCCTCAACGGACAAGGGTCGACGCAAGACCTTCGCACCGAAAGACGTGAGCAATGCGCGTACGCAGGCAAGCTTGTCAGTCGCAGTCTCCGGGCACGGCGCGCCCACCAGTTTTTCGTAGACAGTGGCGTCGTCAGCCATCAGGTTGGCCACGTGCGTGGCGACCTGAAAGTGGACCAGCACATGGCTCTCGTCGGTGCGGAGCTCGCTCGCGTCGAAGAGCTTCACGTTGCCGAGCGGGCCATCCTTAGGCAAAGCGGATAGCAAGGTTTCGATCGGCCCCAGATCGACCACCGCCCTTTCCACAGGCTGACCGTTCTCGGAAAGTTCCACACTCAGCAGAGAGACAATCGCATTTCGATACTCATGCTGCGTCAACCTGCGAAGCGGCACCGCCTCGGGCGTGTCCCCCGCCCCGCACGCAAACGGCTCCGGGCCGGAGCTGTTCGGCCCAGCGCCGTCAAGCCCGCTGAGCTCGCCCGTGCCATCTGCCGACCCGATGTGCCCAACGCAGGACACACATGCGAGCGTGAGTGCTGCGCAACCGCCAAGCATCGCATCGAAGCGGCGGCCCGCTTCGATGGCTCGGGGGGTTCTTGGGTTGCGAGACATGAACGTTCTTACGGACACTGGCAAGCCACCCCTAAGGGTAAGTGACCGCCACACGCCGTCCCGTTAGAGAAAGGGACGAAGCGAAACGCACGACCGCACGGCTGCATTCGTTCAACACGACGCGAATGCGCTGAGTCGAACGCAGTTGGGAAAGCGCGGATTTGCACACAACCGCAGTGCCATCCAGCAACCAAAGTGGCTCAGCGCCCGACGTTCTAATGTAGGACGAACAGCACCCGGGTACGTCGCTTTCGCACTCTCAGCCGCAGCGACGGCGAGCGCGGCTCCGCCAGGCTCCTGCCAACAGAAGCAATGACAAGGCGACCCGCGTACCCGGTGCTGGGGTGACAGACAAAGAACAGCCGGGAGCAGGGGCGGCGACCGGCCCAGGATCCTCCGTGGCGCCGACTTCATCGCGCTGCCCGTTGCAATTGTCATCGAGCCCATTCGGCGTCTCAACGGCGTTGGGGTTGATGGCCGGCTTGGCATCATCGCAGTCGCCGAAATTGGACGCAAAGTTGGCTAGTGGCGTGCAACCTATTTGAGTGGGCCCTTTCGTCGAGCCGAAGCCGTCGCCGTCCGCGTCCGTGAACAGAATCGTGGGCATGAAGCCTTCATCCTTAGCCCCGTCGCAGTTGTCGTCGATGCCGTTGCACAGCTCGGTCGCCGCGGGATTGAGAAGCGGCGCCTTGTCGTCGCAGTCGCCACCCTGCGTGATGCGACCCGGCAGCACCTCACACGAGAATTTGCGGGCTTTCTGTTCCCCAAATCCGTCGCCGTCAGCGTCCGGATAGTACCAGAGTGCATCGCAACCGACGGCAACGGCCGTTGATGTCGTTCCGGCGCTGTCGTCTGTAGGCAGCATATTATCGTTGCCGGCGTTCGACCAAACCTCGAAGGTTGTCACGCCGACCTCCGCGGGCGCCACCCAGCGAAACGAAAACTGGAGTTGGCCGTTCATGTAGAGGTGGGGCGAGGCGTGAACGGCCTGCGTCGGAGCGAACAAGCGGGTTCCCATGGTGTCCAACACCTCGAAGGCGCCGAGCTTATGACTGTCAACGAGCACGCCCCCGACAACTGCGCTGGCGTGCCGAGCGGTCACGTTGATCACAACCGACCCGCCCGGCTCGACGCGCGCTGCGGACACCTCAGCCGAGAGGGTGGGAGGATTTTGGCCCTCATGGCAATTGATGCACGCTATGTTCTGGCCATCGCGCTTCGCCTGAGCATCGCGCGTAGACGTCAGGAGCAGTGATGCACTGGCGACACCTACCAGCAGAAAAGGTGTTAAAGCGCGACGCCTGAGGAATTCGATAGACACGTCGCTTTCTTCCTAGCAGACAGAGCCTAATCCGCAATACGGCCGCCGGGCGTAGCCGGCTCGTCCCGCTAGGGCTTCAGGTGAGCGACGAACCAGTCGAGCGTTTCGGTGAGCGACCCTTGAGTCACCGAGTGACCGGTATTTGGCTGAATGCGCAAGACGAAGTTCTCGGCGGCCGCGGCTGCTACATACGCCTGGTTGGTAGCGGTCTCGATCAATCTGAGCGCCGGAACGGGAGTCTTGGGATCAGTGTCGCCATTGACGACCAAGAGCGGGCGCGGCGCAATCGCCGGCAACATTTCGATCGCATCGAACTCCTGATAAATGCCCGGTACCGCGCGATCGTAGAAGCGGCGCACGTATTCGGCGTCAATCGTAGCGACGCCGTCATGCTGTGCAGCTTGGTCCACCGCCCCCTGAATGCTGGCCACGCGCGGCTGCCACTGCCCGTTGTCCAGGGCCCAGGCCCAGCTCTGCACACCTATCCAAGGTACCGCAACGTCGACCCGAGGCTCCACCGCGGCTGTGAGATAGGTCTCCATGCCGCCCTTCGAGCTCCCGACCAAACCCACGCGCTCGCTGTCGACATCCGCGCGTTGTTCGAGGTAGTCGATCAAACGCATGACGTCCCACACCGTGTCGTACAGAAACGGATTCGCCTCGCCGCTGAGGTAAGCGGCGTAAATGGCATCGAAGTAGGCGCCAGTCCCGCGGCCTTGACCGTGATAGCGAGCATCGATCGTCACCACGAAGAAGCCCCGACCAGCCAAATCTCTGTTGAAGGCGTTGTCCGCGTTTCGATCGCCACCGGTACCGTGCAGATAGATGACCGCTGGATAGGGCCCGGCTCCTCCTGGGCGATAGCTGGTCCCGTCGATGCGCGTGTTTGCGTCTGTCTGGATCGAGAAGTCCTCGACCAGCAGGCCCCCCGCTTCGCCCTTAGGCGTCTCTTGCACGTTCAGCGGCACCAACGGACGTCCGATCACTTCGAGGAAGGCCGCGCGCTTTTCTTCCCAAAGCTTGGGCTCACCGGTGAGGTTACTGCTCCCGCCGCTGCTCCCGCCGCTGCTCCCGCCGCTGCTCCCGCCGCCGCTCTCACTCCTCCCACTACCTCCGGTGCCATGCGGTTGCATGGGGTCCGGCGCCGGAACATTGGCCGAACCTGCAGTCGCCGCCGCGTCCGTACCCGGTGTTGAGCTCGAGTCGCTCGGAAGCTTCGCGCTTTCGCTGCATGCGGCGCTAAGCACACCGCCGAGCAGCAGGCAGACGCAGCTTGACGTCCTCATCGCTAGACCGTCAGCCTAGGTCCAGCGGACCCTGCAGCCAACCCAAGGCTTCGCCCCTGATGTCGCCGAAGTTCGGCTCCATGATCCCGTAGGCATGCAGCAGGCTCAATAGGAGGTCGGTGTTGCTGCGGTCCTGACCGCGAAAGTCCAGGAACCGTCCTGGGTTGAGCGCGCCAGCCGCGCCTCCTAGCAACATCAGCGGGATGTCCTCCTTGCTGTGAGTCGCGCCAGTGGAAAGCTCGTTGACCCAAAGGATGCCCGTCTTGTCGAGGAGCGTCTTGCCATCAGGCTCGACCACCGACGTTAACTTCTCCAGCATGTAGGCCATCATGGTTGCGTACCAGGTGTGGATGATTTCAAGCTTCGGATCCGACGCGTGGGCCAAATCGTGGTGTGTAGCCCCGCCAGCCCCGATGTGACCAAAGCCGACCCGATTCCCCGCCATCGACCATTGCAGGGTGCTCACGCGAACGAGGTCGCAGCTGAAGGCCATGGTCAGAAGGTCCATTTGAGCTTTGCCGATGGGCTCGAAGAGATCTCCGGTACAGCCGTCCACGTTGTTCGGGCCCTGAAGAGTGCCCTGCTCTTCCTCCTTGCACGGACGCCCAGACGGCAAATTAGCACCATTGGGTGGCATACAGGACGCGGCGTTGGCGATCGCCGGAGGGATCGCTGCGACCTGTAGCTCGAGCTTGCGAATGAGCTCTAGGTGCTCATTCAGACGCCGTTGGTCTTCCGTGCCCACCTTGAGCATCAACCCGCTGTAGCTGTCCTTCACGTAGTCGAGCACGCTGCCACGCTTCTGGCTCTGGCGCGCCGCTGCCGCCGCCTGCTCCTCGGCGGTGCCCGACCCGCCCGGAGTCATCTGTCCGGTGGCTAGAGCGCCAAAAAGGTCTTTGAAAGCCTGCTGGGGGTTACTCTCGACGTGCGTGCCTTCGTACTGAGGGATCTGGTTATCGTTGTCGGATTTGTCCTGAACGAATGCAGGCGTCTTCGTGTACTTGTAGTTGACGCGCGCCGAGGTCGCCGGGACGTCGGAGACCTGAACGCCGAATTGGTAGGATAGGAATCGAGCGGCAAGCGCCCCCTGATAGTGAGGCTCCTGACAGAGGCGCTGATCGATGGAGTAAAATGTGGGGTTCGTCATGCCTGTGCCCGGCGCCATGACTTGCTGCTCGGTGCCCCAGACGCCGCCCATGCTGTTGTAGCCGCCCGTCGCGATGCCGGCGTTGCCCTGATGCACGGCTGCGTTCGTCTTGCTGTCTCTGGCGCTCTTGTTGTGGAGACCCGAAAGAATGAGCAGCTGGTTGCGATAGGGCTCCAAGCTTTTGTGCAGCCGACCTAGCGTAAAGCTCGACACGCCGCCGCTCGGGCGCCATGCGTCCATGACGGTGCCATTGTTCTCGCTCCACAACAGGAAACGTCGAATGGGCTGGGCGGCTTGAGCGCCAACCTGACCCGGCAGCATAGCATTCAAGAGGGGTAGCCCGATCGTCACCCCACCCGCGCCGCGGAGGAACGTTCTTCGATTGACGTACCAGCTTTTCATGAGGTGCCTTTCAGTCGAACTTGCGAATGCGGTAGATGTTGCTGGTCACGACGTCGAGATAGATGTCTCTGAGCGGGGTGGTCGCCACGGGCCGAGCCTTGGCTGCGGCGTCGCCGAAGCACTGCTGGTCCGTCTCCGTCAGGGTCCGGCCCAGGCTGTACTGGAGCCAATGATTGGTGAGGCAGTTTTTGACGCCGGGGCTCTGGGCCAGAGCCATGGCCAGCTCCGCGGGCGAAGCGTAGTCTCCGACGAGCTCCGGGCTATTGCTGCCACTGGCAGCGTAGGTTCCTGCCGCAATCACCGGCGTCCCGTCGATATCGAGCTGCCTTGGCAGACCATCTGCTCCGTAGCGCTCCAGAACGAAGCCAAGCGGCTCGAGTAGCGTGTGGCACGTCTTGCACACCGGGTTGCTCGAGGTCACCTCTTCGAAGAACACGCGCGGAGGAGTATTGTCAGCGCCTCCAAAGCGCAGGTTGAGCGCGTCGATCTTCTCCGGAACGCCGGCCAGCGTCGTGGCCTTGGCGATCGGCGGCGGCACGCCTTCGCAAGCAAGGCGTTCGCGAATGAAGCGACCTCGGCCGATCGGGTAGGTACGACTCGCCCCGGACAGGCTTACCCCCTGAACGGTGCCTTCGATCGACAAGAGCCCCGCAAACGTCAAGAGACCGACGCGCTGTGCTGCCGGTGGCAAGGTCGTCTGTGCGAGCTCCGCGCCGAACACACCGGGCACTCCATAGAACGCAGCCAGCTTGGCGTTGAGGAAGCCGTAGTCCGCACTGAACAGCGCGTTGAGATCGCCGCCCGTTCGCGCCAAGGTCTGCACGAAAAGTTGCAGCTCCTGCTTCAGCAGCGGCGGGATTTCGGACGTGTAGCTCGGATGGCGCGTCGCATCCTTGGGAATCGTCCCGAGGTGATCGGTGAACAGCCATTGCCCGACGAAATCCGCAAACATCGCCGTCGAACGCGGGTCGAGGAGCATGCGCTCCGCCTGCCCTCGAATACCCTCCGGGGTATCGAGCTCGCCCGCCGCAGCCGCTGCGAACAGAGCTTGATCAGGCAGGCT
>Ga0163144_10011331_pt1 | contig 18863 bp, 17 predicted proteins | sample OliLak19BULKMAT1_FD_123175 | JGI IMG/M metagenome (GOLD analysis project Ga0163144, IMG submission 123175) | Freshwater microbial mat bacterial communities from Lake Vanda, McMurdo Dry Valleys, Antarctica - Oligotrophic Lake LV.19.BULKMAT1 | ecosystem: Environmental > Aquatic > Freshwater >... | reverse complement strand
AATTCGGAGACGATCACAGCCTCGCTCTCGAAGGCCATGGTGAGGTAGGGATTGTCCCATTCGCCCTCGATGCCGAGGCTGCGGAATTCCTTGCCCTGCACTTTCACCCAATGCTCGGCATAGGCGCGGCAGGCGGCGCGGAACTCATCCGCCGGCACGGAATCCTTCGGGCGGTTCTTGGAGCGAAACTCCTCCTCCACCTTCCATTCGATGGGCAGGCCGTGGCAGTCCCAGCCCGGCAGGTAGGAGGCGTCGAAGCCCTGCATCTGGTGGGAGCGGACGATGATGTCCTTGATGATCTTGTTGAGCGCCGTGCCGAGGTGGATGTGGCCGTTGGCGTAGGGCGGGCCGTCATGCAGGATGAAGGTCTCGCGGCCTTTCGCATCGGCGCGCAGCTTCGCGTAGAGGCCCATCTCGTCCCAGCGCTTGATCCATTCGGGCTCGGCCTTGGGCAGGCCGGCGCGCATCGGGAACTCGGTTTTCGGCAGGAACAGCGTGTCGCGGTAGTCGCGTTCGGTCGCAGCGGTATCGGTCATCTTGGGTCAGGTCTTCGTCAGCGGATAACGGGAATGGGCGAGCGGCCTCAGGCCAAACGGGCTTACCCGGCCACGGCTGAACAAAGGGTTCAGCCGACGGCCGGGCCGCTAATTCGAATTGCCTGAATCGCCAAGGAATATGTCATCGGCGCAGCGGTTATCACGCCCGAACGGGGCCTGTCACCCCTTTCGGGGCGGGCGGGCTACCACTCGTCGTCGTCATAGACGACCTCTTCGGCGCCGCCCGGCGCGTAGTCGCCGGTCTGCCAGACATAGTCTCCTATCTGCGGGCAATCGCCAGCAGGTTCAGAAGGTTGTCCTTGATGTTGCGGACGGTCATCCCGCCATCGAGGATGACGTAGCGCGTGATGCCCACGGTGGGCGAGTTGCCATCGGTGCCACCGGCCGAATACCAGGTGGAGGTGGCGGCCCACATCAGGTTCGCATCATTAATGCGCTCCAGCGTTTCCTGGCCGTCGGCGTCGTAGCGCACCTGCATGTTGATGCCGAGGCAGCCGGGGTCGTAGCCTTCGAGATCGCAAGCTGTTCCGAGCACGTTGAAGATCAGCCCGCTTCCAGCGGTATCGGTGGCGCGCACGGAGATCGCGCCGTCGTCGCCGGTGCTGTTGATGGTGTAGCCTTCCTCGGCAATGATCGTCTGCAGATCCTGCAGGCTGACCGCTTTGACGACTTTTGTGTCGTCCGCAAAAGCGTACCCGGCCAAGGCGGCGAGAAGTCCCAGAGATGTCAGAGTGCGGCGCATGATTTATCCTCCCCGCTCGCGTTCAACGCAAGGAACATCCTCCCGTTCTGGAGCCTTGTGAAGGGTGGTAAAGCGGTCAGATTGCGGAAACTTTATGTTTCATCCGGGCGTTGCGAGAATTCTCCGCGCCTCGGCCGAGTCGAGGTGCATCTGGTCTATCATCAGGTCCAGGCTGTCGAAGCGCTTCTCGGGGCGCAGGTAGGCGACCAGCTGCACTTCCAGCCGCTTGCCGTAGATATCGCCTTTGAAATCATAGATGTGCGTCTCGAGCAAGGGGTCGCGCAGGCCCGTGGTGGGCGTGCGGCCGAAATTGGCGACCCCGGCGCGCCAGTCCGCCTCGCCTTCGATCCGGGCACGGACGGCATAGACGCCGTGCTTGGGATGGATCAGTTCGCCCAGCTGAAGGTTCGCGGTCGGAAAGCCGAGCTTGCGGCCATTCTTTTCGCCGGATTCCACAATGCCGTCGGCAGTCCAAGGGCCGCCGAGCATGGCTGCGGCGAGGTCCGGCTCGCCGGCCATCAGGGCCTGGCGGATCGCGGTGGAGGAGGCCTTGGCGCCCCTGCCCTCGACTTCCTCGACAATCGTGACCCCGAAGCCGAGGGCCCGGCCGAGGCTGGACAGGCGCTGCGCGTGGCCCATGCGGCCGCGCCCGAAACGGAAATCGAAACCGACCGAAATGTGCGAGGCGCCGAGCCCGGCCACCAGCACATTGCGCACGAAGCCCTCATCGGTCATCGCGGCCATCTCGCCGTTGAAGGGCAGTTCGAAGACGGTGCTGGCGCCGGCCTCCAGAATCGCAGCGTTACGGCGTTCGGGGCGAAAAATGCGAAACGGCGGGTCGCCCGGACGGAAATAGGCGCGGGGCGGCGGCTCGAAGGTCGCGACCGAGAACCTGCCATGCCCGGCGAGCCGGGCAGCTTCCATCACGGCCCGGTGGCCCGCATGCAGCCCGTCGAAATTGCCAAGCGCGATCGAGGCGCCGCGCGCGCTTTCAGGCAGTCCGCGATACTCCGCGAAGACGGCCATCAGGCTCCCCGGCTTGGGGCCACCACTTCGGCTTCGCCCGTGATCACGCGTTTACCTTCGACGAGGCATTCTACTTTCAGGGTGACGCGGTTGCCGCGGTCCTGCTTTTCGGCGACTTCGGCGCGCACGGTGACGACATCACCGATATGGACAGGGCGTTTGAAGCGCATCGACAGGCCGACGAAGATGGCGCCCGGGCCCGGCAGGTTGTTGCCGAGGATGCCGGAGATATAGCTGGCGGTCAGCGCGCCGTGGGCGATGCGCTTGCCGAAGATCGTACCGGCCGCGAACTCGTCCGACATGTGCAGCGGGTTGAAGTCGCCGGACACTTCGGCGAAGCGCTGAATGTCATTCTCGGTGATCGTGTGCACGGTCTCGTGCGCCTGGCCGAGCTGCAGGTCTTCATATTTGAAACCAGAGAAAGTCGTCATGCCGTCGGGGCTCCTGAATCCTTGATATTTCGTCCGTTACACGCCGCCGCGCGCGCCGTCACCACCTGAGGCCGGTCATCGCGTAGGTAGCGTGCTCGCCGTAATCGGCGAGAAGGTCGGTCACTTCCGCTTCAAAATTCGCGCCATGCTGCTTCAGGCCGGTGCCGACATACAGGCTGTCATAACCCTGCAACCGGGCGCCGCGCACGTCCGTGGCCGGGCTGTCGCCGATGCAGAGAATTCGCCCGGGAGGCGATTTCAGCTGCGAAAGCCTTGCAATGGCGAGCTGGTAGATCGGCGCATAGGGCTTGCCGGGATAGATGACGTGGCCGCCGAGGTCTTCGTAGACGTCCGCCAGCGCGCCGGCGCACCAGTAGAGCTTGCCGCCGATGCGGACCTGCTTGGCAGGGTTGGCGCACAGCATCGGGATGCCCTTGGCGACGGCGCGGCGGAACTCTTCGCGGTAATCCTCGGGCTGGTCCTTGAGCTGGTCGCGCAGGCCGATGCACAAAAGAAGGTCAGCGGAATCGTTGTCGATAAAGGTGTTGGGGAGACCCTGGTAAAGGAACCGGTCATGTTCCCAACCTTCGTCGCCGCCCATCCGCCAGATGGTCATCTCCGGGCGGGCGGCGAGTTCGGCGCGGGTGGCGTCGCCGGACGAAACGCAGGTGTCGAATGCCGTCATCGGCACGCCCAGCGGCTCGAAGAGGCGGATGACCTGCGCATTCGGCACCGGGGCATTGGTAATCAGGCTGACCTGCCCGCCCTGCGCCCGGAACTTCACGAGCGCCTCGCAGGCCTCCTTGAAGGCGGCGCGGCCATTGTGGATGACGCCCCACACATCGCAGAGGATGGTATCATAGAGCGGCGCTATTCCGGCGAGGCCGGCAGGAAACTGCAGAGAGGTCATGGGCGCGCGAGGTAGGCCGGACGGCCTTCCCGGTCAATCGCCCCCATTAATCGCCGAGCCCGCAGGCGGCGGCCGGCAGCGGATTGAGCACCCATTGCACGGCAGTCGGGATCGACACCGATTGCGGCAGGAAACAGCCCCGCAGGCGGTAGACCGTGCCCGGCGTATCCTCCGTCATCGCGCCCGCGTCATACTCGCAGGCGAACAGGTTGGCCGGATGATCCGCCGGCGAACCCATGCGGACATCCAGCAGCATGTGGTTGGAGCCGGTCGGGACGGAGATCACGCCGGCATCGAGGGGACCGAAACCGCACTCGGTGATAGGTGTATAAAATCCGTCGGCGCCCTGCACCGTCGGTGCGAGCGGCGGACGGATCGTCAGGTCGAGGCGGACGGGCACGAGATCCATCAACGGATCAAGAACGGCGGGCGGCAGGTCGTTGCCTTCGTCCGGCAGCATGCCCGTGATGCCGATGAAGGCCAGGCGCGCCTCGGAAACGGTGGTCACTTCGGGCGCCGCAACCGGCGCGGCGAGTTCAGTCGTCGTAGGGGCAATCACGCAGGCGGCAACGAGTGCCAGCAGGCTGGCCGGGATCAGTCTGACGAAAGGCATGGGTTCGTTTCCTCCGCACCACTGCCCTCAGGAGGCCTGCAAATTCCGGCGAAATCAAGCCGGTGACCGGTCAGCCAAACTTGAACAACCGGTCAATCAGGGACTTTGGGGGCTGGGTGTCCTCCATTAGAGAGGATTTGATCGGGCGCGGCGCCCCGAACACATGGCCCTGGCCATACGGAATTTCATATTCGAGGATCTCCAGGACGCTGGCTTCATCCTCGATCTTTTCGGCGACCAGCGTGATGGCATAGCGCGAGAGCACGGCGCTGACTTCCGAGCCTTCGATGCGGCGATTGATGTTCGAGACCGGGCGTTCGCCCTGCGGGTCGCGCAGCTGTTCGATCAACTGGTTGCCATTCATCTTCACGAAACGCACGCCGGCGCTCTGCAATCTCGGCAGGTCGAGTGCCAGCGTTGTCGCGTGGTCGATCGAGAAGCGGAAGCCGAGGGCGGCGAGCTTCTCCATGTTGGCGCGCATCGCGGCCGAGCGGGACTCGAACTTGTCGGCCCGCAATTCGAAGATCACGGCGCCTGAGAGGTCGCGGTTCTCCGTCATGAATTCCAGCACGAGCGGGAACAGGCCGGGGTCTTCCAGCGAGGCCGAGGCAATGTTGCAGAACACGCCGACGCGGCGGTCGCGCTCGGCAAGGCGCCGGACGATCTGCACGCAGCGGAACAGCATGAAATTGTCGATCGTGCCCATCAGGTTGGCGCGGCGGGCCGCATCGAGGAAATCGGCCGGCAGGATCAGCGAGCCATCGGCGCGGCGCAGACGCGTGAAGCCTTCGTAGAAGGACACCCGGCGCTGGGGCAGCGATACGATGGGCTGCAGGTGCAGATCGACGCGACCATCCTTCAGCGCATCGCGAACGTCGCGAAGGATAGCGTCTTCGACCGGGCTGACCACGCGCTCACTGGTTTTTTCGGCGAGCTGGCGTTCGAACGTCCGCGTCAGCCGGTCGATCAGGCTTTGCAGCTCCTGCATCTCCTTGGCGAGGCGCTCGCGCTGTTCGCCCATTTCCTGTTTCAGCGTCTGCTCCACCACATCGGTGCGCGCCTCAAGCACGTTGACGCTTCGCGACACGGCCGTGACCGATTTTTCGACGGAGGCCATGCGGTCATCGAACTTCTTCGTGGCCGCGCCCGCCCGGGCGAGCACGTGGATCTGTCCGAGAACGGCCGAGGTGATGGCGCCGCCCGCGATAGACAGGGGGAGTCCCACAGCCGTGAACGTGAAGATGCCGTAGCCCACGCCTGCGCCGGCGGCGAGGTATAGAAGGAACAAGACGAACGTCATCAGACCAGCACCCGGAAATAACCCATCAATCTTAAGAATAAGGCAGAATTGGTTAACGAATTGCTCGGAATTGGCTTGATTTGCCCCCTCCGGCAACCCGGTTCCGGACCGTTGCCGGAAGGCAACACGCCGTCACTTCTTGAGTTGCGACAGCACATCCGGCATCGACCGGAGGACCTTTCAGGGCTTAACAAAAGCTTAAGCCTGTTCGTTCGCCTCAGGTCCGCGGCCTTTCCTGGCCGGAGCGGGGCGATCTTGGGGGAGACAGGGGCCTTGTCCGCAAGGATGAGGCCCCGTCGTTCCTTCCGGCAGCCGACCCTCAGCCGATCCGCATCGTGTTCGGTTCCTCCACAACTTTATTCTCGATATGGCCAAGGCCGTCGATCTCGATACGGACCGTGTCGCCCGCCTTCAGCCATTTCGGCGGATCGAACCCTGCGCCGACACCGGCCGGTGTGCCCGTATAGATGACGTCGCCCGGCTCCAGCGTGAAGGCGGCGGTCAGATGTTCGATCTGGGCCGCGATGTCGTGGATCATCTGGGAGGGCTTGCCGGTCTGGCGCAGCTCGCCGTTGACGAAGGTACGGATTTCCGAGCCGGAAATGTCGCCCGCCTCATCCGGTGTCACGATGGCCGGGCCGAAGACGGCATGGGTGTCAAAGCCCTTGCCCATGATCATCGTCTGGCTCGCCTTCTGCCAGTCGCGGACCGAGTAATCTCCGCCGACGCAAAAGCCGGCGACGATCTCCATTGCCCGGTCACGGGGCACATGGCGCCCCGCCTTGCCGATCACCACGACAAGTTCACCTTCATAATCGAGCTGCGCAGAGACCTTCGGTAGATGCACATCGTCATAAGGACCGTTGGTGGCGGTCGCCTGCTTGTTGAACCATTTCTGCACCTCGGGCTTCGAGGTGTTGACGAAGCTGACACTCTCGGCGGCGTGGGCGGCGTAGTTGACGCCGATGCCGAGGATCTTTCCCGGCCGCGCGACGGGCGCGAGGAGGCGAACCGACGCGAGCGCAACCGGCGGACCGGTCACCTTTCCGGCCAGCGCCTCACTCACTGACGCGCCCTCAACAGGCTCGATACTGTCGCCGTTGAGCCGGCCATATGCCGACAGCCTGCCGAGTTGGAACCGCACCAGACGCATGGCGTTACTCTCCCGTCACACTCTGCCGTGAATTACCTTGCCAACCGTTCATGTCTCGTTGTGAACGCCTTTGGCAAGGGCTAGGGAGAGGGCTTGTAGAGGGGTACCGGTATGCATCTCGGCGTGCGCGCGCAGGAAAGCTCATTGAGCGATGTTTTCGCGCCCGGAGAGCGGCTGCGGATGCCGCCCTATCAACGCAGCTATTCCTGGGGTGAGTCCGAAGCGCTCGACCTGCTTGGTGACCTCCGGGAAGCCACCGATGCCCAGATTCCTCACTTCATAGGCGCGGTCGTGTTCGTCCACGGCGAAGAGCCGGGCGTGCTGGAAATCGTCGACGGCCAGCAGCGGTTGACCACGCTGACGATCCTGCTCTGCGTGCTGCGCGACCTTGAGCCGGACAAGGACCGGGCGCGCGCGCTGAATGCCCTGATTGCTGATGAGGCCCGCCCCATCCTCGGCGAAGGCGCCAACTGGCGCGTCGCACTCAACTATCAGGACGGCGCTTTTTTTCGTGACACGATCCAGCGCTCCGGCGCGACGCTGGTTCTGGACGCAGACCCCGGCGAAAGCGAAAGTCAGGCCCGGATGGTGGCGAATGCTGCGGCCTTCCACAGGGAACTCGGCGGGGTGGAGCCAGAGAAGCGCCGCGCGCTGGCGCAAATCGTCACAAAAGGCTGCGCGCTGGTGCGCGTCGTCGTCGACAACAAGGACCAGGGCTTCAAGGTGTTCCGTGTGCTGAACACACGCGGAAAGGAGCCGGGCGCGCACGACATCATCAAGACCGAACTTTTCCAGCGCGCCCGCTTCACCTCGGCCGAAGCCGCTCGCTATGCCGAGCGCTGGGCGGAGCATGAGGCGACCCTTGGCGGCACCGCCTTCGACGACCTGCTGCGCCAGATCCGCACCATTTTTGACCGCGCGACCAAGGGCGATATCGTGGCCGCCTTCCAGAAAGGCGCGCTGGCCAAGATCGATGCGCGCAAGTTTCTCGACGATATCCTGCCCGCCTATGTGCGCGCCTACCGCCAGATCGAGACTGCGCAGCTTGAGGAAAGCCCGCGCGCCCAGGCGATTGCCAACTGCCTGCACCAGATGCGCGCGCTCGAGCAGCAGAACTGGCGCGCGCCGGCGTTGCACTTCCTGGCCGAGCGCGGCGTCGACGATGCCGCCGCGCCGGAGTTTTTCCAGAGCCTTGAGCGCCTCTCCTACGTCACGCAGCTGCTGATCCATGACCGCGACCAGCGCAGCCGGCGCTTTTCGCGCGTCACCGAAGCTGTGCGCAACGACCGCGTGCTGCTTTCCAAGACAGGACCGTTCGCGATCTCGCGCGATGAAGGCAGGAAGGTCCGTGAACGGCTGATCGGCCGGTTTGCGACTTTCGGCCAGCGGCGGGCGATTGCGCTGCGCCTGTGTGCGGCGCTCGCCGGGGGGCGGACCATTCCGCCGGAATCGGACGCAACGGTCGAACACGTTCTGCCGCGCACGATCCCGGACGACAGCCATTGGCTGGACACCTGGCCGGATGCCGCGCGCCGCCGCGAACAGTGCGACACGATCGGCAACTTCGTGCTTCTGACCACCAAGGTGAATCAGAAGGCCGACCGGCTCGACTACCGCGCCAAGAAGGAAATCTACTTCAATGGCGGCGGCGGGCAGGCGTTCGCCCTCACCCGGGACCTGATGGAACAGGATGCCTGGACGCCGGAGATCGTCCGCAAGCGGACGGAGAAGCTTGCCGGCATCCTCGCCGATGCCTGGGGCCTCTAGGCGGCCTTGCCCCGCAGCCGGTTTGCGGCCGAAATCAGCAGATCGATCAACAGTGCGGCCACCAGTGTCACGCCGGCCATCGGCAGGAATATGCCGAGCGCCAGGATCAGCACCACGACACCGGCCGCGAGCCGCTTGTCTGCTGGCAGAGGCGGCGTACCAAGGCGGCCTCTGGGCCGGCGGCGCCACCACATGACGCCGCCCGTCACGCTGAGCAGGATGACGCCGAGCGTGGCGAGCACGCCGACGACCTGGTTGAGCCAGCCGAACAGCGCGCCTTCATGGAAGGCAACACCGAGCGCCATGAACCGGTCCACCGGATTGTGATCGGTGAATTCGATGCGCATCAGTTCCGCGCCGGTCCAGCGGTCGTGGTGAACGGTGACCCGGTCCGGGCGCGAGGCCGCCATCGAGCGGATGGTCCAGACGCCGTTTTCGCCGCGCGGCGGCTGCACCTCCACCGGCGGCGCATAGCGCTCCGGCGCGGCCATATCGAGGACCGCCTGCAGGGAGAACGGGGTGACCGCGCCGGCGCCGGACGAGGCTGACTGCACGCCGACCGCTCCCGCGCCCTTGCCCTGATCCCAGAGTTCGGCACCTGTACCATGATCCATGCCGGTACGCATGTCGTGCATCGAATGATCCGTCTGCGGAGCGCCGGACTCAAGCGTCACGAACCATTCCTGCCCCGGCGCCTTGAGACCCGCGAGGGCCTTGGCCTTGTTGAATCCGTCGCCCCAGACCTGCGTCCACGGGAGGCCGAAAAACAGGAGGACCAGCACGACGCCGCCAATCCAGGCGCCGCCCATGCCGTGCACCTTGCGCCAGGTCTCCCGCCTGCCCGGCCCCTCACCGAACTTCGGCACGAATACGCGCCACCACGGAGCGCTGCGCGGCCACCAGAGATATACGCCGGTGATGATCAGGATGATCATCCAGCTCGCCATGATCTCGACGACGAGCGAGCCGCGATCCCCCGCCAGCAGCGTGCCATGGATGCGCTTGACGACATTCATGAACCGGCCTGGCGTTGAGGTATTGTGGAGGACTTCGCCGGTCGTGCGATCCACCCAGAGCGTGCGAGGGCCTGCCTCGCCGCGGAGTTCGAATTCGAGGGTCGGATCCGCCGCCGAAATCGGCATCAGGATCTTGCCAAGGCCGGCGCCGGGATAGGCGGCAAGGCCCGCTTCCAGCAACGCGTCCGCTGTCAGGGTATCGCCTGCCAGCGGCGCCGCGCGCGCATTGATCCGGGCCTCCACCGCCGCATCAAACTGCGGTTTGAAGAGGTAGATCGCCCCCGTCACCGCGAGGATGACAGCAAATGGAATCACCATCAGCCCGGCGAAGAAGTGCCAGCGCCAGACGCGGTGCTGCAACGTTGTGCGAACGGCGCTGGCCATGGATCAGAACCTCGCGCGGATGCCGCCGAAGACGGCGCGGCGTTCGACAGGATAGTAGATGACCGAGGTGGGCGTCGCCGTAATCACCGCGCCGACATCGCCAGCCGCCTTTTCGCCGGCAAGGTTACGGGCATCAAGGAAGAAGTCGATCTTGTTGGTCGCCTTCAGGCTCGCGGTCACGCCCAGAAGCGCATAGCCGTCGGTCTGCGTGGTGTTGTTATAATCCGCATACGGCCCTTCCGGGAGCCATTCGAGATTCGGCGCGACACTGAACCGGTCTGTCTCGAATTTGAGTTCGGCCCGGTAGACATGTTCCGGAATCACCGGCAGCGTGTTGTCACCGTACTGGGCATCGCCCCGGAAAGCGAAGTCCGAATACTGATAGACTTGGCGGAGCGTGAAAAGGTCCGAAAGTTCCAATGACAATCCCGCCTCCAGGCCCTGGTGGCGGGTCTTGTCCGCGTTGAAGGTCGTGGCCGGTATATCCGGGCCGACCGTGAACTGCAGCATTTCGCCCTCGATATCCGCCGAGTAGAGCGACACATCCCACGACGCCATGCCGGCGGCGCCGCGCGTGCCGATCTCAGCCGTCCAGGCGGTCTGCGCGTCCACCGGCACGAAGCTTGCCACCTGCGCGACTTCCGAGAAACCGGGGAATTCCGCCGAGCGGCTATAGTTCGCGTACAGCTGGACATCAGGCGAGACTTCATAGAGCGCGCCGAATTTTGGCGAGATCTCCTCGAAATCCGCCGTTCCGAATGCGGCCGCCGGGAAGGTGACCGTCTGTTCGCGCTCGCCCTGGGATGCAATCACGCCCGCGATTAGCGTCAGCTGGTCGGCGACGCTATAGCGCCCTTCGCCATAAACATTCGCCGTCCAGGCTTCCTGGTCGGCCTCGAACGTGAGCGCACCGCGTTCGCCGCCGATGTTCACATATCGCTTGGCATCCGTCTCGCCCTGGCGCCCTTCGGCCCCGAGCGTAAAGGCGAACGGACCTTTTTCCCATTCGTACCGGGCCCAGATGCCCTGATCGAGCGACTCATAGTCGATCACCTGGAAAATCGGATGGTAGAGCGACTTTTCGTTCAACCAGATGCCGACGGCGAGGTTCGAGTTGTCGAAATCGATGCGGGTCTGGTTCTGCACACGGATCGAATTGATGTCGCGGGCCTGGTCGCCGGCGAAGTTTCCCTGCTTCGGGTTTGACAGCACGGTGGCAAGGTTCAGCGCGCCTGGCAGTTCCTGGTTGATGTCGTTGGCGCTGGCATAGAAACGCGTGGTAATATTGTCGGTCACATCATAGCCGGCGTTGCCGTGGAAACGCACCGAATCGCGCGCGGTATGGTCGCGGTCACCGCCCGACGTATCGGCGCTTACCGCGCCCCAGGCGTCCCATTTGCCATTCGACATGCCGCCCGAGATCAGGCCGCGATACGTCTCGAAGCTGCCCACATCGCCGCGCACATAAATGCCTTCGGCCGTGTCGCCGGTCGGCGTGACTCCGTTGACCGCGCCGCCCAGCGTGCCCGAGCCGAAGCGCAGGGCGTTGGCGCCGCGGTAGACTTCGAGGTGATCGAAGAAGATCGGCTCGAGTTCCTGGAAGTCGCCATTGTCGTCGGCGAGGTTTATGGGCGCGCCGTCCTGCAGGAGCGTCAGGCCGCGCATGTGGAAGCCGCGGCTGATGCCTGAGCCGCGGATGGAAATGCGCACTTCCTGACCGTAGCGCGGCTGGGTGTAGACGCCGGGCGAGAAGGCCAGCGTGTCGCGCAGCGAGACGAGGAAACGGTCGGCATATTCCTCGTGGGTGATCACGTCGGTGCCGCCCGGCGTGGCGGACGCGCGGGCCTGGGCTTCGGCGGCGAGCGCGGTGGACGTGACGATGATGGTTTCCTCGATGCGCACGCTGTCGTCGGCGGCTTCGAGTTCCTGGGCGTAAGCCGGAAGGCCCGCCGAGAAGGCGACGCCAAGCGCGGAGAGGCTCACGGCGGAGCCCGTATGGAATGAGAATTTCATGGGTGTGCTTTTCAGATGAAAGTGACCCGGAGCTTTGGCTCCGGTAGACAGCCCTCCCGAGGGAAAGCGGCTAAATCAGGCTATCAATGAAACAGGCGGCGCACGTGAGCCGACCGGCGGGCCGCGCGGGACGTGCGCGAAGCGGACCTCGAAGACGGGCGCGGTTTGGGCCGCAATGCCTTCGGGAGGTGACTTTAGGACAACCGGCTCGGGAAGCGTGGCCGTTTGGGCGATCACGCAAGCCGGACAGTCATGGTCCGAATCCGCCGGTGCGGATTTCGATTTCTGGGCGATGAGCTGGGCGAGTTCAGAGCCGACGGCAGAGCTCGCGCCCTGCATGTCCTCTGCCGGCATGGCGCAGAGCACCATCGCCAGATCGCCCGGCCGTGAGGACGCCGCCGCCATCGCCCCAGGCATCAAGGCCTGGGAGACGAGCGCGATCACGGCCAGCGTGCGCGCGATGAACTTGGCAGCATATCCCCACATGAACGGCAGATTATCAGGTTTGGCGGCCGGTTGAAGCGTCCGCTTCGCCGCAGGAGAATTCTGTGCGCCACGCCCGCATCCGCAGGCGATAAATTCCCCTTACGGAAGCTCTAGCCGATCCCCCCAGCCTCCCATAGGGTCAGGCCCATCAATGTGAGAACAAAAATCAGGGAGGGCCGACATGAGCCTGTTCGATCTCAAGGGAAAATCCGCCATCATCACAGGCTCGTCGCGCGGCATCGGCCGGGCGATCGCTGAGGCCATGGCCGATCAGGGCGCCCGCGTGGTGATCTCCTCGCGCAAGCCGGGCCCCTGCCAGGAAGTCGCCGACGCGATCAACCAGAAGCACGGTGATGGCACCGCGATCGCCATCCCCGCCAACATCTCCTCCAAGGAAGACCTGCAGGCGATGGTCGACGAGACCAGCAAGTCTTTTGGCAAGATTGATATCGTCGTCTGCAACGCCGCCTCAAACCCCTATTACGGCCCGATGGCCGGCATCACCGATGATGCCTTCACCAAGATCCTGCAGAACAACATCATTTCCAACCACTGGCTGATCCAGATGTGTGCGCCGCAGATGCGCGAGCGCAAGGACGGCGCGGTGATCATCGTCTCGTCCATCGGCGGCCTGCGCGCCTCGCCGGTGATTGGCGCCTACAACATCTCCAAGGCGGCGGATTTCCAACTCGCCCGCAACCTCGCGGCCGAGTTCGGCGCTGACAATATCCGCGTCAACTGCATCGCGCCGGGCCTGATCAAGACCGACTTTGCCAAAGCCCTCTGGGACAATCCGGACACCCTCAAACGCGCCCTCACCGGCACGCCCTTGAAACGCATCGGCGAGCCGGAAGAGATTGCCGGCGCGGCGGTCTATCTCGCCTCGAAAGCGGGCGCCTACATGACCGGCCAGATGCTGGTGGTGGACGGCGGGGCGACCGTTACCTGATGCGAACCGATCTCTCGGCCCAGCAGGCCGCCTTCTTCGACCGGCTTCGCTCCGGCGACTGGGAATTGCCGAACGGCATCCGCAATCTCGGCATCAAGCCGCATGAATGGCTGAAGGAGGTTTCCTACGGGCACACGCTCTATGAATGGCCGAACACCGGCGACCGGGATATCGGCCCAGACCGCGTGTTCGGCGGCTGGGTGGCCGGCCTGTCGGACCATATCGTCTCGATGACGATGGCGAGTGCGCTGGAAGACGGCGAGTGGTTTACTACAATGGAACTGCAGACACGCATCCTTCGCCCGGTGCCCAACGGCTTGATCACCATCGAAGGCCGCCTGATCAGCCGGGGCAAGACGACCGCCCTCGTCGAGGCCGACTGGCGAGACGAGAAGGGCCGCCACCTCGCGCGCATCACCGCCGCGAAGGCGATACGCTCGATGGCGGAACTGCGTCCGGCGGGCTGACGCTGCAGCGCACAATTCCCGCTGGACAAATCGGCGGCGGATGCCAATTCCTTGGCCAACACGGGGAACCTCTGATGACAAATGGCAAGGACGACGCAGGAAACCCGGTCCGCGACCCGCTGCTGGAGCGCGCGATCGAGCACACGATCTATGCCAGCCGCTGGCTGATGGCGCCGATCTACCTGGGCCTCATCGCCGCCCTCGGCATCCTGATCGTCACCTTCTTCCGCGAGCTGACCCACGCGCTGCCCGGTGTCATGGCGATGGAGGAATCCGACGTCATCCTGCTCATCCTGTCGCTGGTCGATATTTCGCTGGCCGGCAACCTTGTGCTGATCATCCTGTTTTCAGGCTATGAAAACTTTGTCTCAAAGATCGGGCCAGCCGAACACCGGGATCGCCCGTCCTGGATGGGCAAGGTCGACTTCTCCGGGCTGAAATCCAAACTGATCGCCTCCATCGTCGCGATCTCGGCGATCCACCTGCTCAAGATTTTCATGGACCTCGGCAAGTACAGCCAGCAGGACCTGCTCTGGTACACGCTCATCCATCTCAGCTTCGTCGTGTCCGGCGTCGGATTTGCAGTCATGGACTGGATCGATTCAAAGTCGAAAGGCTGAGCCTATCGCTCGGGCAGCAACAGACACGCATCGCCGTAAGAATAGAAACGGTAGCCTTCGCGGATGGCATGCGCATAGGCTACCTGCATCACATCCGTCCCCATCAGTGTACAGACGAGCATGAACAGGCTGGATTCCGGCAGATGGAAGTTTGTCACCAGCGCATCGGTGGCCCGGATACGGTCGCCCGGTTTGAGGAAGATGTCGGTCGGCCCGGTCGCGGCGTGCAGCGTGCCGTCATCCTCCGCGCAGCTCTCCAGTGTGCGCATCGCGGTGGTGCCTACGGGGACGATCCGGTTACCCGCCGCCCGCGCCGCATTCAGCCGCGCCGCCACATCGGGCGTCATCCGCCGCCATTCCTCGTGCAGCTTGTTTTCCTGAATGTGTTTCTCTTCCAGAGGCTTGAACGTGCCGAGCCCGACATGCAGGCGAACATGCTCCCGCGCGATCCGGGCCGCATCGATCTCGTCCAGCAAGCGCGGCGTGAAGTGTAGCCCGGCTGTCGGCGCCGCGACGCTGGCGGCTTCCTCGCCGGCAAATTTCGTCTGATAGGTCTCGCGGTCCTTCGCATCGGCGGGCCGGCGCCGCGCAATGTAAGGCGGTAGCGGCATTGCGCCATGCCGGTCCAGCGCCGCCTCGAGCGCGGCGCCTTCGCAATCGAAATTCAGCTCGATCTCGCCGCCTTCGCGCCGCCCGGTGAGGGCCGCGGAAAATCCGTCTGCGAACTGAATCGTGTCGCCTTCCTTCAGCCGCCGCCCGGGCCGCGCCAGCGCCAGCCAGCGCCGCCCGTCGATCCGCTCGACAAGGTTCACATCGACATTAACGTCCCGGCTCACACCGTCGCGCGCCGGGCGCACGCCCTTCAGCGCGGCCGGCAGAACGCGCGTGTCGTTGAACACCAGCACATCGCCGGGTGCGAGATAGCGCGGCAGGTCGCGCACGCTGGCATCTTCCAGCCGCCCGTCGCCGCGCACGACCAGCAGCCGCGCTGCATCCTGCGGGTCAGCCGGCCGCAGCGCGATCAGCGCCTCGGGTAAGTCGAAGTTGAAGTCCGAGAGATTCATCCGTGCAAACCATTTTCTCCCTTCTCCCCCTCAGGGGAGAAGGAGTTCAAGGAATGCATTCAGAAAAGCTTACTTCACGATCGCCGGGATCGCTGGCAACTCGCACACATCGACTTCGCCCTTGGTGGAGAGTTCCGCCGCAAAGGCTTCGGTATCCGTGCGCAGCACCCAGGCTTTGGGACGGCTTGCCTCCGGCAGATCGGCGGCGATCTTGGCGGACGTCAGCAGGTCCGGATCATCCACTGTGCCACTGCCGGGTGCGCCCTTCTTCAGGGCCTTGACCACATCCTGCCCCGCGATCACGCGGCCCCAGGACGTGTACTGTTTGTCGAGATGCGGCGAGTGTTCGCGCATCAGGAAGAACTGTGTGTCGCCCGAATTCGGATCATTCGTGCGCGCCGTGGACAGCACACCCCGGCAATGCGGAATAGAGGTCGAAACCAGTCCGTCTGCGGACATTTCCGCGAAGAAGGACGGCTGGGTCAGCATCGGGAACCCCTTGAGGTAGCCCATCTTGCCGGTATCCTCCGGTCCGATCACGGTATCCAGCGGCGTCGAGGCCACATCGCGGCGGATCGTGAACTCGCCCGGAATGCCCGGCCAGCCGGGATCGGCGCCCTTCTTGGCCCAGATATCGCCGCCCTGCGCCATGAAATCGTCGATCACGCGGTGAAAGGTCGTGCCGTCCAGATCGCCGGATTTGATGATCTTAGTGAACTGCGCAAAATGCTTCGGCGCCACGTCCGGGAAGGCTTCGATCAGGATGCGGCCTTTGGTCGTCTCGAAAACAATCAGGTTGGCGGGCTCCACGGCGCGCCAATTGGCTTCGTCCGGCGTCTCGGCCCCGGCGCCCAGCGTCCAGGCCGGCTGCGCGGCAGTATCCCCGCATGCGGGTAAAGCCAGCCCGAGAAGGCCGGCAGCAATTCCAAACGCGACACGTTTCATTTCTTGTACTTCTCCAACAGCGCCAGTCTCACGTCAGGCGTGACGAACGGCGCGATGTTGCCGCCAAGGCTCGCGATTTCCTTCACGAGCCGGGAAGCAACGGCCTGATGTCGAACATCGGCCATAAGGAAGACAGTTTCAATGTCGGGATTCAGTTGCTCGTTCATCGCGGTCATCTGGAACTCGTATTCAAAGTCCTGAACCGCGCGCAGGCCGCGCACGATGATCTGGGCGCCGCAGGCCTCGGCAAACTTCATCAGCAGGCCGTGCATCGGCATCACGCGGATTTCCGCCAGCCCCGGACCGTTCAGGCTCGCCGTCTCGGCCTTCACCATCGCGACGCGCTCTTCCAGTGAAAACAGCGGCTTTTTCGACTCGTTGATCGCCACGCCGATGATCAGCTCGTCGACCAGTTTCATCGCCCGGCCGAAAATGTCGATATGACCGTTCGTCGGCGGATCGAAAGTGCCGGGGTAAAGTCCAATTCGGCGCACGTGCGGCCCTCCAGTAACCAGTCCAGTCGTCCGGCAGGCTCAGCCCTGTCCGCCCTCGTCCTTATTCATACCGGCTTCACCGTCTTCGACAAGCCGGGCAACCGAAACAACCTTCTCGTCGCCATTGGTGCGCAGCACCCAGACGCCGCCGGTTGACCTTCCGGCAATCCGGATCTGGTCGACCGGCGTGCGGATCAGCTGGCCCGCATTGGTGACCAGCATGACTTCGTCGCCCTCGCCCACAGGGAAGGATTGCGCGACCCGCTTGACCGGCCCGCCTTTCTTGTCGCGGCCCCAGATATTCTGGGCGACCAGGCCTTTGCCGCCGCGTCCGGTGACCCGGTAGTCATAGGCGGACGAGCGCTTGCCCATGCCGTCATCGGCGACCGTGAAGATGAATTCCTCGGCCGCGCCGAGCGCCGCAATCCGGTCCGTCGACAGCGCCGCTTCGGCCACGGGCTCGTCATCGTCCTCGGAAATCTCCTCCTCTTCGCCCGTCGCTGCGCGCCGCATGGCGGCGGCGTGTTTCAGGTAGGCGCGCGCCTCTTCGGAGGTCAGGTCCATATGGCGCAGGATGCCCATCGAGATGACTTCGTCGCCGTCCGCGAGGCGGATGCCGCGCACGCCGGTCGAATCGCGGCCAGCGAAGACGCGCACTTCGGTCACGTCAAACCGGATGCACTGGCCGAGCGCCGTCGTCAGCATCACGTCTTCCTTGTCGGAGCAGACCTGCACTGAGACAATGCCATCACCCGGATCGAGCTTCATGGCGATCTTGCCGGCGCGGTTGACGCGGATGAAGTCTGCCAGCTTGTTGCGGCGTACGCCGCCGCTGCGCGTGGCGAACATCACGTCGAGGTCTTCGGTGGCTTTCTCGTCTTCCGGCAGCGGCAGCACGCTCTCGATGCGTTCGTCCGTAGCCAGAGGGAAAATATTGACCAGCGCCTTGCCGCGCGAGGTCGGCCCGCCGATCGGGAGGCGCCAGACCTTCTCCTTGTAAACCATTCCGGCGGACGAGAAGAACAGGATCTCCGTATGCGTCGTCGCGGTGAACACGCGGACAATGAAATCCTCGTCCTTCATCGCCATGCCTGAGCGGCCTTTTCCGCCGCGGTTCTGCGTGCGGTAGGCGGCCAGCGGCGTGCGCTTCACATAGCCGCCATGCGTGACGGTCACGACCATGTCCTCGACCTCGATGAGGTCCTCGTCGTCCATGTCGGTGCCGCCTTGCGTGAAGACGGAGCGGCGCGGCACGGCGAACTTGTTCTTCACTTCGTTCAGCTCGCCCTTGATGATCTCGAGGATGCGCGGGCGCGAACGGAGAATGTCCAGCAGGTCGGCAATCTTGGCGGCGAGGCCGCGCGCCTCATTGCCGATCTCGTCACGCCCGAGGCCGGTAAGCCGGTGCAGCGGCAGGTTCAGGATGGCGCGGGCCTGTTCGTCCGACAGATAGATCGTGCCGTCATCCGGGCCGCGGCGCGTGCGCCGGTCGGCGATCAGATCGATCAGCGGGCCCATGTCCTGCTGCGGCCAGGCCTTCTCCAGCAAGCGTTCGCGCGCCGTCGCCGGGTCCGGCGAATTGCGGATGATGCGGATGATCTCGTCGATGTTGGCAACCGCCAGCGCGAGGCCGACCAAGACGTGCGCCCGGTCGCGCGCCTTGCCGAGTTCGAACTTCGTGCGCCGCACGACCACTTCCTCGCGGAACGAAATGAAGTATTCGAGCACCTTGCGCAGGTTCATCAGCTCCGGCCGGCCGCCATTCAGCGCCAGCATGTTGACCGCGAAGGAGTTCTGCATCTGGCTGAACCGGTAGAGCTGGTTCAGCACCACGTCCGCGCTCGCATCCTTCTTCAGCTCGATGACGACGCGGATGCCGTTGCGATCAGACTCGTCGCGCAGGTCGGAAATGCCTTCGATCTTCTT
>Ga0163144_10011330_pt1 | contig 18863 bp, 11 predicted proteins | sample OliLak19BULKMAT1_FD_123175 | JGI IMG/M metagenome (GOLD analysis project Ga0163144, IMG submission 123175) | Freshwater microbial mat bacterial communities from Lake Vanda, McMurdo Dry Valleys, Antarctica - Oligotrophic Lake LV.19.BULKMAT1 | ecosystem: Environmental > Aquatic > Freshwater >... | reverse complement strand
TACGGTTCTAAGTATTTCATGTCTTTGAAGAACAGCATCAAAAGCTTCAATAAATTGTGAAAGTTTTAAATCACCTTCTATAGTAAATGAATTTGAAACATTATAGGCTTCAGAACCTTCCTTATAATTACTCAATATCCAAAATCTCTTTTGAGAATGAGATAGAGGAAAGTATTCTCGTTCAGGTGTTCTTTTTATTTCTAAAAAATTTGATTTTTTTTTCTTCATTAATACTTCACTCAACTGCTTAATGGAGGTGTGATTAAAAAGTGTATCAAAATCTAATTTAATATTTAGCTCTCTATGAAGTCTCGATGTGAGTTGCAGGGCGGTTAAACTGTGCCCACCTATTTCAAAAAAATTGTCATTAATTCCAATTCTATCTACATGAATCAGTTCTTTCCAAAGCTTTACAAGTTTAAATTCCAACTCGTTGCGAGGTGCTTCATAGGTATTAGTAATCAACCCATTTATATCAGGATTAGGAAGTGAATTTTTATCTATTTTACCATTTGAAGTAAGAGGAAAACTTTCCATCTCTACCCACAATGTCGGAATCATAAATTCGGGAAGTTTTTCCTTCAAATATTGAATTATTTTTTCTTTTTCAATTTTAGCGTTATCATTTTGAACAAAATAGCCAATTAATTTCTTGTTGTTTTTTATATCTTCTTTGGCTAAAATTATCACTTGATTGAGCAATCCACTCTGCTTTAAAGTTGATTCTATCTCACCTAACTCTATTCTGAATCCACGAATTTTTACTTGATCATCTTTCCTTCCAAGATATTCAATATTTCCACTAGGAAGCCATCTACCCATATCTCCTGAAACATATAACCTCGAATTGTTTTCTAAATTTAGCGGATTATCAATAAACTTCTCTTTGGTTAATTGTGGATTATTCAAATATCCTCTGGCCAGTCCGGCTCCTCCAAGATAAATCTCTCCAGATTCTCCGATTGGAACCAATTCAAAATCTAGATTTAAAATGTAAGCATTTCTATTACTCAATGGTTGCCCAATTGGTATTGGCTCTGTAAATTCAAGTTCCTTAATGGCGTAAGTTAATGAAAAAGTAGTATTTTCTGTCGGCCCATAACCATTAAGTATATAGATATGAGGGAATGTTCGTCTTACTTTACTAATATGCGATTCAGATAATTTTTCACCTCCAACAATCACAGTTTTTAAAGTTTTAAAAACTGAAATATCTGATTCTACAAGTTGATTAAACCAACTAGATGTAAACCACATTTTTGTTATGCCTTTACTTTGAATCTCATTTTTAAGAAGCTCAATATTTAGCAATGTGTACTCGTTGCATATCACGAGTCGTCCACCATTTAGCAGCATTCCCCAATATTCAATGGTAGTCGCATCAAATGATGGAGAGCCTGTAGAAAGTAAAATATCAGACGCATCAAGCCTTACAAAATCAATTCCCTTAACCAAACTGACAATATTTCTATGTTCAACCATTACACCTTTCGGTATACCAGTTGAACCAGAAGTGTACATCACATAAGCAAGGTTTTCTGGTGAAATTGAATTTTGCAAATTTTCAATGGATTCTTCGGAAATTTCATCAATTACCTTTTCTAAATCTAAGATGAGACAGTTTTTTGCCTTAATACTACCCGGTTTGTTAGTCAAAATAATTTCAGTATTGGCATTAGAAAGCATCAGATTTATTCTGTCTTGAGGATATTCAGGGTCTATCGGAAGGTATGCAGCACCAGATTTTAAAATACCAAGGATTCCAACAATCATATTGATACCTCTCTCTATACAAATAGCCACAAGTGATTCATTTACAACCCCTTTTGATAATAAATATCGTCCTAACTGATTTGCTTTTTCGTTAAGCTGCCTGTAGGATAATTCTTCTGTGTTAAATACAGTTGCTACAGAATCTGGGCTTTTAAGTACTTGTTGTTCAAAAAGTTCAACGATGGTTTTATCTTTTGGAAACGGTGATTGGTTGTTATTGAATTTAGAAATAAGTATTCTTTCATCATCTGGAATAAGGTCTATTTCCGACTCGGTTTTTTCTAGACCATTGCCAATTTGTTCAATAATATAAAACAATCTTTCTTTAAGAAGTTGAATTTGCTGTGAACTAAAGAAATCGAGTCTGAAATGAAAATGCAATTCCAGAGAATTATCATTTCCATAATCTCGCCAACAAATTTGTAGTGGATTTTTATCATGTTCATTCGCCAGTCGCTTAATAACTGCCTTAAGATCAGAACCGAAATCAAGATTAAAATTTAATGGCTCATAATTAACACTTATGTCATGAATATATCCATCTAAGGGGTTGATATGGAGATGCCTGCTTAATTCACCCAACGGGTAACTTTGATGTCGATAGTCACTTCTTTGTGATGAAACTATACTTGTTAATAAATCCTTTATCTTACAATTCTTATCATAATATCCTTTGAAAGGTAAGATGCCACTGAACATTCCAACTATTTTTCGAAGCTTTGAGGATCCCCTTTTATGAATTGGAACACCTATAACAATTTCATTATTTTCGGAAATTTTGCCATAATAAATTATAAGTGCTGCAATTGTTAATTGGAGTAAACCGACATTTGTTTTAAGTTGTATCTGTTCAAACTTATGGCGTTCAGAATCTGTTAGTTCAAAAACTGAAGTTGAACTCAACTTTTCAGAATCATTATGAATCCAGCTTCGTTTTGTAAGCAGTTTAGTAGGTTTGGTCTTAAATTTGGAAATCCAATATTCTCTATCTCTATAAAAAACAGCCGACTCTGAATTTTGAGATGTATTATTTACCTCTTCAAGATATGACGGAAAGTTAAATTTTAAATCTTCTTCTCGAATGAGTGAATTATACTGATGTGCAATATACTTCACAAAAACAATGAAACCATACCCATCTGTTATCAAGTGATGGTATCTCCCATAAAACCAAAATTCACTGTCACTTATTTTGAGAAGGTAGTGTTCGAAGAGTAAATTATTTCTATTAATTGAAAATGCCAAATTAAATCGCACCTGCATCCATTCAAGAGCGTCTGCTTTAGAATTTACTTGATTACTAAAATCTATCTGACTGATATTTAAACTATTGAATCCTTTTTGGTAAAAGCCTTCAATTTCGGTATCAAGTAAATCAAACCTCATTTTAAAGGCATCAAATACCTGTGGGGCTGAACTTACCGCTTGTTTAAACTTATCAATTTGTAGTTTTCCAGAAAGTGTGATATAACCACCTACATTATACTGAGAACTATTAAGGTTAATTATTTGATCAACACAGATATCTTTTTGAGCGGCATTTAGGTTGAAATTAATAATACCCATATCAATATTGATAAATCATCAATCTGTTTTTATTATTACTGTTTAAAAAAGCACTTTCTATCATCATCCACTAAAATATATATTTAAGATTTTATCACCTAATTTACTGATTATCAATTGTTAATATTCAGGAACACTAAAGTTCAAATTTATATATTTTTTCAATATTACAATCTATTATTTCCTAAAATAACAAAAATAAATTAAGTATTAATTTTGATTGTGAGTAAATATTTAATAAAAATAATACAAACGTTTTAAATCTTCATGTAATACCCAAAAAAGTGATAAAATTGATTGAAAATTTATCATAAATTTATTAAAACTTAAGATTGGCTTCCCAACTTATAATTTTAAAATTGTGTTGACTCCAAAAAGTCTATTTTTTTTGAATGAATAAATCTAATTTTGATATCTCAGGATTTTTCTTCAAAAATATCCTCAAAAGCATCAATCCAAAATTGCTTTTTTTAGTTTCGAATCAGATAATATTTTGGCCATAAATCAAATGTTTTCTTTCATCTGAATACAAAATTTTAATTCAATTCTAGGTTCACGAAGAAGCTACAAATATCAGCCTCAATTTTATATCAGATTAATCCTTTTTGTTTGCTTTTGGCACTTAATTAGTGGTATATTCTTAGAAACACTATTGCCTTTCTATTGGTTCAAACTTTTAAGGATTCTAATGTACACTGAATTTTTTTTCTAGCTAGAGTATCAAATATTTCTAACGTAGATTTTCAAATACATTTTCATTAGGTATCAAAAAAAATAATAAATAGCTTGCCAATTGTTTATGCAAAGACTTCGGCTGCAATTAACATGGCCTCGTTAAATTTATCATTATCTAATCCTAAATCATATCCCAAGCTTTTGAAATAAAATACCATATTTTCTGTAGGCATGTTTCCTACCAATACATCATCAGCCATAGGACAGCCACCAAAACCTTTGAGTGCACCGTCAAATCTATGGCATCCTGCATCAAGTGCTGCCTCTATTTTTTCTTTCCATGCATCTGTTCGGGTATGAAAATGACAACCAAACTTTAAATCTGGAAATTCCGAGGTTAAATGTGATATCACTTTTTGGATAGTATTCGGATTAGAGACCCCAATTGTATCTGCCAAAGAAAAATAATCTGCACCACTTTGCGTGAGCCTTTTTACCCAATTTCCTACAATTTCTACACTCCAAGGATCATTAAAACTATTTCCAAAACTCATTGGTAAATAACAAATAAACTTTTTATTATATTTTCCACACAAGTCAATGATTAATTCAACTTCCTTAAGCGATTCTTCTATAGTGGCGTTGGTATTTCTTCGTTGAAATGTTTCAGAAACAGAAAATGGAAACCCAAGATAAGTTATTTCATCGAATTCGACGGCCATTTTGGCTCCACGCAGATTAGCTACAATTACCGAAAGTTTGGTTTTTGTCATATTTAGAACTTTTAAAACCTTAGGAGTATCAGCCATTTGAGGAATTATTTTTGGGTTAACAAAACTTCCGCAGTCCAATGTATCAAAACCAACTTGCAACAAAGCATTGATGTACCTAACTTTAAGGTTTGTTTCAATAAATTTGTCGAAGCCTTGCATTGCGTCTCTAGGACATTCTATTAATTTTATATTCATTAAAAAGTACTTTGTAAATGCGGTCAAAAATACCATTTTTGCGTTTTACTACAATCAATATAAATACTAAAAAAAAATGTCGGAACAAGAAAACAACCCAGAGGTATTAAATACCAACAATGATGAGGTTGTAAACCAATCGAAAATGGAAAATTCAGAAGTAATGAATGAAAATTCTATTGAACCTTCAGTGCAAAATAATGAAGAGACTATTTCAGAAGTCGGTCTGGATGAAATAATTTCTGATGAAATTGCAAATTCAAAACCAGAGGAAGTTACGGAAGCCCCAGAATCATTCTCTGATATGGAGAATATAGAAAGTGTGGAAAATTTTGAGATGAAAGAGGGGGAACACACCGAAGATAAAGTTGTGGAAACAACTTCACCAGACAATGATTCTTCTGCTATCGAAGTTCATTTAGAAGAACAACCTCAAAATTCTGAGTTACCTGATACTATAATTGATGTTGTGCAACAGGAAGATGAAGAAGAAAATGAGGAGACGAAAATGCTTGATGAAGAGGATGCATTAAATACCGACTACTCTGCACATACAAAATCTCAATTATTAAATTTAGCGGTAGACGCTCCAAGAATTTTAGCACCAAGAGAGGCTGTAAAGCGCATACAGAATATTCGCCCCTTTTTCGATACCATCTTAAAATTAGAAAGACAGGAAAATTTACAAAAACATTTAGAGGCTGGTAATGAAGAGGATACCTTTGAATACAACGATGAAGGATCTAGACTCAAGTTTTATGATGCCTTTAAAATGGCGCAAGAGTCGAGATCAGAAGAAAAAAAGCGAATTGAGGATGAAAAAGTAAAGAATCTTGCTGCCAAAAATGCTATAATTGAACGCATTAAGGTTCTAACAGAATCGGATGAGACAACCCATAGTCTTGATGAAATAAAACAACTACAAAACGATTGGAAGGCTATAAGGGTAGTTCCTAAAGCCAATTTACAAGAATTATACGATCGCTACCATTTCTATCTGGATAAGTTCTATGATAATTTCGCTATCAATCGGGAGTTAAAGGAACTTGATAAACAAAAAAATCTTGGTGTAAAAATTGATTTGTGTAATAAGGTAGATGCCTTGCAGAAGGAGGTATCTTTAAAACGCGCATTTATTCTGCTTGCCAAATATCAGGAGGAATTTAAAAACACAGGCCCGGTTCCTAAGGAATTTAGTGAAGAAATCTGGAGTCGTTTTAAATCAACCATTGATTTAATATATGCTCAAAGAAAGGGTCAGTTTGAAGAAATCCAGGAAAAAAGAGTTGAAAATTTAAAACTAAAAGAAGTTTTAGTAGAAAAATCTAGGCTTATTGTTAACCATATTCCAACAAAAAACAGCGAATGGAAAACGAATTTTGAGGAGTTAAACAAATTAATGGAGGAATGGAAAACGATTGGCCAGGTGCCAAAAGCCCAGAATGAAAGTATTTGGCAAAACTTCCGCGAACAATTCAGTATATTTTCAAAAAACAGAAACGAACAATATAAACACGCCAATGCTGAACGCAAGGCAAATATTGCAGTGAAAGAAAATCTATGCAAACGTGCCGAAGAACTCAAAGACAGTGAAGATATTGTTAATACTACCAAAGAACTCATAAAATTACAAGAGGAATGGAAAACCAGTGGTCAGGTTCCTGAAAACATTTCACATTCCTTATGGAAACGCTTCAGAGCTGCCTGCGACGCCTTTTTTAACAGAAAGCAGTCTATGTTCGAAGAACGCAAAGGCCAAGAAACTACAAATCTCGAGCTTAAAAAAATCATTATTGCTGAGATGACTGAATTACAAAAAAGTGAAGATGGAGATGAAGTTTTGTCTAAATTAAGGGATATTCAGAGCCGTTGGAATGAAATCGGATTCGTACCTTTAAAAAGTAAAAAAGAAATAGGTGATGACTATCATAATCTACTTGACACTCTTTATAAAAAATTCCGTCAAAATAGAGATACTCACAAGCAAGCCCATCTAAAAGAACACTATAACCAGATAGCAACAATGCCTGGAGGAGACAAGAAACTCGGAGACGATGAGCGTAGGTTGCGCGAAAAAATAAATGGACTAAAGTCAGAAATTGAAACTTGGGAAAATAATATAGAATTTTTTGCCCGCAGTAAGAATGCCGATAAACTTAAAAAAGATATTGAAGAAAAAATTGCAAGAGTTAATTTGCAAATTGATGGAATGAAGAAGGAGCTGGTTGCCCTTAGAGCAGCTAAGACCGAGAAAGTTTAGTTTACTTTTCTAAATAGTTTTTTATCAAGCGACTGATTGTAAAAAAGACTTCTACTATTCTTAAAAAAAATGATTTTTATTTCACAGAATACTTTCATTTAATCCAATCTCAAACAAATGCCTGTAATTGGATTAAATGAAAACATTTTAAAAAACTAACTCTGCTTATTTATAATAATTGTATTTGGTGTTGGCCCTTAAATACCATTTGCATCGAAAGCATTTTTTATTTCCTCCTGAATTCCAAAGAATACATTCCAGTAGTTTGCTTGGTTAGTAAATGGTCTAATGGCAAGTATAACCATCCCGTCGCCAACATTTATTTTACGCCTTATTTTACTTTTACCGACATATATGTCTTACCCTTGCGTTTTAACATCTGGACAAAAAACAACGGTTTTAATCTTACATGGTATTATCATATTATGCAATACCCGCAGGTTCAATATGATATCTATTCTCCCAATGATAATGAAGAAAAATGCGATTGAATTACTTACAAGGACGTTTGTACCAAACTATTTCAAAGGGAATCCTACCAAATTTAGCCATCGGATTAGGTATTCAATTCGACAGATATTACAAGCTGCGAATTGATGAAACGTATTCGCAAAATTTATCAGGATATGAAAAGTATGGTGACATAACTTTGGAGGCATATTCATTTGATGGGCTAACGATAGATTTAGTTTTTGATAACAGAAGAAATACGATTGATCCAGACAAAGGAGCCTATTTTATTGCCTCATTTAGACAAAATGCAAAATTTATAGGAAGTCTAAAAATATGGAATTCAATAAATATTGAGGCTAGAAAGTATTTTCCAGTAAGTAAAAAGCGAGATCAGATTTTAGCTTTGCGCGCATTGTACTTGTCTATTTTGTCAGGTGAACCCAATTACCTCGACTTACCGAGCAATGGTTGGGATAATAATGGAAAGACTACACGTGGTATCTATCGAAATCGGTATAGAAGTTCTGGACTATTATATTTTGAAGCAGAATACCGAACAGCTATTACAAAAAATGGATTGTGGGGTATGGCAACATTTTGTAATTTAACCTCCTCTGCCCTACTTTTTACGCAACAATACCAAAGGCCTTACTTTGCCGGCGGCGCAGGTTTGCGCCTCAAATTAGACAAACGAACTGGCTCAAAGTTAAGTTTTGATATTGGCGTTAGCAAAGAATAGATCACGTTTTATCTTGCGCTCAAGGAATATTTTTAATTTCAAATTATGAATAACAATTTTAACTTTTTTAATTTTTATACTGATTTGTATAAGCAGTGGGATGCATGCAAGTGCACAAGAAACTAGTATGAAGCCAGATTTTTAAAAAATCAGAGGAGCTATCTTAACGGCTCTTTCACATATTGCAACCGCAACAATAAATCAAACTAAAATTGTTATTGTCCCTATTTGGAGTTTTGATGTGGATTATTTTTTTACAAACGGTGGTCAACAGCTCTGCAAGAAGACATTAAATTACAAAGTTTTGAAGAGGATGATTTCAATGTATTATTAGTACACTCCTTTCCTATATCATTCGCAGGGGTTATTCAACTCACCTTATACGAAACTGGTGTTTATGCGCCGGCACAGGCTTTTATTTTGATAAGAATAAAAATTTATTACTTTTGAAACTTGCTTTAGAATTTAGTTTCGAAATTACAGAGGACTTCGAAATTGCTCTGAGTCTGAGTTATGAAAACAAGCAGGAAATTTATGATGCTCTGACCTTCGGAGTGGCTTTCAATAGATGCTTATGGAAGAAAGACAAATTGCTCAGTTTAGGAATAATGAACGTGTGCAAAGCGACCCGTACATTAATTATTAAAACTCTTTTTTAGAAGTAATTTTTTAAGTTGAGTTCATCCTATTAGATATATTTCAAAATTGATAATATTTGCTAAAAATGTAAATTTTTATTTACAAAGATACTTTATTACCAAGCTCCCAATAAATTGCCGCAAATTCCTCCTCCAATAAGAAAGTAAACAGAGGCCGCAATCAACAATTTTTTGGCATTTTCGGGTCTTTTTTTGAGTCGGTACAAGCCTAAGATAAGCAGAATAATAGCCGGAATATGGCAAATCAAGTAGATAATGATTACTAAGAATACAATGCCCATATTTAAATTGAAAGTGATTTAAGTTTTTCTAAATAGTTCTTTTTTTCGTCTCTATAAAAGAGATTCATTGTTTCAAAAGGAATGATTTTATTATCCTTGTTTACAATGTGAACACATGATTTTTTAATGGCTCTAACATCAAAATTGTATGCATCAATAAACTGCATAATTATAACCCTGAATAAGTTGTCATACTTAAGTTTCGGTGCCTGCACAAAAGGAAGACAACAAAGAAGACTGTGTAATTTAGAGGAAGCCTTATCAGTGGAGGTTCCTGTACTGAAAATTTCAAACATTTTTTGATGCAAAGCTTCGTCTTGCTCATAAACGATGGTGTTTTTGCTGTTATCCAACAAATCCGTTGGATTAATATAACGTGTAAGGGGAATATTATTTCCATTTAATTTTAAAACATAGCCCATCACCAAAGCATCTGGGTTACAAGGCACTGGTATTAAGTCATCAGGACTAAAAATTTTAGATTGTTCCAAAATCTTCCTCCTTACTTCAGTGAGGGTAATTCTATCCGTTTCAAGATTGAAATTATCAAGTCTACCTGCTATTTGCGTGGGTTGGAATGTAACACCTCTGATGCATTTCTGCTTGAGTGCGTATTCTATTACATCACCAATTTCATCATCATTAAGTCCTTTTTGCAAGGTGACCACCAACGTTGTTGAAAGATTTAAATTATTGAGGTTTTCAATAGCTTTTTCCCTGATTTTTTTCAAATTGGCTCCTCGCAATGAAACCAATGCATTCTCCTTAAAGGAATCAAATTGTAAATAAATTTCAAAATCGGGCGAATACGTTTTTAAACGTTTAGCAAACTCGAAATCTTTCGCTATCTCAATCCCATTGGTATTCAACATTATATGCTTTATCGGCAATGTTTTAGCGTAGTCAAGAATTTCAAAAAATTGTGGATGCAAAGTCGGCTCTCCCCCACTTATTTGAACAACGTCAGGTTCTTTTTCATTTTCAACAATGGTATCAAACATTATTTTTACCTCCTCCAAAGTTCTATGTCTTCCATAGGTTGGAGAGGATCCGGCGTAACAAGTTGGGCAGCTAAGATTGCACCGGTCTGTTATTTCAATAATCGTTAAGCATGAATGTTGCTCATGATCAGGACAAAGACCACAATCATAAGGACATCCATAATGCGTTTTTGTGTTAAACTTATAAGGAGTTTCGGAGGGTTTGTTATAATTTCTAATATTCTTGTAGTATTCAATATCATCTGCTATTAAAACTTTGGAATGACCATGTTCAGGGCAACGCTTAAGCATATAAACATTTTTGTCTTCAAAAATGATTTTTGCGTCAATTCGCCTTAAACATTCTGGACAAAGACTAATGGTGTAGTCGTAATAAGTATATTTTCTTGTAGGCATTTTTAAATATTTTAATAAATGTTGGGAAATAATAAAGCCAGCAAATAATGCAAAGCCATTGAATACTGCTCAGTCCAAATATAAAAAAGATATTTGGTTTAAAAAATTCAATGACGAATCTAAATCCAAAATAGTATATCATAAAGATTTTAAACAAGAAGCCTGATTGGTGCAGAGTTGAACTTTTAATCTGCCTTAGAAATATAAATAGAATGAGCAAAAATACTATTTCATAAAGCGATGTTGGATGCCGTTGTATACCGTCGCCGAGATTCATTCCAAAAATAAAGTTGGTCTCCTTGCCATAAGTAAATTCATTTATACCACTTAAAAAGCACCCAAAACGACCAATAATAATACCAAATATCATTGGAAATAGGAATAAATCACCAGAGGAATTTTTCTCACTTATTATCTTTTTTGTAGTCTCAACCCCTACTAATCCTCCAAACAGCCCTCCCATAATAGATTTGGTGTTCAATAGATGATTTAAATTTTGAGCATTCAAATTTATAATTGGGTTTTCCAAAAAACCAACAAGTCTCGAACCTAAAAATGCACCGGCTATTGCCCCCAATATGATGGAAAGTCTGTTATTGTTCGATATTTGGTCGGCAGATTGCTTGCGCAACCATACATAATATCTGAAGGCAATAAAAAATGCCAGGTACTCTAAAATCAAATGAATATTGATTTTTATACCAAAAAGAATGGGTTCGAATGGAATTGTCAGTGTGTATTATTTTAAATAAAATTTTATAAAATAGGTTGAATTCCACCATGAAAAAGTTTTCTACCTGGCACAAATCTAAATGGAATTATGCACTTACACAACTCTAAATATGGATAGGATTTAGTAACTAGCAACTCGCCCTTCTTTCCTCATATTTTGCTTATGACGCTGACAGGTTCTGCAGTATCTTCTCCTTTTTCCTATCTTTAGCCAATTCATATATCAATTTATCCATTAACCTAACTTACTGTGTTATCGGATTAGTAATTTCTTCAATACGATAACCACAGATTAAGCCAGCACTCAGGCCCGCACTTGGATTTAAATTAGCATTCTTAAGAAATATTTCGAAGCTTACTTTATTATCAATTTCTTCTTGCAAACGCTTTTTATTGAAGCCAGTTAGTCATTCAATTACCTGAACTACTTCTTCTTCCGTTCTGCCTTTCTTCACCACTTTTGCAATATACATCGGATATTATGGCAAAGGTGAACTTAGCTATGCGTTTATTGTTTGTATTGATGTTGTTCATGTATACTAGTATAATACAAATATTTTGATTACGACATTTTTTTATCAATGAAGGTGATTTTTTTAGTTTAAATCAGTTTAACATGCAAGAATACAAATGTTTCCTAATTTTATAAATTTTGTGAAGAACCAAAATTGCATATAAAATGAGATAAAATTATAATCGTCCTCATTTTTCGTACTTGCTAAATATCCCTGTATCAAAGGCGGTCCACAAACAGGCTTTTTGACCACAGTATTTAAGTCCGCTATTGGCCCAAGAATTACATGTTTGAAACAAACTGTAACTTCCATTTGCCTCGTAGAATGCATCAGTATTTCCATAATTCGCCCCTGTTTTGATATATATTAAATGACCCGCAGAATCTTTCTCAAAACTGTTAGTAATATATTCTACAAGCCTTGCATATTGTAACGCGCTGATTAAAATTCGCTTACACCCTTTATTTTCATTCATTCTTTTATAGTATGTTGCATGAATGGCTGTATTTCCTAGCCCAAATGCGGCTTTGTAGGCAACACTAAATTTCAAATCTGGCCAATTCGGGGTTTCGAGATAAAATCCTTTGTCGCCCCAGCCCATGGCTATATAACGCATATTGGTGTCTAATATCCGTGTATTGGAATACTTAATTTCTTGGCTCCAGTCCATTTGTTCATTTCTTACAGGCAACACAAGATCGGTATGAACACCATTGGTTTTAATAAATATGGGCACTTCTTGCGCCTTCGCTGTCTCTTTCTCCACCGAAATCCTAGACAGAAAATAAGCCATCATCAAATAGCTGAAAATGAACAATAAAAAGAATAAAATGAGTAAACCTGCAGATATTAGAGCCTTTTTTAAATAAATTTTTAGCATTGTTGTACTTTGACTTTATTCTGAAGGTGTTTATTTTACCCCATTGCCCTTTTTAAACGATCATTTATTGCGAGACCAAGGTTGCTTTCCGGAAATTTCTCTGTCAATATAAGCTCTAATTTTGATTCATCCAACTGCCTCATCATGGCAAATAGATTACGAGCGGCTATTTCTAAAGAATTTTCAGGAGATAATATTTTTTGGTTTTCCAGAGGTAAAAAATACAAAGGGGTATGAAATAAGATTGCCCCTGTTTTATTAAAATTCAAATTACTTAAATCAACCTCAGTGAAAAGTTTTAATGGCGTTTTGGTAGCATAATGTTTATCCAACTGTCCCGGTGCATTGGGCTTTGAATGGGAGGCAATATTGAGATCAACTTTTCCGATAAATGCTTCAATGGCTTCAAGACTTAAACCTCCTAATCTTAAAACCACAGGATTCTCATTTTCAAACATCACTATGGTTGATTCAAGTCCAATATCGCAAGGGCCTCCATCCAAAATATATGCTATTTTATCACCCAATTGATCCGCAACATGTTTTGCATTAGTTGGACTAACAAAACCAAATGGGTTAGCACTAGGAGCTGCTAAAGGAAAGGGTAACTTAGTCAATAATTCTAAGGTGAGGGCATGTTTTGGTATGCGCAATCCCACGAACTTTAACCCAGAAGTAACCAAATCTGGTATAACATTATTCTTTGGAAGTATTAAGGTGAGAGGACCTGGCCAAAATGCTTTGGCTAATTTTTGTGCTTTTTCAGGAAATTGTGTTGTGTATTTTGAAACGTCTGAAATGGATGCAATATGCACAATGAGGGGATCAAAAAAGGGACGATTCTTAGCTTCAAATATTTTGGCAACGGCCTCTTCGTTTAACGCATTAGCTGCGAGACCATAAACCGTTTCAGTAGGAATAGCAACCACTTCACCTTCTGTTAACAAATCTATTGCCTTAAAAATAGCAAGCTCTTTATCCACAATTTGATTAGAATCCTTTTCTTTTCAGATTAAACTTCTCAATCTTATTATAAAGATGACTGCGTTGAATGTCAATTTCTTGGGCAGTTTTAGCTACATTCCAAGTATTCTTCTTGAGTTTAGATTCGATAAAGATCTGTTCAGCATAGTCTTTAAAATCCTGAAACTTCTCAAACATATTTACAATACTCTCAAGATTTACAGACTTTCCGCCCATCGGATTAGCAAAATTAAGAATATCATTTTCAGATATTTTCTCTCCACACAGTATCACCAATCGCTCAATGACATTGCGCAATTCACGAATATTACCACTCCAAGTGATATTCTTTAATTCATGCATTGCACCTGAGGTAAGCTGTTTTCTGGCCATCGCATTCTCCTCACAAATGTCAGAAACAAATTTTTCTGCCAAAAGAGGAATATCATCTGTACGTTCGTTAAGGCTGGGTACATGGATTAAAATCACACTTAAACGATGATAGAGGTCTTCGCGAAAATTACCGTTTTCAATTTCCTTTCTTAAATCCTTATTTGTAGCGGCAATAACTCTTACATTGACATCAATTTCTTTTTCAGCACCAACTCGGGTAATCTTATTTTCCTGCAAGGCTCTTAAAACCTTAGCCTGAGCAGACAAACTCATGTCTCCAATCTCATCTAAGAAAATGGTTCCACCATCTGCTCTTTCAAATTGACCAAGTCTTTGTTTAATGGCAGAAGTAAATGACCCCTTTTCGTGACCAAACAATTCACTCTCAATTAATTCAGAAGGAATAGCAGCACAATTAACTTCAATAAGCGGCATATTTGCCCGGTTGCTGCGTTCGTGAATCCAGCGAGCTACAAGTTCCTTTCCAGTACCATTTTGTCCGGTAATAAGCACCCTCGCGTCGGTTGGTGCTACCTTTTCAATGGTTTGCTTGATTTTAATAATTGCAGGAGAATCACCTATTATTTCCTTAGTTTTTGAAATTTTGCGTTTCAATACTTTGGTTTCAATGATCAGATTATTCTTCTCTGCCGCATTTCTAACCGTGATTAATAACTTATTAAGGTCTGGCGGTTTTGAAATAAAGTCATAAGCTCCCCTTTTTGTTGCTTCGAGCGCAGTTTCAATGGTACCATGCCCAGAGATCATAATAAAAGAAACATCATCTGCAATACCTTTCACTCTGTCTAACAATTCCAGCCCATCAATTTTAGGCATTTTAATGTCACAAATCGCAACATCATACTCCGTTTTTCGCAGCATATCGAGGGCTTCTGCGCCATCTTCTGCCACATCCACTTGGTATCCTTCGTAGGTTAGGATTTCTTTTAGAGTTTCACGAATGCTTGCTTCGTCGTCAACAATTAATATTTTAGCCATAATTAATTTTTTTTAAAAAATGCAAACCTATAAGCCGGGTTCTGTTCTTTCTTGTGAATAAATCCACTTAAAAGCACCTGTCATTTATCTAAGCGACCTACCCTCTCTGACTTGAGCCTTTCGGCTTATGTAGGGCGAGCAACCCTAAGGTCAAAGTTTACATGGTCTTACAACACACAAGGTTTTTTCCAAATATACATCACTGTATAATGCGTGGGCCTTTACTCCGCGTTTTCATCTTTTCCCGAGTTTCCAAAGAAACCAAGGTAGTTATTTTCTGTAACACTTTCTGTTTTCGGAGATTAACCCGAAACCTCTTATTTCTAAGAGTATGTTGCTCTGAGTTGCCCGGACTTTCCTCTTTTTAGCATGCACAAACATGCTTAAAAGCGACAGGTCGGTTTGCAAAGCAAAGTTATAATTAAATGTATAATATAAAAGACAAAAACAGAATTATTTTTTAATTTAATATTTACGCTATTACCAAAGTTTTTTTATAGAATTGCGCTCATTCACTTTTTCAAATTGATGTGCTATTTGTAAATATAAGCGCGTCTAAATTCACCCAGTCAACACTTTAGAATATTTTGGGTATAAGTTTTAAGTCATTTTAGGTATTTCTTCTCTATTTTTGCTTTCATTTTATGACACTAATTAAGTCTATTTCAGGAATAAGAGGAACGATAGGAGGCAAAGCAGGGGATGGCCTTAGTCCTATTGATGTTGTTAAATTTACAACCGCTTACGCTTTTTGGCTGCGCGAAAATTCAGATAAAAATACGATTATAGTTGGTCGCGATGCAAGAATCTCTGGCGAAATGGTGAGCAATCTTGTGATTGGAACCCTTATTGGTTGTGGTTATGATGTTGTTAATCTTGGACTCTCAACCACACCTACAGTTGAGATGGCTGTAGTTTGGGAAAATGCTGCCGGTGGAATCATTATTACTGCCAGCCACAATCCGAAACAATGGAATGCCCTAAAACTGCTTAATGGCTTGGGTGAATTTATATCTGGAAAAGATGGAGAATCTATTTTGGAATTGGCTGAAAAAGGGGAATTTAATTTTCCGGGAATTGATGAGTTAGGACATGTTAGAGTGCTTACTGATTCATTTCAAAAACACATTGATGCGATATTAAATTTGCCTTTAGTAGATGTTGCTGCGATAAGAGCTAAGAAGTACAAAATAGTGGTAGATGCAGTAAACTCTTCAGGTGGAATTGTTGTTCCAATGCTTTTAAAGGCTTTGGGAGTTGAGGAAATAGTTGAAATATTTTGTGAACCAACTGGCAAGTTTCCACACAATCCTGAGCCACTTCCAGAGCATCTCGGTGAATTATCAGGCGAGGTAAAAAGATCTGGTGCTCATTTGGGAATTGTTGTAGATCCTGATGTTGATCGCTTGGCATTTGTATGTGAAGATGGTGAAATGTTTGGAGAGGAATATACCCTAGTTGCCGTTGCAGACTATGTTCTAAAAAATAAAAAGGGAAGTACAGTGAGTAATTTATCTTCTACCCGTGCTCTTAAGGATATTACTTTAAAATCAGGAAATGAATATTTTGCCAGTGCTGTAGGCGAAGTAAATGTTGTTGAAATGATGAAAAGTGTGAATGCAGTTATTGGTGGTGAAGGCAATGGCGGTGTAATATATCCTGAATTGCATTATGGTCGTGACGCCTTGGTTGGTATTGCCTTATTTTTAACACATCTCGCCAAATATGGTAAGAGCGTTAAGGCTCTCAGAATGACCTATCCCAACTATATTATTGCTAAGAATAAGATAGAATTGGATGATAATGTAAATCTTGATTTGGTCTTTAAAAAAATAGAAGAAAAATATAGCAAGCAACCTATCAATAAAGTAGATGGCCTGAAGATTGAATTTGATGATGAGTGGGTGCACCTCCGTCGTTCCAATACTGAACCAATTGTCAGAATATATGCCGAAAGTCAAACAGGTACCACCGCAGAAAATCTAACTGATAAAATTAAAATGGATATTAAGAATATCATTATGGCTTAGAAATATTCAGATATTTGAATTCATTTTATTGAATTCTAAATTAGTTTTGAAACATCAAACACTCAAATTCCTCTACATTTTCATGCTTCAACTTCTACCTCAATTCTAATACTATCCAATGGAACAATATCCTTTTCCCAAGGTTTTTGATAAGTAAATATAAGGGATGTTTTACCAATTAATTTTCCAGTGATTTTAAAAGTAATACTATTACTATTTCCAACACTGTCCGGTAAATTGGGTGCTATTTTTTTATCAATTGAAACAACTTTTGTATCGCTATTAACAATCCAATCGTATCCAGTTGTGAGGTTTCCATCACACTGAAATTTAAAATTTTCGCCAATTTTAAGTAAAATGCTTGTAGGTGGTTTGTTCATAGTTAACAAGAATAAGAAAATACCCGGATATTAAAAAGTTTTTCTAGTTATTATCCGGGTAATGACAATGTATTAATTAAAATTATTGGTATTGAAGAAATTGGCATTAATAAGTGACCAAAAATCTTTGGCTAAACCACCAAGAACGTACTGATATGGCAAGTAACCGTATCCCCCAACTCCCCAACCTGCTCCCCAAGAATTTCTGATTAAAAATGCACCCGTAGTTGAAGCACCGTTTCCATTTTTAATAACCATGTTGTCATCGTAACCTACAATCATCACAGCATGACCCCCGAGTGTTGTATCGCCTGCTTTTGGATATGGTATTTTTCCGCCGTTTGTATTGGCTTGACTAATTGAGTTGTAAACAGTAAAGCCAAACATGGAAGGCAATCCTTTTGCTACATAGCTTTTTATAGTGGCTAATACTATGGCAGGGCTGGCACCAATAGGATCGAGACGATAGTAATTAGTCGCTTTGTAATTAACAGCAAAAGCATAGCAAAAACCAGTTGGTTCTTTTTCAAACGGATCTGTTGGAGCACCATTGACACCTGTTTTAACATCAGAGTATGGCCAGTATTCTTCCGGACAAATCCCAAAGCCAGCCATCGCTTTCATGGTTGTTCTCAAATAAGACCCAGTATCGCCAGTCCATTTAAGCAAGTTTCTACTTACTTTGTACAAAAATAATCTTGAAGCGTCTAAGTGAATACCGAATGCCCTTCTTTGGTAATATTCCAATAACCCTGTCCCGGCATTGGCCGTACAAGAACCAATAATACCCTGGTTTTCAATTGGCGAACACCAAGCCCTCAAATCAACAGTTGGAGCTAGTGCTAAGGGTTTGTCCTCCTTTTTTGACTTTTCACTCGTACTTACTTTGATTTTTGCGTTTTTTAAAATAGCTTTAACCGATTCCGATTCTACTGATAAATCCCTGAAATCAGGAAGGTCGGGCATCCATCCCAATCCAAATTCTAATTTTTCCATTTTTAGTTTATTAATTTTTTCCTACTCTTTTTTATGGCTTTTCGGATTCTGCCAATGTTTTTTAAAACAGAACAAATTTAATAGTTATCCTTATATTGAAACAATTTTTTAAATATTATTTGCGCCTCTATAAAATATTTTCGAAAAACTTCTCTATCACCGCCAAAGAAGGAACAATTGGCCTCTGGTCATTATTAGTTTTTA
>Ga0163144_10011329_pt1 | contig 18864 bp, 19 predicted proteins | sample OliLak19BULKMAT1_FD_123175 | JGI IMG/M metagenome (GOLD analysis project Ga0163144, IMG submission 123175) | Freshwater microbial mat bacterial communities from Lake Vanda, McMurdo Dry Valleys, Antarctica - Oligotrophic Lake LV.19.BULKMAT1 | ecosystem: Environmental > Aquatic > Freshwater >... | reverse complement strand
TCGCCGGATGGTCGGGGCGATCGCCGCTGCCACTCGGCGAGCCAGGCGTCGCCCATCGTCTGCGGCTCAGGCCAGGCGGCCGCCAGCGCAGCCAGGGGACCGGCGCGCAGGGCGGCGGGTTGCTCAACCGGCGGCAACGCGCCGAGCTCGCGCCAGACCGCGTCGTCGTGCATCCAGGGCGCGGGTTCGCCGCTGCGGGCGAGGTGCTGCAGCGGTGCGAGATCGACCAGAACCGCGCACCAGGCGAGCGAGTTCCGCCAGCGCGTCGGCATCCATGCCGCGACCTCGGCGACCAGAGCGCGCCAGTGGCCGCGCAAGGCTGCATCGATCTCATGCACGGAGCTGTCGGCGGCGATGCCGTCGAGCCAGGGCCGCAGCGCCGTCGTGCGGGCGAGCTCGAGCAAGGGTGCGACGGCGCGGACCGCCTCGATCCGCTGCCAGGTCGCCTCGCGCAGGCGTTCGCCGTGCCGGGCGTTCACGCGGGCCTGCGCGTACTCGAGGCTGCCGCAATCGATCACGTGCCGGCCCCGACGAGCTCGCGCGCGAGGGCGCGAACCGCGCCGTGCAGGGCCGCCAGCTCGGCGGCGGAGAGGGGCTGCGGCGCCGCCAGCGTCGCCGCCGTCGCCTCGATCTCGGCCAGTCGCTCGGCGAGGTCGCGCTCGAAGGCGGCGACGGCGACGCGGATGCGCCGCTCCGTCCGCTCGGCGACGCGCCGTGTCGCCAGGCGCGCGCCTTCGGCGATCCGCTCGACGTCGGCCCGGGCCCGCTCGATGTCCTCGCGTGCCTCGCGCTCGACCGCGAGCACGCGGGCCATGGCCGCCTCCGCCTCGTCGTTGAAAGCCTTGTCCTCGGCGACGGGATTCACTGTCTTTCAGCCTTTCGCGAAGTGGACGGCACCGACTGCGCCCCGGCGCAAGCCGCGCAACTGCCTGGCGCGATCTTGCGACGCGGCCGCGCGCAAGCTCTTGACTCACCTCAAGGACAGGCGACGCCGGGGTCGGGCGGCAGGCCGGCCGGCGCAACCCTCAGGCTCAGCGATGGATCGACAGGTGCCGCGGCGTCCACGACGGCGCGACGCGGCGAACGAAATTCGAGCGGGCGATGTGATAGCTCGGGTCGAAGCCGTAGAAGTTGCGGCGCATCCGCTCGAGCTCGGCGGCGCGGTAGGCGGCGAGCGGCCGGAGCGCTTCGTCGCGGCGCCGCGCTTCCCGCTTGGCGAGCAGCAGGGCCGGCAGGTCGGCACGGCCGGCGAGCGCGGTCGCCCGTTCGCGTACCTGCTCGAGGAACGCCGGCGCACTGTCGCCGAAGACCTCGTCGACGATGCCGAGCTCTGCGGCCTGCCCGGCCGAGACGGGCAGTCGGTGCCCCATCACCTCGGCCGGTGTTGCCGAGCGCAGCCGGCGCGGCAGGAGGTAGGTCCAGTACTCCGAGCCGTACAGGTTGCCCATGTTCTTGTAGTGCGGGTTGAGGATCGTGCCGCAACGGGCCCAGACGCGGTCGGCGGCGAGCGCCATGAAGACGCCGCCGGCGCCGGCGTTGCCCCGCATCGCCGCGACGACCGTCCGATCGTCGGCTTCGATCAGCGTTCGCGTGAGGTCGTCGATCGCGTTGATGTTGCGCCACGACTCGTCGGCGGGGCTCTCCGCCGCCTCGATGACGTTGAGGTGGATGCCGTTCGACCAGAAGTCGCTGCCGCCGAGGAGCACCAACACGCGCGGCGGCTGCGCCAGCGCCGAGCGCAGCGCCGCGTTCAGGCGCTCACATTGCGCCGTGCTCATCGCCCCGTTGTAGAAATCGAAGCGCAGGTAACCGACGCCGGCGTCGGCCTCGTAGTCGATCTCGCGCCAGCCGCTGACGGCGCCGGCCGGCTCGACGGCCGCGCTGGGCTCGGGCAGGGCGGCCGCTTCGGCCGGGAAGGCGAGCGCCGTCGGCAGCTTGAAGCTCGGCTCGCGGTCGATCCGGCGCACGTGGCCGATCCAGACTGCGCCGTCGACGGTCGCGCGCAGCACGGCATGGTCGCGCCGGCCGATCACCTGGCTGGGCGCGGCGGAGTGTCCGAGCACCTCGGGGTGGGCGTCGTACAGGTGGCACGGGACGTCGAACAGGCGGTCGAGGACGCCGGGCGAGCCGTCGGCGGCGCGGATCCGGCGCACGATCGTCGCCGTGTCGTCGCGTGCCCAGTCGATCCTTCGGTCGTCCTGGCGCATCGGCGGGCGCCATCGGCCGCGTGCGCGACCGGCGACGACGGCGGGCGGGCGCGGCCCCGATTCGGCGTAGCGCTGCACTGCGCGGACCACGGCACGTGCCGCGGCCTCGGTGACCTCGTGACGATAGAGGCTCGACTTCGTCGCCGCGCGCATCGCGAAGGTCTCGGTCGCCCAGACCGGGCCGGCGTCGAACTCGGCGTCGGCCTGGAGCACGGTGACGCCCCACTCGGTTTCGCCGTCGACGATCGCCCAGTCGATCGCCGACGGCCCACGGTCGCCGACGACGCCCGGATGAACAACCAGGCAGACCGTGCTCCGCCACACGGCTTCGGGAATCGCTCGCTGGAGGAAAGGCGCGACGACGAGGTCGGGCCGGAAGAGCGCCACGGCCTCGATCGTCACCGCGTCGGCGATGTCGTACTCGATAGAGACCTCGTGGCCGAGCGCGGTGAGCTCGAGGTAGAGCCGCTGCGCCAGGCTGTTGAAGCTGCGCGTCAGGAACAGGATGCGCACGGTCGGTGGCCCGGCGTCAGCAGATCCGCGGCAGCTGGTCGCCGGCGAGCCAGTCGACGATGCGCCGGCCGCCGAAGCGGGTTCGCATCTGCACAAAGCGGTGCGCGTCCTCGGTCACCTCGCCGATCAGCGCGGCGTCGCGGCCGAGCGGATGCTCGCGCATCACCGCGAGCAGCCGTTCGGCGCGTTCGGCCGGGACGATCGCGACCAGCTTGCCCTCGTTGGCGACGTAGAGCGGATCGAGGCCGAGGAACTCGCACGCCGCCTCGACCTGGCGACGCACCGGCACCGCGGCTTCGTCGATCGTCATGCCGACGCCCGACTGGCCGGCGATCTCGTTGAGGGTGGTGGCCAGCCCGCCGCGGGTCGGGTCGCGCAGCGCGCGAACCTCCGGCACCGCTTCGACCATCGCCGCGACCAGGCCGTGCAGCGCCGCCGTATCGGAGACGAGGTCGGTGGCGAAGGCGAGCGACTCGCGCTGCGACATCACCGCCATGCCGTGGTCGCCGACGGTGCCCGAGACGATGATGCGATCGCCCGGCCGGGCCCGGTCGCCGCCGAGGACGAGACCGGGCGGGACGACGCCGACGCCGGTGGTCGTGATGAAGACGCCGTCGCCCTTGCCGGCCTCGACCACCTTGGTGTCGCCGGTGACGACCGGCACGCCGGCGTCGCGGGCGGCGCGCGCCATCGACTCGACGATGCGCTGCAGATCGGCGAGGGGGAAGCCCTCCTCGAGGATGAAGCCTGCCGCCAGCCAGAGCGGGCGGGCGCCCGACATCGCCACGTCGTTGATCGTGCCGTGGACCGAGAGGCAGCCGATGTCGCCGCCGGGAAAGAACAGCGGCGAGACGACATGGCAGTCGGTCGACATCACGATCCGGCCCTCCGGCCGCGGCAGCAAGGCCTGGTCGTTGCGCTGCGCCAGCCATTCGTTGTCGAACGCGGCGGCGAACAGCTGCTCGACGAGCTGCGCCATCGCCCGGCCGCCCGAACCGTGCGACATGTCGATCCGGCCGTTCCGGATGTCGAGCGGGCGGACGTAGCCCGGGCGGACGCCGCTCACGCCCGGACCTCGCGCCTCACGCCGGGGCCACCACGGAAATCTCGCGGAAGCGCCCGTAGCTGTAGTAGGCGGCGCAGGCCCCTTCGGAAGAGACCATGCACGAGCCGATCGGGGTCTCCGGCGTGCACACCGTGCCGAACACCTTGCAGTCGCGCGGCTGCTTGACGCCACGCAGGATGGCGCCGCATTCGCAGGCCTTGTTGTCGGCGACCGAACGCGTCTCCAGGCCGAAGCGGCGCTCGGCGTCGAAGGCAGCGTAGGCGGCGCGGATGCGCAGCGCGCTGTACGGCACCTCGCCGAGGCCACGCCACTCGAACGAGCGGCGCAGCTCGAACACCTCGGACACCAGAGCCTGCGCCTTCAGGTTGCCCTCGCGCGTGACGGCGCGGGTGAACTCGTTCTCGACCTCGGCCCGGTCCTCGTTGATCTGGCGCACCAGCATCAGGATCGCCTGCATCACGTCGAGGGGCTCGAAGCCGGCGATCACCACGGGCTTGCGGTACTCCTCGGCGAAGAACTCGTAGGGCTGGCTGCCGATGATGGTCGACACGTGCGCCGGGCCGATGAAGCCGTCGAGCGGCAGCGTGCCGAGCTTTCGCACCTCCGGCGATTCGAGGATGTTGGTGATCGCCGCCGGGGTCAGCACGTGGTTGCAGAGCACGCTGAAGTTGGCCAGCCCGCGCCGCGCCGCCTCCTGGATGACGAGCGCGGTCGGCGGCGTCGTGGTCTCGAAGCCGATCGCGAAGAAGACGACCTCGCGGTCGGGGTGGGCTTCGGCCACGGCAAGCGCGTCGGCCGGCGAATAGATCATGCGCACGTCGCCGCCGCGCGCCTTGGCCTTGAGCAGCGACAGGTTGTCCGAGGCCGGCACGCGCAGACAGTCGCCGTAGGTGCAGACGATGGCCCTCTGCTCGAGGGCCAGGCCGATGGCCAGGTCGATCCGGCCGATCGGCAGCACGCAGACCGGGCAGCCCGGCCCGTGGATCATCCGCACCGCCGGCGGCAACAGGTCGGTGATGCCGTAGCGCGAGATCGCGTGCGTGTGGCCGCCGCAGAACTCCATCAGGTTGTAGGCGCGGCCGGGCTCGACCTCGGCGGCGATGGCGTCGGCGATCCGCCGTGCCAGCGTGCCGTCGCGGAACTCGTCGATGTACTTCATGCCGTGGCGGCGCGGGCCGCAGCATCGGGAAGCGCCGCGAACAGGGCGAGCGTGCGCTCGGCCTCCTCGGGGTCGAGCCGCGACAGTGCGTAGCCGACATGGAGGATGACGAAGTCGCCGACCGCGACGCCGTCGACCAGGGCGAGCGAGATCTCCTTGCGGATGCCGTCGAGGTCGACCAGCGCGGTCGCGCCGTCGCGCAGCTCGACCACCCGCACCGGAATCGCCAGACACATCGTCAGCCTCCCGGCGCTTGCCTGCAGATCGCCGCCCAGGCCTGGCCGAGGGCGATCCCGCCGTCGTTGGGCGGCGCCTGGCGCGCTTCGAGCGCGGTGAGGCCGATCTCGGCGAGCCGCTCGACCAGCAACCCGGTCAGCAGCGCGTTGAGGAAACAGCCGCCACCGAGCGCGACCGTGCGCATCCCGGTCGATTGGGCGGCGCGCTCGACCCAGCGCGCCAGGCCATCGGCGATCGCATGATGGAACAGGGCGGCGGCGCCCGGCGTGTCCTCGGCGTCGGCCAGCCGGGCGACGAGCGGGCTCGGGTCGAGCGTCCCGTCGTCGAGCACGGCCACCAGGCCGCGGCCGGCGGTGCGCGCCGCCGGGCCGTTGCCGCCGGCGGCGAGTGCTTCGAGCAGCATCGGCGCCTGGCCTTCGAAGGCGCTCGTCTCGCGCACTCCGAGCAGCGCGGCGGCAGCGTCGAACCAGCGACCCATGCTGCTGGTCGGCGGGCAGCGCACGCCCTGGGCCAGCATGGCCGACACCGCGACGCCGGGCCGGTCGGCGAAGCGTTGGGCGATCGTGTTGCCGCGGCCGATGCGGTGCAGGGCCGCGGCGGCCATTCGCCAGGGCTCGCGGGCCGCGGCGTCGCCGCCCGGCAGGGCGAGCGTCGCCAGATGGCCGAGCCGGCGGCAGGCGGCGCCTTCGACGAAGAGCAGCTCGCCGCCCCAGGCGCGGCCATCTTCGCCTAGGCCGACGCCGTCGAGTGCCAGACCGAGCACCGGGCCGCGGACGGCGTGCTCGGCGGCGATCGCCGCGACGTGGGCGTGGTGGTGCTGCACGGCGTGCGTCGGCAGGCCATGCCGCTGGGCGTAGTCCGTGGCGAAGCGGGTGCTGAAGAAGTCAGGGTGAAGATCGTGGGCGACCGCCTGCGGTGTCACGTCGAGCACCGCGCAAAGATGCGAGGCCATCTCGACCAGTGCCTCGCAGGCCGCGGCGTTGCCGAGGTCGCCGATGTGCGGCGACAGGAACGCCTCGTCGCCGCGCGTGACGCAGATCGTGTTCTTCAGCCCGGCGCCCGTCGCCAGCACCGGCGGCCCGGCGAACGGCAGCTTGATCGGCCGCGGCGTGTAGCCGCGGGCGCGGCGGACGAACTGCGGCGCGCCGCTCATACCGCTGCGCAGCACACTGTCGTCGCAGCGGGCGACGATGTCGCGGTCGTGCAGCAGGAAGGCATCGGCGATGCCGGCGAGGCGTGTCAGTGCCTCGGCGTTGCCGGTCGCCAGTGGCTCGCCGCCGGGGTTGGCGCTCGTCATCACGAGCAGCAGGTCATGCGCTTCCTCCCAGCCGCGACGGCCGGCCGGGCGGCCGGCCGCTTCGTGGAACAGCAGGAACTGGATCGGGGTGCAGGGCAGCATCATCCCGAGCGTGTTCAGACCCGGGGCGACTCCCGCCAGCTTCGCGGCGGCTTGCGCGCGCATCGGCAGCAGGACGATCGGCCGCTCGGCCGACTGCAGCAGCGCGCTTTCGCTCGCCGTGCAGCGCACCCAGCGTCTGGCGGCGGCGATGCCGGCCGCCATCACGGCGAACGGCTTTTCCTCGCGTTGCTTGCGTTCGCGAAGCCGGGCGACGGCGCCTGCATCGCCGGCGTCGCAGGCGAGGTGAAAGCCACCGAGCCCCTTGATGGCGACGATCCCGCCCGAGCGAAGGAGCGCCAGGGTCGCGGCGATCGGGTCGCCCGGGATCGGCCGGTCGCGTCCGGCGAGGAGGGCCAGCGCCGGCCCGCACACCGGGCAGGCGTTCGGCTCGGCATGGAAGCGCCGGTCGCGCGGATCGGTGTATTCGTGCAGACACTTCGGGCATTGCCGAAAGCCGGCCATGCTCGTCTGCGCCCGGTCGTAGGGCAGGGCCCGGGTGATCGTGTAGCGCGGCCCGCATTGCGTGCAGTTGATGAAGGCGTATCGATGTCGGCGGTCGGCTGGCGAGAACAGCTCGGTCAGGCAGTCGTCGCAGGTCGCGGTGTCGGGCGGAATCGAGGTGCTCACCGGTCCTGGCCGACTCGGCCGGATCAGAAAGCCCGTGTCGGCCTCGACCCGGGCGCGCAACGCCGTCTCGCAGCGCTCGACCCGCGCCAGTGGCGGCGCGTCGTCGCGGAGGCGCCGCTCGAAGTGCGTCAGCAGGTCGGACGGCCCCTGGACCTCGAGGCCGACACCCTGACCGTCGTTGCAGACCCAGCCGCTCAGGCCGAGTTCGCTCGCCAGACGATGCACGAAGGGGCGAAAGCCGACGCCCTGCACCGCACCGCGGACGCGGATCGCCCGGCGCTCGATGAAGGTGTCGGCTTCGGCGAACACGGCCGGTTCAAGGCGAGGCGCTGCGCGTGACTTGCGCTTCCAGTTCGGCGACACGGCGGCGCAGCGATGCCACCGTGGCCTGCCGTTGCGACCGCGCCGTCGCCGCGCCGCGCTCGAGCCAGGTCAGCCACTCGTCGAGGCCCTGGCCGGTTCGCGCGGACACCTGGACGATTTCGATCGCCGGATTGACGCGACGCGCGGCGTCGAGGCAGAGCCCGAGGTCGAAGTCCAGGTGCGGCAGGAGGTCGACCTTGTTCAGCAGCATCAGCGAGGCGGCGTGGAACATGTCGGGATACTTGAGCGGCTTGTCCTCGCCCTCGGTCACGGAGAGGACGACGACCTTGTGCGCCTCGCCGAGATCGAAGCCGGCCGGGCAGACCAGGTTGCCTACGTTCTCGATCATCAGGATCGAGTCGTCGGTCGGCGCCAGCCGGTCGAGCGCCGTCTCGACCATGGCGGCGTCGAGGTGGCAGCCCTTGCCGGTATTGATCTGGATCGCTGCCGCGCCGGTCGCGCGGATCCGATCGGCGTCGTGGCTCGTCTGCTGGTCGCCTTCGACGACCGCGACCGCAAGGCGCCCGGCGAGGCGCTCGATGGTGCGAACGAGCAGGCTGGTCTTGCCGGAGCCCGGGCTCGACACCAGGTTGACCGCGAAGATGCCGCGCTCGGCCAGCCGGGCGCGGTTGCGTTGCGCGATCGCGTCGTTCGCGGCCAGGAGGTCGCGTTCGACCTGGATCCGGCGGACGCGGCTCATCCCCGGAGTGGCGGCGAAGTCGGCCTCGTGCGCGTGCGTGTGTCCGTGCGTGTGTCCGTTGTGCGGCTCGTGGCTGTCGGGATAAGCATGCGCGTGAGTCGTTCCGTCGGCGTGGCTGTGCCAGCGCGCGTCGCCGTGATCGTGGCCGTGCGATTGATCATGTTCGTCGGCGTGGCCATGCGTATGCCCGTCGCCCTCGACTTGGACGTCGTCGCTTCCGCAACCGCAGGTCAGGCACATGGTCGGTCTCCCGAGGGGGTCGATGTCATTGGATCTCGATGTCGATGACGCGCATCAGGTCGCCGCCGGTGACCTGCAGCTGCGCGCTCGCGCATTGCGGACACAGATCGCCGCGCCGCGCGATGACGACCGGCGCAGAGCAGAGCATGCACCACGCGGCGCCGTCCGTCTCGACGATCTCGAGCTCGGCCGAGTCGGCAAGCGAGCCGCGCTTGACCACCTCGAAGGCGAAGCGCAGGGCCTCGATCTCGACCTGCGCCAGCCGGCCGATCTCGAGCCGCACCGACGCGACGCGGTGGGCGGCGTTGGCGCGTGCCGTCTGCTCGACGATCTCGCGAACGCTTTCGGCGAGCGCCATTTCATGCATCGTCGAACTCGACGTGGCAGGCGACGCAGGGGTCCAGCGAGCGGACGACGCGAAGCGCGCGCCGCGCCGCCTCGGCGCGGTCCTCGGCAGGCGTCGCGAGCAACGCCGCGGCCACTGCGCCGCGCGGGTGGAAGTTCCAGTCGGTCGGCGCCACGATCCGGTAGCTGCAGGCCCGCCCCGCCTCGACCGTGATTCGGTGGACGAGCAGGCCGCGGGCATTCTCGACCCAGGCGATCCCGGCTCCCGAAGGCAAGGCCCGCGCACCGACGGCGACCAGGCCTCGGCCGTCGAGGAACAGCGCCAGCTCGAGCAGACGGGCGACGAAGCGGGCCGGAACGCGCATGGCCGATCGGCGCAGGAGGTCGCCGATCAGCGGGTCGGCGTGTTGCCGCGCGAGGGCGCCGGTTTCAGCCGGCGCGCCGCGCCAGGTGGTGCCGTGGTCGGCGTCGCCTTCGATGTCGCTCGTCATCGGCTCGCTGGCTTTCTCGGCCGCGGCGGCGGCGCTGTCGAGCAGGACGACGTCCGGGCGCGAGCGATCGACGTCGGCGAGGGCGGCATCGTCGTCGCGAATCCCGCGGACGAAGCGCGCCGCGGCGGTCGGCCCGGCGTCGAGCCAGCGATCGAGCTCGGACAGCGTGCGCAGCGCGAGCCATTCGCCAGCATCCATGCCGAACGCCGACCGGGCGATCGCCGCGGCGTCGGCGCCCGACCGCGCGCCGGCGTCGACGGCGAGGGTGCTGCGCGCGGCCGCGACCGCCGCGTCGTCCGGGCGCTCGTCGAGCCACTGCGGCCAGTCGAGCAGGACTCGCCAGGCCAGCTCGCGCACGATCTCGGCCGCCACCGCTTCGCCGGAGCGCGCCAGCATCTCGGGTTCGATCGCCTCGCCGGCCGCCGCCGCCCAGGCGAGCCCGCTGGCCGCGCCTTGCGAGCGGCCGCATACCGAGAACAGGCGCGGAACGGCGGCATGCAGCTCGGCGCGGCTGCGGCCCGTCAACAGGGCGTGCGCGACGTCGGGTCGGGTCGAGCCGATCCGGATCTCGGCGATGCGGCCGTGGTTCACACGCAGTCCGATCCGGAGGTCGCCTTCAAGGCTCACGGCCGGCTCTCGCAGGCGAGCCGAACAGGAAATCGCGCTTGCTGAGCGGCCCTCCGGGAACATCCGCGCCGGTCGCGCCGGTCGCGCCGGTCGCGCCGGCGCCGAGCGGCATCGTCGGCACTGCGTCGTGCTCGCGGCTCGTCACGTCGAACAGCGCGGCCAGCGCGGCCTGCGCCGTGGCATGCGCGGCCGCGTGGTCTGCGAACTCGAACATCGGCGAGAACAGCGAGCACGCCTGGTAGTCGCCGAGCGACGGCTCGTGGCCGCCGATGAACTCGAACACCCCGGCCGGGAAGACATGGCACCGGGTTTCACCGACGCCGATGGGCTGCCACTCGGCAATGACGCGCGGCATCAGGACCAGGTTCATGAACCAGGGCGTGATGAGGATTCCCAGCCAGTGCTCGGACCAGGGCCGAAAGCCGACCGCCTCGACGCCGATCTTCGGATTGAGCATCGGCACGTCGCGCATCGGCCCTTGCCGGACCGACTCGAAGGCGGCTTGCAGCGCGCCGGCGGGCGCGGGCCGGACTGCGGAGAGCGTGGTCGCCTCAGCCATCGAGCACCAGGAAGCCGGGCTTCTCGGCCGAGCAGTTCGGGCACGTCCAGTGCGGCGGCAGGTCGGCGAAGGGCGTGCCGGGCGGGATCTGCCAGACCTCGTCGCCAAGGGCCGGGTCGTAGACGGACCAGCAGACCTTGCACTCGAACCGGGTTGTCGGTGCGACAGCGACGTGGCGCGCAGGCGGCGCCGCGGCGTCGTGGACAGGCGGGTCGCTCATTAGGTCGGCGCGATCGGCGCGTCAGCCGGCGGCGATCGACTCGTCCATCCAGCGCACGAGGTCGGCGAGGCGCTCCTGCGTCTCGACGATGTCTTCGTGCGCGGCGAGGGCGACCTCGGGCATGACCACGACCTCGATCGTGTTGAGGATCAGCGTCTGCATGTTGTTGAAGTACTGGACCCGCCAGACGTCGCGCGCCGCGGTGCTGCTGATCCGGCAGTTGCCGAAGCCGCGCGACAGGATCACGACCGAGCCGCCGTCGAGCACCGCGTCGAGGTGGGCGACATCCTCGGGCGAGAGCGGAAGCAAGGTGAGGTTGATCACGTGCGCCGGCGTCGCCGGGCCGCTGCGATCGATCGCCTCCTGCAGCTCGTGGAGCAGAGCCGGAACGTTCATCGCCCCGACCGGCAGCTCGCGCGGGCGCAGCGCAGGTGCCGCGGCTTCGCGGGCGAGCGCGCCGACGACGGAAGGGATCGGCGCGGCGAGCAGGTAGTCGTGCAGCAAGCCGCCGTCGGTGCCGAAATGCTGCTCGCGCCAGACCCCCGGGAAGACGGTTTCCTGGATCCGGATCTCGTGCGAAGCGTCGACGATTGCAGCGACCTCGCCTTCGCCGAGCGTCTCGTTCAGCACCCGCAGCGCCTCGGGCGCGATTCCATGCAGGTCGAGGGCCGGCAGCTCGCCGCCGTCGGCCAGCCAGGCGGCGAGGTGCGCGACGAAGGCGGCAAGCACGTCGCGCGCGCCCGAGATGTCGTTGCCTGGCCCGGGCTCCGGCAGCTGCGGCATCTCGAAGGTCGTCATCTCGCGCGGCATCGCCATGTACTCGAGCGCCCCGTCGGGCTCGGCCGCGAGGGCGTGGATCGGAATCGTCAGCGGACGCATGGCGGGCTCAGTGGCAGGCTGACGGCGCCGCGTCGCCAGCGGCGCGCACCGGGATGCCGACGCCGGGCGGCCGGCTCGGTTCGGCGGCCAGAAGGCGATCGAGCTCGCCGAGGTAGATGTCCCAGTCGCGGATGCCGTCGATCGCGCCCAGGTAGGCGCCGTCGCGCAGCATCACGATCGCCGGCCAGCGCGCGAAGCCGTAGCGCGGCGCCAGGGCGCGTGCCACGCTCGGCGGCAGCAGGCCGACGCGGAAGCGGCGCCGGCGACTGGCGTGCAGCTCGGGGACGATCACGGCCAGGTCGAGCGTTTCCTTGATGCGCTCGGGATCCTCGACGAAGACGGCCATCGACTCGCCGGGCAGGCCGGCCCAGGCGTCGAACCCCGCGGCGTCGAGAACGGCCGCGCCGGTCTCGGCGACGAGGCGCTCGAGCAGCGGGTGCAGGGCGGCGCCGGCCGAAGCCGCGAGAATCGTTTCGTTCATGGCAGGGCTCGCAGATGGGCAGGGAGCTCGGGCTCGCGGCCGACCAGATCGGCGAAGAACTCGTCGATCCGCGCGTCGCCTTGCAGCACGGCGGCGAGGGCACGGCGGGCGGCGCGGGTGTGGCCGGCTTCGGCGTCGCTCAACACCTGCCGAGCGGCGCCGTTGAAGCCCAGGACCCAGGTTCCGGCCGGCTGCTCGCCGACCAGCATCATGTCGAGCTGCTCGCGAACGCCGTCGGCCTCGCACCAGGCGAAGCTGCCCTCCGACGAGACGACGCAAAGCGGAACGCCGATGCACATCAGTCGCAACCTTCGCGCACCAGCCGCTGCAGGACGCGCGCGTCGCCGATCCGACAGGCGTCGTCGGCCGACGGGCGGCCCGACTCGTAGGCGGCAAGGTGGAGCGGGTCGGCGACGAGCGGCTCGTCGGGCGGCGCGTCGCGCAGCTCGGCGGAGGCGCCCCAGGCGGCGAGCTCGGCCACGGCGAGGTCGACCGCTTCGTCGATCCGCGCCCGCACGCACTCGCTGAGGCTGCCGCCGAGATCGTCGAGCACTTCGGGCTGGACGCCGATCAGGGTGATCCGTTGCGGGAAGCGACCCTGCAGCCGGGCCATCGAGAGCAGTTCCTGGAAGGTCGCCTGGTGCAGGCTCATCGCCGTGTCCGCCCAGACCGGAACCTCGTCATCGCGAAAAACGCGCAGGCTGCCGGGTTCGAGCCCGTAGTCGATCGCGTCGAGAACGAGGACTCGATCGGCGGCGCAGACGCGGTCGAGCAGGTACATGCCCTGGGTGCCGCCGTCGACCAGCGAAACATCGGGCGGCAGGGCGTAGCGCTGGTGCAGGGCCTCGATCGCGCGGACGCCGAAGCCCTCGTCGGCCCAGAGGACGTTGCCGATCCCGAGCACCAGCACGGTCGGCAGCTTGGCCGCGGACCGTGGACGCGCGGCGGCCGCCGACTCGTTCATCGCTTGGCCACCCGCCAGCCGTTGACCATCGTGCTGATGACCGTCTCTTCGGAGCAGATGTCCTCGCGAATCACCATGTAGATATGGGCGATCGTGAAGACGATCAGGAACCACATGCCCAGGTGGTGCAGGGTGTGCACGTTCTGGCTGTAGCCCAGCAGCGGCAGGACCCACGACGAGAAGACCTTGAAGATCCAGCTGTTCTCGCCCAGCCCTTCGCCGTAGAGCGCGAGTCCGGTGAAGATCATGAACAGCGCGCCGAGCGCGTACATGAAGGCCATCGCCGACATCGCCAGCGGGTTGTGTCCCATCCAGGACCGCACTTCCTTCTTGATGAAGAGGTAGTACTTCACCTGGTCGAAGAAGCCGCGCCAGTACTCGGCCGTCAGCATCTTCAGCGGCACGAGGAAGATCTCGCGCGAATACTGGTTGCCGAAGAAGGCCCAGATCACCCGCCAGGCGAAGACGACGGCGAAGATCAGACCGGCAGCGAAATGCGCAAAGCGAATGTAGCCGAAGAAGAAGTGATCGACGGCCTCGCCGCCCGATGACGCCAACGGGCTGCCGATCAGGTAGCCGGTGACCGCCAGGACCACCATGCAGGCGGCCATTACCCAGTGCCAGATCCGGACCGGGACTTCCCAGACGTAGGTCGGAACGATCGTTCGGCTGTTCATCGTCGCCTCCGTGTCAGCGAACCGTCACGCGCGTGATTTCTTCGCCTTCCGGCGACATCACGTGGCTGGCGCAGGCCAGGCAGGGATCGAAGCTGTGGATCGTGCGCAGGATCTCGAGCGGCTCGTCGGGCTTGGCCATCGCCGTGTTCATCAGCGCCGCTTCGTAGGCACCGATCTGGTTCTTGGCGTCGCGCGGGCCAGCGTTCCAGGTCGTCGGCACGACGCACTGGTAGTTGTCGATCTTGGTGTCCTTGATCTTGATCCAGTGGCCGAGCGCGCCGCGCGGCGCCTCGCAGAAGCCCGCGCCCTGGGCCAGCGTCGGCCAAGTCGAAGGCTCCCAGTTGTCGACGTTGGCGGTCGCCAGGTTGCCGGCCTTGAGGTTGGCCATCAGCTTGTCGAAGAAGTAGCGCATCTTGTGCGCCGCCCACGAGCACTCGAGACCGCGCGCCGCAGTCCGGCCGAGCGTCGAGAACAGGGCCGGCAACGGCACCTCGAGCTTCTTCAGGACCATGTCGACCGGGTCCTTGAACTCGGCGTTGCCCATCGCGTAGCCGATCACGTAGCGCGCGAGCGGGCCGACCTCCATGGCGTTGCCGCGCCAGCGCGGCGACTTGACCCACGAGTACTTGGCGCTCTCGTCGAGCGACTCGATCGCCGTCTTGGTTCCCTTGGTGCCCTTGCCGAGCACGAAGTTGGCCTCGGTAACGCCGTCGAAGGGGTGCAGGCCCTTGGTCTCGTCGGCGTACTTGTACCAGCTGTGGCCGACGAACTCCTGGATCTGCTCCGGATCCTTCAGGTCGACCGGGAGGATCTCCTTCAGGTTGCCGCCGACGATCGCGCCGCGTGGCATCAGCAGGCTCTTGGCCGAATCGTCGTTGGCGATGTCGGGGAATTCGCCGTAGGACAGCAGGTTCTGGCTCGACAGGCCGCCGCCAATCGCGCCCCAGTCCTTGTAGAACGAGGCGATCGCCAGCAGGTCGGGGATGTAGACGTTGTCGATGAAGGCGATGGTGTCGTCGATGATCTTCGACACCATGTTGAGCCGCTCCATGTTGATCGCCCCGACGGCGCCGGTGCCGTCGACGTTGATCGAGCACGGCACGCCGCCGACCAGCCAGTTCGGATGCGGGTTCTTGCCGCCGAAGATCGTCTGGATCTTGACGATCTCCTTCTGGAAATCGAGCGCTTCGAGGTAGTGCGCGACCGCCATCAGGTTGGCCTCGGCCGGAAGCTTGTAGCCCGGGTGGCCCCAGTAGCCATTGCGGAACGGACCGAGCTGGCCCGAGTCGACGAACTTCTTCAGCCGGCTCTGCAGGTCGCGGAAGTAGCCGGGCGACGACATCGGCCAGCTGCTGATCGACTGCGCCAGCTCCGAGGTCTTCTTCGGATCGGCGCTCAGGGCGCTGACGACGTCGACCCAGTCGAGCGCGTGCAGGTGGTAGAAGTGGACGAGGTGGTCCTGCGCAAACAGCGTCGCATGCATCAGGTTGCGGATGATGTTGGCGTTGTCCGGGATCTTGATCTTGAGCGCGTCCTCGACGGCGCGCACCGAGACCAGCGCATGCACGCCGGTGCAGACGCCGCAGATCCGCTCGACGAAGGCCCACGCGTCGCGCGGGTCACGGCCCTTGAGGATGACCTCGAGGCCGCGCCACATCGTGCCGGTCGAGACGGCGTTGCGGATGACGTTCTTGTCGTCCAGGTTGACCTCGATCCGCAAGTGCCCCTCGATCCGCGTGATCGGGTCGACGACGACGCGCCGGCCGCTGTTGTCGAGCTTGAAGCCCTGGGTTTCGATGACGGCCATGATCAGCGCTCCACCCGGTCGGCGGTGTCGGCCCGGGTCTTGTTGCGGTCGCTGGCGCGGCGGATCGCCGTGACGGCGGCGTGCGCCACCACGGCGGCGCCGGTGACTCCGGCGGCGACGAGCCCGACCTTGTCGGCGTTCGCCTCGACGCCGAACTGGGTGATGTTGGTCAGCCGGTCGTAGAACGAGCCCTTGTCCCAGAAGCCGTCTTCAGAGCAGCCGATGCAGCCGTGCCCGGAGCCGATCGGGAACGACGTGCCTTCGTTCCAGCGCGTCGTCGAGCAGGCGTTGTAGGTGGTCGGGCCCTTGCAGCCCATCTTGTAGAGGCAGTAGCCGACCTTGGCGCCCTCGTCGTCCCATTTCTCGACGAACTGGCCGGCGTCGAAGTGCGGCCGGCGATAGCACTTGTCGTGGACGCGCTGGCTGTAGAACATCTTCGGCCGGCCCTGCCGGTCGAGCTCGGGGATGCGGTCGAAGGTCGCGACGTAGGTGACGACCGCGGTCATCACCTCTGCGATCGGCGGGCAGCCCGGTACCTTGATGATCGGCTTGTCCGTGATCACCTTGTTGATCGGCACCGCGGTGGTGGGGTTCGGCTTGGCCGCCTGGACGCAGCCCCACGACGCGCACGAGCCCCAGGCGATCACGGCCTTGGCGTCCTTGGCGACGTGCTTGAGCTTGTCGACGAACGGCTTGCCCCCGGGCATGCAGAACATGCCGTCCTCGCCGAGCGGCGGATTGCCTTCGACGGCGAGGATGTAGTTGCCCTTGTACTCCTTCATGACCTGCTCGAGCGCGGCCTCGGCCTGGTGGCCGGCGGCGGCCATGATCGTGTCGTCGTAGTCGAGCGAGATCATCGACAGGATCACGTCCTTGGCGAGCGGATGCGCCGAGCGGATGAACGACTCGGTGCAACAGGTGCACTCGAGTCCATGCAGCCATAGCACCGGCGTGCGCGGCTTGGTCTCGAGCGCGTGGGCGATGGTCGGCGCGAACGCCGGAGACAGGCCGAGCGAGGCGGCGGTCAGGCTGCAGAACTTGACGTAGCTGCGCCGCGTGATGCCCTGCCGGCGCATCACTTCGTAGAAGGTCTCGGTCATCACTGGTCCCCTTCGCCACACCGTGACCATCGCCGGGCCACACGGCATCAACGAGCGCTCAGTGTGTGCCTTGTGCCGCGCGCGCGAAATGATCAGGATCAATGTTTCGGTTCGGCCGCAGTGCGATGGCGCGGCGGCGCGTGCGCCGGTCAGGAGCCGGCCGGGCACACGCTGGCGAAACTGTATATATTCACAGTATGAAGCCACCGCCCGCAGAGCGCAGCCGGACGATTTCCCGGGACGAGGCGCCGCGGCCCGAAGAGCGGGCGCAGCCGGTGCTGAAAGGCCGCGGCACGGCCTGGGCGATTGCCCACCGCTACTCGCGCCTCGGCAGCGAAAGCTACGACGACGGTTGGGGCACTCTCGAGCAGGCGGCGAGCGAAGAAAGGCTGCCGCCGGAGACGACGATCATCGAGGAACGTGTCAAGTCGATCCTCGCGAGCAACGATTCGCCCGACCTCTCGTTCGACCTCTCCATCAATCCGTATCGCGGCTGCGAGCACGGCTGCGTCTATTGCTTTGCGCGGCCGACACACAGCTATCTCAACCTCTCGCCCGGGCTCGATTTCGAGACGCGGATCATCGCCAAGGTCAACGCCGCCGAGCGGCTGCGCGAGGCCTTCGCCAGCCGCGCCTACGAGCCGACATCGATCAACATCGGCTCGGCCACCGACGCCTACCAGCCGGTCGAGCGCAGGCTGGGCATCACCCGCTCGGTGATCGAGGTGATGGCCGAGTGCGCGCACCCGTTCTCGCTGGTCACCAAGTCGGCGGGCATCGAGCGCGACCTCGACCTGGTGGCGCCGATGGCCGAACGCGGCCTGGTGGCGATCTACGTCTCGGTCACCTCGCTCGATCCGAAGATCGCCCGCATCCTCGAACCGCGCGCCGCCGCGCCGCACCGGCGGCTGAAGACGATCGAGGCGCTGGCCCGAGCCGGCGTGCCGGTGGGGGTGAGCATCTCGCCGATCATTCCGTTCATCAACGAGCCCGAGATCGAGCGCATCCTCGAGGCGGCCGCTGCCGCCGGCGCGAGCACGGCGTTCGGCATCGTGCTGCGCCTGCCGTGGGAAGTGAATCCGATCTTCCAGCGCTGGCTCGACCAGCATTATCCCGATCGCGCCGCCAGGGTGATGGCGCGGGTGCGCGAGATGCGCGGCGGCAAGGACTACGACGCCAGCTTCGGCTCGCGCATGAAGGGCGAGGGCGTCTGGGCGCGGCTGCTGCAGCAGCGCCTCGCCAAGGCCAAGATCCGCTTCGGCCTCGACCGCGAGCGCCAGCCGCTCGACCTCACCCAGTTCAGAAAGCCCCTGGCGCCAAGGCGCGACGGCCAGACCGATCTCTTCGCCTAGAGGGACGCCGCAGGCGTCCGCCCCTCCCGCCTGGCGGGAGGGGAGCGAAGCGGGGAGGGTGCGACACCTGAAGCTTCCTTGCGCAGCAAGGGAGGGTGCGACACCTGAAGCTCCCTTTGCGCAGCAAGGGAGGGTGCAATCCTGGAACCGAAGGCTTGTTCAAGGCCTTCAGGCCTTGAACAGATCCTTCACCCGGTCGCTCCAGGTCTTGGCGTTCGGCGAATGCCGGTCGCCGGCCTTCTTCAGGCTTTCGTCCAGCTCCTTCATGAGCTTCCTCTGGTACTCGGTCAGCTTGATCGGCGTCTCGACGCTGACATGGCAGTAGAGGTCTCCCGGGTAGCTCGAGCGCACGCCCTTGATGCCCTTGCCGCGGAGGCGGAAGGTCTTGCCGTGCTGGGTGCCCTCGGGGAGGTCGATTTCGGCCTTGCCGCCGAGCGTCGGCACCTCGATCGACCCGCCGAGGGCCGCATTGGTCATGCCGACCGGGACGGTGCAGTGCAGGTCGTCGCCGTCGCGCTCGAAGATCTCGTGCTGCTTGATCCGGATCTCGATGTAGAGGTCGCCGTTCGGGCCGCCGTTGGGGCCGGGCTCGCCGTTGCCGCTCGAGCGGATCCGCATGCCTTCGTTGATGCCCGGCGGGATCTTGACCTCGAGCGTCTTGTTCTTCTTGATCCGCCCCTGCCCGTGGCAGGCGACGCAGGGCTCGGGAATGATCTTGCCGCTGCCGTGGCAGGTAGGGCAGGTCTGCTGGATGCTGAAGAAGCCCTGGCGCATCTGCACCGTGCCCGAGCCGTGGCAGCTGGTGCAGGTGATCGGGCTCGTGCCCGGCTTGGCGCCGCTGCCCTTGCAGG
>Ga0163144_10011326_pt1 | contig 18867 bp, 18 predicted proteins | sample OliLak19BULKMAT1_FD_123175 | JGI IMG/M metagenome (GOLD analysis project Ga0163144, IMG submission 123175) | Freshwater microbial mat bacterial communities from Lake Vanda, McMurdo Dry Valleys, Antarctica - Oligotrophic Lake LV.19.BULKMAT1 | ecosystem: Environmental > Aquatic > Freshwater >... | reverse complement strand
GTTCGGGTTTCTCATGGCCGGGCCTTCAGGCGAGGCAGGAGCGAGCGCGCCCGCGCGTCGAGCGCGGCCGCCTCCGCCGGGTGGTTGCGCCGGCGCAGCAGGTGGGCGTAGTGGCCCAGCGTGGCGGCCAGCCGCGGGCTGCTCTTGCCGTGCACGAGCTCGAGCTGCGTCAGCGCCCGGTGATAGAGATTCTCCGCCTCGTCGAGCCGCTCTTGCGACTCGTAGAACAACGCGAGATCGTTCATCGCGGCCTCGGTCTCGGGGTGGCCAGGCCCCAGGACCTTCTCCTTGACCGCGATCGCGCGCCGGTAGTAGTCGTCGGCCTCGGCGAAGTCCCCGCGCGCGTGATGGAAAAGCGCCAGGTCGGTGAGGCGGTCGGCCGTGAGCCGGTGATCGACGCCGAGCGCGCGCTGCGTGACCGAGAGCGCGCGCCGGTAAGCCGCCGCGGCCTCGTCCTCGCGGCCGCGCGCCCGCTGAAGGCCCGCGAGCTCGGAAAGGCGCGCGGCGGTCTCGGCGTGGCGCCTAGGATCCTTCTCCGCGGAAGCCAGCGCCCGGCGCAGGAACCGGGCGGCGTCGACGTCCTTGCCGGACGCGGCGCACGCCTCGGCGAGGTAGGCCACGGCGGCCGCCGTCTCCGGCGAGTCGGGCCCGTGGCTCTTCTCCATGAAAGGCAGCGCGCGGCGGTAAAGCTTCTCGGCCTTGGCCGGCTCCCCTTGGGCCATGCGGAGGTCTCCGAGCGCGTTGAGCGACGCCGCGAGCTTCGCGCTGCCGGGCGCTGCCTCCGCGCGGCGCAGCGCCGCTTCCAGCGCGGGCTCCGCCTCGGAGAGCCGCCCGCGGTTCAAGGCGCGGCTGCCCAGCTCCCAGTCGCGGCGCCACTGGGCGCCGCCGGCGCAGGAACAGAGAAAAAGCGTGAGGGCGAAAACACGGGAACGACGCACGCCTAATAGTAGCGGATTCGTCAGATCAACGAGCGACGGCCGCGGCTTCCTTGCGCCAGTACTCCTGGCCCTCGGGGGGCAAGGTATACACGGGATCTAGGTACTCGTAGCGGCGCGTGAGCGCGTCCGCGTCGTCGGCCTCGATGCCGGTGCGGTAGCCCTTCGTCCAGTAAGAGATGCCCTTGACCCTGTCGTAGTCGGACAGCTGATGAATCCAGCGCTTCCCGACGTACGGCACGTCCACGGTCACGCGCGGCGTCGCGAAGCCGGGCAGGTAGCCCATAATGTCGTGCTGCAGCTTCATGCCTTCGGCGATCGACAGGCGCCAATGCTCCGAGTTCGGGATCATGTCGGCCATGTAGAAGTAGTACGGCATGATCTTCGCGTGGTCGAGCAGCATGAAGCAGAGCTCGAGCAGGTCCTGGCGCGTCGTGTTGACGCCGCGCAGCAGCACGCCCTGGTTGCGCACATCGCGAAAGCCCATCTCGAGCAGCTTGCGCACGGCCTTGCCCACGAGCGGAGTCACCTGCTGGGCGTGGTTGACGTGCGTGTGCACCGCGATGTCGATCCCGCGATCCCACGCGCGCTTGGAGATGCGCTCGAGGCCCTTGAGCACGTCGTCCTGCAGAAAGTGCTGGGGCAGGCCCTGGAGGCCCTTGGTCGCCAGCCGGATGTCCTTGATGTTGGGGATGTCCATCAGCTCCATCAGGAAGCTCTCGAGCTGCCCGATCGGCACGTTGGCCACGTCGCCGCCGGAGACGACCACGTCGCGCACGGAGGGCGTCTTGCGGAGGTAGTCGAGCATCGCCGCGTAGCGGTCCTTGGGCTGGCCCTCGAACTTGTGCTTCTGCACCTGCGGCACGGAGTTGCCGACGAGGTCCATGCGCGTGCAGTGGCCGCAGTATTGGGGGCAGGTCGCGATCATCTCGGCGAGCACCTTCGTCGGGTAGCGGTGCGTGAGGCCCTCGCTGGCCCACATCTCGGACTCGTGCAGGCTGTCGCGGGAGGCTTTCGGGTGGTTGGGCCAATCGGGGTTGCGGTCGGAGACGATCGGGATCATGTAGCGGCGCACGGGATCGTTCTTGAGATCCTTCTCGTTCATCGTGTTGAGCATCTGAGGGGGGATCAGGAGCGACATCGTCGCCTTCTCCGCCTGGTCCCGGACGATCGCCTCGGCCAGCTCGTCCGTCAAATAGGGGCCGAACGCGTCCTTGAGGTCCTTGAGATTCTTGGCCGAGTGCTGCCGCTGCCACAGCGCCGACTCCCACTGCTCCTTGGTGACGCCCTTATAGCCGGGCAGGCGCGTCCAGTCCGGCTCGGCATACTGCCGCTTGAGGGGGTACTGAAACGGCTGCCCGGACGCGTCCGCTTTGACTTTCTTGGCCATACGCTGATTCTATCAAAATCAGTAGAATCCCCTCATGTTAAAGGGTAAAACGGCGGTCGTGACCGGTTCCACGAGCGGGATCGGCCTCGGCGTGGCGAAAGCGCTGGCCCAGCAGGGCGCCTCGGTCATGCTTAACGGGTTCGGAGACGCGAAGGAGATCGAAGCCCTGCGCGAATCGCTCGAGCGCCTGTCCGGCTCGCCCGCGTTCTACCACGACGCCGATATGAGCAAGCCCGGCGAGGTCGCCGCGCTCATCCTCGACGCGGAGCGGCTCATGGGCAAGGTCGACATCCTGGTCAACAACGCGGGGATCCAGCACGTCGCGCCCATCGAGGAGTTCCCGGCCGATAAGTGGGATATGGTGCTCGCCATCAACCTGACCTCGAGCTTTCATACGATGCGCGCGGCTCTGCCGGGGATGAGGAAGCGAGGCTGGGGGCGCATCATCAATATCGCCTCGGTCCACGGCCTCGTTGCGTCGGTGAACAAGGCCGCTTACGTCGCGGCGAAGCACGGCCTGATCGGCTTGACGAAAACGGTCGCCCTGGAGACCGCCGCGACGGGTATCACCTGCAACGCGATCTGCCCCGGCTGGGTTCTGACCCCGCTCGTGCAGAAGCAGATCGACGCGCTGGCGACGCGCGACCGTATGACGGAGGCCGTGGCGAAGACGAAGCTGCTGGCCGAGAAGCAGCCATCCCATGATTTCGCGACGCCCGACCAGATTGGCGGCATCGCCGTTTTCCTGTGCTCGGACGCAGCGGCCCAAATGCGAGGCGGGTCGTTGACCGTGGACGGGGGCTGGACGGCGCAATAGGCCGTTTTCTTTTTTCATTCTCTCGAGGAGGGTTTTGAGCAGAAATCTGATCAAAACCCTCGCGGGAGAAATGAAATTCGTCTAGGGCTGGTTAGGCGGCCGAGGGCGCCGTTGCGCTCTCGACCCAGGCGACCAGCTTGTCGAAGGCGGCATGGGCGCGCGGCATCAGCGGGGTCACGAACGGGAACGCGTCTGCGTTCGTGTCGATGTGCGCGGCGCTTTCCTCGAGAACCAGCCGGTGCAGGTCCGCTTTGCCGCGCGAGAGCACGAGGTCTCGGTAGGCCTCCCCGTGGGAAGGGCCCGGCACCAGGTAGTCATGAAGGCCGGCGATCGAAATCAGAGGGACCTTGAGGTCGCCGGTGTTCTCGAACTCGCGGATCGCGGCCAGCGCGGCGGGGCGTGAATCGAGGTCGTAGTCGGCGAGCGCGCCCTGGTAGGACGGGTCGAGGTCGCTGACGAACACGCCGAGCGACGATTCCCAATACACGAGCTTGTACAAGTCGGCCAGCGGCTTCCATTTCTCATCGACGCCGGGGAAGCCGTGCCGCAGATAGGCGGGGAGCTCGCGCAAGAGATTGCCCTTGTCCGCGCGCCACAGCACGCCCGAGATCTCGACCGCGCCGTCCACGAAGCCGATTTCCGCCGCGCGGCGAGCCACGAAGCCGCCGTTCGAGAGGCCGATCGCGTAGACGCGCTCGGGTGAGGAGCCGTGTCGCCGCAGGATGAGCTCGCGCGCGGTCTCGACCAAGGTCTCCAGGCGCCCCGCCCAGCGGCGGACGGAGCTCTCCGGGGTCATGGGCATCACGACCGTATCCCCGTCGAGCACGGCGCGGCGCACGCCCTTGTCGGTGGCGGCGAACGCGTAGCCGCGGCTCAATAGGTAGTCGGAGAAATAAAGGTCGTACGTCGTCTCGTCGGTGATGCCTGAGGCGGCGGCGACGACGAGGCGGCCGTTCCAGTCTCGCGGCACGCGCAGCAGGAAGCGCGCGCGATTTTCCGGCGGCAGCGAGCCTGTGATCAAAACGCCCGGCACGGGCTTCGTCACCTTGGTCCACAGCGCCTTCGGCGGCGCGATGTGCAGCGCGTCATCCGACAGCGCGCGCCCGTTCGTCGTCAGGTCGGCGACGTCCGTCTCAATGATCCCCGGGTCGCGCGGAAGGTCGACGCGGAAGGCGAAGGCGCGGGGAACGCTCACGGCTTGAGGAGCGCGGCGAGCTCGTCGCGTTTCTTGAGCGGAAAGTAGTGGTCGCCCGTCACGATCCGCGCGCGGAAGCGGCCGGTCTTGTCCCGGAGCACGGTGCCGGAGGGAGGGGCCTTCTCGGGGGCCTCGATGCCGAGGCGCTCGAAAAGGACCTTGGCGCTTTCCCAGTTCAGGAGCTTGTCGCCGTCGCCGTGGATCAGCTCGAGCTGGATGCCGAGCGTTCGGAGGCGCGCGGCGTCGTCGAGGGAGAACTCGAGGCGGAACATGTCGCTTGAGCGGCGCAGCATCGCCTCCTGCCAGCCCGCGTCTTTCGAGTCGCGCTTGATGTCCTTGATGAACGCCTTGCGGATGTGGTCCACGGCGGCGTCCCATGGCTCCTTGAGGTCGGCGAGCATCATCGCGGCCGCATCCTTCGAGGCGAGCGCGATGAGCTGCCCGCGCTGAAAGGTCCACTGCGCGGCCCAGGCGGCGACCGCGGGAGCGAGGAAGGGATTGACGCGGGCGGTCGCCTGCCAGAGCTCGGCCGTCGCGTCGCCGGCGTTGAGCCAGTCGACGATGGTGCGCGTGGCCTGGCCCATGCGCTCGAAGTCCGCGCCGGCCCGCTTTTCGCTGCCCTCGTAATGTGTCGTGGCGTGGAGCATGAACACGCGCGAGCCGGAGAGCGCCTTGAGCGCGGCCGCGACGGCGGGCTCCTCGTGAAGCTGGAGCATGCGCTGGAAGACGAGCGTGCCGAAGGAATGAAGCGCGAGCTCCACCTTGCCGCCGGGGGAGTTTTTTGCGGCCAGGTTCACCGCGCTCGCGAGGTCGCGCGCGTCGGCGTCGATCGGAGTTTTCGTCATGCGCCAGTCCGATGGGGCATGGCCGCGAGTCCACACGAACAGCTCATTCCCCTTGGGCTTCTCGACGCGCGCGAATAGGGGCTCGAAGCTCTCGTTCAAGGCGAGGCCGCCCGCGTACACGCGTGACGGCGCGCCGCCGGTTCCTTCGCGGGCTTTATAGTGGATAGGGGCGCCGCCGTCGCCCTCGAAAGCGCCGAGCGTCCAACCCTCCGCCGGGGCCGCCGCGCGGCCGCCGTCGAACAGGGACTGGGCCGCGGTCGCGCTTTCCTCGACGGACTTCGCGCTCGCGGCTGCGGATACGGAAACGGGAGCGGCGACCGCGACTGGGCGGAGGGTGAGGACCGGCGGCGCGGGCATCAACGGCAGCGCGGGCACGGCCGTCGGAAGCATTAGCCTCGGCCCGTCGCCTAGCGCGGCCGCGAGGCGCGGCGTTTCGAGGGCCGGGATCCCGCGAACGGCCAGGCTGCCCGTCAACGAGGGGGCGGCGACGACGCCAGCGTGGGAGGAGGGCGCGAGCGCCGTCACGAGGCCGAGAAGGATAGTGTTCATTGGCATAATTTTAGGAAACCGCACCGTTGACCCCGTGGGCCGTACGGTCCCGGCGGCCTCCGGCAAAGGGCCTATGATTTGGTAGACTCGACGCATGGACATCACGCGCGTCTGCGTCGTGGGCGGCGGCACCATGGGCAACGGCATCGCCCATGTCTTCGCTCAGAAAGGCTTCGGCGTCGTCTTGGTCGAGGCCAAGAAGGAGCTGGCCGACAAGGCCCTCGCGATGATCGCCAAGAACATGGACCGGCAGGTCGCCAAGGGCTCCCTGAGCGCCGCCGATAAGGACGCCGCGCTCGGGCGGCTTAAGACCGCGACGTCCATCGCCGAGGCCGCCGGCTTCCAGCTCGCCGTCGAGGCCGTCCCCGAGCGGCTCGAGATCAAGACGGCCGTGTTCAAGGAGCTCGAGCTCCATGGCGCGCCGGGCGCGATCCTCGCGACGAACACGTCGTCCCTGCCGATCTCCGACATCGCGGCGACGCTGAAGGACCCCTCGCGCGTGATCGGCATGCACTTCATGAACCCTGTCCCCGTGATGAAGCTCGTTGAGATCATCCGCGGGAGGAAGACCTCCGACGCGACGACCGCCGCCGTGAAGGAGCTCACGGCCGCGCTCGGCAAGATCCCTGCCGTCGCCAACGACTTCCCCGGCTTCGTGTCGAACCGCGTGCTCATGCCGATGATCAACGAGGCGATCCTGTGCCTCGAGGAAGGCGTCTCGTCGAAAGAGGACATCGACACGATCATGAAGCTCGGCATGGCGCATCCCATGGGCCCGATCGCGCTCGCCGACTACATCGGTCTCGACGTTTGCCTCGCGATCATGGACGTGCTCGACAACGGCTTCGGCGGAACGAAGTACAAGGCGGCTCCGCTCCTGCGCAAGATGGTCGCCGAGGGGAAGCTGGGAGTCAAGACCAAGGCCGGTTTTTACCAATACTAACTATGGACTTCAATTTCACCGACTCGATGGCGATGCTGCGCGACTCCGCGAGGGAGTTCGCCGAGAAGCGCCTCAAGCCAGGCGCCCAGGAATGGGACGAGCAAGAGGCGATTCCCGAGGCGGTCTACAAGGAAGGCGCAGAACTCGGCTTCTTCGGCCTGTCGGTGCCTGAGCAATTCGGCGGCGTAGGCGTCGACCCGCTCGCTTACGCGGCCGCGATGGAGGAGCTCGCGCGCGGCTCGGCGTCCTTCCAGGTTTGCGCGACGGTGCACAACTCCTTGGTCTGCGCGGCGATCGCTAAGCACGGCACGGACGAGCAGCAAAAAAAGTTCCTGCCCAAGATGGCCGCGGGGGAGTGGATCGGGGCGTACTCTCTCTCGGAGCCCGGCGCGGGCACCGACGCGGGCTCGCTCACGACATCGGCGGTCGACCAGGGCGACCACTGGCTCGTCAACGGTACGAAGTCCTGGGTCACCAACGGCGGCTTCGCCCAAGTCTTCCTGACCTTCGTGTCGACGAACAAGGAGGCCGGCTCGCGCGGCATCACCTGCCTGCTCGTCGAAAAGGGCATGCCCGGCTTCACCGTCGGCAAGAAGGAGAAGAAGATGGGGCTGCGCGCGTCGGACACGCGCGAGCTTAACTTCGTCAACGCGAAGATCCCCAAGTCGGCCCTGCTCGGCGGGATCGGCGGCGGCTTCAAGATCGCGATGAGCCAGCTCGACAGCGGCCGCATCGGCATCGCGGCGCAGGCGGTCGGCATCGCGCAGGCCGCGCTCGAGGAGGCCGTCTCCTACTCCAAGCAGCGCAAGCAGTTCGGCAAGAAGCTGTCTGAGTTCCAGCTCACGCAGGCGAAGCTCGCCGACATGGCCACCAACATCGCCGCGGCGCGCCTGCTCGTCTACCAGGCGGCGTCGAGGCTCGCGAACGGCGAAAAATGCACGATGGAGGCTTCGATGGCGAAGTCCTTCGCCTCGCGCATCGCCAATAAGGCCTGCTACGACGCGGTGCAGATCCACGGCGGCAACGGCTTCGTGCGCGAGTTCCCCGTCGAGAGATACTTCCGCGACGTACGCGTGACCGAGATCTACGAGGGGACGACGGAAGTCCAGGCGCTCATCGTTGCTCGCGAAGTCTTGGGGTAAGAAGCACGAGCTCGTCCCGGCCGTCTGCGGCCAATAGCGTGGCGTCGTAGCCCGACGACAGCGCCGCCACAAGCTTCGCGGATTCGACGGGCCGGGAACGCCAGGCCCAGTCCTTGTACAAGACCAGCCGCGGATCGGCGTTCACGCGCGCGCGCGCGCTTTCGAAGCCGGCGAGGTCCTCAAGGAGCAGGAAGGCCGCGGCGGCGGGCCGCCGCGCGACCTCGCGCACGAACGGCGGATTGAACGCGGCGACGTACGCGCGCTGCGGGATCAAGCTCGCCGACCGCTCAAGGAAAAGACGCGCGGCCTCATGCTCCGCGTCGGGAGGTTTCTGGCCGCTGAAGGCGAGCCCCGCGGCCAGCAGGGCGGCCGGCAAGGCCGCGCCGCCGAGGTTGGCCGCCACGGCTAGAGGTAGCGCCACGGCCAGAGCGTAACGGTCCTCGGTTCCGGATTCGAAGCGGCCGCGAAAGAACGCGCCGTACAGGAGCAGAAACGCCGTCGAGAGCGCGACGAGCCGGGCCGCGGGGCGCTTCGTGACGGCGGCCAACAGCGCAGGCGGGATCAGGAGCCAAAACTCCGCGCGCGCGGCGAAGAAGCGCAGGTTCGGGACGATATTGCGGGCCAGATGGGAGAGCGGGGCGGTGGTCGCGGCGGAGTAGCCGGGCAGGGCGTCGGCGCGGTTGGCGAGCGCGATCGCGGCGGGGAAGGCCGCGGCGGCGAGCGCGGGCAGCATCACGACGAGGGGCGCCCGCAGCAGGGCGGCGTAGCCGACGAGCAGAAAGTTCTCGGGGCGAACCTGAACGGCGTAAGCCAAGGTGACGGCGCAGAAGGCGTTCAGCGCCGGGTCCTTCGCGCGCGCGTGCAGGGCCGCGAGCGAGGCGGCGATCCAGAACAAGGACGAGCTGGTCAGGTCGCTCGCGCGCCCGTAGCGCACGGCGAGGGGAAGCAGGATCCAGACGCACGCCGCGCCGAGCGCGCCGCGCTCGTCCTCGAAGAGCTCGAGCGCCGCCCAGAATACGAACACGGCCGATAGCGAGGACAGCAGGGCGCTCCAGACGAAGGCGTCGCCGCCCAGCTTCAGGAAGAGCGCCAGCGCGACGTGATGCCCGCCGGGCCACGTGGGGCGCGCGAGCACGTCATAGCCGTCGAGGCCGCCCACGAGCGTCCCCGCGAACGCGCCCGATGACGCGAGGTGCCGCGCGATGTCGAGATGCTCGAACTCGTCATAGTAGACGAGGGGCCCCGGCCCCGCCGCCAAGCGCAGCGCCAGGCCGACGAGCACGATCGCCGCGAGGGCGTAGCCGCGACGCAGTCGACGCAGCGCCCGCGCCAGCAGCGCCGCCCAGCCCGCGAGCAGCAGCGCCAGCGCCGCGGGATAGACCGCCGTCATCAACGAGTCAGCTTCTTGTAATGGATGCGCTTGGGCTGTACGTCTCCCAGGCGCTTCTTCCGGTCCTCTTCGTAGGCCTCGTAATTTCCTTCGAACCAGGTCACCTGCGATTCGCCCTCGAACGCGAGGATGTGCGTCGCGACGCGGTCGAGGAACCAGCGGTCGTGGCTGATGACGACGGCGCAGCCGGGGAACGCCTGGATCGCTTCTTCGAGCGCGCGGAGCGTGTGCACGTCGAGGTCGTTGGTCGGCTCGTCGAGCAGCAGGACGTTGGCCCCTTCCTTCAGCATCTTCGCGAGGTGCACGCGGTTGCGCTCGCCGCCCGAGAGGTTCTTGACCAGCTTCTGCTGATCCTGGCCCGCGAAGTTGAAGCGCCCGCAGTAGGCGCGAGACGGCATCTCGAGCTTGCCGAGCTTGACGGTATCGAGCCCGTCGGAGATGACCTCCCAGACGTTCTTCTCGCCGTCGAGGATGCGGTTCTGGTCCACGTACCCGAGCTTGACCGTCTCGCCGACCTTGAAGTCGCCCGAGTCGGGCTTCTCGAGGCCCGTGATCATGCGGAACATCGTCGTCTTGCCGGCGCCGTTAGGCCCGATCACGCCGACGATGCCGTTAGGGGGGAGGCGGAAGGTCAGGTTGTCATAGAGGAGCTTGTCTCCGAAGGACTTTGAGATGCCCTTCGCTTCGATCACCGTGTCGCCGAGGCGGGGCCCCGGCGGGATGTACAGCTCGAGATCGTCGTAGCTCTTCTCCTTCTGCGAATCCTCGAGCATCTGGTCGTAGTTGGAGAGGCGCGCTTTGTTCTTTGCGCGGCGGCCTTTGACGCCCTGCCGCACCCACGCGAGCTCCTCGGCCAAGGCCTTCTGCATCTTCGTCTCCGATTTGGCCTCCTTCGCGAGCCGTTCTCCCTTCTGCTCGAGCCATGATGCGTAGTTGCCCTTGTAGGGAATGCCCTCGCCGCGGTCGAGCTCCAGGATCCAGCCCGCGACGTTGTCGAGGAAGTAGCGGTCATGGGTCACCGCGACGATCGTCCCCTCGTACTTGGACAGGTGCTGCTCGAGCCAGTCGACAGATTCGGCGTCAAGGTGGTTCGTCGGCTCGTCGAGCAGAAGAATGTCGGGCTTCTGCAGCAGCAGGCGGCACATCGCCACGCGCCGTTTCTCGCCGCCGGACAGCGTGCCGCACTTCTGGTCGGACGGCGGGCAGCGCAGCGCGTCCATCGCGATCTCGAGCGTGCTGTCGATCTCCCAGGCGTTCGTGGTGTCGATCTTTTCCTGAAGCTTGCCCTGCTTGTCGAGCAGCTTCTCCATGTTCTCGGGCGTGAGCGCGGGATCGGCGAGCTGGTCGTTGATCGCGTTGTAGTCGGCGAGCAGCTTCATCGTTTCCGCGACGCCCTCGGATACCGTCTCCTTGACGGTCTTCTCGGGATCGAGCTGCGGCTCCTGCTCGAGCAGGCCGACCGTGTAGCCCTTCGACTGGGTGATCTGGCCCGTGTACTCCGTGTCCTTGCCCGCCATGATGCGCAGCAAGGTCGACTTGCCCGAGCCGTTGTCGCCGAGGATGCCGATCTTCGCGCCGTAGTAGAACGAAATATAGATGCCCTTGAGCACCTGCTTCTTGGGCGGGTGGATGCGGCCCACGTCGATCAGAGAGTAGATGATCTGCTTCGTGTCGGTCGTCGAGCTGGCCATGGTTTTACTCCTTCGGGGGATGCGCCTGCAGCCACGCCTTCTGGACGCTCCAGGCGGCGACGGCGGCGAGAAACGCGAGCGCGGCTTGCTTCGGGAAAGTGGGCAATTGAAGGGCTTGGCCGAGCGCCAGCGCCGCCACGCCGAGCTGGACCTGCGCGGCGCCGACGAATGCGACGAACGCGTCCTCGTCGGCGGAGGCCATCATGGCGAGCGGCAGGACGGCGACGCAGTACGCCCACAGCAGACGCAGGGCGAACGGCAGATAGTCCCGGTCGAGCACGGGCCACGCCGCGGCCCAGGTCCAGGCGCACAGCGCGCCCGCCGTGAGCATCGCCGCGCCCAGCGCGTACGCGCGGCCGTGGCGCCGGGCGAGCAGGTGGCCGGGCAGCAGAATCATCTGGAGCACGAGCGGCATGAGCGCCGCGCCGAGGAAGCCGGCGGCGAGGAGCTTGAGCTCGTCGGTGAAGACGAGCCAGACGGCCGTCGGCAAGGTGAGCCAGGACGAGAGATAGAGCGCGACGCGGCCGCGCTCGGCGGCGCGCTTCCAGGCCGGTGGCACGCGCAGGAACGCGAGCGGGAGGGAGGGGACGCTCATTTCCCGGAGCGCCCGTGGAACAGGAGGTCGGCGGACGCCTTGTCGGAGGCCTCGGCCGTCACGTCGTTGAAGGCGCGGACCTTCGCGTCCGCGGCGCCGTAGCGGAACGCGACGCACTTGATGCCCGCGGCCGACAGGGCGGCGTCCACATTCTTGGCGTGGTGCGGTTTATCGTCCACGAACACGACCTTCGCGGGCGTGAGCGAGAGCTTCTTGAGATGGGCCACGAGGGCCTTCCCCTTGTCGGGGCCGTCGCCGACGAAAATGACGTTCCCCGCCAGGTCGACGCCGATGTCCTTGAGCTGCCGGAAGGTCGATTCCGCGTCGCCGGCGTCACGGGCGGTCAGCGCCATGATCTTCAGCCCGCGCTTCTGCTGCTCTCGAATGAGCCCCGGCGTGAAGTCCTCGACCGCCTTCACCTTGACGGTCGCGAGCGCCTTGGACCAGGCCTCGCCGGCCTTCGTTTCGGCGGCGGCTTGATCGAGCCCGTCACGCTTGAGGGCCTTCTCGATGTAGTAGTACCACTGGTCCGAGCCGATGTTGCCGACGGGCTCGACGAGCGTGTTGTCGATGTCGAAGACGAGCAAGGTCGAGGTCGAGAGCTCCGGGCGAACCTCGGCCATCGTCGAAATCTCGCGCACGTCGGCGCGGGCGGCGCCGGCGAGGAGCGCTACGGCCAGGAGCGTCTTCATTTGATGTGCTGCCGCTTGGGGTCGAGCTTCGTGCGCAGGAGCTCGAGCTCGCGCGCGCCTGGCGGGGCGACCTCCGCGAGGCGCGCGGCCCGCTTCAGCGCCCAGCCGACGTTCTCCTGGACCTGCTCGAAGGTCACGCCGGGGTAGAGCGCGGTGAGGGTCAGCTCGCCCGTCTCGTCGGGCTCTAAAATACCCATGTTCGTGATCACCTTCTTGACGCGCTTGCCGTTGGAGGTGATGAAGTCCACCTTGTCCGGGAACGCGCGCTTGTCGAGCTTGGTCACGATGAGCACGCGCTGCGCGTGCTGGGCGATCTCGCAGGCTCCGCCCGAGCCGGGCAGGCGCACCTTCGGCGCGCCGTACGGGCCGACGACCGTGGTGTTGATGTTGCCGCGCTTGTCGACCTGCGCGCCGCCGAGGAAGCCGACCTGGATCTTCCCGTTCTGCAGGAAGCTCTGAAAGATGTCGGACATCGAGGTGACCATCAGCGAGCCCGTGACGAGCGCGGGGTCGCCGATCGAGGGAGGCACCCGGTCGGGCACGGCCCCGACGGCGCCCGACTCGTAGATCAAGGTCATGTTCGGGGCGTGCGTGGCGCGCGCGAGATTGCACGCGAGGTTCGGCAGGCCGATGCCGACGAACACGACGTCTCCGTCGCCGATCTCGCGCGCGGCGAGCACGCACATCAGCTCGTTGAGGGTATAATCCGTCGGGGCTTGGGTCGCGGCGTCCATGGGCGGGATTTTAGCGTTTTTTACGCCCAGGGGCTACGGGTGTCCCGGAACGGGTCGCCGCGCGTGAGGCGCTCACCGAGGGCGTCGCCGGGGCGCCTTCGAGGGCGGGGAACGATCAGGAGGTCGCAGAAGAGGGCGTCGAAGAGGCGCCGCCATGTTGTGAGGCCCGTATCGACGCGGCCGCGCTCGATGCGGCTGATCTGGGCCTGGCCGAGGCCGGTGCGGCGCGCGAGCTGACGCTGGCTCATGCGCATATACGCGCGCAGGGCGCGAAGGTAGGCGGCGGGCGGATAGGTCAGCGCTTTATAGGGCGTGGCGAGGTCGATGACGAGCTCATTGAGCGCGACGCGGTGGACGAGGGGGACTTGAGTGAGGCGGGGCATACACTTTATACGATTGAGGGGGGTGAAAAGTTGCATAGGGAGGGGGGCGGCTGGCGGGGGAAGGTATACCCTGCGCGTCCCTCTTTGGGTGATGCCTAAACAGGCATCACGCTAAAATTTGAAGTGATGCTTGATCAGGCATGATGCTTAAACAGGCATCACTCAAAGAGGGGCGGACTAGGGTCATGGGGGCGCCCGAGTTCGCCGGTTAGCGGCTAGAGATCGTTCGCGGCTTTCAGCTCTTCGTAGCGCGCCGGATATTTGGTCTTGAACTCGGCGACGAGCTTCTCCCGATGCGCCTTCCACGCGGCGAGGTTGGGTCCTTTCTTGCGCTTCTCGCTGTCGTAGGAAAGAAATTGCCAGATCGCCTTGCCTTCCGCCTTCGTGATGCTGCAGCCGGGCTTGTTCATCATGCGCTTGACGTAGCGATTCCACGTTTCGGAGTCGTCGAAGCGGCTGTTGAGCGGACGCGAGGCGGTATGACACTGCGCGCAGCGCGAGAGCGTCAGCTCGTAGCCCTTGCGGCGCTCGGGCTCGTAGCCCGCGAGGACGGATTCGGGCAGCGTGGCGGGCCCGAGGTCGTTCGGATACGGGTTGGCCTGGGCTTTCTCCTTCTCGCTTTGTCCGGCGGCCGGCGCGGCGGCCGTCGCGGGCGCTGCGGCTTCGGGAGGCTTTACGGGGGCCGGCTCGGGCTCGGGCTTTGAGCAGGCCGCGAGCAGAAGGACGAGAATCAGAGATTTCATGATCAAGCTCCTTGTCCGACGGTATCGAGTCGCCGCCACAGATACCAGCTCGCGACGGTGCGGTAAGGCGCCCAGAGCTTGCCGTGCTTCTCGACGGCGGAGGGCGGAGGAAGAACGGACGTTTTGCGGTAAAGCAGGCCGAAGGCCTTGCGCACGCCGTAGTCGCCCGTCGGCAGGACGTCGGGGCGGCCGAGCTTGAACATGAGAAACATGTGCACGGTCCACTCGCCGACGCCGCGGACCTCGGTGAGACGATCGATGATCTCTTGATCCGTCAGCGAGACGAGCTCCTTGCGCGGAGCCACGACTCCGGAGAGGCACTTCTCCGCGAGATCTCGCACCGCGATGCTCTTGTTCGCCGATAAGCCCGCGGCGCGGAGCTTCGACACCGGCATGCGCAAAAGGCGCTTCGGCGTCAGCTTATCCTCGCCGCCGAACAGCGCGAGCACGCGGCCATGAATCGTTGCGGCCGCCTTGCCGTTCAGCTGCTGGTAGACGATCGACTGCACGAGGGACTCGAAGGTATCCTGATTTTTCGGCACGAGCCCGTATTCTCCGACGCTGTCGATGTGCCGCCCGAGGACCGGGTCGGCCTTCTTGAGATGCCGCAGCGCGGCCTTAATATCCGTAGTTCACGCCTGTGCAGATCTGCGGCTTCGCCTTCAGGCGCTCGGCGAGGCCGGCGTTCTTCTTCATGTAGGCGGCGCGATCCTCGACGCCGTAGACGAATTCGTCGAGGTATTTCTTGAAGGTGGCTTCCTCGCGCGCGACCTTGTCCCACGCGACGTAAAAATCGTTGTCGCGGTCGTAGTAGCCCTGGGCGTAAGACGGGTGCGCGCCCCACGGCTCGACGACGACGGCGTCCACCTGCAGGCCCGGGATCAGGGTCCGATTCGGATCCTGGCGGATGACGGACTCGTCGACGCGCTCTTCGACGACGACGACCACACGCTTGGAGGCGAAGGCCGCCTCCTTCTGCACGCCCATGAGGCCCCAGACCTGCGTGTTCCCGGCGGCGTCCGCGCGCTGGGCGTGGACGATCGTGACGTCGGGGCGCAGCGCGGGGACCGTCGCGAGCAGCTCGCCCGTATACGGGCACGCGACCGTCTTGATCAGGGGGTTCGCCTTGGGGATGTCGGTGCCCTCGTAGTTCTTGAGCGGCCAGAAGGGAATATTTGCCGCGCCCGCCGACAGGCGGGCGACCATGCCGAAGTGCGAGTACTCCTCGATCTCGAGCGTCGGCGGCTTGGCCTCCACGGCGCGGCGGAACGCGTGCAGGGAGCCTACGCCGGGGTTGCCGGCCCAGGAGAAGATCAGCTTCTTGGCGACGCCCGCCTGGATCATCTGGTCGTAGATGAGGTCGGGCGTCAGGCGCGCGAGCGTGAGATTCTTCTTCCTCTGGCGGATGATCTCGTGGCCCGCCGCGAAGCAGATCAGGTGCGTGAAGCCCTCGATGACGACCACGTCGCCGTCCTTGACGTGGGCCGCGACGGCGTCCTTCATGGAGAGGACCTTGTTCTTCAAGCGGTCAGCTCCGAGAGGCACTCGTCGAAGATCTCGAGCCCCTTGTCGACGTCGTAGGCGGTCAGCACGAGCGGCGGCGCCACCCGAATCGTCGACTTGCCGCAGCCGAGCAGCAGCAGGCCCTTCGTGAACGCGAGCTGCTCGAGCTCGGCCATCAGCTCACCGGCCGGCTCCTTGGTCTTGCGGTCCTTCACGAGCTCGACGCCGATGAACAGGCCGAGGCCGCGCACGTCGCCGATGCAAAGATGCTTGGCCTGCAATTTCTTGAACCCCGCGAGCAGGCGCTCGCCCATGACGACGGCGTTGGCGGCCAGGCCGCCCTTGATGAGGCCGATCGCCGCGAGCGAGGCGGCGCACGCGACGGGGTTGCCGCCGTAGGTCGACCCGTGGGAGCCGCGCGGCCAAGTCATGACCGCTTCCTTCGCGATGATGGCACCTATCGGCATGCCCGCGCCGATGCCCTTGGCCGTCACGATGACGTCGGGGACGACGCCGTAGTTCTCGCAGGCCCACATCTTGCCCGTGCGTCCCGCGCCGCTCTGGACCTCGTCAAAGACGAGCAGAATGCCGTTGTCGGTGCAGAACTTGCGCCAGTACTGGAGGAACTCCTTCGACGGCAGGACGTAGCCGCCCTCGCCCTGCAGGGGCTCCATGACGACGGCCGCGACCTCGGTCGGATCGAGCTTCGTCGCGAACAGATCGTTCGCCGCCGCGACGCACTCCGCGAGCGTGTTGCGGTAGGGATTGTGGAACGGCAGGTGATAGATCTCGGGCAGCATCGGGCCGAAGCCCTTGCGGTACTTCACTTTCGACGAGGACAGTGACATGCCCGCGTAGGAGCGCCCGTGAAACGAGCTGTGAAAGGACACGAGCGCGTGCCGCTTCGTGTGATGGCGGGCGAGCTTGACCGCGCCCTCGATGGCCTCGGTGCCCGAGTTCGACAGGAACACGCGCCACTTGCCGCCCCCGGGCGCGCTCTGGGCCAGCGCCTCGCAGAGGTCCGAGAAGCCCTGGTAGTAGAAGTCGGTGCCGCAGATGTGGAGGAACTTTTCGGCGGCCTCGACGACGGCCTTCGTGACGACGGGATGCTGGTAGCCGGTCGATGAAACGGCGATGCCGGCCATCCAGTCGATGTAGCGGTTGCCGTCCACGTCCTCGACCATCGCGCCGCTGCCGCCGGCGATGACCAGCGGATACTCCTTGATATAGGAGGGCGACGAGTACTCCTTATCCTTGGCGATGATCGCCTTGGCCCTCGGGCCCGGGGGCGCCACGAGAATGCGAGGGTAGCCGAGCGTGGATCCTTTGGACGTCTTCGTCGCGGTCTTCATCGGCTTACTCCATGATGGTGCGGCTCTGCTCGCGCATGAACTGCGTGACGTAGTAGGGGCCGCAGCCGCCTTTGCCGGTCGAGCCGGAGCCTTTCCAGCCGCAGAAGGACTGCACGCCGGGCCACGCGCCCGTGGTGGCACCCGTCGGGCGGTTGGCGTAGCAGACGCCGGCCTCGATCTCGTCGAAGAACTTCTGAATCTCTTCCTTTTTCGCGGTGAAGATTCCGGCGGTCAGGCCGTACTCCGCGCGGTTAGACTCCAAGATCGCCTGGTCGATGCCCGTGACCTTTCCGACCGCCAGGATGGGGACGAACAGCTCGCGCATGAAGATCTCATGATCGAGCGGCAGCTCGACGATCGTCGGCGCGCAGAAGTGGCCCTTGTCGAACACGGGGCCTTTGAGGCGCTCGCCGCCGAGCAGCACCTTGCCGCCCTTCTTCGCGGAATCGATCGCGCCGTCGAACACCTTCGCGGACCGCGCGTTGATGACGGGCCCGAAGTACACGTCCTTCTGCGTCGGGTCGCCGCAGACGATGGCCTTGGACTTCTCGATAAGCTTCGCGACGAAGGCGTCGTAGACCTTCTCGTGCACGTAGACGCGCGAGCACGCGGAGCACTTCTGCCCCTGCAGGCCGAACGCGGACTTCATCACGCCGGACGCCGCGTCGTCGAGGTTCGCGGTCTCGGAGACGTAGGTCGGGTTCTTGCCGCCGAGCTCCATGAGCGCGGGCTTGGGGAACGCTGAGGAGAACTCCTTGACCATGCGCATGCCCACTTCCTTCGAGCCCGTGAACACGATGCCGTCGACGCCGGGATTCTTCCAGAGCGCGTCGCCGATGACGGCGCCCAGGCCCGTCACGAAATTGAACAGCCCCGTCGGCACGCCGCCGGCCACGCAGCACTCGTAGAGCATGAGGCCGGTCCAGGGGGTGTCCTGCGCGGGCTTGTAGACCACGCCGTTGCCCGCGAGCAACGCCGCGGCCGACATGCCCGTCGAGAGCGCCATCGGGAAGTTGTACGGCGCGATGCAGACGAACACGCCGAACGGGCGCAGCACCGAGCGCGTATTCTCGTTGGGCAGCAGCTTCCCGAGAGGCACGACATAGCCGTTGTTGTCTTCGACGTTCTTCGCGTAATACTCGATCAGGTCGGCCGACTCCTCGGCGTCGCCCATCGCCTCCATGCGGCTCTTGCCGACCTCGAGGCTCATGACGGCCGCGATCTCGAACTTGCGCTCGCGGATGACGGCGGCGACCTTGCGCATGATCTTCACGCGCTCCTGCCAGGGGAGGGCGCCCCAAGCCTTCTGCTCGCGCTTCGAGGCCTTGACCGCGAGATCCACCTCGGCCGGCGTCGCGGCCGCGAACTTGCCGAGCGTGAGCGTCGTGTCGATGGGCGAGGCGTCGACGATGAGGTCGGAGGCCGTCTTCACGGGCTTGCCGTCGATCCAGAGCGGGTGCTCCTTGCCGGCCTTGCTCCGCACGAGCGTCAGCGCCTCGTCGAAGGAGCGGTGGAAATCGGTCATGTCGGCGTTCGTGGACGTGTAGGTGATCTTGGTCGGCGAGCTAGTGGCCATTGGTCTTCTCCAGTGCGGCATGCGTGAGCTTGAAGCGCGCGACGATCTCGTCGATCTCGGCTTCGGTGATCGTGAACGGAGGGGCGACCATGACGAGGTCGCCGTGCACGCCGTCGGCGTGGCCGGTGTTGGGCCACAGGATGAGGCCTTGGTCCCGGGCTTTCGCGACGAAGCGCTCGGCGTAGGTCCGCGAGCGCGCGTAGGGTTTCTTCGTCAGCTTATTTTCGACGAACTCGATCCCGGCGAGGAGCCCCAGGCCGCGGACGTCGCCGACGTTGGGGAGGTCGAGCAGGGTCGAGAGCTTGCGCTGGAGCACGACGCCCATGTCGGCGGAGCGTTTAATGAGCCCGTGCTTCTTGATATAGCGGACCGTCGCGAGACCCGCGGCGCAG
>Ga0163144_10011324_pt1 | contig 18867 bp, 15 predicted proteins | sample OliLak19BULKMAT1_FD_123175 | JGI IMG/M metagenome (GOLD analysis project Ga0163144, IMG submission 123175) | Freshwater microbial mat bacterial communities from Lake Vanda, McMurdo Dry Valleys, Antarctica - Oligotrophic Lake LV.19.BULKMAT1 | ecosystem: Environmental > Aquatic > Freshwater >... | reverse complement strand
ATGCTCCGCGACGAGGACGTCGACCTGACGATCAACGAACTGTCGCGTCTGCGTGGTAGGCTTCCGAAAGCGGCCGACGAACCGCGACGCGCGTTTGATGGTGCCGTGAACGACGAATGAAGCAAGCTGCCAAGACCGTGCCGACTCCGGACGCGCCGCATGGCCTGCTGCCGATACCGACGAATCCGCCGCTCTTGCGGCGCATCCTGACCGCGTTCATCGCCAACGAGGTGCGCAAGGTTGGTTTGGAACGCGTCGTTTTCGGCCTGTCGGGAGGAGTCGACTCGAGCCTGAGCGCGATGCTCGCCGCCGAAGCACTCGGACCGGGTAACGTCTTGGGCATCCGCATGCCCTATCGCCAGTCGAGCGCCGAGAGCCTCGAACACGGCGAAGCGGTCGCGCGCCGCGCCGGCATCGAAATGCTCACGGTCGACATCACCGCGCAGATCGACGCCTATTTCGAGCAGTTCCCGGATGCCGATAAATCGCGTCGCGGCAACAAGATGGCGCGGGAGCGGATGACCGTGCTCTACGATCACTCGGCGCGCACGCAGGCGCTCGTGCTCGGCACCAGCAACAAGACCGAGTTGCTGCTCGGCTACGGCACCCTACACGGCGACATGGCATCGGCGATCAATCCTCTCGGCGATCTCTACAAGACGCAGGTGTGGGCGCTCGCCGCGCACGTCGGTGTGCCGGCGGAGGTCGTCGAAAAGCAACCCTCGGCCGATCTGTGGGCCGGGCAGACGGACGAGGCCGAGCTCGGCTTCGGCTATGCCGACGTCGACGCACTGCTCTATCTCATGGTCGATCTGCGCTATTCGTCGGAGGATCTAGTCGCCGCCGGATTCGCGGCCCCGTTCGTACAGCGGGTCACCGCGATGGTGCGCGGCTCCCAGTTCAAACGTCGGCTACCGGTGATCGCCAAGGTATCGGCGCGCACGATCGATCGCGATTTTCGTTACGCCCGCGACTGGGGCAAGTGAGCGCGGCGGTGGAAGCGCCCGCAGCACGCTGATGGCCGGAACGGGCAAGCTCTTCGTCGTCGCCACCCCGCTCGGCAACCTCGAGGACATCACCTTGCGGGCGCTACGCATCCTGCGCGAGGTCGACCTGATTGCGGCCGAAGATACCCGTCACAGCCGCAAGCTCCTCGAGCACTTCGGTATTCGCGCGCGCATGACGAGCTATTTCGACCAGGTCGAAGAGCGCAAAGCGGCGCCGTTGGTGCGCGAGATGAGCGGCGGTCTCAAGGTGGCCCTGATCTCCGATGCGGGAACGCCCTGCATCGCCGACCCGGGCTATCGTCTCGTGCGTGCTGCCGTCGAGGCCGGGGTAGCGGTCGAAGTCGTGCCTGGCCCATGTGCGGTGACTGCTGCGCTCAGCATCAGTGGACTGCCCACCGACCGCTTCGCGTTCGAGGGCTTCGTCCCTGCGCGTGAAGTGGCGCGAACCAAGTTCTTCGCAGCGCTTGCGAGCGAGACGCGCACCCTCGTGTTTTACGAAACCGCGCGTCGGCTGGAGAAGTCGCTCGCCGCATTGCGCATGACGATGGGGGACCGAAAGATCGTCGTGTGTCGCGAACTGACGAAGTTGTTCGAGGAGGCGTGGCGCGGCACGGTCACCGAGATCGAGGCACGGGTCGCGACGCTGACCAAGGGCGTGCAGGGTGAAATCGTCTTGATCGTCTCGGGTGCGACGGAGTCCGCGCCGGCACTCACCTCCGCGGCGATCACAGCGGAGGTGGCGCGCTTGCGAGCCGAAGGGCTCAGTCTCCGCGATGCGGCCCGCAGGCTCGCCGACGAGCACGGCCTGCCCCGCAACGTCGTCTATAAGCTCGGGTTCGATCCCGATTGACGCGCTCAGCTACGAGTCAGCCGACTACTCGCCGCTTCGAACGCGGCGCGCAATTCGTCGTAGTTGCGGGTGACCGGGAACTGGGGGAACTCGCGCACGACATTGTCCGGAGGGCAGAAAAGGATTCCTGCATCGGCTTCGCCGAGCATCGCGGTGTCGTTGTAAGAATCGCCGGCCGCGACGACGCCGAAGTTGAGCAGCTTCAAGCACATCACCGCCTTGCGCTTGCCGTCGGCGATGCGGAGGCGGTGCGCGACGATCTTGCCGCTGCCGTCGACGTCGAGTGAGTGGCAGAATAGGGTAGGGTAGCCCAACTGCGCCATCAGCGGTGAAGCGAACTCCTCGAACGTGTCGGACAAGATGATCACCTGGAAGCGCTCGCGCAGCCAGTCGATGAACTCGCTGGCTCCGCCCAGCGGGCGCATCGATGCGATCACGTTTTGGATGTCGGCGATGCCGAGCCCATGTTGCTCGAGGATGCCGATGCGGTAGCGCATCAGCTTGTCGTAGTCGGGCTCGTCGCGGGTCGTGCGCCGCAGCGCTTCGATGCCCGTGCGTTCGGCGACGTTGATCCAGATCTCGGGTACCAGCACCCCTTCGAGGTCGAGACAGGCGATCATCTGGGTGCGGTTATCTTGAACCGGGACGGGACGCAACGGCGGTTCACGGAGCCGGCCGCACGATCGCCTCGCCGCAGGAGCCGAAGCGGGTTTCGCCCAGTTCGGCACATTGCAGTTCGCGGTGCTCGACTCGGCCGTCGCCAGCGGTCCCGGTCGAGCTGATCTCGCCGACCCCAGGTGCGAGCCAGCGCTTGCTCTGGATCGCAACCTTGCGACCGTTGTCGATATCGATCTTCTTGACCGAGCGAATCTCGAGGCTGGCATCGGTCATCTCAGCGGGGGCAGGGTGCGCCGACCACGATAGATTCACGGTGCCTTTGCCGATCTCGCCGCCGTCGGACGGTCGCCACGCGCGCAGGTTCGAACGCTCGTGTTGCACCCCCACCCGCAACGGGGTGCTGAGAACCGCGAGCGGAGGGTCGTAGGTGAAGGCGATGTCGTGCTGCGGACTGACCTCGGAGACGATGAGGAGTTGGTCGGGCTCCATGAGCATTTCGGTGCGCGCGAGCACGTCGCTGCCTTGGGTTACGGTGACGAAAATCCGATTGCCCGCGACCGAGCAGCGCGATTCGACCTCGCGTTCCCCGTCGGCGTCGCTGGTGACGGTGTAGGTATAGCGGTTGCCGTGGCGGAACGGAGCGAGGGCGTCGATCGGCCCGGCGAACAGCACCTCAGGGCCGGGAATCGCGATGGGTTGTGCGGAAGGATTTGCGCTGCAGGCGTTCACCGCGAGGGCCAGGGCGATCAGCAGGGGCGATTGGAACTTCATCGAAAAACCTCTCTCGTGCGGGTTGCGGGTGCGAATGAATGCGCCGGGTCAGGCGTCGGCGAAAAAGCGCCGCGGGTTATCGACGAGCATGGCGGCAATTTTCGCTTTGCTCACGCCCGCGGCCTCGAGTTTGGGAACGATGCGTTTGAAAATGTGGGTTGCGTCCCACTCTGGCGTCAGTTCCGCCGGCACCGGCAGCGGACGGCCACGCCAGCACCAGACGCAATCGTGCGACAGAACGAGTTGCTGTTGAAAGCCGACGCCGAGCAGGCCGATCAACGCGGCGAGGCGCAAGCGGTCTGGTTGAATGATCTCGAGACCGAAGCGATCGAAGCCGAGGTAACAACCGCGGTCGAGTAGGTCGACGTGATAGCGCAGGTCGGCGCTGCCGCAAGAGTGGCCGACGATCACCCGGCGCAGGTCGACCCCTTCCGCCGCGAAGATGTCGAGTTGTTCGCGGCCCATCGTGCCTTCGTCGGTGTGGGTGGTGATCGGCACGCCCGTCTGCACGGATGCGCGGGCGACGGCGTGGAGGACGTTCTCCTCGTACGGCGAAATCCGGTGTGCCTGGGTGGCGACCTTGATGATTCCGGGGCGGATACCAGTGTCGCCTACGCCGTCACGGATCTCCTGGACGAATATCTCGGTCATCTCGGCGACGATGTCGACGAATTGGCCGCGAAACCGGAAATACGGCGCGGCACCGAGATCCTCCTTGTAGAGTCCGGTGGCGCAGATGATGTTCACGCCGCTGCGCTGGCTGACTTCCGCCATGATCTCGACGTCGCGCCCGAGATCGATGGGGCACGGGTCGAGGAGCGTGCGTAGCCCGAGTTCTTTGAGTTCGAGCATGCGCTCGACGCAGATCGTGACGATGTCTTCCTTGCTTTGGCGCGCCGCGACGCCGTCGGCTTCCCACCCGGGCCAACCGATGAGCAGATGTTCGTGCATCAAAGTGATGCCGAGTTCCTCGGGAGCAATCGGACCCAGCACAGTATTCACGTTCATTCGCTCGTCCCCGCCCACGGTCGCCCGCGCCGTCGTCCATGCCGGCCCATCTCCAGCGGGCTCATGCGCGGATCTCGAAGCTCTCGAACTCTCCGGTTGCCGTCTCCTCGCATTCGCGCACGCTGCGCACGCGCGCCATGCGTGGACCTTCATGGCACCATGCGAGGAAGCGGTCGACCTCGTCGCGTCCTCCTTCGACGAGCGCCTCGACGCCGCCTTCGAGGGTGTTCCTCACCCAGCCGGTCAAACGCAAGCGCCGCGCCTCCTCCAGCGCGCTCCAGCGGAACCCGACGCCTTGCACGCGGCCTGAGATCCAAACGTGGAGGCGTACCATCGACCCGTGCTCACTCATCGCGATCGAGTGCCGGCGCGGGAGGGTGAATCAGTAGATGCGCAAGCCCGGCTTCGTCGAGAAGGGTCACCCCGAGCTTCTCCGCCTTCTCGAGTTTGCTCCCCGCCCCGGGACCCGCGACCACATAGTCGGTCTTCTTACTGACACTGGCGGTCACCTTGCCGCCTTTCGCCTCGATGCGGCGTGCAACCAGGTCGCGCGGTTCCGACAGCGCACCGGTCAGCACGAACGTCAGTCCCGCGAATTCTCCGTCGGTTTCGCGCCGCTGTGCGAGCGGACGTACGCCGCTCTCATCGCTCAGCCGTCGTAAGACGTTGCGGTTCTGCTCACTGGCGAAGAAGGCGCGGATCTCGCGCGCGGTCTCCTTGCCGATCTCGCGGACCTCGAGAAGAGACTCCTCGGTAGCGGCCTCGAGCGCGGCGAGGTCGCCGAAGTGTCCTGCCAAGACTGCGGCGGTGCGCTCGCCGACGTGCGGGATTCCCAGTCCGTTGAGCAAGCGCTCCAAGGTCGTGCTCTTGCTGGCGGCGATCGCGTCGAGAATGTTCTGCGCCGATTTCTCGCCCATGCGGTCGAGTGCGACGAGTTGCTCGTGGCGCAAGTCGTAGAGATCGGCAACGTCGTTGACCAGGCCCTTGTCGATCAACTGGGCGATGAGTTTGTCGCCGAGACCGTCGATGTCGAGGGCGTGCTTCGAAGCGAAGTGGCGGATCGACTCGCGCAGTTTCGCCGGGCAGCTCAGTCCGATGCAGCGGTACACGGCGGCGCCTTCTTCGCGGACGACCGCGTCGCCGCACGCGGGGCAGTGCTCGGGCATCTGGAACTTGCGTTCGCTACCGGTGCGCTTCGCTGCATCCTCGACGCCGATCACGTAGGGGATCACGTCCCCGGCGCGTTCGATGATGACCCAATCGCCGATCCGAATGTCCTTACGTTCGACCTCGTCCATGTTGTGTAGCGACGCGGAGGAAACCGTAACGCCGCCTACGCTCACCGGCTCCAGTTCGGCGCGTGGGGTGATCGCGCCGGTGCGGCCGACCGACGCAACGATGTCGAGGATCCGGGTGCGCGCCTGCTGCGCCTTGAACTTGAAGGCGATCGCCCAGCGCGGCGACCGCGCGACTTCGCCGAGTTGCTTCTGCTGATCGAAGCGATTGACCTTGGCCACCACGCCGTCGGCCTCGTACGGCAACTCGCTGCGCCGCGCCGCGATGTCCACGTAGTATTGCAGCACCGCGTCGACGCCGCTGCAGAGTCGGCTCTCGTCGTTGACCTGCAGGCCCCAGGCGCGCAGCGCCTCGAGGAAATCCCAATGCGCAGGCAGGTTGTCACCGTCGATCTCGCCGGGCGCATAGCAAAATGCTTCGAGCGGGCGGGTCGCCGTGATCCGCGAGTCCAATTGCCGCAACGAACCCGCGGCTGCGTTGCGCGGGTTGGCGAAAGTCGGGAGACCGTCGCGCTCGCGTTGCTGGTTCAAGTGCAAGAAGGCTTCCTTCGGAAAGATGATCTCGCCGCGCACCTCGAGGCGGCTCGGAATCGCGGGGCCGTTCGCAGACCGCCGGAGCCGCAGTGGAACGCTGCCGATGGTCCTGACGTTGGCGGTTACGTCCTCGCCGCGAACGCCGTCGCCGCGGGTCGAGGCGACTACCAGTTCGCCCATTTCGTAGACGAGTTCGACGCCGAGTCCGTCGAGTTTCGGCTCGGCGACGTAGTCGACCGGCTCGTCGCTGTGGAGCAGGCGGCGGATGCGAACGTCGAATTCGACGAGATCCGCCGCCGACATGGCGTTGCTCAGCGATAGCATCGGGCGCGAGTGCACGACGGTTGCGAACCTGGCGGCAGGAGGGGCGCCGACCCGCTGCGTCGGCGATGTCGGCGAGCGCAGTTCGGGGTGGGCTCCTTCGAGTTCGATGAGCCGCTGGAAGAGACGGTCGAAATCGGCGTCCGGGATCTCGGGATCGTCGAGCGCGTGGTAGCGATCGTTGTGGTACTCGATCAGACGGCGTAACTCGTCGACCTCGCGCGCCAAGTTTGGCGCTGCCGAATCCGGCGGTGTTGGCGGTGCGTCGCTCACGCGCCCATGTATATCGGTTCGCACTTGGCGGGCAATTGCCGCTTCGAGGTGGATTTCGCGCCTTGACATCTCGGGTCCTATCGAAAACAACGAACGGGTCCCGCACCTTCGAACGACCACGGGAGATCCACTTGAAAGTCTTTTCGCGGCTACTTGTCCTCAGCGCTCTCCTGTCGACGATCGCAGGTCCCTCCGTTGGTCAGCAGGTGTGTCGCGGCGATGTCGATGGCGATGGAAGCGTCACCTTCGCCGACATCGGACCGTTGCTGCCGATCCTATTCGACCCGGAAGGGATCGACCCCGTGGTCGTCGCCACGGCCGATGTGAACGAGGACGGGACGGTGACCGCTGCGGATGCAGTCGGCGTGCTGCTGCTCGACGGGTTCCCCTGTCCGGGTGGCGCGGCGACACCGACGCGCACGCCGTCACGCACGCGGACGGTCGGCGCGACCGTCAGTCCGACCCCGAGCCGCACACCGAGCGTCACGCCCACGTCCGGCCCCTCGTGCGTGGTGCAGGCGGCCAGTCTCGGCACGACCGCGGGCACGCTCACCGACCTGGACTGCGAAATCGAGGTCGACCGCGAGCTGCGCTTTGCCGACCAGTATGCGGTGGTTGTCGGGCCGGGGCAGGCGGTGAAGATCGAGGTGGCGGCGACCGGCTTCACCCCCTTGGTCCGGGTGGTTGATCCTGGCGGCCTGTTCGAAACTGTAGCCGGCACGCCGCCGGTCGAGGTTCAGATCACGAGCGGCAATCCGTACACGATCTTCGTCAGTTCCGATCCGGATTCCACCAGCGAGACTGGCGCCTACTCGATGACGCTGACCGCGCGCCCCTGTGTCGCGGTGGCTTTGGCCAATTCCGTGTTCCGGTCATTCGACGGCAGCGAGTGCCCGGACCCGTCGTTCCCGACTGTCGACGATCGCGTCGAGTTGGCCGACACATACACGTTCGCGGTATCGGCGCCCCTGACGCTGGTCTCGATTGCGATGGAGCAGAGCCGCGAGGATTCGCTGGTCGACCCGATGTTCGCGATCTTTGGACCGGCGGGTTACGAGGTATTCCCCTCGTTCCAGGCAGACGACCTTGCGGCGACGGGCTTCGGGTTCGACGCGGCAGCGCGATTCCTCGCGACGGAGGTGGGGACTTACACGATGATTGCGACCAGCGGCGGCTGCGACCCGGAAGACGAGTTCGGCTGCAACTACCGGACGCGGTTCAGCACGGCCACCTGTCCGGTAACGGCCCTCACCAACATCCCCTCCACGGTCCGCCAGGCGGTGCCGGGAATCCACTGGGGGGACCAGCGGAGAACGCGCTGTTCGGCCCCCCTCCCGATTCCAGGCGACGAATTCGACATCCCCGAGGTCAGCAGTCCCGCCGACGTGTATTCGTTCCAAGGGGTGGCCGGCGAGGTGATTACCGTTGAGATGGATAGCGAAGACGAAGGGCAGCTTTACCTCTACGCACCGACCGAATTCGGCCAGCGGCTGATCGCCGCCGATGGCGACATCAGTGGCGACTTGCTGGCGCAGATCGGCGTCGTGCTACCCCACACGGGTACCTACACGCTCGTCGCCGCGAACAAGAACTATCTCTTCCCGCCGGATCCGGAAGACCCGGAGGACGAGGGTGATTTTTCCGAGTACACGCTATTCCTGCAGAAGTGTCCCGTGAACGGTGCGATCAGCCTCGCCGGTAGCGGCATGCGCTCCGACACCTTCTCCGCGATCGATTGCGTCGCCCCGGGCGGAGTGCCCGTACGCAGTTACGCGCTCACGTTGTCGGCGGGTACCTACCTCGACGCAACGATGACATCCTCTGGCTTCGATGCTTCATTGACACTCGTCGGTCCGGACGGATCACGCATCGGCAACGACAACGACCCGTTTACGCCCGGCACGAGCAATGCGCGGGTGGGCCGGATCGTGCCGTTGTCGGGCACCTACTATCTCGAAGCGTCCGCACCGCTGAGTGCCGATCTCGGCGGCACGTTGAACTTCACGCTTCGGGCGCAGACCTGCCCGACCCGGGCAATCGCACCGGGATTGATCGATGGTACCTTCGCCGAGGGCGACTGCGACCTCGGCGACGGCCGCCGCTACGACGTTTTGACGTTCGATGCGCCCGTAGATGCAGCCCAGGCGCCGCGCATCGCCGGAATGGTGCCGGACGCAGGCATGTGCGCACGGCCGCTTCTACCATTCGCAGTACCGGCACTGCCGGTTGAATGCGCGCCGCTTCCTGTCGAAGTGCCGCTCGCCCGGACCGGGCGGAATGGATGGATCGTGGCCGGGGCCACCCCGGTCCAGCGTGGCGCCTACTCGATCGATTTCGTCCAATGCCCTGCCGCGTTGGCGGGTTTCGGGGTTGCAACCAGCGGCCAACTCGAGACGAGCGATTGTGCGGATGCGGCGGGGCGGCCTGCCGATTGGTTCTTACTGCGGGGCAACGCCGGATCGCTGCGCTTCAACGACGGCGCGGCGGGCACCCTGTCCTCGAACTTCGCGGAGCGATTTTCCGTGGCAGGCGCCGACGGGCCGGCTGATTTGGCCCGGCGTTTCCTCCTCGGCGTCGAATCGTTCTATTTGCTTGGCGACGACTTGGGCACGGTGCTCAAGTTGCGCGGGATGACGCTCGCGGAGCAAGGATCCTACAGCTTGAGCGTCGATGCCCTGAACCGCCGTCAGTGAGTCCGGGCCACGACCGGACTTTGCTTGACCCTCGGAGAAAGCTTGGTGTATGCGACCCCATTGTTCGAGGGAGGGATTCTTGTCCAAGTCTTTAGCGGGACCCAGCCACGTTGCCGTGGCTCTCATACTCTGTTTCATTCTCTCCGGATGCGGCGGGGGCGGTGGGGGCGGCGACGACGGCGGCGGCGGGGTGACTCTCAAGGCCCTCTGGGAGAGTCCTTCCCCGGCCGCTGCAAGGTCTGCGTTCGTTGCGCAGCAAAGCGGGTTCGAAGGGACCGACGAAATCCCCGAAGCCGTCACGACGGTGGAAGTGCGGGTCGTCGACGCGGGCGGGCGTGAGATCCGCGAGTTCGTCTTCGATCCCGGCCCGGGCAATCGTACGGTGTTGATCGGCGGTCTCCCTGCCGGACCGGCGACCGTGCGAGTCTTCGGCTACGACTTGGCCTTCGCGTCGCCTGGAACCCCCGGAACGCCAGAGGCGGAGGCACGCCCGCTGCTCGAGAACTTCGCCATTCCACCGTCGTTTGCGAGTGCCGTGGTCGCCGTCGAGATTCCCGCCGGAGCGATTGCCGACGCAGGGGTGGTGCAACTGCTAGCGCAGCCGTATGCAAGCGGATTTCGGCCGCAACCCGGTGAACGAAATGTGTTGCGCTCGACGGATGTATTTCTGACGCTGCGCACCGGAATCGGTGCGGTGGACCAAGACTCCGTCGACGTTGAAGTCGCGGGCGTGAGCGTCGTCGAGCAGGGAATCCCCGTGGCGAGCGCAAATCTGTGGAACTGCGATCTCATCGACCCCGACGTGCTCTGTGTCGACTACCAACCCGTGGATCCGTTTCTCGCCAGCACCACGATCCCCGTACGGGTCAGTGCCAGCGGCCAGTTCGCCGCGGGCGAGATTCGCGCGTTCGGTCCGTTCGACTATTTCTTCGTCACCGGGGAACTGATCGAGCCGCCAACCGAGACGCCGACGGCGTCGCCGACACCTACGGGGACCGCAACACAGACCCCGACGACGACAGAAACCCCGACGGCCAGTCCGAGCCCGACGTTCACGGAGACGGCTACGGCATCGCCGTCTCCCTCATCGACTGCGACGCCGCCTTCGACGCCAACCCCGAGCGCGTCGCCCAGCGATACGCCAACGCCGTTGCCGACTGCGACCCCGACGACAACCGCGACGGCCACCGAGACGCCGACCGCTACGGCAACGCCAACGGACACGGCGACGCCGACGGAAACGCCGACGGCAACGGAGAGTCCGACGCCGACCGAAACCGCGACGCCGACGGCATCCCCAACGAATACCGAGACGCCGACGATCACGCCGACGGCGACGGCGACCGCGACTTTCACCAACACGGCAACGCCCACCCTGACGTTGACGCCGACACCTACCTTCACGCCGTCGTCGACACCGACGGCTACGGCGACGCCTACCGCGACGGCGTCCGCGACAGCGACAGCAACGCCGACCGCTACCCCGACGCAGACGAACACGGCGACGGCGACGGCGACGGCGACCGTTACCGCGACCGCAACCGCGACCGCGACGCCAACGAGCACGCCCACGACGACGCCGACGAGCACGCCCACGACGACGCCGACGGCGACGGCGACGCCGACGGCGACGGCGACCCCGACCTCGACGGCGACCCCGACGAATACGTTCACGCCGACGCGAACGCCGACCGCCACCCCGACGGCCACGCCAACCGCGACGCCGACGTCTACGCCGACGGTCACCCCGACGGCCACGCCGACGAGTACGCCGACGCCGACGGCGACACCGACGAACACGGCGACGCCAACCGCGACGGCGACCGCGACCGCAACGCCTACGCGCGGGTCGTTCGCCTACATCACCGACGCGAGTTCTGCCGTACTCGATGTGCTCGACGCGCAGTCTGGTGTGCCGGTCGACACGCTCATCGTGCCGACGATATCCTACGGTATCGCGGTGGATCCGCTTTCCGGGGGCATCTACACGACGGACTTCGATCGGCACCTCGCGATCATCGACCCGCTGACCAAGTCGGTCCAATCGGTCATGGTTGGTCGCCGTCCGGTCGGTGTCGCTGTCGATCCCGGGAGTGGACGCGCCTTCGTCGCCAACCAACGCGACGGAACGCTTTCGGTGGTCGATCGCGCCACGGGCGATGTGCAAACGATCGGGGTCGGTGCAGCGCCGACGGGGGTTGCCTTTGATGCCACCTCGGGGCGCATCTTCGTGGCCAACCAAGTTGGTAGCGGCGGCGCCAATGGCGGCACGGTGTCCGTCGTAGATGCCGAAACGCTGGCGGTTGCGACGATCGCGGTTGGCGGAAGTCCCTTCGGAATCGCCGTCCATCCGACAACGGGAATCGTCTACGTGGCTAGCGCCGCCGTTGTGGGCGAGTTGCTCGTCGTCGATCCGGCGACGAACGGCGTCCAGCGCGTCGCCGTCGGGTCGCGGCCGTTCGGCGTCGCGGTGACGCCCGATGGCAGCAAGGTCTATGTCGCCAATGCGGCGAGCAGCAGCGTCAGTGTCGTGTCGACGACGACCCTACAGACGACGACGATCATGGTTGGGGCGGGGCCCTTTGGGGTGGCTGTGAACCTCTCGGGAACCCGCGTGTTCGTCGCCAATCAGACTGCGGGTACGGTCTCCGTGATCAACCCGCTGACGGATTCCGTCGTCAGTGTTGTGGGCGTGGGCGGATCGCCGGTTGCCTTCGGAACCATTGTCGGGCCGGTCAATTGAGGGGAGCGATGCGGAGATGAGCGAAGTGGTAGACCGGAACCCAGCCATGGGGCGCGGCCGACTATGGCTGCGCCTGGTGCTCGTGGGATGTCTCTTCGCCTGTGCCAGCGAGGCCGCGGCGAGCGTTCGCTCCCAGGTGCTGTATGCGCGCGGCCTGGTTCCCTACTACGACGGGCGCTGGGAGCAGGCGTTCGGGAATTTCGACGCCGCCGTGGCGGCTGACAGCGAGGACGCGCTTGCCCTTTACTATCGCGGCTTGACGCAGGCACGGCGCGGCGCCAACGAGGCGGCCATCGCCGATATCCGCAAGGCGCTGCAGGTCGAACCCCGGCTTCCCAACGCCCCGCTCGATCTGGGTGTTGCCCTGTTCAACGAGGGTCGTTTCGCCGATGCGCAGCGCGCACTCCTCGTATCCCATGGTCGCGGCGAACAACCGGAGATGGCATCCTTCTTCCTCGGGCTCTGCGCCTATCGACTCGGTGACTACGCCGACGCGGTGGCACGCTTCGACGAAGCTGGTGCAGACGAGGCGTTGCGGCAGTCGGCGCTGTACTACTCCGGCCTGGCGCAACTGCGTGCAGGCGATGAGACGGGGGCGCGGGCGCGGCTGCAGCAAGCGGCGAGTGTTCAGCCCGATTCCGAAATAGGCCGCTTGGCAGCGCGTTATGCCGCCAAGCCTGCGGCCGCCGAACTCGCCGAGGCGGCGCCCGGCAGCGCACGGCCCTGGAACGTCCATGCAAACGTGCGGCTCGAGTACGATAGCAATGTCGTTGCCGGCGCGTCGGACGGCATTGCGGGAACCAAAGAGGATGGCGACGGCCGCCCCGTGCTCCAAGCCGGCGGAAGCTACCGGTTGCTCGCGACTGAGGCCGGCACCCTCGCCGCCGGTGCGGAACTTGGCCAGAGCATCCACTTCTCGCTGCGCGAGTTCGACCTCAGTACGGTGCGACTGCGGTTGGACTGGACGGGGGCGCCTGGACGCTGGAGTTACGGCGCAGGTGGCGGCTACGAGTTCTACGCGCTCGACTACGGCGCATTTTCCCAGGCGATCCAACTGCAGCCCTGGGTTGCGTTCCACGAAACGCCGCAGACGGCGACGCAGGCGTACTACCGATTCCGCTATCGTGACTATCTCGACAGTCCGTTCGATCCGTTTCGCGACGGTCTGAACAATGCCGTGGGCCTACGACAGTACTGGGCACCAACGCGGACCCTGCTCACCCATGTGGGCTACCAGTTCGATATGGAGAGCCCGGAGGACACCGGCGATTCGGACCCCTTCCTGGCGGCTGGCGCCGATGATTTCGAGTACATGGGACACCAACTCGACCTCGGGGCCAGCTCTCCCTTGAATCTGCCCGTCGCCGGTGCCACGGCAATCCGCGGGGGCTACCGTTTGCGCCTCGATGACTACTCGAACCCGAACAGCCGCAGACGGTCGGAGGGCTCTGGATCGCAGGGCGGGCGCCGCAACGACGTGGAGCACACCGTCGCCGTCGAGCTTGCCGGAGACCTTGGTACCCAATTCGTCGGGTTGGACCGCGCGCTGCGTCGCCTCGAGCTTTCCGTCGGGTTGATCGGCTTGGTCAACGGCTCCAATATCTCCGAGTTCGACCAAAACCGTTTCATCGGTTCGGTCGGGCTGCGAGCGGAGTTCTGAGGTAAGTATGGCCAATTCACGTTCATTCGGTGCCACACTCGTCGTGCTTGCTGCTCTGGTCTGTTGCAAGTCTCCCGCATCCGCGACCGAGGCGGGGCAAGTCGCCGCGATCTTGGGTGAGCTCCGGATCGAACGCGGAGTCCCGGGGGATGGTCCGGCCGTGCCCGGAACGACAATCCAGGAAGGCGACAGGCTACGAACGGGTGCGGCCGATCGCGCCAAAATCGTCCTCGCCGACCATAGCGTCGTCGATATCGCCCCGCTCACCGAGATCGTCGTCAAGCGGCAGGCGAGCGATCTTGCCACGGGTCGCATCGACTCGTTGATCGAACTCGTCCAAGGCAAGATCCGCGCTCGACTCGAAACCCGAGACGGGCAAGCGTTGGCGAGATACCAGGTGGAAACCCCGACGGCAGTGGTCATCCATGGGACCGACTTCATCGTGCAGCATGACCCCGAACGCGTGCAGACGCACGTCGTCGGCATCCGCGACGTCGCCGAGGTCGTCGGGCGCCTTGCCGTCGTTGGCGGCGCGGTCAAGGTCGGTTCGCAAGCGGTGACGGTCGTGCAGAAGGGACGTTTTCCGGTGGCCCCGAGTGCCGTTCCTCTCGACGAATACCAACGCTACCTGCAGGGGTTCACGATCGTTGGCACGGGTGCGAGCGACAGTCTTGCCGTGGGCCATCCGGCGATTACCGGGCGCTTGCTCAGCCCGCGCGATCTGCCGGGAGCACATGTCGAAGACGTCGACACAGCGCCGTACGGCGACTTGGAGGTTGGCGCTCCACGGGAATTTCTGGCCGAGGAGATGTCGCCCGACTTCCGGGTGCACGACCAGCCGTTGCTGGAGTATGAGCGCCAACAACCCGGCCTGCCGCTACCCGCAGGCAAGGGCGGAGTGATCGTCGAGTTCTGAGATCGGGCGGGCGGATTTTGGGGTACCGCTTGCGATATTCCGTCGTTTGTGGCAGGAGCTAGCATAACCGTTTGGCATCTTTCGCCAAGGCAATGCAAGGAGGAAATACCACTATGTTCGTAAAGACCGCGAGACTGGCGATGGGCGTCGCCGCCCTGGGCCTGCTGTTGAGCTCCGCGACGGGTTGCTGTGCGCGTGCAGACGAGCAACATGCTCAGATCATGGCGGCGGCTGATCGCGTAGACAGCGCGGCCGGACGCGCCGAAGAGGCCGCCAACCGTGCGGCTGCTGCAGCGAAGAGCGCAGCTGACTCTGCGCAGCGCGCTGAAGCAGCCGCAGACCGTGCCGGCAAGGCATTCGATAAGTCCCAGTACAAGTAGACCTTGTTTCGCGGCGAGCCATACTCGGCGCCAGCTTGGTTGTTTTAAAAAGAGGGGCAGTCCGTACGGACTGCCCCTCTTTATTATGAGTCGCTTCCGGGAAACGTCACCAGCGTCTTGATCGCGGCCCGATTGGTAGCTGCTATTTCGTAGGCGCGTCCCGCTTCGGTGAGCGGGAACCGGTGGGTGACGACCTGGCCCGCATGCACGATACCTTCGCTGATCAGGCGCAGCGCCGTGCGCGTTTCCAGCGGTCCGCACGAATAACTCGGCACCAGGCGGATCTCCCGGAAGTATAGATCATTCGTGGAAATCGACAGCGAAGTGCCGGGGGGCGTTCCCATGAACTGAATGACAGTGGCCCCCCGCGCGGCGCAACCGATGGCCAATTCGATCGCGTCCGTGGTCGCCGGTCCGGCGATGACGATCTCCGCGCCTTCTCCCTGCGTCGCCGCCAAAACGGCGGATCTCGTATCCTGCGCGGTTGCGTCGATGACGACGTCCGCGCCCAACTCGCGGGCGCGGGCGCAGCGCGCCTCGAAGAGATCGGCGGCCACGATTTGGCGTGCCCCGAGATGGCGCGCCAGGACGACGTGGAGTTGGCCCATGACGCCGAGACCGATGATGAGAACGGAGGCGCCGGCGACGACCCCCGCCCGGTCGAGCGACTTGACCACGCACGCGGTGGGCTCGACCAAGGCCGCGTCGGCGTCCGTCAGGTGGTCGGGAATCGCAAGAGTATCGTTGGCGAGGTTGGTCGCCGGGACACGGAAATACTCCGCCATGCCTCCAGGCTCGATCTGTGTCGCCCGCCAAGTCGGGCACTGCACGTATTCGCCGCGCCGGCATGCTCGGCAGTCGAGACAGGGTGCATGGTGGTGAACGAATACCCGCGTGCCGGTGGAGAAATGCGTGACCCCGCTGCCCACGGCGACGATCTCGCCGACGGGTTCGTGTCCAAACACCAACGGCGCCTTCTTGCGAATGTACCAGGGGACGACGTCTCCCGAGCAGATGCCGCAGGCACGGGCGCGCACCAACGCTTCGCCGGGGCCGATCTGCGGCACCGGAGCGTCCTCGATGCGTACGTCGAGGTAGTCGTAGAGCTTGGCGACTTTCATCGGTTCGATCGGCTCAAGGTTCGATGGCGTACTTCACACCCTGCCCGGAGCGGTGCAGCTCGAGTGCCGCGCCCAACTCCGTCAGAGGGAAAGTCGCCGTGATCAACTTGTCGGCCCCGAAGTCGGGTGAGGCAAGCATCTCCCACGAGTGCCGCACGTCGGTCGGGGTGAAGTGGAAGGGGCTTGCCAGCCGCAATTCATCGTAGTGGAAGCGTTGCGTGTCGACCGTGAGCGCGGTGCCCGGCCGACAACCGCCGAAGAAAATGACCTGCCCGCCACGTCGGGCGAAGCTCGGAGCTCCGTTCCAGACTTCCACCTGGCCGGTGCACTCGACTACGAGGTCCGCGCCGCGACCGGCCGTGGCGCGCATGATCGTGCTGGCGGCCTCTGCCATGTCGTCGAGTAGAACGGCGTCGGCGCCGAGCGTTCGTGCGTGCGCGGCGCGCACGGCACTGCGTCCGACGACGAAGATTCGCCCCGCGCCGCGCGCGCGCAGCGCGCGCAGATGCAGCAGACTGATGGCGCCCGCACCGAGGAGGACCACCGTCTCGGCGCGCTCGGCTTCGATTCCGACCAGGCCGTGTAGCACGCATGCCAGTGGCTCCAGCAACGCCGCTGCGGCGAACGAAAGATCGGGATGCTTCGTGTAGACGTTCTGGCGAACCACCCGCGCGGGGAGACGTACGTAGTCGGCGAACGCGCCTAGTACCATCGTCTCCATGATCGTTTCGCAGAGGTTCTCTTGCTGGCGGACGCAGAAGAAGCACGCCCCGCACGGAGCGGTGGGTGCCGCCATGACCTCGTCGCCCACACGGAACGTGCGCACGCCACTGCCGACGGCGGCGACCTCCCCGGCGAACTCGTGCCCGAAGGGCGTTGGCATCGGCCACTTCGGATGTCCACGCACGAACGCTTTGACGTCCGTTCCGCAGGTCAGGGCGGCGCGGACGCGAACGATGATTTCGCCCGGGCCGGGTTCCGGAGTCGGTGCTTCGCGCAGAGCGATCTTGCCGGGTTCTTCGAGGATGTGGATGCGCATGCTTCAGCTATATCGCCCTGGTGTTCGACGCCGCCCGCCGGATGGCGCAGCGGCGAACCATAGCAGGCTGGTCGCCGATTCCGAACGGGTGACATACACGCGTTACGGCACTATAGGTGGCGATCGATGGCTCGACAGAACGACGCCGGCGGTTCTACGGCACAGGCCCAACTCGCGTCCCTGCTCGCAACGTGTCGCAAGGGAACTCCGGCGCCGGTCTATCTCTTCGTCGGCGAATCGATCGACACCCGTGCTGCGGCCGAGGCGATCATCGATGCGCTCGTGCCACCCGAGCGTCGGGCATTCAATCTCGAGGCCTACGACGGGCGAACGGTGCCGTTGCCGCAGGTGTTGGGTAGCTTGCGCACGCCCGCTTTCTTTCCGGGCATCAAGCTCGTGTGGGTGCGCGAGAGCGCGATCTTCCTTTCCGGAGCGAAAAAGGGCGACCTTGCGAAGTCGATGCTCACCGCGTGGGAGGGAGGGCGACAGCGTGAAGCGACCGAGAAATTGGCAACGCTCGTCGCCCTTGCGGGCTGGTCGACCGAACGCTTCGTCGGAACGGATTGGAACGCTGCGACCAAGACGGCGTTGCGCGAGGTTTTTGGCGACGACGTCGGTGCGGAACACGGCGCCACGTTGCAGGCGGTCCAGCAGGCCCTCCTCGCGCGGGACGTGAAACTCGGCGAATTTCGCGACGAAAGCGCGCTGCTGCTGGAGTACCTCGAAGGCACGCCAATGCCGAACGCGGTGCTCGTATTCACTACGACGGCCGTCGACGGGCGCAAGCGAGTCGTGAAAGTCGTGCAAGAACGCGGCGCGGTCGTCGAGTTCGCCGTGGAGCGTGAACGCAGTGGCGCGCTCGCGCGCGACAGCGTCGCCGCCATTGCAGCGCAACGCTGTGTCGCGGCAGGAAAGAAGCTGCAGCGTGCGGCTACCGAATTGATCGTGCGCCGCGCCGGCCAGGATGTGGCGAGCTTGGCCAACGAACTCGAGAAGCTTTGTCTCTACGTCGGCGAGCGTACGACCATCGAAGAAGCCGACGTGCGCGCGGTTTTCCTCGACATGGCAGAGTCGTGGATCTTCGATTTCACTGGGGGGCTGGCGGCGCGCGACGCGACGAAGACGCTGCCCGTATTGCGTGGGTTGCTGAGCCAAGGCGAGGCGCCCTTGCGGGTGTTGGCAATGGTCGCCCGCGAAGTTCGCATGTTGCTCGTCGCGCGCGAGTGTATCGACTGCAACCTGCAGGGAACCTGGCGGGCGGGGATGTCCTATCCAACGTTCCAGTCGCGGGTCCTGCAGAACATCGATGACGCGACGAAGGCATCGTTCGGGAAGAGCCACCCCTTTGCGCTCTACCGCCGATTCGACGATGCGTCGCGGATCCCGGCAGCACGCCTGCGCCGTGCGTTGCTCGATGTCGCGGCATTGGATTTGCGCTTCAAGTCATCCGGCGGGGATCCAGCATTACTCCTCGAGTCGTTCGTCATCGGGTGGTGCCGTTGAAGCGCTCCACTGGCGGACGATGCCCGCGTTCGCCAAGCGGTATCGTTCGGTCGCATCCAACCCCAGGATTTCGCGCAATAGTTCGTCGGTGTGTTCCCCGGGCACGGGCGCAGCCGCCGTGGGCCCGAGCGGGCT
>Ga0163144_10011323_pt1 | contig 18870 bp, 18 predicted proteins | sample OliLak19BULKMAT1_FD_123175 | JGI IMG/M metagenome (GOLD analysis project Ga0163144, IMG submission 123175) | Freshwater microbial mat bacterial communities from Lake Vanda, McMurdo Dry Valleys, Antarctica - Oligotrophic Lake LV.19.BULKMAT1 | ecosystem: Environmental > Aquatic > Freshwater >... | reverse complement strand
GCCTACATCCCGGTGAAGCTGACTCGTCAGTACGGCCTGCGCAAGGGAGACCATGTCACTGGCATGAGCCGACCGGCCGGCCGCAACGAGAAGAACCCGGCGCTGCTCGAGATTCACACGGTGAATGGTGGCGACCCCGAGGCCGCTCGTGGCCGTCGCCGTTTCGAAGACCTGACCGCATTGTTCCCCGATGAGAAGTTGAACCTCGAGAACCCCGCGGACCCGAACAACATGACGGCCCGCATCGTCGACCTCGTCTCGCCGATCGGCAAGGGCCAGCGCGGCATCATCGTGTCGCCCCCGAAGGCTGGCAAGACCACGATCATGAAGACGATCGCAACCTCGATCGAGGCCAACAGCCCCGAGGTGAAGCTGATCGTGTTGCTCATCGACGAGCGACCCGAAGAAGTCACCGACATGCGTCGCACCGTCAAGGGCGAAGTCATCTCCAGCACGTTCGACCGACCGAGCGACGAGCACACGCAGGTCGCCGAGTTGGCGCTAGAAAAGGCGAAGAGACTTGTTGAGGCTGGTCACGACGTCGTGATCATTCTCGACGGAATCACCCGCCTGAGTCGTGCCTACAACTTGGCTGCTCCCGCGAGCGGTCGCATCCTGTCCGGTGGTATCGACGCCGGTGCGCTGTATCCGCCGAAGCGCTTCTTCGGTGCTGCGCGCAACGTCGAAGAGGGCGGCTCGCTGACGATCCTCGCTACGGCGCTGGTCGAAACGAACAGCCGCATGGATGAAGCGATCTTCGAGGAGTTCAAGGGCACAGGCAACATGGAGTTGCGCCTCGATCGTCGCCTCGCCGAGCGTCGCATCTACCCGGCTATCGACGTCGACGCCAGCAGTACTCGTCACGAGGAGTTGCTCTTCGATCGCAAGCAACTGCAGATGGTGTGGAAGCTTCGTCGTGTGCTCAGCGGTCTCGCCGCCGATGGCAACGCTGCCCCTGGCCTCGAGTTGTTGATGGATCGCCTGCGCACGTTCCGCACCAACGACGAGTTCCTCAACGAAATCGCCAAGCAACCGTCGATGTAGTTTGGGTCAGCGGCGCTTTGGCGTGAGGCCGACCATCATCAGATAGCGCGATCTGCCACGACCGGGATGATCGGTGTTGAAGCGGCGGATGAGCGCTTCCATTTCGCGCTGAAGATCGATGGCCTCGGCCTTGGTCAACGAGACGTTGCCCCACCACTCGGTGACGGGTGACGTGCTGCCGTCTTTGGGCTCGATGAAGTTGATCGACATTCCGCGCCGCGCGTGCCCAGTGATGCTGATGCCTTCGGTGAAATGGTGCCGCATCTCGCGCTCCACTTCGGAAGTGAACTCAGCCACCATCATCTTGCGCGCTCCGTGCAGAAACTCTTCGGTTGTTCCCAGCGGCATCGCGTCCAATGGCACCTGGAACTCGTCTGCGGCAGCTCGATAGAAGGGGATTGCCTTGCCCGCTCGCGGTTGCTCGCGCGCGACCACTATGAGACCCGCCTGTAGAAATCGCCCCACCCAGTAGGCGACGCTGCTCGGCCGTCTGTCGAGTTCGGCCGACGCCGATCCCAGCGATTGTTCGCAGCGCATGAACGGCGCCAAATGCTTGGCAGCGTGCACGTTGAGCAGCAGATCCACGGCGTCGTGTGAGCGGACCACCATCACGGTCTGATTCGAAGACGCGTGATTCAAGACCTTCTGATTCAAGACCTTCTGATTCAAGACCTTCTGATTCGAAATAGCTTGTTTCATTCGAATCAGACTACTTGGATGATGTTCCCATGCGAGATCAACACGACTTTCTGAGGGTGTGGTGCGGCCAGGCCGTTTCGAATTTGGGTGACGGCATCCAGCGGATCGCGGTGCTGTGGTGGGCGCGCCAAGCGACGGGCTCGAACACGGTGGTGGTCATGGTGGCTCTGGCCACTGCCCTACCGAGCTTGCTGGCAGCGCCGTTCGCCGGCTGGCTAGCTGACCGCTCTTCACGGCGCATGCTGATGTTGGTCTCCGATGCGATCAGGTGCGCCGCAGGTGTGGTACTTGCCGTCGCGGCCGCGAGCGGTGAATTAAGCACGTCGTTCGTGATCGTGGTCGCTGTCATCGCCGCACTTGCGTCCTCGGTTTTCGATCCTGCGTTGCAGGCTTCGATCACCCTGCTGGTGCCCGAAGATCGGCGCGCTACTGCCAACTCGATGTTCGGCGCTAACCGTGCCGTCGCCGGAATCATTGGGCCAGCCACTGGTGGTGTCCTCATCGGCTTCGCAGGTACGTCGGTTGCGTTGTGGGTTAATGCTGCGACGTTCGCCATCTCGTTCATCCTCATTGGTCTCAGCCGGATCCCGATGCCCGTTGCCAAAGCCGGAACCGAAGACGATGGAGGACTTGCGGCGGGCTTTCGGGTTCTGCGACGCGATCGCCAAGTCCGCGACCTTGTTGTCGTTGCGGCCGGTCTCAACCTCTGCGTGGCGCCGGTTCCGGTCCTCATCGTCGGTCTCGCCGCGGGACCGCTGCACTTAGGTGGCGCTGGGTTCGGAATCCTCATGGCCGCGGTACCAGCCGGGCTGCTGGTCGGTCTTGCGCTCGCTCCCCGATTCGCACGGATCACGCCAGCAGCGCTGTGGGCGCTACTGCTCACCGGTGCCGCCATTTCGGTCAGCGGTGTCGCGACATGGGCGCCATGGGCTGGGCTTGCGCTGATGACTTGCGGGGTCGGTGTTGGCGTTGCCAACACGCTGATTCAAACTCGCTTCCAAAGCAGCGTGCCGGCTGAGTTGCAGGGTCGAGTGTTCTCGTTGGTCGGCGCCGTGATGGTGGTCGGTCAGCCATTGGGACTCTTGCTGACGGCGCCACTCGTCGCCGGCGTGGGCGTGCGCGGTGGTTTGGCGGTCTGTGGCATCGCCCTGTTGGCGGTGGTGGTGGCAGGTCGGCACGGCGTCAACCCCCGCGAAACTGACGAGTACTGCCAGCCTGCGGCCGATACACTGGCGGTTCCACTTCTTGCGGAGAGATCATGAAGACTGAAATTCACCCCACATATTCCGATGTCAACGTGCGCTGCTCGTGCGGCAACACGTTCACCACTCGTTCCACGCGTGGTGGCGATCTGCAGGTCGAGCTTTGCAACGAGTGCCATCCGTTCTTCACCGGCAAGCAAAAGCTGGTCGACACCGGTGGCCGCGTCGAGCGCTTTAACAAGCGTTACGGCGAGCGCAAGGGCAAGTGACCAACCGCGGGCAGTTGCTCGCAATCAAGTTGGCGGCACTTGTTCGCGATCATCACGCTGCGGCTTCCGTAGTTCTGCATCCTGGCGAGTTTGGTGGTGGTGCCGCGCTCATGGTGGGGAATGCCGCTTGGGTGTTGCTCGACGACCGACCCGAGCGCGGGCTTGGGCCTGCGCTGGCTTGGGCGCTGCGGCAGGATGCGACCGAAGTCAACGTTCTCGCCGAAGAAGCGGTCGGCTTGCTGGCGCGTCGAGCCCGCGGCTGGACGCTTCCGGTTCACGTCTGGCAGATAATCGGCCGCGTCTTGCAGCCTGGTGTCCCCGAACCGTTGCCCGCTGCGATGCCGCTTGCAAGCGATCATGCCCCACTGGAACAGGTCATCCGCGATGGCGGGGCCGAGCCGATCGTTGAACACGGTGTGTTACGTGGCGAGGTCGATGGGTTAGAGGTGTGCCGCGTTGTCACCGATGCGTTTACCGGCGCCGTGCGGTTGGAGGTCGGGGTTGGCGCACACGATCGCGAAGCGTTTCAGCTGTTGCACGGCGATCGCCCAACGGGTGAAGCGCTGGCGGACGTCGTGCGTGCGGTTCGGGACCATCGGCGTCCGGGTGCCACTCGTCACCCGCTGAACTTGCTCGCACAAGAGCGCGCTCTGCGGGCACGGTTGGTGGCCGAACCGAGTCTGATCAGCGCCAGTCATGTGCGGCCGGTTGCGCCTCCCATTCCGCGGGTGAATGTGAAGGATGCCGTGCCATGCGTCGCCCAGGCAACGATCGCCAGCCATCAGGTGACCGTGGTTTGCTCGACCGGCGTCGATCTCGATGTCGTGCCGTTCGCAGTCGATGCGATGGCCGCGTCCGGTACCGACGAGTGCCTGATTGTGCTGCCTGCACGCGATGCGCTCGACGTTCAGCGCCTGCTCGCTGACTCGGCGCCGGGTTCAATCGCGATCACGCCGCTCGCCACGCCGTAGCCTCCGGAACGGTGTTCGATCGATTGCAGTCCCTGGAAGACGAGTTCATTGGTCTAGAAGCGCGCCTGTCCGACCCTGAGTTGGCGAATGATCAGCCCAAGATGCGCGAAGTCTCGCGGCGCTACAAGGACCTCACTCCTGTCGTCGATTGCATTCGTCGCCACCAAGTGCGCCTCGCCGATGCCGAGGCCGCTCGCGAGTTGTTGACTGTTGCCTCCGAAGCCGAGCGGCCCGCGCTGCGCGACGAACTGGCCAGCAGCGAAGCGGCGATCGCCGACTTGGAAGAAGAACTGCGCGTGCTGTTGCTGCCCAAGGATCGCAACGACGGCCGCTCCGTGATCATGGAGATTCGTGGGGCTGAGGGTGGCGACGAGGCCAACCTGTTTGCTGGCGATCTATTCGACATGTATCGCGCATACGCGTCGGCTAACCGTTGGTCGGTCGAGATGTTGTCGTCCGATGTCAGCGACCTCGGCGGTGTCAACTTGGTGACCATGCTGATCAAGGGCGACACCGCATGGAGCAAGCTGAAGTTCGAAGGTGGTACACACCGAGTGCAACGCGTGCCGGTGACCGAGAGCAGCGGTCGCATCCACACCTCGTCGGCAACAGTGCTGGTGCTACCCGAGGCCGAGGATGTCGAAGTCCAGATCGACGACAAGGATCTCGACGTCGACGTGTATCGCAGCAGTGGCGCCGGTGGCCAGAGCGTCAACACCACCGACTCGGCCGTGCGTATCACGCACCGGCCGACCGGTGTGGTGGTCACGATGCAGGACGAGCGCAGCCAGATTCAGAACCGAGCGCGCGCGATGGTCGTACTGCGCGCACGATTGCTGAAACTTGCCGAAGACGAACAAGCGGCCGCACAATCCGTTGAACGTCGCTCGCAGGTCGGCAGCGGTGGGCGTGGCGAGAAGATCCGCACCTACAACTTCAAAGAGAACCGACTGACCGACCACCGCATCGGCTTCACCATCTATCGCTTGCAGGACGTTCTGGCTGGCGATCTCGACGAAGTGGTTGACGCCCTGGCGGCCGACGAGCGCGCCCGTCAGTTGGCCGGCAGCGAGTGAACACTGGCGCCAACCATGTCTGAACGAGTCGTTTCTGACGGCAGCGTCAGCTGGCGCCAATTGTGGAACGAGACGGCGTCGCTGACGGGTCGGCCCGAAGCGCGCTGGTTGTGCGAGGAGGCGAGCGGATGCTTCGGCGAAGAGTTCGCCGACGTGCTCGACGCGCCGGCGAGCGCCGGGTCGGTTGCCCATCTCGACGCCATGCTGTCGCGACTGCAGACCGGCGAGCCGCTGCAATACGTGCTCGGCCATTGGTCGTTCCGGCGACTCGACTTACTTGTTGACCGCCGAGTGCTCATCCCGCGACCAGAAACCGAACTCGTTGCTGAGCGAGCGATTGCGCTTGTACGACAACGCGTTGGCCAGAGTGCGGGGCCACTCGTCGTCGCCGACCTGGGCACGGGAAGCGGAGCGATTGGGTTAGCGCTCGCTGCCGAACTGCCGCGTGGATCGGTCGCGGTGTGGCTCACCGACAGTTCGCCCGATGCGCTCGATGTCGCGCGCGCAAACACCGTCGGCCTCGGGATGGCCGGTGAGTGCGTGCGTTTCGCTGAGGGCAGTTGGTTTGCGGCCCTTCCCGACGCACTGCGCGGGCAACTGGCTCTGGTCGTCTCCAACCCGCCCTACATCGCAAAGGACGATGCGCAGGTTGCGGCCAACGTGCGCGACTGGGAACCGCATGCTGCGCTGTTCGCAGGCGACGACGGGCTCGCCGATGTTCGCGCCGTTGTCGCTGGTGCGGCGCAGTGGCTGGCACCTGGCGGGTGGTTAGTGATGGAAATCGGCGCAGGGCAGCGCGTCGCGGTCTGCGAGCTGATGGTGACTTCAGGTCTCACTCAAGTGGAGGTCTTTGGTGATCTTGCGGGCCTTGATCGAATTGCGGTCGGACGTAGAGTGCCCTAATGCGCGTCCGGCTCGGTGCTTCCATTGCAGCTCTGCTTGTGCTCGGCGCGTGTTCGAACGACGACGGTTCGAGCTCTGACTCGGCGACGACTGTGGTGATGGTGACCGCGCCGCCAATGACAGACCCGGCAACGACGCAAGCGCCCACCGATGTATCGACGACAGTTGGCGTCACCACCAGCACGCTCGAGCGGTTCACCACTGGCGAGGTTGTTGCGTCGCGTCAAAGCGACCCTGTGGTCGGCGAGCGGATTCCGCTCGCACCGACGACGTCATCGGACCAGCCCGTCGCCATCGAGTTCCACCCCAGCACAGGGACCGCGTTCGTGGTCGAGCGTGCGGGCCGCGTGCGTCGGTTGGTCGATGGTGTGTTGTCGGATCCGGTGCTCGATCTCACCCACATGGTTGTCTCTGAAGCCGAGTGGGGCTTTCTGGGCATGACGTTCTCGCCAGATGGCGCGTTCGCGTACATCAACGAGACCGACGGCTTCGTCACGCGCATCCACGAGTTTGAGGTTCTCGACGACGAGACCTTCGCTGCCGCTAGCGATCGGGTCGTGTACCAGTTCGATCAGCCAGGCGAAGGTCACAAGGGCGGCGATTTGCTGTTTGGACCCGACGGTTATCTATACATCCCAATCGGCGATGGCGGCACGCCGCGCGACATCGACGATCCGCTCTACAACGACGGCCGGCGCGTCGCGCTCTCGTTGGTGACGCCGCTCGGAAAGTTGCTACGCATCGACCCCGAGCCGACCGAAACGGCGTCCTACACAGTGCCGGCCGACAACCCCTTCGTCGATGTGCCCGGCGCGTTGCCCGAGATCTGGTCAATCGGACTGCGTAACCCTTGGCGCGTTTCCTTCGATCACGCGACCGGCGACTTGTGGGTCGGCGATGTCGGCTCGTTTGACATTGAGGAAATCAACTGGGTCCCGGCCGTCGATGGCAAGGATGCGGCGAAAGGAATCAGCTTCGGATGGAGTGCGTGGGAGGGGACGCGACGTCTGAACGCCGATCAACCGGCGGCTGGCCACCTGATTCCCATCTACGAGTTCCGGCACGGTCTTCTCGGCTGTTCGGTCGTTGGCGGCGAGGTGTACCACGGCACGCTGTTCGCTGAGCTTGATGGCTTGTACGTGTTCGGTGACTACTGCAGCGGCGAAGTGTGGACGCTGGATCCCGAGCACCCGACCGACCCCGTGCGCAGCATCGCCAACCTGCCCTACCTCGTCGACATCACCGCCGATCTTGACGGCGAACTGCACTTGGTATCGGTCGTCGAGGGCGTCACCCGACTCGTCGCTTCGTAAGTCGAAGAGTCGTTAGCTAGTCGAAGCGGGCTGCGATCTGGCCGAGCAGTGATTCTTCCGCAGTGTCCAGATCGTGGTTCACACCGGCGACGTCGCGTGCGGCGCTGAACAGCGCGCTACGCAGCACACTGCTCGTTACCCGACCATCGATGTCGTCGAGTAACTGCTCGACCTTATGATCGGCGAGCGCTAGGCGCACCTTCGACGCCGCAACGCCCAGGTACTGGTCGAACGAGAAGGTGGCAGTCTCCCAGCCGGAGTCAGCGCTGATGTTGCGAATTTCGTTGATCTCGGCGGCGTCGATGTGGCCGTCGGCCAACATCACCAGCAGCAACAACTCAACTGCGGCTTCGTGTTCGCGATCGGCGGTGGCGTGAACGGCCACGTGACCGTAGAGCTCGATGAGGCGCTGGTTCATTGAGGTCGAACGCTACTTGAACCCTGTTGAGCCAACGGCATTCAGTCAACGACGCGTTAGGACAAGGCGAGTTAGGTCAAGGCGAGTTAGGACAAGGACGCTTTCTTCAAGGACAAGGAGCGCTGCAAAAAGTCGAGCTGATGCAGCAGGATGTTCTCGGCGACGACTTCCTGCGGCGTCATGTGCGTAACTCCCACCAACGGCAACACCTCATGCGGCTTGCCAGCTGCCAACAGTGCGTTTGAGAACTGCAGTGTGTGCGCGGCGACAACGTTGTCGTCGGCGAGCCCATGAATCAGCAGCAGTGGGCGAGTGAGTTGGCCAGCAAGCGGCAGCAGCGACGTCGACGCGTACGCGGTGGCGTCGACGGTGGGATCGCCCAGGTAGCGCTCGGTGTAGTGCGTGTCGTACAACCGCCAATCAGTGACTGGCGCGCCAGCGATAGCGCAGTGAAATACATCAGGTCGTCGCAGCACTGCGAGTGCCGCGACGTAGCCGCCGAAACTCCACCCGCGAATCGCGACGCGTGTCAGGTCGAGTGGATAGTCGGCGGCAGCGGCCCGCAGCGCCGCAACTTGATCCTCTAGAACCACCGTCGCGAGATCGCGATGCACCGCCCGTTCCCATTCGCTACCGCGGCCGGGTGTGCCGCGCCCATCGGCCACGACGACAGCGAAACCCTGATCGGCAAACCATTGCGATGTGAGGTAGCTGCTTTGCGCGTGCAGTACGCGCTGCGCATGCGGGCCAGCGTAAGGGTCGAGCAGCACTGGCAGCGGCGAGCCATCGTGCTTGTGCGGTAGCAGCACCGCAGTCGCAACTCTGTGCGGGCCGTAGTGGTGCGTCACCGCGTTTACGCGAACCAACGGCTGCATTGCGAACGACTCGAGGGAGATGCCGTTGTCGATGCCGTTCTCGAGAACCTTGGTCACCACGCCAGCATCAGCGATGCTCGCCGAGCGAAACACGATGGTCGAACCGCCAACTGTGGCGGAGTGAATTCCGGGCTCGTTCGTCAGCGCCACGAGCGTGCGGTCTGTGCGCCAACGCCACACGTGTTGCACCGTCGCGTCGTCGATCGGGTTCGCCAGTAGAAACACTTCGTCGCCCTGGGTTGCCAACACCGCGCGCACTTGCAGATCGGTTGGTGTCGTTGGCTCGCCGTCGACCATCAGGCGCCGTGCACCATCGCGATCGGCGCACGTGATCAGTGTTCCGTCGTCGAGCAGGGCTGGGGTCCCGGGCACCAAATCCACCCAGGCCGTGTCGCCGTCAGCGAACAACGGGCTGGTGTCGCCAGTTCGTGGGTTCGCTTCCAACACCATCAACGAACGCTGATCACGCGACTGCACCGTCAGCAACAAGCGATCGGCCGCAGGCCACTTCACGTCAGCGAGGTATGGGTAGCCCTCACGATCCCACATCACTTCCGTTGATCCACCGTCGAGCGCCAACACGTGCAAACTCACGTCGGGGTTATTGGTTCCCGCTGATGGGTAACGCACTTCGTTGGGCGGCTGCGCAGGGTTGGCCGGGTCAGCGATGTACCAACGCGGTACATCGCTGACATCCACGCGACAGGCGACGATGGCGGAACCGTCGGGACTCCACCAGTGACCGCGGAAGCGATGCATCTCTTCGGCCGCGATGAAGTCGGCGCTGCCCCACATGACGTTGGGGTCGTCTTCCGCAGCGAGTTCCCAACTGCTGCCATCAAGCTCGGCGATGCGTAGCGCCCGCCCGCTGACGTAGGCGATACGCGTCGCGATCGGGTCCGGCCGCGGGTCGAACACGGGTCCGTCGACCACTAGCTCACGCGCCTGACCACTGAGGAGGCCGGCGAGGAACAATCGCCCCGACAGCGCGAACGCGGTGACGGTGGCGTCCCTGTCGGTTGCGAATGCTGTGATGCCGCTGGCGCCCTCGCGCATGCGCTCGCGCCGTACGCGTTCTTCTGCGGGAAGATCTTCCTCGTCGGGCGCGGCAAGCAGTGTGGACGGGTCGCCAACGAGTCGCTCGGTCGCGGCTGCAACGTCGAGCACCCACAAACAGTTCAGCGGGTCGTCGCCAGCGCGGCTGCGCGCAAACATGATGCGCTGACCGTCGGGAGAGACTGCCACATTGCGCGGATCGCCAAGCGTGAAGCGCTGTGTGCGTGCGTTCTGGCGAGGGAAGGTGTCGCTTGTTGCCTTTTTGACCACGTTCTACTTTGGCACGTCGCGAACCCGGACGCGACTAGAACCTTCAACGGCTAACTGGGCACGACCAAAATCTTGGCGTGAGTGTCGGGGCTGGCAAGGTCGGCGAACGCTTGTGGCACGCCGTCGACAGTCACCGTGCCGGTCAGCCAGGGCGCAAGGTCGATGTCGCCTTCGGCGATTGCCTGCAGTGCGTTGGTGAACTCGGCTGGCTCGTAGCCGAGCACGAACTGAATGTTGAGCTCCCGACCGATTCCGAGCATCGGATGAATGTTGTCCTGTTGCATGCAAGCACCTACCACGAGAATGCGCGCCCCGCGCGGAGCCATGCGCATCGCCTCGTCGAGCATTCCGCGCACACCCACGGCTTCGAAGATCACCAACGGTCGCACGCCGTCGATCGCGCGCCACGCCTCGATCGCCGGCGTCTCACGCGGATCGACCACGACGTCCGCGCCTAACTGCACCGCCAACTGGCGACGCTTGGCTGACAACTCGGCGACAACGATTGGCCCAATACCACCCATGCGTAGCGCCGCGATGCAAGCCAACCCCACTGGCCCAGCACCGAGCACGACAGCACTAGCGGTGCCGTCGATGCGACTCTTCGCGACCGCGTGTATGCCGACGGCCAACGGCTCGGTGAGGGCGGCCAGCGATGGAGACAAGCCGTTGGGCACCTTCAGGGCAAGCAACTCGTTGACGACCATTTGTTCCGCGTAGCCGCCGTTGTATTGATTGGAATAGCCGAGAGCATGCAAGCCCTGTGCGTCGAATGTCACCGGCATACTGACGACAACATCGCCGACCTTCAGGTTGTCGCATCCGGGGCCGAGTTCGGTCACTTCGCAGCAGAACTCGTGTCCCATGATCGTGTCGTGCTGTGGCTCGAATGGCTTTGGTGCCATCGGATCACTCGGCGCGGAACCAACCAATTCGGCCATCGTCGCGCGCATTTCGGCACCGTGGCGCAACATGTGTAGGTCGCTGCCGCAGATCCCGCAGGCGAGAACTTTGGTTAGTGCCTGCCCAGGACCGGGTGTTGGGTCCGCCACATCATCGACTCGCAGTTGCCATTCACGCATCACCGCTGCTCGCATGGTCGCAGCGTACGTGAAGCGTTGGATCAGCGCGAGAAGTGTGCGATCGCCTCGACGAGTACGAGCCAGGCTGCGTCGGCGTCGATGCCGGTGAGCACTTCGCAGTTGGGCTCGGGGATGTCGATTTGATCGCGGTCGTCGAACAGTGTCATGCCGGCGGTCAGCGTGCCGTGAGTTTCGATCTGCACGTGCGCGCGTCGGCGGGTGAATAGCTGCGGGTGGGTCAGCGCCATCACGGCGCATGGATCGTGAACGGGTGCGCCCACAATGTTGTGGTGTCGCGACCGATAGGTGCCGCTGAAGAAGTCGAAGAGTTCGGCAAGGATTGGTGCGAGCTTGCCGGGCAGCGCGCGCACGACTTCGATGCGTTCTGGCGTCGCCTGAAACTTGTGCGTGAGGTCGAGTCCGGCCATCACCAGCGGTCCACCGTATGAGAACACGATGTCGGCGGCTTCTGGATCGCACCACAGGTTGAACTCGGCTGCGGCCGTGCTGTTGCCGAAGCGTCCGCCACCCATGATCGAAATGCCGGCGATGCGACCGCCAAGATCGGGGGCGGCGCGCAACGCGAGCGCGATGTTCGTCATCGGCCCAATTGGCACCAACCAGATGCCTTCCTGCGCGCGGCAGGTCTCGATGATGTAGCCGACGGCATCGGTGCTTGCGGGCGGACCACTTGGCTTGGGAAGGTTGCTGCCGTCCATTCCGCTCTTACCGTGGACGTTGACCGCGTGCCGCGCCTCGCGAATGAGGGGGCGGTCGGCGCCGGCATGCACGGGGCAATCAAGACCGAGCAAATCGCGCATGATGATCGCGTTGCGCGTCGTGGCATCGAGTGGCGCGTTGCCCGACACGCTGGTAATGCCGATCAGGTCGGTGTGGCGCGCCGCCACGACGATGGCCATTGCGTCGTCGTGACCCGGATCGCAATCGAGAATGATCGGAAGCTTGTTCGTCGCCATGGCCGACAGCTTGCCACTGCCCACTCACCGGGAGGCAGATCCGTTGCGATCGGTTCCGCGTGGCCCAATGTGACGGACATGCTTCGACTCGTTCTCCCCTCCCGTCAACGCGTCGTTGGCGCCTTGATCGTGTTTCCTGCGATGGCATTGGTGGCGTGCTCATCCTCCACTCCAACCACCGCCCCGGCTGATTCCGGGGGGACTGCAGCCTCGCTCCCGAGCAACGACGACTCCTCCTCGACCACCCAGCCATCAGCCGGCAATATTGACGACGTCTGCGCTGCGTTCCCGCTGGATGTGGTTGTGGCCACCACGGGTATCTCTACCCTTGCTTCGTCATTCGCCAGCAGCGGTGCTACCGATCCCTGCTGCACGTATGAGTCGGCCGACCCCGTGGATCCGTCGTTCGTGATCCAGATCGGCGATGGGTCGGCGTACGAAGGAGCGAAGTCGCTCGCGGAGGCGCAAGGATTGACGGAGCTGCCCGGTCTCGGAGACGAGGCGTTCATCGTGTTGGAGACGCCGTATGGATCGACAGACGCGAGTGTCAAGGTTGGGAATCGGCATGTGTTCTTGCAGTGGACCGACGTGGTCGACATCGGCGCAGTCCCGACCGAACAGCGCCAAGCAGCGATCGTGGCCATGGCGACAAAGGTCGTCGCCGAACTCTGACCCGGCGATGATCGCCGACGCGAGTCACGTCCCGTTGAGCATCAACAGTCGAGCAGGCCTTGCGCGGTGAGCTGAACTGCGCGACCCACCCACTCGCCCTCGCACATCGCCGCTGCGAGGTCTGCGTCAGTCGACGTTCCCCAGGCGCGTCGGGCATCAGGCAATAGGCAAGCTGCAAACGCGGTTTCCGGAACGCCGTCACGGTTGTGCATCACGGTGTACGCCTCGATCGTCGCCGCGCCTTGCGCCTCGTCAATATCGGCGAGCTGGCGACGGGGGAGTGCATCGATCTCGGCCTGCGGGCTTGAGTGTGCGAACGACGAAGGCGGGATGGTGCTGTAGACGCCGAAAGAATGTTTGGTGGCATAGCCACCGTTGGCCCACACCAGCGCGTTAGCCGCCGAATGTTCGCGGAGGTCATGCATCACTGTCGCGATTGCGTGCATCACGTAGTTGTTCCACGGCCCGCCGGCGAACGACAGTCCACCCGTGCGCGTGAGTTGCCGATCGAGCGACAACCCAAGACTCTTGGCGCCGAGCTGCACCGCTGACGGAAAACACGAGTACAGGTCGACTATCTCGATGTCGTCGATTGTTAGACCGGCGAGGCGCAACACGTCGCGACCACCAAGTTCGATCGCCGGCGTTTGCGCGAAGCTCCACCGATTGCTGATGTAGTTGTGCTCGTGGCAATCGGCGCCGGCGTGTGGAAAGACCCATCGATCGCGAGTGATTCCGAGTGCTCGGGCCTTCTCCGCGCTGCACATGATCAGTGCGGCACCCATGTCGACGTTGTTGTTTGAGTTCATGTACTTCGTATACGGGAAACCGATCATGCGATTGGTCGGCGTAGGCGTGCGGATTTCCTCTGCCGTTCGTGCGGTTCGCGACCACGCTGCCGGGTTTTGCGCGGCGACCTCGCTGAATCGTGACCACAACGTGCTTGCAACTTGCTGCTGTTCGGCAATGGTGCGGCCGGCAGCCGCGCGGATTGCCGATTCGAACATCGGGTAGACCTGAACGGGCATGATCAGGCCTCGCTCGCGTTCGGCGGGGTGATTCATCTCCAGGTCTTCGCCCAGCACGCGCGGAAAAGCATCGGGTGGCGCCTTCGGCCACGCCAACTCGACCCCCGCGTGACGGCTGCGGTTGCGACTCTGCCAGGCCTCACCGCCGGTGAGGATCGCGATGTCGAGTTCGCCGCGCTGAATTTCCAACGCGGTTTCGTTGACCAGCGACTGCGGACTGTTGCCGCCCATCGTGGTTGCCGCCGTTTCGCGCGGCGACAGCCCGAGCTGCTGCGCCACGACCAACGCAGGATCGCCGTAGCGCCAACTCAACAGCGACACGACCCGAATGGAGTCCACCTCGGGAACCGCGGTGAGTCCGGCATCGGCAGCCGCGGCGCGGATTGCCTCGCACATCAACGTTGCTGGGTCGAGCGCATCGTCAAGCCCCTTCGCGTGATGCACGAATTGGCCAGCTCCAACTAGCACCGGAGCCTGAGGGTCGACTTGCACGAGCGTCACGGTAGGTCGTTCAAGGTCACGGTAGGTCGTTCAAGGTCACGGTAGGTCGTTCAAGGTCACGGTAGGTCGTTCAAGGTCACGGTAGGTCGTTCAAGGTCACGGTAGATGGCGAGGGTCGGTCACCTACACTCGCAGAGATGTCACGAATCGCAATTGGCGCCGACCACGCTGGCTACGAGCTGAAGAAGCACCTCATGGGGGTGCTCACTCGCGACGGGCACATCGTCACCGATCTTGGAACCAACAGCACCGCAAGCGTCGATTACCCACCGATTTGTGCAGCGGTCGGCCGTGCCGTTCGCGACCGTCGTGCCGACCTGGGCATCGTGCTCGGCGGAAGTGGGCAGGGCGAGCAGATCGCCGCCAACAAGGTGCGCGGCGTGCGCGCCGCGCTGTGCAACGACCTCTACACCGCGCGATTGGCACGTTCGCACAACGACGCGAACGTGCTCAGCATCGGTGCTCGCGTCGTCGGCGTTGGGTTGGCAGAGGAGATCCTCGCCGCCTTTCTAGCGACGACGTTTGAGGGTGGTCGCCATCTTGCCCGCGTCGAATTGCTGATGGAGATTGAGCGCGAGGAAAGTACGCCCGCGTGGCCCGCTCCGGAAACGCCAACGCCACCACCTCTCACTGAGGCACCTCCCACTGAGGCACCTCCCACCGAGGCACCTCCCGCTGAGGCACCTCCCACTGAAGGCAGCTGACTATGCCGTTTCCAAGCGACGCAACTCCCGATACGGAACTCTTCGCACTCATCGATCGTGAAGTGCAACGCCAGGTCACTGGGCTTCAGTTGATCGCGAGCGAGAACTTCACGTCTCCCGCAGTAATGCGCGCGGTTGGTAGCGCGCTGACCAACAAGTACGCCGAGGGCTACCCGGGCAAGCGCTATTACGGCGGCAACGCAGTCGTAGACGAAGTTGAGGCCCTGGCGATCGACCGCGTCAAGAAGTTGTTCGGCGCCGAGCACGCCAACGTGCAGCCGCACAGTGGTGCCAACGCCAACATGTGCGCGTACCAGGCGGTTCTGCAACTCGGCGACACCGTCCTCGGCTTGAGTCTTGATCACGGCGGCCACCTCACGCATGGTTCACCGGTGAACGCGAGCGGCAAGCTGTACAACTTCGTCGCCTACAAGGTGACCCCGGGTGACGAACGTATCGACATGGATCAGGTGCGCGATCTCGCCTTAGCGAATCGCCCGAAGATGATCGTTGCCGGCACCACTAGTTATCCGCGCCGGCTCGACCCGGCTGCGTTCAAGGCAATCGCTGACGAAGTTGGCGCTTTGTTCATGTTCGATGCAGCGCACATTGCCGGCCTGATCGCCGGCGACGCGCACCCCAACCCAGTGCCGTACGCCGACATCGTCACGTTCACGACGCACAAGACTCTGCGTGGCCCGCGCGGTGGCTGCATTCTCAGCACCGCGCAACATGCGGCAGCGATCGACAAAGCAGTGTTTCCCGGCTGGCAGGGCGGTCCGCTCGAGCACGTGATCGCCGGCAAGGCGGTGGCCTTCTTCGAAGCGATGCAGCCCGAATTCAAGGAATATGCGCAGCAGATCGTGCGCAACGCCAGCGCACTCGCCGAAGCGCTGGTCAAGCAGGGCTTTCGGTTAGTGAGCGGCGGGACGGATATCCACATGATGGTCGTCGATTTACGCCCGTTCGATGCCGATCTCACCGGCAAGGAAGCGCAGGCAGTGCTCGACATCGGTGGTGTGACGCTGAACAAGAACACGATTCCCGACGACCCGCGCAGCCCTTTTGTCACCAGCGGCGTGCGTATTGGCACGCCCAGTGTCACCACGCAGGGCATGCGCGAGCCGCAAATGGCCCAGATTGCCGAGTTGATTGCACGAATTCTGCGCCTCCGGAACGACGCATCGGCCGTGGCTACGGCCCGTAACGAGGTTGCGGCGTTGTGCGGGCAGTTCCCCGCATACGCCTAATCGCTACGCTGTCGCCCTGTGAGTAACGGCGCCAATAATTCACCTGCCGTTGATGCCTCTGCCGTTGATGCGCCTGCCGCCGATGGGCTAATGGCCCGCGGGTCGTTGGCGCGCTGGTTGGGCGTCAGTCGCGAACGATTGGTCCGCGGCTTGCTCGCTGGCGTTGCAGCTGGCGTCTTGGCGGCCGCGGGTTGGTTCGCCGTGGTGGCGGGCACGACGCAGCTCCAGGCCTATCTGATTCCGATTGTGGGCGCCGCCATTGCGTTCGGCGTGCACAAGGGCATGCGTGGTTTCGGCCGGGCGCAGGCGATCGTGTCGGTGGCGATCACGCTGGTCGTCGTTGTCATCACCATGTACTACGTCGAGCGGTTGCTGGTCGTTCGCTGGTTCGCCGACTACGGCGATCAGGCACCGATCCCGCTGGTGCCCTATCTCGATTGGTTCTGGTCGGTGTTGCGCCGAGCGTTCACCACTTCACCTTCGCCAGCGATCTACACCGTCGGTGCGCTGCTCTTTGCTGGCTGGCTGGGTCACCAGGGTTTCGAGGCGCCACCCGCGCGCCATCACGATGCCTGACACCGGTGCCTACCTGATTGTTGGCGCGATTGCGGCAGGCGTCACATTCGCGACAACTCCGATCGTGGGCGCATTCGCCCGCCGTGTTGGCTGGGTAGTCGAGCCGGAAGCGGAACGCCACGTACATAAAGTCGCCACACCTGATGTCGGTGGCATCGCGATGTTCATCGGCTTCCTCGTCGCGTTTCTTGTTGCGCGCTCAATGGACACCTTTGCATCGCTGTTCCGATCGGGCGACTCAGAGCCACGAGGCGTGCTGATCGCCGCGACGTTGATGTTTCTGGTCGGCTTCGTCGACGACATTTTCGAGATCTCGGCACCGGCGAAAGTTGTCGGCACCGTAATAGTTGCCGTCGTACTCGTGTTCTACGGCGTGACGATGTTCTATTTCCGAGTTCCGTTCAACGACGTGTACATCCTCAGCGATGAATGGGTGCCGTTGGTGACGGTGCTCTGGCTGTTGGGTATGACCAACGCGATCAACCTGATTGATGGGCTCGATGGTCTCGCCGCGGGCATTGTCGCTATTGGCGCCTTTGCATTCTTTCTGTACAGCCAGCGCCTTGCCGATCCGTCGATCGGCATGTTGACGCAACCGAACGTTGGACCCCTGGTGGCAATTTTGGCGGTCGGCATCTGCGTTGGTTTTCTCCCGCATAACTTCAACCCAGCGCGCATTTTCATGGGCGACGGCGGAGCGCTGTTGCTCGGGTTGCTGATGGCCGTCAGCACCAGCGTTGTCGGTGGCCGCGCCGATCCGAACACGCAACGCTTCATCGGTCAGTCGTACTTCTTCCTCGCGCCGTTGTTGATCCCGTTGATCATCCTCGGCGTTCCGATCCTCGACACCGTTTTCGCGATCGTTCGTCGTGCCGCACGTCGCCAGGGCGTCGCCAACGCCGACAAAGGTCACCTGCATCATCGCCTGATGGAGATGGGTCATGGGCAACGCCGCAGCGTGTTGATTCTGTGGGCATGGACTGCGCTGCTCTCCGCGTTCGTGCTGTACCCGGTGTTCACCGGCAGTGGACTCAGCTATGTGCCGATCGGCATGCTGATGCTGGTGCTGGTTCTCTACACGCTGTTGCACCCGCAGATCCGCCGCCGCCGAACCTGAGGCCGGGCCAGCCTTCGTCGCCAAAGTGACCGGTCTGTTCAACGGTGGAATTTCCGTTAGGGGTGCCGCGCCTGATAGATTGTGTATGTATTCACAAGCTCGCTGTGAAGCATGACCGACTCCAGGAAACGAACCACTTGAAGCCGCCTCCGACCGTGAAGACTGCCACCGACGACAAACTTGGCAAGGGCATTGATGTCGCGCTGGTGACGCTCGTCTTTCTCGGGTTCGGCTACCTGCTCGATCGTTGGCTCGACACCAAGCCGGTGTTCATGGTCGTGCTGGTCTGCGTGGCGTTGATCGGCGAATTCGTGAGGTTTTGGTACGACTACGATTCCCGGATGAGAGTTCTTGAGGCGGAACGCGCGGAGCGCCGTGTTTCAGGCGCACAGGGTAAGCGCGCATGAACGACGCTTCCTTGAACAACACGGCCACCTTCTCGATGTCTGCCCCGCTGGTCGGTCCGGCACCGGAAGTCGCCGTGTCGAACGACATGGTCAAGCGCGGGCTGATCGTGGCTCCGGTGCTCATCGCGATTTGCGGTTTCATCTGGGGGCTCGATGGGGCTTGGTCATGCGCCTATGCGATTGCGATCGTGCTGATTAACTTCGCGCTGGCCTCCGGAATCGTTGCGCTGACTGCCCGGATCAGCCTGCAGTTGATGATGGCTTCAATTCTGATCGGCTACATCTTGCGCCTTGGGTTGATCTTCCTCGCCGTGTATCTAGTGAAGGACGCCAGTTGGATTTCGCTTCCGGCACTCGGAGCGACCATTATCTTCACGCACCTTGGGCTGTTGGTCTGGGAGATGAAGTACGTGGCGATGTCGCTCGCGTATCCCGGACTGAAGCCCACTACCAAGTCGTT
>Ga0163144_10011322_pt1 | contig 18871 bp, 15 predicted proteins | sample OliLak19BULKMAT1_FD_123175 | JGI IMG/M metagenome (GOLD analysis project Ga0163144, IMG submission 123175) | Freshwater microbial mat bacterial communities from Lake Vanda, McMurdo Dry Valleys, Antarctica - Oligotrophic Lake LV.19.BULKMAT1 | ecosystem: Environmental > Aquatic > Freshwater >... | reverse complement strand
CCTGCCTGCCGCTGCTGCCAGACCTGACCATTCACGAGCCGGAAGATTGTTCGTCCATCCCACCCGGTGAATTTGCCTTTAATGCGCGTGGCTATTTTCAGATCAGAGGCCTCCGCATCTGGCGCAGCGGGCGGTAGTTGCTCCTCTCCGAAAGAAACCACTTCTGCAGGCGTAGCTGGAGCAAGCCACTGATTCAGGTATGCCAATTCGCTTGAGCTCAACCGATGCAGTCCGGCGGATCGAAACTCTTCGGCGGTCATTTTGTCCTGCAGGTTTTCAGCAGACTGCGCATTAAGAGCTGTCAAAGAGAGGCGGATCACCACAACCGGTACAGACAAATTCCACGTGCAAAAATTCATGCTTCGACAGGTCTCCAAAACCATCGCTCGATAATCTTCCCACACGGTGTTTTGGCAAATAAGAGGTGGATCACTTCCCGCAGTCCCATTCACCCATCCTCTTCATCACAAACCGCAACGATCACAGGACAGTAGAGACCTCCCCCGCTACACTGCGCGCCGTTCGACATGGGGAGGCGACGATGGAATTTACTGGCGGCCATATACTTTCGGTCAAACAATTTCAACGTGGGGATGTCGGCCGGATATTCGATGTCGCCGACGAACTGCGCCCGTACGCCATGCGCAAGCGCATCACCAGGGTTCTGCAAGGCGCAATTCTCGCCAACATGTTCTTCGAGCCGAGTACACGAACCCGAATTTCCTTTGCGGCCGCATTCAATCTGCTGGGTGGCGAGGTAAGGGAAACGACCGAAATCCGGGCTTCCTCGTTGTCGAAAGGTGAGTCCCTTCATGACACGGCCAGGGTTCTGTCCGGTTATTCTGACGTGATTGTCATGAGGCATCCCGACGCCGGATCAGTAGCCGAATTTGCCCGAGCTTCGCGAGTTCCGGTCATCAACGGAGGGGATGGCCCAAACGAACATCCAAGCCAGGCCTTGCTCGACCTCTACACCATTCGATCGGAGTTGAAGGCCCAGAACAAGACGATCGACGGAATGACGGTAGCACTGGTAGGTGACCTCCGCTATGGGCGTGCGGTGCACTCACTTTGCAAACTCATCTGCCTGTTCAACCGGATCCGTTTCAATCTGGTCAGTCCGCCAGGGCTGGAGCTGCCTCCGGAGATCGAAGCGGAGTTGAGGGCTGCAGGTCACACTGTCGAAATCCTGCACGAGATGGAAGCTGGCATTAACAATGTCGATATTCTCTACGTCACCCGGACCCAGGAAGAGCGCTTTCCTACTCAGGAAGAGGCAGACCGATACAAGGGATTGTTCCGACTGAACCAATCAATCTATACGCAGTACTGCGAACCGAACACCGTGATCATGCATCCCCTGCCACGGGATTCGCGGAGCAATGCCCAGGAACTGGACGACGACCTGATCGAAAATCCGAACCTTGCCATCTTCAGACAGACCGACAACGGCGTGATTATCCGTATGGCGCTGTTCGCACTGGTACTGAATGTAGTTGATTCCGTCCACGATCACTCTCAGCCCGTTACCTGGTTTACCGCCAAGCGTAATCCGGTCAGTTAACCCGCTGGCACACCTGATCGAAGGATCAACAGGGTTTTGATAGAACAGACCAGCTCAGGGGCTGGTCTGTCGAAAACACCGACAAACGTCTACTTGGCTGCAGCCTTGCGTGGAACCTTTGGCATTCGGTCCTTCCACTCGGCCGGCACACGAGGGTAGCCGCGACAATCAGCAAGGAACTTTAATGCATCGTTCCAGGCGACCTCGGCCCCCATTCGCTTCACCGAAAACTCGCGAACCATGGACTTTCCATTGGCCTGCACCTGCACTCGGAAGGCTGGTGATGGCCGATAAACAAGGTTTATACCTCGAATACCGGTAGTGTGTTTTCGCGGAGTTGTTGCTCCCCGGACACGCTTGTCCTTGGCCTTGTCCTGCTGTGCCGCCCATTTCTCGTCGACACTTTTTGCATCCTTTCGAATTGCTGTTTGCTGGGCCTTGTTAAGGCCGATGAGGCTGAAATACTGCTGCTGCAGCTTGCCATCTATGCTGCGCGCGACGCGCAGCAACTGGCCACCATTGAGTTCGTACACTGCCACGTGACCGCTCCTCGTTCGTTGCGGGAGAGTTGTTAGACTACTCCCTTTGGCGGGACTATAGCAAAGCCTCAAGTTCCGGCAGAGCCTTGAAGAGATCTGCCACCAGTCCGTAGTCTGCAACCTGGAAGATCGGCGCGTCTCCATCCTTGTTGATGGCAACAATGACTTTGCTGTCTTTCATTCCGGCCAGATGCTGAATAGCGCCCGATATCCCGACAGCGATATACAGATCAGGTGCCACGATTTTACCGGTTTGGCCAACTTGCATGTCGTTGGCGGCGAAACCGGCATCCACCGCAGCCCTTGACGCACCAATTGCGGCTCCGAGTTTGTCGGCGATGCCATCCAGCAACTTGAAGTTGTCACCGCTGCCCATGCCACGTCCACCAGAAATAATGATGCTGGCCGCAGTCAGCTCCGGACGCGCCGATTTCACGATCTCTTCACTGACAAATGTCGACGTTCCGACGTCATGAGCACTGCCATTCGACTCGATTGTGGCATTGCCACCTTCCGCTGCGACCGGGTCATAAGCTGTGCCGCGTACGGAGATCACCTTGATGGCGTCTGCAGACTGCACGGTGGCTATGGCGTTACCCGCGTAAAAGGGGCGTTTGAATGTCTGCGCATCGATGACGCTGATAATGTCGGAGATCTGTGCCACATCCAGCAACGCAGCTACGCGCGGCAGGAAGTTCTTACCGATCGGCGTGTGGGCGGCCAGAATGTGGCTGTAACCACAGCCCAGCTCTGCAACCAGAGCAGCAATGTTCTCTGCCAGTTGATGGGCATACGCGACGTTGTCGGCATGCACTACCTTGCGGATGCCTGGTACTTTGGCGGCCGCGGTTGCAACCGCGCCGGAGCCAGATCCCGCGACCAGCAGGTCGATATCACCGCCGATGGCTAAGGCCGCTGCAACTGCAACGCGGGTGGCTGCCTTGAGTTCCTTGTTATCGTGTTCTGCGACTACCAGTATGCTCATGCGATCACCTTTGCTTCGTTGCGCAGTTTGTTCACAAGTTCTTCCACGGACCCTACCTTGACGCCGGCGCCACGTTCACTTGGTGGCTCCACCCTGAGAACCTTGACTGTCGGATTCAAATCCACTCCAAGGTCAGCCGGCGAGAGGATGTCCATGGGCTTTTTCTTTGCCTTCATGATGTTGGGCAGCGAGGCATAACGGGGTTCGTTCAGTCGCAGGTCGGTGGTGATCACGGCCGGCAGATTGATGCGCAGCGTCTGTAGTCCGCCGTCGATTTCCCTGACGACTTCAAGAAATCCGTCGCCGGCGGTGACCTTGGACGCAAACGTTGCCTGGGGCATTCCGGCAAGCGCTGCAAACATCTGACCTGTCTGGCTGTTGTCACCATCAATCGACTGTTTGCCGAAAATGACAATCTGAGCTCCCTCCCTGTCTTGTATGGCCTTCAGCGCCTTGGCAATGCCCAGTGGCTGGGCGTCGGCGTCGGTCTGGACCAGTATGGCGCGGTCAGCACCCAGAGCGAGGCAAGTTCGCAGCTGTTCCTGACAAGCCGTTCCACCAACGCAGACCGCGATGACCTCGGTCGCAACACCCGCTTCCTTCAAACGTACGGCTTCTTCGATGGCGATCTCGCAGAACGGATTGACTGCCATTTTCACGTTCGCAAGATCCACGCCTGTGCCATCGGGTTTGACCCGTACTTTCACATTGGCGTCGACCACCCGTTTGACCGGTACCAGTACCTTCATGTAGCCCTCTACTTTTGACTAGATATCAACTCTTGACCAAAAAACGAAATCGCAGCGCCGCGGTGGAGTTGCTGCTCCGGTTTGGAATCGCCTTGCAATCCCGGCTGTGGGAGTCTGGCGCCTTGGCCTCGCTGTCTCGATTGCCTGTCCGTTACACACCCGTGCGAACGGGCTTTCCATACACGACGTTGACCATCGTTCATGGCGTCCACCGACACCGTGTTCCGGGGTAAAAAAGGCGCGGTATTGTCGCCGGGCCTTCCAGATGGGTCAATGTTGTCGCGTATAATGCCCACCTCAACTCACCCGGGTGCGTACAAACATGCCGAACGCTGCTCAACGCGAAGCCATGGAATTTGATGTGGTGATCGTCGGTGGAGGGCCATCCGGACTCGCCACGGCGATACGGTTGATGCAACTCGCTGAGCGGACAGGCCAGGAAATCAGCGTCTGCCTGGTTGAAAAAGGCTCGGAAATCGGTGCCCATATCCTGTCCGGCGCCGTCTTTGAGCCACGGGCGTTGAACGAGCTGATCCCTGATTGGAAAGCCCGTGGGGCTCCCCTCAATAACCCGGTCACTGAAGACGAAGTTTATTACATGGTGAACGATGCGAACCGCATTCGTATCCCGAAACTGTTCATCCCCAGAGATCTGGACAACCACGGCAACTACGCGATCAGCCTGGGCAACCTCTGCCGCTGGCTCGGCGAGCAGGCCGAAGTACTGGGCGTCAATCTGTTCCCGGGATTCGCCGCGTCCGAAATCCTGTTCAACGACAACGGGAGCGTTCGTGGTGTCGCGACGGGAGACATGGGCGTCAGTCGCGAGGGCGCCCGGAAAGGTACGTTTACACCGGGTTATGAACTGCTGGCCAAATTCACCGTCTTTGCCGAAGGCTGTCGAGGGAATTTGGGCAAACAGCTGATCGCTCGCCTGGGTCTGGCAGAAAATTCGTCGACTCAACACTATGGCATCGGTTTCAAGGAGCTTTGGGATGTCGACCCCGAACTGCATATTCCAGGCCGGGTGATTCACTCGCTTGGATGGCCGCTTGGCCATCTCCCGGGTCAGACCACTGGCGGATCCTACCTGTACCACCTGGAAAACAACCAGGTGTCACTCGGACTCATCGTGGACCTGTGTTATTCCAATCCTCATCTTTCGCCGTTTGATGAGTTCCAGCGCTGGAAGCACCACCCGCTGATCGCCAGCGTATTAAAAGGCGGCAAACGGGTTTCTTATGGCGCACGAGCGATTGTGAAAGGCGGCATCCAGGCACTGCCAAAAAATGTATTCCCGGGCGGGTTGCTGATCGGTGACGACGCAGGTTTTCTGAATGTGATCAAGATCAAGGGTAGCCACGCGGCGATGAAGTCCGGGATGCTGGCCGCGGAGACCATCGCAGCTGCATTGGCGCGGGGTGAAGCGCACACCGAACTGAGCGAGTTTCAGGATCGATTCGAAAACTCGTGGCTGTACGATGAACTGAACCGCTCCCGAAATGCCGCCCCCAGCCTGCATAAATTTGGCGCGCTGATGGGCTCAGGCGCGGCGTTGGTCGACAGCTGGTTCCAGGGCAATTTGCCGTGGACATTGAGTGATCCTGTTCCGGATCATGCAACTCTGAAACCGGCGGCGTCCAGCAAACCCATCGACTACCCCAAGCCGGATGGCGTGCTCTCTTTTGACAAACTGTCCTCTGTATTTCTCAGCAATACCAATCACGAGGAGGACCAGCCTTGCCATCTCACCTTGAAGGATGCCTCGATTCCCGTATCGAAAAATCTGCCAACGTGGGATGAACCGGCGCAACGTTACTGTCCTGCGGGCGTCTACGAAATCGTCATCGAGGACAGCGGTCCGCGATTCCAGATCAATGCGCAAAACTGTGTGCACTGCAAAACCTGTGATATCAAGGATCCCTCCCAGAACATCGTTTGGGTGGTCCCGGAAGGGGCGGGTGGACCAAACTATCCGAATATGTGAGCACTGGCTGCAACCGAGCCTGTCGCCGATATTCAATCCAGGAAGAATCGCTTGCCTTGGCTGAACAGGCAGGGACGACCTTCCTGTTCGACCAGAAGACCTGTCAATCGATAAAACGCCGACCTGACGATCAAAGCCTCAAGACCGTCGCGCACATGGAGGTAGGGTCTGCCATTGCGCAGGGTGATCGCGTGCTCTTCACTCGCCACGACCAGGTCGCCGCCGTTGGTACTGAACAACAAATCAGCCTGCTCGCCACTGCCGCGCACCTCGAAGTCCAGTGCCAACAATGGAACGTCCTCCACGACGATACGAAGCTTTTCCTGTGGTGAAACCAGAAAATAGGCATCGCCTTCGCGTACCAATATGGTGGAAAACAAACGTACCAACGCTGAACGTGTAAACGCAACGTCCTCATGGAACCAGGTGCCGTCGCGAGCAATCCGGATATCGATCTTGCCCTCAGGTGCGGACAGCCATCGATGAACCGGTGGCATCCGTCTGCTGTCCGCCTGTGCTACAAGCACCGCAAACAGGTCGTCGAGTCGCTCTTCCGGCACTGGTTCTCCCGCCGTTACGGCTGATCAAAATAAGCGGTACGCCGCAAAGACAACACTCAACTCCCGGTCAATGCGGCGCCAACGGCCGCAAAAGCACGGGTCAACGCCACTGGATCATGCCAATCCCTGCCACGCAACCAGGGTTCGATATCGACGGTGAGTCGAGTGACCAGACGGTTATCGGCATTGTGGATCACATCGACGAGCAGTTCATCCCGGTCTGCGGTACGTGTCACCATGGCCCGTGTCGACCGCAGGGTTTGTTTTGACCAGTGTTCATCGGCAGCGCTGGCAGCCGGGGCTGCTTCGAAGGCCGCATCCGGCCAGTGCACAACCAGCTTCCAGGTTGATTCAACAGGAGCGATTTGCAGATGCGCTGCAAGCCCGGTCTGCGCGGCCAGCAATCGTTCGTTGTCAGTTCGGCCGTCCGAATGCACCACAGTGACCTCCGCAAATGGCGGTAGCGTCCAGCGAGACTGATTTTCCACAGAGACGCCGCCCAATGTCCGGGTTGCCCGCAGTGCATCTACAGCATCAGGATGGGGTTGAACGATGCTGCAGGCACAAACCTGGGCAATCAGGCTGAGAATCAGAAAGGTGCGGAACATCGACGTAGCCTATTTTGACAACTCGACCTGAGTATAGTCACAGGAGACGAACGTCTCGGATCTCTTCTTTCCTGCTACCTCTCTCTTGCTCCCATCAGCGGTGCTCTTGCAGCGGTGGTCTTGTCATCGCAGGTCTGCCAGTTCTCCTGGGAGCGCGGGTCAACCGCCGATAAATTTCATCACGGTCCACTCACCCTGGAATCGTATGGGCTGCTTGTCTGCCAGCGCTTTCCCAAGGACGATGCCAAGGGCGTCTGCAGCCTCGTCATCGGCCATGTTGAGGATCGGGTTGAGGTCATGGGAATGTGCATTCGAAAGGCAGCCAAACAGCCTGCCATTGGATGATAATCGCAGCCTGGTACACGATGCGCAGAAAGGCTCTGTTTCGTTGGCGATGATCCCAAAGGTCCCTCGTCCCGGAATCTCGAAGCGCACCGCAGTGGAATCGAACGGCGCATCGGTCCGCGCATATTCGTAACGGCGTCCGATCGTTTCCAACAATTCGTCCATGCCGATGAAATCACGGGCAAACTGGTTGCCGGCGCGTAGATGGCCCATTTTCATCAGTTCGATGTAACGCAGTTCAAAACCGCGTTCGAGACAGTAGTCGAGCAACGGCAGGATCTGATCACCGTTGGCAGAGCGTAACGGCACCATATTGATCTTGACACGTACGCCCGCGTTGGCCATCCGGTCTATGCCTGCCAGAACAGTTGGCAAATCGCCAGACTTGGCAATTTCCCGGAAAGCAATCGGATTGAGGGTATCAAGACTGACGTTGATGCGCTTCAGACCGGCGGCCAGGAGCATGTCTGCTTTACGGATGAGCAGCTGACCATTGGTAGTCAGGCCGACGTCACCCAGCGGCAGTTGCATCAAGGCAGGAAAAAAAGTGTCAATTTTTGGAGCAACAAGCGGTTCACCGCCGGTTACCCGAACCTTGTCCACACCACCTACACGCATCAGCAATCTTACTGCGCGCACCAGTTCTTCAGCACCCAGTTCTGACTCGGCTGGCTGAAGCCGTTTGCCATTGGGGACGCAGTATGTACACGCATAGTTGCATGCCGCAGTCAGGCTGACCCGCAGGTTACGAAACGTTCTGCCGTGAGCGTCGGTGATCATGAGACCAAGTATGCCACGTCCGGGCGCAGAATTTTGAACGGGTTCCCAGCAGATTTTGTCGATTCTGCTTTACTGGGATAGTCAGCGCACAGTCTCTCCCCCCAGGGCGTGCGACGGCACGGAACGCAAGTTCCGACTTTGAGTGACTCCTAAGGGTAGTTACCCGACGCCTCCCCCGGCGTCGGGTTTTTTTTTGCACTCGCAGCGCCCAGCCGCGGGATCAATCGGGTCGCAAAGTCCTTCGCCCAGAACACACGATTGCTGCCCTTGATCAGCAGAGAATCGCCAATGTTCAGCGTGTGCACCACTTCAGCAAGCAGTCCATCGTCCGCCAGAGCCCTCCACCCAAGGCAATTCGGCAAACTTTCCAGCACGCGCATGCCCTCTCCAACACCCCAGAAACCGCCGAGAGAAGCCACCTCACCGGCAAGACTGAGATGGTAACTTTCGCTCTCGGCGCCAAGCTCCAGCATTTCACCAAGCAGAGCAAACCCCCGCTTCCCAGCCAACCCTGAAAAGTTGCGCAGCGACGCCGACATGCTGTCGGGGTTGGCGTTGTAGCTGTCATCGATGATCTCGATACCAGCGGCAGCAAAGGACTGTCCTCGACCAGCCGGTACCAGAGCGTCGCCGAGATCGGCTGCGGCTTCCGGGTCCCGATCCAGCGCGACCAACACCGCAATCACCGCAGCCAGAGACAGCGCGCGATGTTCCCCACCTCCAGGAATCCTGGCGAGGAGCGAGCGATCTGGAAGTCTGAAAGTGGCGACGTTTCCTTCGACACGTTCGAGCCTCACCATAGCCTCGAGGCTCGTGCCAAACGTGATCTGCCGCAGGTCGGCCCTGCGGCTCGCTGGCAGACTGGCTTCACGGATCAGCACACCACCTGGCGCAACTCCGTCTGCAAGAGAGAGCTTTTCCGCCAACAGAGCTTCGTATCCGCCGAAGTTGCCAATGTGTGCGGAATGCACATTCAACACGATGCCGATGTTCGGCTTGATCAGTCGTGACAAAGGAGCGATCTCGCCGGGATGATTGGTACCGACTTCGTAGATGGCTGTTGCGCAATCCTCCGGTGTGCGAGCCAGAGACAGCGGAACACCAATGTGATTATTGAGAGAACCAGGCTCCGCCCAGGCGGAACAGGCTGCTGAAAGCAGACTCTTGGCAGTGGTCTTGCCACTGCTGCCGGTCACAGCGATGACTTGTGCCGACAAACCGGCCCGGCGATGACGGGCCATTGCCCACAGCGCATCGAGTGTATCTTCAACCAGGATACCCGGCATTTGCACAAGACCTGGTGACTTGCTGACCACTGCCGCCGCAGCACCAGCAATCCTGGCCGACTCAAGAAAATCATGGCCGTCCCGTTTGCTGGTGGCGGTTGGTTGAAAGCGAGGTCCCGGATCGCCAGCAAGTGCAACAAACAGATCGCCTGCTCGCAGATCCCGGGAGTCGATGCTGATGCCGGATATGCCGCCTGTGAAAGCCGCGCCACACGGTACGCCGCCGGTCGCTGCCAGTAGTTCACTCCATGACCATAACACGCTGTTGGAGTCCGTTTTTGGATCGCCAGAGTCTGCCGGGGACGTTGTGGCTCCACAAGCTGCATGACCCTATGTCATGCTCTACGCATCGGTAACAAGCGATGAATCCTGTTCATGACTGACTCCTCTGTATCTATCTGGACCCGACTCCAACGAGGTATCACCTCAATACGCCTTTTTGTTGTCAATGCTCTTTTCATTGTGATCCTGGTCTTCCTGGCGAGCAGCTTCGTCGGCAGTTGTCAGAGCCTGAAGATCGATGACAACACTGCGTTGCTGATCCAGCCAACCGGGGTGCTCGGTGAACACGAAACCATTGGCAATCCATTGCAGGCATGGCTGCTTGGTGGTGGTCAGGATCACCAGATCATCCTGGCCGATCTGCTGAAGGCAATAGAGCGAGCAGGAAACGACGATCGCATTCGTGTCATCGTTCTGGATCTGGAAGACCTTGCGGGACTGAGCTCCGTTCACGCTGACGTACTGGACGCCGCCCTCGATGACTTTCGTGAACGCGGCAAGGAAGTCATCGCCTATGGCACCTGGTACAGCCAGCAACACTACCGACTTGCCTCCACCGCTGACGCCGTTTACTTGCATCCCATGGGCGACTTGCTGTTTGAAGGATTCGCTGCAGAAGGCCTGTACTTCAAGGAGTTACTGGACAAACTGAAAGTACAAATGCATGTCTTTCGGGTGGGCGAGTTCAAGTCAGCGGTAGAGCCGTTCACACAAAACGGCATGTCAGAGGCTGCACGCAAGGCGAACCGGGAGCTGGTGGATGGTCTGTGGGCGGACTACACCGCCGCGGTCAGCAAAAATCGCCAGTTGGCCGATGGGGAATTTGTCGCTTATGTTGATGAAATTGACCAGCGAATCGAAGCCGCTGGGGGAGACTCTGCCCGCGCAGCGCTGGAAAGCGCGCTGGTTGACGAACTGCTGACCGAAGATGAATTCAACGCCAGGATGGTGGCCAAGGTTGGCGCGGATGACACCGGTAATTTCAAGGCAGTGCGGTTCGAGGACTATCTGGTTGCGACAGCCGAATCATTACCAGTGGATGGTGACTCGAATATCGCCTTGATCCGCATGACCGGAACCATCATGAGTGGCGGTGATGGAACGTTGTCCATCGAGCCGGACGTCATGCGCGAGCAGATTCGCGCTGCCAGGGACGACAATAACATCCGGGCGCTGGTCGTGCGGATTAACTCGCCTGGAGGCAGTGCCTTTGCGTCGGAACAAATACGCAAAGAACTGGAACTTGTTCAACTCGCAGAAAAAGCAGTCGTTGTTTCCATGGGCGAAGTCGCTGCATCCGGTGGCTATTGGATTGCCTCGACTGCCGATGCGGTCTTTTCGCACCCACAGACCATTACCGGGTCGATCGGTGTTTTTTCGCTCATACCGTCTGTTGAACTGGCCCTGGAAAGTGTGGGTGTTCGCAGCGACGGCGTCGGAACAAGCCCCTTGTCTGGTGCATTGAATCCGTTTGGCGCACTGAGCGAACCTTATGCGCGCATCGCTCAGGCATCGGTCAACCGCACTTATGGGGACTTTGTGAATCTGGTTGCAAGAGGTCGCAACCTGGCTCCCGAGCGAGTCGTCGAGATTGCTGAAGGTCGTGTCTGGTTGGGTATGCGTGCCAGGGAACTGGGGCTGGTGGACAAGTTGGGAACACTGGACGACGCGATTGCTCACGCCGCCAGACTGGCCGGTCTGGAAGAGTTCGCGGTAAAGGAATTTGCCCCGCCCGTCGATCCACGCTATGAGATTCTCCATCAGTTCCTGGAATCTCGCCTGGGCAGCGATCTGGTACCGACCAGTATCTTATCGATGTCGCGTGTTGAAGCCGAAATGAAACGCTGGCTGCCATTGCTGGAGCATCCGCGACAGATCCATGCCCTCTGCCAGGTCTGCCTCGACCTGTAACAAGCCCGCCAACGTGTGACGCAGGCGACGCTGAAATCGCTTCAGCGCGCTGCCTTGCCGAACAACGCCTTGTACAGCGCACGATGCAACTCATTCTGTTCCATGACGCCGTGAACGAGTTCTGCAGCGACGCCTCGAGCATAGGCAGCAACATCTTCACCGCCGTGGGTTTCAGCGAGCATGGGCAACGTCGCCGGCTGCCGGAAATCAGGGCTTTGTGTGTCAACGGTGGTGTAATCCGGCAGTGCGCCAGGCCCATTGGCATAACCCAGGGTCGGATAGGTGTAGGCCGGTGCGCCCCCTTCCCCTGCACCTGGAATCACCGGCACTTTACCCAGGATTGGATTGCCACGGGGTGGATAACCGGCAAGGGTCAGGGTATGGCTGTGATCAGCGGTTACGAGTACCAGGGAACGTCTCGGATCGAGCGCTTTGTTGGCTACGGCGACAGCGGCGTCGAGTGCGATGACATCATGGAGTGCCCGATAGGCGTTGCCTGCATGATGCCCGTGATCGATACGTCCCGCTTCAACCACCAGAAAGAAATTTCGACTCTTGTCCTGCAGAGATTTGATGGCATAGGCAGTCATCTCTGCGAGCGAAGGTTCACCCGATCGATCCTTGGTGCGATCAGCTTCAAACTGCATGTGAGAAGGTTCAAACAGTCCCAGAACCTGCCCTTTTGTCGCAAGAGCGGCGAAAGAATCTGCCTTCCAGACAAACTGACGCTGCGCGCCTTTTGGACTCTGGTTGTTTCGCAGCCACTCGGCAATCAGATTCCGGCCGTCCTTCCTGCGCCCCTTTATCTCTGGATATTCGGGGTCCGATTCGCCAGCAGGCAGAAAATTTGCTCGACCTCCGCCAAGAATCACATCGATACCGTCACCAACTGCAAATTCGATCAGTGTTCGCGCGATATCCTTGCATCCTGCTGCACCTGCATCAGGTGGCAGCATGGAGTCGTCTTCCCAGTCGCGTTCTGGCACATGAGCGTAGTTGGCGGCGGGCGTTGCGTGCGTGATCCGGGTAGTGGTGACGATACCGGTGGCAAAACCTGCCTCTTCTGCCTGTTCCAGCAACGTCGGTACAGGCCCGCTCAGGGACTGTGCACAGTTACCCCGTTCTACCTCTGCATTCACTGACAAGACACCGAACCGGGTTTTCTGCCCTGTCACAATCGCCGACATCGTTCCAGCTGAATCGGGAACCTGCATGTCCGTGTTGTAGGTCTTGATCAGCGCAACATGGTCGTAGGTCTCAAAACTCAGCTTGTGTTCTTCACCCTGTTTGCCAAGTTTCTGCCCGGCGAGAATCCTGCCTGCAGTAACGGTGGTGACTCCCATACCATCGCCGAGAAACAGAACGACCTGGCCTGCCCACGCGAGAGTCGGCATGATCAAAAGTAAAGACATGCATACGCACAGATTTTTCACTAACGTGTTGCCTCCCGCATCGTCACAAATTCTTCTGCAGCGCTGGGGTGGATGCCCACGGTGGCATCGAACTGAGCCTTGGTTGCCCCTGACTTCATCGCAACCGCCATACCCTGCACTATTTCTCCGGCATCCGGCCCCACCATGTGCAGGCCAACCACACGATCATCCGACTTGCGTACTATCATCTTCATGAACGTCCGCTCGCTGGCGCCGCTCAACGTATGTTTCAGCGGTCGGAAGGAAGTCTCGAATATGCTGACCGGACCTTCTACTGCCGCTTGTGCTTCCGTCTGCCCGACGGTAGCGATATTCGGTTGACAGAACACTGCGGTCGGTATGTTGGTGTAATCCTGCGTGCGCCTGGGCGCTTTGCCAAAGAGGTTGTTGACGATGCACATCGCCTCTGCAATCGCCACCGGGGTCAACTGCACGCGATCGATGACATCACCGATGGCATAGATGTTGGGTACCGACGTCTGGAAATAGTCATCAACCCGGATTGCTCCACTGGATTGCAACTCGACGCCACAGGCCTCCAGTCCCAGATTGACAGTGTTTGGCTTGCGGCCGGTTGCAAGCAGCACCAGATCCGTGTCCATGGTTGCGCCATCGCGAAAATGCAGTCGCTTTTTCTGTCGCTCTTGTTTCCCCTCTTTCTGTACCTCCAGGCTGATCGATTCGACATCGGTATTGAATCGCAGCGAGATGCCCTTGCGTTCGATCTCATCCTTCACAAAGCCACGGATGCCCTCATCGAAGCCACGCAGGAACAGCGGGCCTCGATAAACCAGTTGGGTCTGTGCGCCCAGCCCCTTGAAGATCCCGGCAAACTCCACGGCGATATAGCCTCCACCGACTACCACGACGTGCTCGGGAAAACTCGGCAGATAAAAGACTTCGTTGGAGGTGATCACATGTTCGGCACCAGGAAAATCGGGTACATGCGGGCGCCCGCCAGTGGCAATCAGGATTTTGTCTGCGGTGACACGTTTCCCATCGAGGTCGATCACGTGTGGATCGACCAATCTGGCGTGACTGCGATAAATGGTCACACCAGCGCTGGTCAGGAGATTTTCATAAATGCCATTGAGCCGGCCTATTTCCCGGGTCTTGTTGTCCCGAAGCGTCGGCCAGTCGAAGAGCCGATCACCTACCGACCAGCCGAAGCCCGCCGCTTCATCAAAATCGGCTGCAAAGTGTGAGCCATAGACAAAGAGCTTTTTTGGGATGCACCCCACGTTTACGCAGGTCCCGCCGAGGAACGTCGACTCAGCGATCCCGACCCGAGCCCCCGTCCTTGCCGACATACGACTGGCGCGAACACCGCCACTGCCGGCACCAACCACAAACAAATCATAGTCGTACAACAAGCGTCACGTCCTGCACATTAGAGTTCGCATACTATACAGCGAGCAATCAGGAGCGTGGACCGTCGAAAAAAGCCGCACTCTACCGGTGGTACCCGGCACAATCGTCAGCGAGTAGAAAGCAGGCTCGCTGACAGAACAATCAGGGATCAGGACAGGAGTCTGTAGTGAACATTGCCATTTTCGGTACCGGATATGTGGGTCTGGTAACTGGAACCTGTTTTGCCGAGATGGGCAATCATGTCACTTGCATCGATGTAAACCCAACGGTGGTATCCCGACTGAACGAAGGCGTGTTGCCGATCTTCGAACCGGGTCTGGAAGAAATGGTGATTCGCAATCATCGTGCCGGCCGGCTGACCTTCACTATCGACGCTCAACGTGGCATCGACCAGGGTGAGGTTATTTTCATAGCCGTAGGGACGCCGCCATCCGAGGATGGTTCTGCAGACCTTTCGCATGTTAAAGCAGTTGCCCGGTCCATAGGGCAGCAAATGAAGTCACCGAAAATTGTCGTCTGCAAATCGACCGTACCGGTCGGGACGGGCGACATCATTCGAGCCACCATCGCTGAGATCCTGGTTCAGCGAGGTGTGGATATCGAGTTCGATGTTGCCTCAAATCCCGAGTTTCTGAAGGAAGGGGCTGCGGTCGGCGATTTCATGAAGCCTGACCGAATAGTCATTGGGTCGTCGAACCCGGCCACCATCGAGACTCTCAGGGCGCTGTATACGCCATACAACCGAAATCGAGACAAGGTCATTGTCATGGACGTCCGGTCTGCAGAACTGACCAAGTATGCGGCCAATGCCATGCTGGCCACTCGAATCAGCCTCATGAACGAAATCGCCAACCTGGCCGAACGACTGGGCGCTGATATCGAGGCCGTCCGTCGCGGTATCGGGACCGACCCCAGAATTGGATTCAATTTTCTTTACGCTGGCGCTGGTTACGGTGGGTCCTGTTTTCCGAAGGATGTCAAAGCGCTCGTCAGCATGGCCGAAAGTCTGGGTTTCGAAGCAGCGGTAATGCAGGGTGTAGAGACCATCAACGAGCGGCAGAAACAGGTCCTGTACTCCAAGATTGAACGGCACTTCAAAGGTAAACTGCAGGGCATGAAGTTTGCCTTGTGGGGGTTGTCCTTCAAGCCCAATACCGATGATCTTCGAGAGGCACCAAGTCTGGTGGTCATCAATCAATTGCTGAAGGCTGGCGCAGTGGTCAGAGCTTACGACCCCGAGGCGCGAACCAAAGCCCGGCAACACTTTCAGTCTGTCCCCGGTATCGAGATTTTTGATCGTCGGGATGATGTGCTCGAAGACGCGGACGCCCTGGTCATCGTCACGGAATGGAACGAATTTCGGAGTCCTGATTTCAGGATGCTGAAATCGAAACTGAGAACCCGGACAATTTTTGATGGACGCAACCTCTTCGAACCAGCCGTGATGCAGGAACTTGGTATTGCGTACTTCGGTATTGGCAGAGGACTCAGGCCAGGTGCGACTGATTCGGCTTGAGGCTGCCTGATGCAGCGCCGCGTCCTCCTGTTATCTCCAGTGCCAACCCATCCACAGACGGCTGGCAACAGAACCCGGATAAGTTCCCTGCTGCAGACGCTGCTGGAGCTCCACTACGACGTTACCTTTCTGCATGCCCGGCAAGAGCCCGGCGATGATGAGGCGATGCGCCAGACCTGGGGGAATGCCTACCAGTGGGTCGAGTATGTGTGGCCAGCAGAACGATTTGCTACACGACTTAAGCGGAAGCTGTTTGGTCGGGTCAACGCGGATGCAAAATACACGCTTCACATAGACGAATGGTATGACCCAGCTCTCGATGATCAGGTCCGGCAGTTGCATCGCGCTCAGCCTTTCCACGCGGTTGTCGCAAGCTATGTGTTCTTTTCCCGCGCACTCCTGAACTTTGGTCCTGAAGTGACGCGCATCATCGATACCCACGACGCATTCGCCAATCGACACCGGCAGTACCTCGAACATGGCGAAACCCCGAAGTGGTACTCGACAACAGAAGCAGGTGAACGGACGGCGTTGAACCGCGCCGACCTCGTCTTCGCCATACAGGACCGCGAGCGAACGGAGTTTTCAAAGCTGACACGTACGCCGGTCGTGACACTTGGACACATCACGCCGATTGATCCTCTGCTGTCGACGACCACCAATCGAATCCTCTTTGTGGCATCGGACAATGGAATCAACGTCCATGGCATCCGTCACTTCATCGACACCATCTTTCCGGCAATCCGCCAGGCCATACCCGGTGCAGTCCTGGTCGTTGCAGGCTCGGTATGTCGCTCGTTGGCAGATGGAGACGGCATAGAACTGCTTGGTCGTGTCGAAGATCTTCGAGCTACCTACATGGACTCAAGCGTGGTGATCAATCCGGTTCAATTCAAGACCGGGGTAGCGATCAAGAACCTCGAGGCTCTCGGCTACGGGAAACCTCTGGTCACCGCGCTGATCGGATCCGAGGGCATGGAAGCTGGCCGGGGAGTTGCCTATCTTGCGGCCGGGAGTGATGAAGAATTTGCCAGCCAGGTGGCAGCCATACTGAAGAACCCCGCATACGCCGCCGAGTTGTCCGCCGCGGCGCTGACCTACATCAGCAACTGCAATCAGGCGATCCGGGACGAACTGGTCCGCGCCATCGGGCCACCGCAATTGGCCTGAGTTCGCAAGACCCGTCCAGAGGCACTATTTTGCTGGTTCAAACAAACTTCCATACTGTTGACGAAGCAGGTTTTTCTGAACTTTACCCATCGTGTTGCGTGGCATTTCGGCAACGTTGACCAGCGCCTTTGGCTGCTTGAACTTCGCGAGTCTTTCCGACAGAGCCGCTCGCAGTGATTCCAGTTCGACAGGCGCGCCCGTCGGAACCACCACAGCAACCACAGCCTCGCCGAAGTCAGGATGTGGCACCCCGATCACGGCGGACTCAGCGATCTGTGCAAACTCATCCAGCACTTCTTCGATCTCCTTCGGGTACACGTTGTAACCACCGGAAATCACAAGATCCTTGCCCCGTCCAACGATGCTGACTCTGGCATCGGGAGCCTTGGTGCCGAGGTCGCCGGTTATGAAAAAACCGTCTGGCCGGATTTCCTCGCGGGTCTTTTCGGGCAAGCGCCAGTATCCGGAGAACACATTGTTGCCTCGCACTTCGATCATGCCGACTTCACCTTTTGGCAGTTCGGCCCCGTTGGCATCAGCGATTCTGACTTCGACGCCGGGCAGTGCGTAGCCCACTGTGCCGGGAAGGCGTTCTCCTATCAGTGGATTGGTCGTGTTGATGATAGTTTCACTCATACCATATCGCTCGAGGATGCGATGTCCGGTACGGGACTCGAAGTCGGCAAAAGTCTGTGGGGTGAGCGGCGCTGATCCGGAGATGAAGACGCGGATATGCCTGACCGCTTCAGCGGTGAGGCCCGGTTCGCCGAGCAGGCGCGCATAAAACGTTGGTACGCCCATCAGCACTGTCGCTTCGGCCAGCCACTCGAGCGTCTGGCTGACGACAAATCTGGGCAGAAAGATCATGGGCGTGCCGGTTCCGAGAGCGCAGTGCATGGCGATGAACAGGCCGTGGACGTGAAAGATCGGAAGCGCATGCAGCAGGACGTCGTCCGCACGCCAGTCCCACGCCTTGATCAGCGCGTCTGCGTTCATGGCGAGATTGTCATGGGACAGCATCGCGCCCTTTGATCGACCGGTCGTGCCGGAGGTGTAGACAATTGCAGCCAGATCGTTCCCGGACCTTGGTTCGATTCCAACTCGTCGCTTCGCAACGGTCACGGCCTCAAACAGCGACCCGTTGCCCTGCGCATCCAGCGACACACAATTAACCCGAGCAAAGCGAGCCGCCAGAACCGGATCGACCGCATTGGCTACAAACACCAGCGGTTCGGCATCAGTCAGAAAATATGCCACCTCTTCGCGGGTGTATGCCGTATTGAGTGGCACGTACACCGCACCCACCTGCAGGCAGCCCAGGTACAACGCCAGATTTTCGGCTGATTTTTCCACCTGAACGACAACACGATCGCCAGGTTGAACATTCATCGCGTCCAGGGCGCCCGCATACAAAGCCGCTCGTTGGTAGACATCGTGATAGGTGAGTGTCCTGCCGTCTTCAAGAAACAGGCACGGCCGATCGCCGGCCTCATGCGCTTCGTGAGCAAGCTTGTTAAAGAAATTGTCTTTCACTGCTTTCAAGATACCTGTGCTAACCCGTTGATTTGAAGCGAACAAAACATTGCTTCCAGATTTGTCCTCATGTACTCTGCTGTCGTCTCGATTGAACCATTGGACGCATCGAACCATCGATTGTCTGCGTTGCCTGCGGTATCGTGCAACGGGGAACGATCACGGTCACTCCCATAAAAAAAGCAAAAACATGGGAATTCGAACCGCCTGTACAAGGCGGTTTTTTTTGCCTCGAATTCTGGCCCTCTATCT